>Ga0157366_1000085_pt1 | contig 52461 bp, 43 predicted proteins | sample AttbisABBM1_FD_113149 | JGI IMG/M metagenome (GOLD analysis project Ga0157366, IMG submission 113149) | Fungus gardens microbial communities from leaf cutter ant in Botucatu, State of São Paulo, Brazil - Atta bisphaerica ABBM1 | ecosystem: Host-associated > Fungi > Mycelium > Unclassified ...
GAGTTGCTGAGCCAACTGACGGCCAATAGTGCTTTTGCCGGCACCCATCGGCCCAACCAGAAAGATATTGCGTTTCTCTGCCATTTTGTCGGTATTACTAAGAATTCGTTAATGATACCCCGCGTTCAGCTTTTGCTGGCGGGACAGGAACTGAGACCTCATGAGCGTTAGCAAGAGTCAGATGAAAAATTATCTCAACACTCAAGGCTGTTTGGCAACCGATTATATTGCCTTCAGCACATCCATTTCTGAATTGGCCTGTGTTCGCGAAACTGTAACGCGCCAGCGCTGCGTCTTTTACCACGCTGCTTACAGAGGAGTTGTCTGATCTGTTAACCGGGATTTATCCGGTTCAGACGGTTACACCGTATTGAAAATCGCTAAACCTTGTAAGCTAATTCCTCTTCTGCGTCAACGCAGATGACCCCGAGGGCCTCATTTTCCGTTTTATCCCGTCGTAAGCGCTGCTTCCCTGACCAATCGCGGCGTAATAAAGATAACCAGCTCTCTTTTTTTACGCTGCGCCGATTGCTGGCGAAACAGTCCGCCAATCAGCGGCACCTTTCCCAGCAGCGGCACCCTGTTCTCTCCCCGGTTTCGCTGCTGCTGAAAGATACCGCCTAAGGCCAGCGTTTGCCCGTCGCTGACCGTGACCTGAGTCTCTATTTCCTGTTTATCGATGGATAAGATGTCGCTGTCACCGGTCCGGATGCTGCGTCCCGGCATATTCTGACTGATATGGATCTTCAGCCGGATACGGCCGTTTCCGGCGATAGTGGGCGTCACCTCCATGCCCAGCACCGCTTCTTTAAACTCAATCGAGGTGGCGCCGCTGTTGCCTGCCGACACTTCATAGGGAATTTCAGTGCCCTGCTTAATCGAGGCGGTCTGCTGGTGCGAGGTGAAGAGGCGCGGACTGGCGATGATCTCAATCTGGTTCTCCTGCTCCAGAGCGCTCAGCTCCAGATCCAGCAGGGCGCCGCCGATACGCGCCAGCGCCATCCCCGCGCTGATACCGGGTGAACTTACCGCCAGCGGAACAGCGAGCCGGGGATGATGCAGGCTCTCTGTCACCGCTGCATCTCCCGCCAGCATGCCCCACTGCACCCCCAGCTCCTGCAGATGCTCCTCACTGATGGTGACGATATGGGCAGAGAGTTCAATCTGCTCCAGTGGCCGATCCAGCCCCTGAATCCAGCGCGCCGTCTCTTTCAGTGCCGCGGCGGTATCGCGCAGAAGCAGCGCGTTGGTGCGTTTATCCACCGTCACGCTGCCACGCGGCGTCATCAGTGACTGGCGTTCACTCAGCAGGCTGGCATGAACGTCGCTGGCGCTGGCATAACGGAGTGTGACCGTGCGCTGTTGCAAAGGCGTCTGCTGTAACTGCGCCTGCCGCTCCGCCTCCCGGGCCGCGTCCTGCGCCTGCTGCCAGCGCAGCGGATAGACCAGCAGAACATTATCCTGCTCAATAACCGTCAGTTTTGCCATCCGCGCCACCAGCGCCAGCGCCTGACGCCACTGCAGGTTATCCAGCCGCAGCGATAGCGTCCCCTCAACCTCAGGCGCGATCAGCAGATTGACCTGCTGATAGTCAGCCAGCGCCTGCAGAATCTGCTCTACCGGTGCGTGGTCAAAAGCGAGGCTGAGCGGCGCCTCGTCAGCGGCGAAAACCGGCTGCAGGCTGCTGATGAGGAGCAGGATCGCTATCCTTAACATGCGCATATCCTTTTAAATAAAATGTGGTTTGCTGAGCGTGACAGCTCGCCGGCACGGCAAGCGTGAGGCTGCGGGAGGTGATCGCCACCAGTTGCCAGGGCGTCAGCGGAAAAGGCGTGTCGCTGCCCACCGTGACGCGTTCTCCCTGCGGGGTAAGCAGCCAGGCCTGATAGCGGGTTTCCCGCCCGGCAATCCCCTGCAGACGCCAGCCGGTGAGCGGGGCCACCGCCGCCTGACACAGGGAACCGGCAACAGGCCGGAAGGGATCGCGTGCCAGCACACCACCCCAGCACAGCAGCAGAATCAGCAGGCTATGGCGCATCGGCTGGCTCCAGCCAGAGTTGCGCCTCCAGATCGTGCGGCTGCGCCAGCAGCAGGAAATGCACAGGCAATGGCGCAGAGGCTTGGGCAAACTCAGCAAAGAGTGTCCGGAACGCCTGCCAGGGCAGATGCAGCGTCAGCAGGCGGGCGGGGCCATCCGGCTGCCACGCCTCCAGCTGGTGAGGGCGGCCCGCCAGAATATCGTCGATAGCCCCCTCCGATGCGGCTGCGCGAGTCAGAGCGCGCTGCATCGCCTCCCGCTGCGCCTGCAGCTGCGCGATGGCGGGATGCTGACGCCACTGCTGCTGGCGCTGCTGCAGAGTACGGGTTAACTGTGACAGCGCCGCCCGTTCAGCGGCCAGTGCCTGCTGCTGAGGCCGTAAGCCCGGCAGCCAGATAAGCAAAAGCAGACCCAACGCGAGAAGGAACAGCAGGCCGTAGCGCGGAACAGCCGCCATCTGACACCAGCGATCAATCATCGCGTCCCCCGGCTATCTGCGCCCGTAGCGAAAAATGGTAGCGGCCATCCGCCTGACGCCGGACCCCACCCTGCTGCACCTGACCCAACAGGGCGGCGGTAGCGAGCTGCTGGCGAAACTGCCTGATTGCTGCCATATCCTGCGCCTGCCCCTCCAGGATCAGGCGGTTATCGCGCTTCTCCAGCCGGGTCAGCCAGGCGGTATCGGGCAGCATGCCGGGCAGATCGCGCCAGAACTGTTGCCACCCGGCCAGCTGCGCAGCCTTGTCACGCTGCTTCGCCTGCTGTTTTTGCAGAAGCGCGAGCTGTTCCAGCAGCTGCTTCTGCTGCGCTAAACGCGAAGCCAGTGTCTCCAGCGCCTGCTGCTGCATCCTGCTCTCCTGCGCTATCCGCTGGTGCGCCTCATGGATCCGGTACGCCTGCTGCATCACCAGCAGCAGCAGACCGCCCATCACCAGTGCCAGCACCAGCAGGCTCTGCCGTCGCTGCCGTTGCCGCCGTTGCTGCCGCCACGGCAGCAGATTTACCGCCACGCCGGCTCATCTCCGCTGGTCAGCGCCAGCCCGGTCGCCAGTGCAAAGGCTCCCGGATTCGCGGGCAACGGGGGCTGCTGATAACGAAGCAGATCAAAAGGGGAAAACGCGACAGCGTCAGCGGGCAGCGCGGCTGGCGTGGCGGCACACCAGGCGATGGCCGTTGCCCGGGGAAAGGCCTGCTGTTTCAGTGCGTCCAGCGTGACGGCGTCGTCACACTCTGCTGCGGTCTGCGCATCGCTCCAGAGCCAGCGCCCCTCCTGCTGCAGCACCAGCACCGTGCCGCCCGGCAGTCGCGCCTGCCGGGCCAGCCGCTTCAGCGCATCGGTGGTCAGTTCCAGCACCTGCGGCCTGAATCCCGCCTGTAACAGGGGCATCATCCACTGGTCAACACTCTCCCGCCGGGCCGCCGTGACGCAGAGCTGACGGTTTCCGGCCTCCTCGTGCTCGTGATAGTCCAGCGTCAGCGTGTCAGGCTCCAGCGGAAAGAGACGACGCGCGGCCACCTGCACGTAGTGGCCCAGCGCTGGCTCCCTGAGTGACTGTGCGGGCAGCGGAAGCGGCCGCTGCAGCACCAGCCGGGCGGGGAACCCGACCCTCAGCGAGTAACGGCGCGGCAACTGCTGACGCCAGGCTGTCAGGACCGCCTGTAATTCAGGCGAAGATTGCAGCACGCCGTTTCTTAACGTATCTTGCGGCAGCCGTTGCAGCCACCAGTGGCGTAGCTGCCAGCCATCACGACGACGCTGGAGGGCCAGGCCACACATCTGCCTGTTCTGAATATCCAGCCCGATTTGCCAGGTATGAAAAGCCATGCGCGCGATCTCCTTATCGTCCGGGAAAATGGACATATCAAAGCGTCTGGCTTGCCTTTATACTACCGCGCGGTTGTTTATAAACTGCTCAAACGACAATAGATGGGAAACTCCAGGTGAAGTTCGTAAAGTATTTATTGATCCTTACAGTGTGTTGCATCCTGTTGGGAGCTGGCTCGATTTATGGCTTGTACAAGTACATCGAGCCACAGCTGCCTGACGTCAACACGCTGAAAGATGTGCGTCTGCAAACCCCTATGCAGGTTTACAGCGCCGACGGCGATCTGATCGCCCAGTATGGCGAAATGCGCCGTATTCCTTTGACCCTGCAGCAAGTGCCACCTGTGATGGTGAAAGCGTTTATTGCAACCGAAGACAGCCGTTTTTATGAGCACCACGGTGTGGACCCGGTTGGGATTTTCCGTGCGGCCAGCATTGCGCTGGTTTCCGGTCACGCCTCCCAGGGGGCAAGTACCATCACTCAGCAGCTGGCCCGTAACTTCTTCCTGAGTCCGGAACGCACCCTGATGCGTAAAATAAAGGAAGCGTTTCTGGCAATCCGCATTGAGCAGTTACTCAATAAGGATGAAATTCTTGAGCTCTACCTGAATAAGATCTACCTCGGCTACCGGGCTTATGGCATCGGTGCTGCTTCGCAGGTCTATTTTGGTAAGCCGGTTGACCAGCTGTCGCTGAGTGAAATGGCGATGATTGCCGGTCTGCCGAAAGCGCCGTCCACCTTTAACCCGCTCTATTCGCCGAGCCGCGCCCTGTCGCGTCGCAACGTGGTGCTGGCGCGTATGCTGGATCAGCACTACATCACGCAGCAGCAGTATGATGAGGCACGCAATACGCCGCTGGTGGCGAAGTATCATGGCCCGGAAATCGCCTTCTCTGCCCCTTATCTCAGCGAGATGGTGCGCCAGGAGATGGTGAAGCGCTACGGCGACAACGCCTACACCGACGGCTATAAGGTTTACACCACCGTGACCCGTCGCCTGCAGGAAGCGGCTCAGACTTCGGTGCGTAACAACGTCATCGCCTACGATATGCGTCATGGCTATCGCGGCCCGACCAGCGTGCTGTGGCGGGTGGGCGAGCCCGCCTGGGATCAGACTAAGATCGAGAAAGCGCTGAGTGCGCTGCCGGTCTATGGCCCGCTCTATCCGGCGGTGGTCACGGAAGCGCGCAGTGATGAAGCAACCGTGATGATGAAAGATGGCAGCAATGTGTCGCTGGCCTTAGCGGGTGTGCGCTGGGCGCGTCCTTATAAGTCTGACACCGTGCAGGGCCCGACGCCGAAAAGCGTGACGCAGGTGCTGCAGCCAGGCCAGCAGATCTGGGTGCGCAAAGTGGGTGATGCGTGGTGGCTGGGCCAGGTACCGGATGTGAACTCGGCGCTGGTCTCACTCGATCCGAATGATGGTGCGGTGCGGGCGCTGGTAGGCGGCTTCGCCTTTAACCAGAGCATGTTTAACCGTGCAACCCAGGCACTGCGCCAGGTCGGCTCTAACATCAAGCCGTTCCTCTACACCGCCGCGATGGATCGCGGACTGACGCTGGCGTCGATCCTGAACGACGTGCCGATTTCACGCTGGGATGCCGGTGCGGGTGCCGACTGGCGTCCGAAAAACTCACCGCCAACCTACGATGGACCGATTCGCCTGCGTCAGGGACTTGGCCAGTCGAAAAACGTGGTGATGGTGCGTGCGATGCGCGCCATGGGCGTGGATTATGCCGCAGAGTATCTGCAGCGCTTTGGATTCCCGGCGCAGAACATTATTCATACCGAGTCGCTGGCCCTGGGGGCGGCCTCGTTCACCCCGTTACAGGTGGTGCGCGGCTACTCCGTGATGGCGAATGGCGGCTTTCTGATTGACCCGTACTTCATCACCCGGATTGAGAATGAACAGGGCGGCATTGTCTTTGAAGAGAAACCGAAGATCGCCTGTCCGCAGTGCAATCTGCCGGTGATCTACGGCGAAACGAAGAAAGCGCTGGCGCTGAACGAAGAGAGCGTTGAGAACGTGGCCGCGTCAGACAGCAATCAGAACCAGGCGGTGCCACAGCCTGCACTGGAGCAGGTTCCGGCCCAGGCACAGCAGGGCGAACAGCAATATGCCCCGCATGTCATCAACACCCCGCTCAGCTTCCTCATCAGGAGCGCCCTGAACAGCAACATCTTCGGTGAACCGGGCTGGATGGGAACCGGCTGGCGTGCCGGTCGTGACCTGAAGCGTAATGACATAGGCGGAAAAACCGGTACCACGAACAGCTCGAAAGATGCCTGGTTCTCGGGTTATGGCCCTGGTGTCGTGACCTCCGTCTGGATCGGTTTTGATGATGCGCGCCGCAATTTAGGCCGCAGCACCCTTTCCGGCGCGATTCCCGATCAGATTTCAGGCTATGAGGGCGGCGCTAAGAGTGCGCAACCGGCATGGGATGAATATATGAAGAGTGCGCTGGAGGGGGTACCGGTGCAGCCGTTAACGCCGCCGGATGGCGTGGTCACGGTCACGATTGACCGCAGCACCGGCAAGCTGGCAAATGGCGGAGGCAATACGCGTCAGGAGTACTTCATCAACGGCACCCAGCCGACCGAATATTCCGTTCATGATGTGGGCACCACCATTATGGACAACGGCGAGAGTCACGAGCTGTTCTGATGTGACCCGCACACTTAACCTGTTAAAAGGCCGACATCAGTCGGCCTTTTTTATTCAGTAGCGCAGACGCCCCTGCTTCACCAGCCATTCGCGCGCCATAAAGAGCGCACTGACGTTGCGTGCCTCGCGAAAATCGGGCTCCTCCAGCAGCGACAGCATATCGCTCAGCGGCCAGCGGTGAACAATCAGCGGCTCCGGCTCGTCACCTTCCAGCTTATCGGGATAGAGGCCTTCTGCCACCACGATATTCATTTTGCTGGAAAAGTAGGAGGGGGCCATCGTGAGCTTGCCCAGCGGCGTGAGGTGCTCAGCCCCAAAACCGACCTCTTCTTTCAGTTCCCGCACCGCCGCCTCACTCACGGTTTCGCCTGCATCAATCAGCCCTTTGGGAAACCCGAGTTCATAAGTTTCCAGTCCGACGGCATACTCCTGAATCAGGATCAGATGGTCATCAATAATGGGCACAATCATGACCGCTTCACGTTCTGACGGCTTCATCCGCTCATAGACGCGACGCGCCCCATTACTGAAGGCGAGATCGACCGATTCGACGGTAAACAGCCGCGAACGCGCCACGGCGGTGATATTGAGGATGTCAGGTTTTTTTGGAATTTTCATATCAGCCTCAAAAGTTTCTGCGCCGGCTATCAGGAACGAATTAGCATACCTAACCCCAGGCAATTGTGCGACAGTCTCACCATAACGATATCGTTACATAGATTCCGGCAATTGAATAACAGCCTTTGGTTATCAGTTAAGACTGAATTTGCATTAGTCAATATGCTGCGATAAGTTTCAGATAATACCGATATTTAATCCAGTCTGAGCCGGTTACCATTCGGACAAGGCAGGGTTTAATAAATGCTAATCAGATATTCCCTGGCACTATTTAATCGGGTGTCTGACTCCTCAGGATTATATAATCTTCCGGAATGCCTCTTCAGAAGTGAGCATCCCCCGGAGCGTACGTTTAAAGTGAAGGCAGCATTTTGGCTGAATTGAGCAGAGCATGAGCACAATCTTTATGATCCTGGCCATAGTGCTGACCTGTTCAATCCTGGCAGGTATTGGGTTCTGGTACGCTATGCGGCATCGTCCGCCGTTGGCGAAACCGCTGCCATTTATCAGTCCGCCCTGCCGTAAGCTTTCCCCTCAGGAGCGCGAGGCGGTAGACAAATATGTCACCGCACTGGCAAAACAGCCCCGCACCGCCGTGACGACCGACAAGCGCAGCGCGTCTGAACGTCTGACGCTGACCGCGCAGAGCAACAACGTCTATCCAGTGACCCGCGCCATTACCCGCTACGGCCTCTCAACGGACGATCCCCATAAATGGCGTTACTATCTGGATGAAGTCGAAGTTCATCTGCCGCCGCTGTGGGAGCAGTACATCACCGACGAAAACTACGTCGAGTTAATCCGCACCCAATCCATTCCGCTGGTGATTTCGCTCAACGGCCATTCGCTGGTGGATTACGCGGTGGATCAGCAGTCCCTGCCGACGCTGATGCGTCCGGTGTCGACCAACGCCTCGATCCGCAAAGCAGAAACGGAAAACGTTGAACTGCTGCAGGTGCGTAAAGAGACCCCGGAAGAGTATCGCCTGTCGCGGCCAGACGGCACGCGTGAAGGGGTCATCATCTCGCTTGCCTTCTTACTGTTCTTCTTCAGCCTGCTGGTGCCCACGACTCTGATGATCTGGCTGGTGCTGGCCGGAGCGGGAATGATCGCAGCCAGCCTGTGGCTGCTCTATCGCATTCCGGGTGAGCGCGGTCTGCGTGACATCCACTGCCTGCGCGGCGCGCCGAAGCGCTGGGGTCTGTTCAGCGAATCGAACCAGGAGCAGAGCAACATCACGCTGGGAATTATCGATCTCGCCTATCCGGCGCACTGGCAGCCCTATGTCGCGCACGACCTCGGTCAGGTGACCGACGTGGAGATCTACCTTAATCGTCAGGTGGTGCGTCAGGGCCGCTTTTTATCCCTGCAGGATGAGGTCAAAAATTTCCCGATTCAGCGCTGGCGGAAAAATGTGGTGCTGGCCTGCGGCTCGCTGCTGGTGCTGACCCTGCTGGTCACCTGGATCCTTCTCGGGATGCCGATCAAGCTCAGTCTCGCCTGGGCCAGAGGCACCGACAGCCTGGAGGTCAACAGCGTCGATAAACTCAGCAGCGTGGCCCTGAATATTGGCGACAGCCTGAAGGTGAGCGGTACCGGCATGTGTTCAGTGCCAGATAACTACCAGAGCAACCGGAGTTACGCCTTTATGCCGTTCGACTGCTCGGCCATCTACTGGAATAACGCGAAGCCGTTGCCGCAGCCGCAATCTGACATTATTGATAAAGCCGCCGCCCTGCTGGATACCACGACCCGGCAGCTACACCCGGAAACCAATACCGATCCCAAACTGAACCCGCAGCTGGCGTCAGCGATCCAGAAGTCCGGGATGATTCTGCTGGATGACTTCTCCGATCTGGTCATGAAGACCCAGGATCTCTGTAATCAGCCGCAGGATTGCGTGCGCCTGAAAAACGCGCTGGTGAACCTGGGCAATGCCAAAGACTGGGAGGCACTGATGCGCCGCGCAGACTCCGGCCAGCTAAACGGCATGAATGTGCTGCTGCGGCCGGTCAGTGCGGAAGCGCTGGAGAACCTGGTGAATACCGCCACCTCGACCTTCTTTTTCCGCGAAACCCGCCGTGCGGCTGAAAACCTCAATAGCCCGCCCCCGGGAGGATTCCTGATCGTCAGTGACGAAGGTCGCCAGCTGGTCAGTCAGCCTCAGCCTGCCGTGTCACTGTTCGATCTCGATCCGCCCGCTCAGTGGCATGAGCTGCAGCGCATCTCCGCCATGCTGCTGCATACGCCTTTCAGCGCCAGCGGCATCATCACCAGCATCACCACCGATGCCAACGGCACGCGTCACATCGCGCTGCACAATGAACCCGATGCCATGGCGCAGTGGCGCTATCTCGGCACCGTACTGCTGCTGATGGTGCTGCTGGCCTGCGGCGTGATCAACGGACTGCTGGCCCTGCGCCGCATGCACCGCAATCGCCAGCGCATGATCGACATCCAGCTCTATTACGACAAGTGTTTCAACCATAACCTCAGCACTTTGCAGAGCGTGCGCTCGATATTCTGAGCCCTGCCCTTCTGTGCTACCCTGTCGCCCGGTTTTTTTACAGGGTGAGAGCCACGATGCTCAACTGGTCTGAAATTGACACCGTGCTGCTCGACATGGATGGCACGCTGCTGGATCTGGCGTTTGATCGTCATTTCTGGCTGGAGCATGTGCCCGCGGTGCTCAGCCAGCAGCGCGGTATCACCCTGGCTGACGCTGACCGGATCATCACGGAAAAGTATCAGGCCGTCGCCCATACGCTAAACTGGTATTGTCTGGATTACTGGGCAGAGGCGCTGGCGCTGGACATCCGTGCCATGACCTGGGCGATGCGTAGCCGGGTCGCACTGCGTGACGACACCCTGCCCTTTTTGCAGGCGCTGCGTCGCGCTGGCAAGCGCACCATCCTGCTGACCAACGCGCATCCCTACAATCTCGACGTCAAACTGGCGCAGACAGGTTTAGCGCCACACCTTGATTTATTACTTTCCACCCATACCTTTGGGTATCCGAAAGAAGACCCGCGTCTGTGGCAGGCGGTACAACAGCACACCGGCTTTTCTGCGCCGCGCACGCTGTTTATCGACGATAGCGAAGTGATTCTGGATGCTGCAGCGTCATGGGGCATCGGCTGGTGCTTAGGCGTAAAAAATCCCGATTCGGGTCGTCCTGAGCAAATCTTTCAGCGTCACCGCGCCACCGGCGACTACCGGACGCTGATCTGAGTCAGGAGCAGCAATGAAAGAGAAAAGCAGCGAAGAGGTTCGCCTCGACAAATGGCTGTGGGCGGCGCGCTTTTACAAAACCCGGGCGATTGCGCGGGAGATGATTGAAGGCGGCAAAGTGCACTACAACGGTCAGCGCAGTAAACCCGGCAAGATCGTCGAGCTGAATGCGGAACTGACCGTGCGTCAGGGCAACGATGAACGCACCGTGGTGGTTGCGAATATCAGCGCTCAGCGCCGCCCCGCCAGCGAGGCACAGCAGCTCTACCGCGAAACCGATGCCAGTATTGAGAAGCGCGAAAAAATGGCGCAGACACGCAAACTGAATGCGCTGACTATGCCCCATCCCGATCGGCGACCTGACAAAAAAGAGCGTCGCGATTTGATGAAGTTTAAATTATCGGGCGATGAGTAATGCCGTCTTCGCGGACGCGCCATCGCCCCGTTCCAGTGAGAGAAAAAATATGTCAGTCCAGGATCAACTGCACCGTTATCTGTTTGAAAATGCCGCTGTGCGCGGCGAGCTGGTGAACGTCTCCGACACCTGGCGTGAAACCGTGAAGAACCACGACTATCCGGCCCCGGTTAAGACGCTGCTGGGTGAGATGCTGGTCGCCACCAGCCTGCTGACCGCCACGCTGAAGTTTGACGGTGAAATTACCGTGCAGCTGCAGGGTGACGGTCCGCTCTCTCTGGCGGTGATCAACGGCAACAACAATCAGGAGCTGCGTGGCGTGGCGCGCATTAAAGGCGACATCCCGGCCGACAGCACCCTGAAAAGCATGGTGGGCAACGGCTACCTGGTGATCACCATCTCTCCTGAAAAAGGTGAGCGCTATCAGGGCGTGGTGGGACTGGAAGGTGAAACGCTGGCGGAATGCCTGGAAGATTACTTCATGCGTTCTGAGCAGCTGCCTACGCGGCTCTTTATCCGCACCAGCGACCAGGGTGCCGCCGGTATCCTGCTGCAGGTTCTGCCGGCACAGGAGACAGAGAAAGAGGCGTTCGACCACCTGGCGACCCTGACGGAAACCATTAAAACCGACGAGCTGATCACCCTGCCGGCCAATGAGGTGCTGTGGCGTCTCTACCATCAGGAAGAGGTCACCCTCTATGATCCGCAGCCGGTCATCTACAAATGCACCTGTTCGCGTGAACGCTGTGGTGAAGTGCTGACCACGCTGCCGAAGGAAGAGGTGGATGAGATCATCGCGGAAGATGGCAAAATTGACATGCACTGCGATTACTGCGGTTCAGACTACGTGTTTGACGCGGTCGATATCGCGGCGATTCGCAGCCATTCTCACGGGAATGACGAGCGTCTGCACTGATTCACCGGGCGGCGTCTGCCGCCCCGTTTTCCTCTCCCCCTCCTATCCCCATAATTTCTCAGACAAATTATCTTTTTTTACTTTCATAACATCTTTAAAACGTTCGAAACATAGCCTTAACGCGCCCTGAGTCGCATTTTTAGATCGCTGCCCTTTTTCCCTCAACGCAGAAGAGTAAACTGCGCGCGATCGTGCAGCCGCCCGGAAGGCAGAGGCAGAAGCCCTGATAAGCCTGGTTGTGCCTGCAGGCTGAGGTGACGACGCGCTGTGACTTTTCAGTGCGTCGTCGCATCAGTGCAACAGCCGGCCGTACGATCCCAACCTATCTCTGCTTTGCAGAACAGACACCGATTTAAGGAGCAGTAAAATGCGCGTTAACGGCCTGACCTCGCAAGACCTTGCCGCTTTGGGCATCGTGGATACCACGGAAGTGGTTTACAACCCTGATTACGACACGCTCTTTCAGGAAGAGACGCGCCTGGACCTCGAAGGTTTTGCACGTGGCACCCTGACGCAGAGCGGTGCGATTGCAGTAGACACCGGGATTTTCACCGGGCGATCGCCAAAGGATAAGTACATTGTGCGTGACGACACCACGCGCGATACCCTGTGGTGGAACGACCAGGGCACCGGCAAAAATGACAACCAGCCCCTGTCGCAGGAGACCTGGAACGCGCTGAAAAGCTGCGTCACCCGGCAGCTCTCCGGCAAGCGCCTGTTTGTCGTGGATGCCTTCTGCGGTGCCAATGCTGACTCCCGTCTGAGCGTGCGTTTCGTCACCGAAGTGGCCTGGCAGGCCCACTTCGTCAAAAATATGTTCATCCAGCCGACCGACGCTGAGCTGGCCGACTTCACGCCCGATTTTGTGGTGATGAACGGCGCGAAATGCACCAACCCGGACTGGCAGGCGCAGGGTCTGCACTCTGAGAACTTTGTCGCCTTCAACCTGACGGAGCGCATGCAGCTGATTGGTGGCACCTGGTACGGCGGCGAGATGAAGAAAGGTCTGTTCGCCATCATGAACTACCTGCTGCCGCTGAAAGGCATCGCTTCGATGCACTGCTCTGCCAACGTTGGCAAAGCGGGCGACGTGGCGGTCTTCTTTGGCCTGTCGGGCACCGGGAAAACCACTCTTTCGACCGATCCTGATCGCCAGCTGATTGGCGATGATGAACATGGCTGGGACGATGACGGCGTGTTTAACTTCGAGGGCGGCTGCTACGCCAAAACCATCAACCTCTCAGAGCAGGCTGAGCCGGAGATCTACCGCGCCATTCGCCGTAATGCGCTGCTGGAGAATGTGGTGGTGCGCGAAGATGGCAGCGTGGATTACGCCGACGGCAGCAAAACCGAAAACACCCGCGTCTCTTACCCGATCAATCACATCGACAACATCGTGCAGCCGGTCTCAAAAGCGGGCCATGCGAAGAAGGTGATTTTCCTGACCGCCGATGCGTTTGGGGTGCTGCCACCGGTTTCCCGTCTGACGCCGGAGCAGACGCAGTATCATTTCCTGTCCGGTTTTACCGCCAAACTGGCCGGGACCGAGCGTGGCGTGACTGAGCCGACACCGACCTTCTCTGCCTGTTTTGGCGCCGCATTCCTGACCCTGCACCCGACGCAGTATGCTGAAGTGCTGGTGAAGCGGATGGAGGCGTCCGGTGCGCAGGCATATCTGGTCAATACCGGCTGGAACGGCAGCGGCAAGCGCATCTCGCTGAAAAATACCCGTGCCATCATCAACGCGATCCTGGCGGGTGAACTGGATGATGCGCCGGTAGAAACCCTGCCGATCTTCAATCTGCAGATGCCGGTGACACTGGGTGAGCTGGGCAGTGAGACGCTCGATCCGCGTCGCAGCTGGGAGAGTGAAGAGAAGTGGACCGCCGCCGCCGAAGGTCTGGCGCAGCGCTTTATTGATAACTTCGATAAGTACACCGATAACGCAGCCGGTGCGGCGCTGGTAAAAGCGGGCCCGCAACGCTGACGGAACGGGCGCGGCAGTCCTCCTGCCGCGCCGGTTTTATCCGCCTGAGACGCTGTTGCTGCCGTTGTTATGGCTCAGCGCCATATTTTCCGTCAACGGCAACCAGGCGCGAATACGCAATCCCCCGCGCTCGCTCTCGCCAATCTCCAGCGACCCCTGATGCGCATCAATAATACGCTGTACAATCGCCAGGCCGAGACCGGTTCCGCTGGTGCTGCGGGCACTGTCGCCGCGCACAAACGGCTGGAAGAGATGCGCCAGCTGATCGGGCTTAATACCCGGCCCGTCATCTTCCACCTGAAACCAGGCGCGATGCAGTTCCCGTCCGCTGCTGACTTTAATCCAGCCATTGCCGTATCGCGCGGCGTTGACCACCAGGTTAGCCAGTGCGCGTTTGATCGACAGCGGGTTGATATCCAGCATTAACTCTTCCGGCATCACCGCATTTTCGATCTCACGTTCGTAGCCACTCTCTGCGGCCACCACCTCGCCCAGCACGCTGTTCAGGTCGGCGCGCTCGGTCTGCATCTCCTGACCGGTGCGCAGGTAGTCGATGAACTGTTCGATGATGGCGTTGCACTCTTCGATATCTTTGTTAATCGATTCGGCCAGATAGCCATCCTGCTCGCTCATCATCTCGGTGGCGAGACGAATACGGGTCAGCGGCGTGCGCAGGTCGTGACTGACCCCCGCCATGAGCAGCGTGCGGTCATCCGCCAGCTGTTTTACCCCGGCCGCCATCTGGTTAAAGGCACGGGTCACCGAGCGAACCTCGGACGCGCCATACTCGCGCAGCGGCGGCGGAATAATCCCGCGCCCGACCTGCAGAGCGGCGTGCTCCAGATCCACCAGCGGCCGGTTCTGGATGCGGATAAACAGCCAGGCGCCGCCAATCGCCAGCAGCATTATCGCCAGGGTATAGCGGAACAGCGGCGAGAAGTCGCCCTGATGGATTTCCGTCAGGGGCACCCGCACCCAGATATCAGGCGACAGCCAGGTTTTCAGCCAGACCACAGGCGAGTTTTTGTTGACCTCGACCCGCACATCGGTGGGCCCGCCCAGCTGCTGCCCCATCTGTTCACTCAGGAATTCATAGTGCTGCGCCCAACGCAATCCGCTCTCCTCTGCTGCTGCATTGGTGTAGAGCGAGATCCCCAGTTCGCGGTAGATTTCCCGGCGAAACGCCGGAGGCACTTCCAGCTGCGTACCATCCTCCAGCTGCAGCCGGTCGGTCATCAGCATACGCACTTCGTATGCCAGCACCTTATTGAACTGCTGCAGGCTGGGAAGGATGGCAAAGTTCAGCACCACCAGATAGGTCGTGACCAGGCTGACAAACAGCAGGGTCACGATCAGCAGCAGGGTGCGCGCAAACGAACTGCGTGGCGAGAAGCGCAGTCGCCTCATGCTTTACTGCCGTCCGGCACGAAGACGTAGCCCAGACCCCATACGGTCTGAATGTAACGTGGATGCGCCGGGTCCTCTTCCACCATGCGACGCAGGCGGGAGATCTGAACGTCAATCGAACGCTCCATGGCACTGTATTCACGGCCACGCGCCAGGTTCATCAGTTTGTCGCGCGACAGCGGCTCACGCGGGTGGCTCACCAGGGCTTTCAGCACGGCGAACTCACCGCTGGTCAGCGGCATCGGCTCATCTTCACGGAACATCTCGCGGGTGCCGAGGTTAAGTTTGAATTTACCAAAGGCGATAATCGCCTCTTCCTGCGACGGTGCGCCTGGCAGTTCATTGGCCTGACGACGCAGCACCGCGCGGATACGCGCCAGCAGTTCGCGCGGGTTAAAGGGTTTAGGAATGTAGTCGTCCGCGCCGATCTCCAGCCCGACGATACGATCGACCTCTTCACCCTTGGCCGTCACCATAATGATAGGCATCGGGTTGCTCTGACTGCGCAGACGACGGCAGATAGAGAGGCCATCTTCACCTGGCAGCATCAGGTCGAGCACCATCAGATGAAAGGATTCACGGGTTAACAGACGATCCATCTGCTCGGCATTAGCGACACTGCGCACCTGAAAGCCCTGCTCGGTGAGATAGCGTTCAAGCAGAGCACGCAGACGCATATCATCATCGACGACCAGAATTTTGTAGTTCTCTTGCATTTTCAACTCCCAAAGGCGCTATTGCCTGAGCCAACATTGTTAAAAAAAGATGCCTTATAGTGACAGTCATTAATGGTTTATATTCTAGCCAAAATTGTTACAAAGCATATTAAACAGGAGCTTATATTTAATTTCGGGCCAGTTTCGGGGCCAGGCTCACCCTTTTTACCGGCGACAGGGCAGGATACGGCAAATCTGAAAAAACGGCCCTGTTTCTCAGAATCGCTGGCGTCAGAAGCGGACCGGCATTTATTCGATTAAGAAATTCAGCGGCTTAGCAGTTAATTTGGCTTAAAACGGAGTCATCATTATGGATAAGCTCCAGATAATCTACCCTGCCCGCCTCCGGACAGCATAATATTCCAGCAAAAGCGCCCGGGACGCCATCCTCATCTCGGATTAATTTCAGTGCTTCTCACAGCAAGGCCAGTTGAAATTAAAGTCCGATAAATCAATCAGTAAAGCCAACTTTTCGCCTTCTCCGTTTTCAACCAGACTGCTCAGGCACCATTCGACGTCTCAACGGGGATTACACAATGAAAAAAACGATTTTACTGCTGAGCGCGCTGGCATTAGGCAGCGTTAGCCCAGGTTATGCTGCCACAGCGACCGGTGAAGCGGCCGGTGCAGCGGCAACCTCAACCGCTAAAGGTAACTCTGACGCCATTGGCGTTGGCGCAGTCGCAGCCCTGCTGGGCGTTGCGCTGGCGACCATGGGCGGCGGCGGTGGTGACGGACATGGCACCGGCACCTCGACCACCACGGCGACTCACGCCGGAAAATAAGTCTGTTTTATTGGCCAGCGTCCTGTGACTGGCTTCAGATTACGCTTCAGCAGCACCCCTTTCGCCGCCGGGGAAGTCAACGCGGGTTTTTAGCTTTAAAAACCCCTTCCCCGACTCTTTTTTGCCGCGCCCTGTTTGCCTTACACTGTTTCTCTTTTGATTTGGCTGGCCGGATTAGCATGAAAACCCGACTGATTACCCGCGAAGGCTTCGATAAGCTGAAAGCGGAACTCGACTACCTCTGGCGTGAAGAGCGACCGGAAGTGACCAAAAAGGTGACCTGGGCTGCCAGCCTTGGCGATCGCAGTGAAAATGCCGACTATCAGTACAACAAGAAACGGCTGCGGGAAATTGACCGTCGCGTTCGCTACCTGACCAAAAGTCTTGAGCAGCTGCGCATTGTTGACTACTCGCCCCAGCAGGATGGCAAAGTCTTCTTCGGTGCTTGGGTGGAAATTGAAAACGATGCGGGTGACCTCAAACGCTTCCGCATCGTGGGCTACGATGAGATTTTTGGCCGCAAGGATTACATCTCCATCGACTCGCCGATGGCGCGGGCACTGCTGAAAAAAGAGGTGGGCGATGCTGCCACCGTCGAGACGCCAGTGGGTCCGGCGCTCTGGTATGTCAACGCGATTGATTACCCGCAATAACGTTTCAGATTATGGCTGAAAGCCGCCCGCGTCTCTGGCAATTTTGACCATCAATCCGTATAACTGTCCGCTATTTCTCAACCCGGAAAGCAAGACAGTCCTGATGATGAACGTTCTGAGCCAGATAATAGCCAGTGAGCTGCAGGCGCGTCCCGAACAGGTTGACGCCGCCGTTCGCCTGCTGGATGAAGGGAATACCGTGCCGTTTATCGCACGCTATCGTAAAGAGGTCACCGGCGGACTGGATGATACCCAACTGCGCCAGCTGGAAACCCGCCTCAGCTATCTGCGTGAACTTGAAGAGCGACGCCAGTCGATTCTGAAGTCGATTGACGAGCAGGGAAAACTCACCGACGACCTCGCCCGCGCGATCAACACCACCCTCAGCAAAACCGAGCTGGAAGATCTCTACCTGCCCTACAAACAGAAGCGCCGTACGCGTGGACAGATCGCGATTGAAGCGGGTCTTGAGCCGCTGGCGGACACCCTGTGGCAGGATCCGTCTCACACCCCTGAGCAGCTGGCTGCACAATATGTCGATGCCGACAAAGGGGTGGCTGACGTGCGTGCCGCGCTGGATGGCGCCCGCTACATTCTGATGGAGCGTTTCGCTGAAGATGCGGCGCTGCTGGCGAAAGTGCGTAACTATCTTTGGAAAAATGCCCACCTGGTGTCGCGCGTGGTGGAAGGGAAAGAGGAAGCGGGCGCGAAGTTCCGTGACTACTTTGACCACCATGAAGCGCTGAGCAGCGTGCCGTCACACCGTGCACTGGCGATGCTGCGCGGCCGTAACGAAGGCGTTCTGCAACTCTCGCTGAATGCTGACCCGCAGTTTGATGAAGCGCCGCGTGAAAGCCACGGCGAAACGCTGATTGCGGAACACCTGAACCTGCGCCTGAACAACGCCCCGGCAGACAGCTGGCGTAAAGCGGTCGTGAGCTGGACATGGCGCATCAAAGTGATGCTGCATCTGGAAACCGAGCTGATGGGCACGGTGCGCGAACGCGCAGAAGATGAAGCGATCAACGTGTTTGCCCGTAACCTGCACGATCTGCTGATGGCCGCGCCCGCGGGCATGCGGGCCACCATGGGACTGGACCCTGGCCTGCGCACCGGCGTTAAGGTCGCCGTCGTTGATGCCACCGGCAAGGTGGTCGCAACTGACACCGTCTATCCGCACACCGGTCAGGCCGCGAAAGCCGCCGCCGCCGTTGCGGCCCTCTGCGTTAAGCATCAGGTGGAGCTGGTGGCGATTGGTAACGGCACCGCATCCCGCGAAACTGAGCGCTTTTTCCTCGATCTGCAGAAGCAGTTCCCACAGGTCACGGCGCAGAAAGTGATTGTCAGTGAGGCGGGCGCGTCCGTCTACTCCGCCTCTGAACTGGCGGCGCAGGAGTTCCCGGATCTGGATGTCTCTCTGCGCGGCGCGGTGTCGATTGCCCGACGTCTGCAGGACCCGCTGGCTGAGCTGGTGAAAATCGATCCGAAATCGATCGGTGTCGGTCAGTATCAGCATGATGTCAGCCAGAGCCAGCTGGCGAAGAAACTCGACGCGGTGGTGGAAGACTGTGTGAACGCCGTCGGCGTGGATCTGAATACCGCCTCGGTGCCGCTGCTGACCCGCGTCGCGGGCCTGACGCGCATGATGGCGCAGAACATTGTCGGCTGGCGGGATGAAAATGGCCGCTTCCGCAACCGCCAGCAGCTGCTGAAAGTGAGTCGCCTGGGACCAAAAGCCTTTGAACAGTGCGCGGGCTTCCTGCGTATCAATCACGGCGATAACCCGCTCGACGCCTCCACGGTCCACCCGGAAGCCTATCCGGTGGTCGAGCGCATTCTGGCCGCTACCGAGCAGGCGCTGAGCGACCTGATGGGTAATGCAGGCAGCCTGCGCAATCTCAGCCCGCGCGATTTCATCGATGACCGTTTTGGTCTGCCGACCGTAACCGACATCATGAAAGAGCTGGAGAAGCCGGGCCGCGATCCGCGTCCTGAATTTAAGACGGCGCAGTTTGCCGAAGGCGTCGAGACGCTGAGCGACCTGACGCCGGGCCTGATCCTGGAAGGCAGCGTTACCAACGTCACCAACTTCGGGGCGTTTGTGGACATCGGCGTGCATCAGGATGGCCTGGTGCATATCTCCTCGCTCTCTGACCGCTTCGTGGAAGATCCTCATCAGGTGGTAAAAGCGGGCGATATCGTCAAAGTCAAAGTGATGGAAGTCGATCTGCAGCGCAAACGTATTGCCCTGACCATGCGTCTCGATGAGCAGCCAGGTGAAGGCAATGCGCGTGGCGGCGCGAAAAATGGCGCGCCGCGTGACGAGAAACGTCCGGCTGCCGCGAAAAGCCGTCCGCGTCCGGTCAGCGCCTCTGCGGGTAACAGCGCGATGGGTGATGCCCTGGCCGCCGCGTTCGGTAAAAAACGCTAAGCTTATCAGGGGGCCGCACGCTGGCCCCCTGTTCCCGCCGCTTTCCCCGGTTGAAAATCCCCGCCATAACGCTACGCTAAAAAGACGCCTGTCATAAAAACAACATCTGCTGTGGCATCCAACTCACGATGGAAACGATCACCGATCTGATTGATAAGATTTATGCCGGCACCTTTCCCCAGGCTACCCTGACGCGCCTGCTGAGTGAGATCGCCACCGCCCGCGACGCCATCAAGCTGCCGCGCAAGGCGCACTGGGACGAGCAGGATGTGGTGCTCATCACCTATGCCGATCAGTTTCGGGAAACCGGCAAGCCCACGCTCACGACCTTTTCCCGCTTCTATCAGCAGCATCTGCAATCCCTCTTTCCGCTGGTTCACCTGCTGCCTTTCTTTCCCTGGTCGTCTGACGACGGCTTTTCTGTCATTGATTACCATCAGGTTGATCCGCTGTGCGGTGACTGGCAGGATGTTGCCCGCCTGCATCAGGAAACCCGCCTGATGTTCGATTTTGTCTGCAACCATATGTCGTCGCGGAGCGCCTGGTTCCGTCACTTTCTGGCGCAGGACCCCGGCTGGGACGATTTCTTTATCAGCATGCCGCCCGCCACTGACCTCAGCGCCGTCACCCGTCCGCGAACCTCGCCGCTGCTGACCCCTTTTCAGATGGCCGATGGCGACACCCGCTTTATCTGGACCACCTTCAGCGCCGATCAGATCGACCTGAACTTTGCCAATCCTGAGGTGCTGCTGCGCATGGTCGGGGTCCTGCTCGACTACCTGATACGCGGCGCGGACTACGTGCGGCTCGATGCGGTCGGCTACATGTGGAAAACGCCCGGCACGCGCTGTATTCACCTGGAAAAAACCCATCAGCTGGTGAAGCTGTTTCGCGCGATTGCTGACCAGGTCGCCCCTGGCACGGTGATTATCACGGAGACCAACGTGCCACATCGGGACAACATCAGTTACCTCGGCAACGGCCACGATGAGGCGCAGATGGTTTATCAGTTTTCGCTGCCGCCGCTGGTGCTGCATGCGATTCATACCGGCTCGGCGCGCGCGCTGCGGCAGTGGGCCAGCTCGCTGGATCTCAGCAGCAATGACACCACCTTTTTTAACTTTCTGGCGTCCCACGATGGTATCGGCCTGAATCCGGCGCGCGGGATTTTGTCGGAGGTGGAGATTGTGGCGCTGGTGCGCGACCTGGCGCTGGAGGGTGCGCTGGTCTCCTACAAAAATAATCCGGACGGCACCACCAGCCCGTATGAAATCAACGTCACCTATCTGGATGCGTTAAACCGTGAGGCGGACGACGACGCCACGCGGCTGAAACGTTTTTTACTGGCCCATGCCATTCTGCTGGTGTTCCCTGGCGTGCCGGCCATCTATATCCAGAGCATTGTGGGCGGGCGAAATGATTACGATGGGGTACGTGCCGCCGGACACAACCGGGCGATTAATCGCCAGAAGTATGATCTGCAGACGATAGAAGCGGCGCTGGCGGGGGAAGAGTGGCTGCGTCAGCAGATCTATACCCGGCTCGGTCAGCTGATCCAGCTGCGCCGTCGCCAGCCTGCTTTTCATCCCGATAATCCGATGACGATCTCAGAGAGCGAAAATGCCCTGCTGGTGCTCAGACGTCATTCGCCGGACAGCAATGTAGGGTTGCTCTGCGTGTTTAATCTCAGTGGACGGCCGGTGGAGACACCGCTACCGGAGGCACGTATGTGGCAGGATCTGATAAGCGGAGAGAAGATGGATGGCACCCAGCCGGTTAAGCTGGATGCCTGGCAGTTCATGTGGCTACGCTGATTACTTGTAGACTTCAGCGGTGGCGCTGAATTTACCGTGTTCGCGACCCGCGATCACCAGGTAGTATTTACCGCCTTTCTCGTCAGCAAGCTGAGACAGCACTTTTTTAGCATCCATTGGCGAGGTGGTTTCCGCTGTGGTGTTAACAGTGCCAATCTTCTGCAGGTTCATTGATTTAACTTCTTCTTTGGTGACTTCTTTCGCTGCCATCGCAGAAAATGAAATCGCGCCCATCATCATTGAAGCCACAACCCATTTAAAAACCTTCATTATGTTTACCCTCATTCATGATCCATTGTGAGATGTAAGCAGCCGCTAAACGCGTAAGGCAGTATGGAACGGCATAGTCATTTCCGTGACTAATCACATAAATTTGCAGCGGCCTTGCTCACAGAGAGAAGTATTGCTGCTGCCAGCGATTTTGCCAACTTAAAGCCTCATTATCCCGGCAAATCACTGATAAAGTTAATAATATGCTGACAAAAGATGTCTGGATGGGAAATAAAAGGTGCATGTGCTGCCTTGTCGATAACGACTGAAGGCGAGGCTGGCAACATTTCATCAATCTCTGCAGCAATCCGGCGCGGCACCAGCCCATCGAGTGCGCCATAGAGACGCAGGAACGGCAGCCCGATCTGCGGTAACGTGCTGCGCAGATCGACCTGACGCAGAATCTCCAGTCCGCCATCCAGCACCGCCACTTCCGGCATCGGTTGCGACAGCACCACCTCTTTCAGCTGCCGTGCATCGGCGCGCGCCGTTTCGGTGCCCAGCGTCTGCAGCGCCAGAAAGCGCTCCACCGTGCGCTGAAAATCGTTGCTGAGCATCTGCTGAAAGTTCTGCAGCGTCTCGGGTTTAATGCCGGGCCAGTACTCTGTGGCGGTGAAACAGGGTGACGATGCAACGGTAATCAGTGCAGCCAGTTTTTCTGGCGCGGTCAGCGCCAGCTGTGTCGCCACCAGTCCGCCCAGAGACCACCCCATGACGATCGCCTGTGCGGGCAGCGCAGGCAGCAGCGCCTCTGCCATCTGTGTCAGCGTCAGCGCACCCGCATCCTGACTGCGGCCATAGCCCGGCAGATCGACCAGATGCAGGCGGTAATGCGGGCTGAGTCGCGGAATAATGCTTTGCCAGACTTCGGCATTCAGCCCCCATCCGTGCAGCAGCACAAGATCGCGTTTTCCTTCTCCGCAGGTGTGCCAGTAGAGCGACGTCATCAGTTACTATCCCGAAAATGATAAGGAGGTCGCTATGCTAGCAATGCCTGCCCTGTGTTGGCTATGCCAGATGCCGTTACAGATCGCCCGTCACGGTCTGTGCAGCTTATGTCTGCGTGAATTACCGCCGCTGCCCCTGCTCTGTCCACGCTGCGGATTGCCCGCCGGGACGACGCGGGTCGCCTGTGGCCGCTGCCAGCGCAAACCTCCCGCCTGGCAGGCGCTGGTCTGCGTCAATGACTATCGCCCGCCATTCAGTGAGTGGGTTAATCAGCTTAAGTTTTCTCACATAACCGCACTCAGGGTGATGCTGGCGCGGCTGCTTTTGCTAAGCTGGCTGGATGTCTGGCGGCACGGTCGTGTGGTGCGTCCCGACCTGCTGCTGCCGGTGCCGCTGCACTGGCGGCGACGCTGGCGGCGCGGTTACAACCAGAGCGCCCTGCTGGCCGCCCCGCTGGCGCACTGGCTGCGGTGCGAATGGCGTGACGGCCTCTCCCGCCAGCGAAGGGGAGCATTGCAGCATCAGCTCACTGCCCGCCAGCGCCGCACTAACTTACGGGATGCCTTCCGCCTTGAAATGGCGGTGCAGGGTCGCCATATCGCCCTGCTGGATGACGTCATCACCACCGGCAGTACGGTCGACGAAATCAGTCGTCTGTTACTGGCGCAGGGCGCGGCCAGCGTGCAGGTCTGGTGCCTGTGCCGTACCTTGTAGAGCGTCATTGATGGGCGTATTATAACCAACTAAATTAGTCAACTATTGAGCAATCGACATGATCCGAATTACTGACTCTGCCCAGGAACATTTTTCTAAACTGCTATCCAAACAAGAAGATGGCACCCAGATTCGCGTATTCGTGATTAACCCGGGTACGCCAACAGCGGAGTGCGGCGTCTCTTACTGTCCGCCTGATGCCGTTGAAGCGACTGACACCGAGCTGAAGTTCGAAAAGCTCTCTGCGTATGTTGATGAACTGAGCAAACCTTATCTGGAAGATGCGGAAATCGACTTCGTGACCGACAATCTCGGCTCACAGCTGACGCTGAAAGCGCCGAACGCCAAAATGCGGAAGGTGTCTGACGATGCGCCGATGGTAGAGCGCGTGGAGTATCTGCTGCAGGCGCAGATCAACCCACAGCTGGCCGGTCACGGCGGACGCGTGTCACTGATGGAGATCACCGATGACGGTTACGCCATTCTGCAGTTTGGCGGCGGCTGTAACGGCTGTTCGATGATCGACGTCACCCTGAAAGATGGTATCGAGAAAGAGCTGCTGGCTGCCTTCCCGGAACTGAAAGGCGTGCGGGATATTACCGAGCATCAGCGTGGCGAACACTCCTTCTACTGATGTTAACGCGGGGATGAGCAGTAATAAGCTGCTCTCTTCGCTGTGAGATTGAGGCGGCTCAGGAAACACGGGCAGATCGGAAAGACGCAAAAGCCGCCATCCATGGCATGCTCTGCCCGCGCCATCCATGGCGCGAGACGCTTTCCTCCTCTGCCCATGTTCCCTTCGTGTTGAGTAGAGACGTTGCTGCCAGCTTTCCTTTGAGTCAGTTTTTAATCAGTCAGAAACGCGGCAGTCAGACTGCCGCGCTCTTGTTATTTCTCTTTCCTGCCTGACTGACGCTGCTGGCTGACCACCTTCAGCAGTGCATTCACTTGCTTATCCGCAAAGATCTCCTCCAGCGTTTTGCTCAGCTTGCGTCGCCAGTTCGGATACTGATCCACGGTGCCCGGCACGTTAACCGGCGTGGTCATGCCGAGCCAGTCCTCCGGTTGCAGGCCCAGCAGCGCACTGTCGGTGTCGGCCAGAAAACGGTGGATTGCCCGGTTCAGTGCAGGCGTCATCGCCAGCTTCTCCGCCTTTTTCTGACTGCGAGCCGGCAGGGCCCCCGCCTGATGCAGGGCATCCAGCAGCGCCTGCTTCTGCGTCGCCCGCTGCTCATGCAGTGCTTTCACCGCGTCGCCCGGATAGAGGCCCAGTTTCTCGCCCAGCGCCAGGTCGCCCTGCTCCCAGAAACCGGTGAGGGTGGGCAGATCGTGCGTGCTGGCGCTGGCAATCGACTGACGCGGATAGTCCTGCGGCGCGCGATAGCGCTGATCTTTCTCCTGCTCGAACCAGAGCACCTTCCATGAAAAGACGCCGCTTTTGCGCAGCAGGCTGACTATCGCCTCCGGCACGGTGCCCAGATCTTCGCCAATCACCATGCAGCGCAGCCGGTGGCTCTCCAGCGCCAGAATCCCCAGCAGATCGTCGACCGGATAGGCAACATAAGCGCCTTTATCCGCCGTCTCTCCGGCGGGCACCCACCAAAGACGCAGCAGCGACATCACATGATCGATGCGCAATGCACCGCAGTCACGCATGTTGGCTCGCAGCATGTCGATAAAGGGCTGATAGCCACGCGCCTGCATTACATGCGGGTCCATTGGCGGCAGGCCCCAGTTCTGCCCCAGCGGACCGAGGCGGTCGGGCGGTGCGCCGACAGAGGCTTTAAGGCGGTAGAGCTCCGGGTCGTGCCAGGTTTCGGCGCTGCCTTCCGCCACGCCAACCGCCAGGTCACGGTAGAGACCCACGCTCATGCCCAGCGCCTGGCTGTGCGCCCAGCAGCCTGAGAACTGCTGCTGCGCCAGCCATTGCAGCCACTGCCAGAAGGCGATCTCCTCTTCGTGCTCCTTACACCACTGCTGCACCTCCGGCTGCTGGCTGTTGCGCCACCCTTCCGGCCACGCGGGCCAGCCCCACTGTTTTGCATTCTCAGCCCGTCGGGCCTGCTGTATGCCGTCATAGGCCGCCTGATAACGCAGGCTGTCACCGCCTTCACGCACAAACTCAGCCCAGGATTGCTGCTCGTCGCTGGCGTGGTCACGGGCCTGAAAGTGGGCCCAGGCGAGGCGCAGTGCGGCGAGCTTCAGCGCCATCACCGCTGCGTAATCGACATGCTCCGCCTCGCGGGCTTTGGCCAGCGCCTTCTGCGTTCTGGCACTTTTCCACCACTTCTGTGCCGCCGCGCTTTGCTGAAAATCGGCCACCTGGCTGACATCGATATAGATGATGTTCAGCCAGCGGCGTGATGACGGACTGTAGGGACTGGCGAAATCGGCGCTGGCGGGATAGAGCGCATGCAGCGGATTCAGCCCGACGAAATCGCCTCCGCGTGCGGCCAGCTGCACCAGCAGCTGGTCGAGATCGCCGAAGTCACCGATGCCCCAGTTCTGTTCAGACCGCACGGTATAGAGCTGCACCAGTGCGCCCCAGCGTTTCTCTCCCGCCTCCAGCGCCGGCGGCAGATAGCAGCGGCGCGGGGCAACAATGACCCGCGTCTGCCAGCTTTTCTTCCCTTTGCTGAGCGTCAGCTGGTGATACCCCTGCGCCAGCGGCGTGGGCAGCGTAAAGGGTTCGCCCGCGGTTAACTCGCCGCTGAGCAGTCTGCCCTTCTCTGTCTGCAGCTGCCAGCGATAGACGCCACGGCCCTGCGGCGTCAGCTGACGTTTGCCTCTGCCGCTGAAGACGGCGACTGGCGGCAGCGGCGATTTACCCGCCTCCTGCGGATCGCCCATTACCGCCAGCAGCGCACGTTTGGTTTCGTCGCTGATCGCCTCTTTCTCGCCGTTGACGTTGATGTAATCCAGTGAAATACCCGCAGTACGGGCGGCCTGATCAAGTGAATCCTGTTTCATTGCTGCTCCTTAGCGGGGTGCCTGCCAGATACGTTGCTGATAGTCACGAATGGACCGGTCCGAACTGAACATGCCGGTCCGGGCCGTGTTGAGGATGGCGGCGCGGGTCCAGCCTTCCGGGTCGCACCACAGGGCTTCCACCCGTTGCTGCGCCTCGATGTAAGGCTGGAAATCGGCCAGCACCAGCCAGGGATCGCCGTGTTTCGTCAGGCTCTCCAGCATCAGGTCAAACGCGTGCTTGTCCCCGTCGCTGAATTTGCCCTTCTCCAGCGCTTTCAGTAAATCATCCAGCGCCTTGTTCTGCCTGCGCACCTTTTTCGGGTTGTAGCCTTTGGCCTTCAGCGCTTTCACCTCCTCCACGGTGTGACCGAAGATAAAGATATTCTCCTCGCCCACCTGCTCAGCGATTTCGACATTGGCCCCGTCCAGCGTGCCGATGGTCAGCGCGCCGTTCAGCGCCAGCTTCATGTTGCCGGTGCCCGAGGCTTCATAACCGGCGGTAGAGATCTGCTCAGAGAGGTCGGCCGCCGGGATCATCATTTCGGCGACGGTGATGCGGTAGTCGGGGAGAAAAACCACTTTCAGCCGGTCGCCGATGCGGGGATCGTTGTTCACCACCTCCGCCACCCGGTTAATCGCGTAGATAATGTTTTTCGCCAGGTAGTAACCCGGTGCGGCTTTTGCCCCGAACAGGAAGACCCGCGGCGTGAAGGTGACATCCTCCGGGTTATTACAGAGCTGCTGATAGCAGTAGAGGATATGCAGCAGGCTGAGGTGCTGGCGCTTGTACTCATGCAGTCGCTTGATCTGCACATCGAACAGGGCCGCCGGGTTGACGATAATCCCGGTGTGCCGGGCGATATAGTCGGTCAGCTGCACTTTGTTCTGCTGCTTGATGCTGCGATAGCGCTGACGAAACGCCGGGTCGTCGGCGTAAGGTTCCAGGCCGATCAGCGCGTCGAGATTGCTGGCCCATTCGGTTTTCAGCGTCTCATCAATCAGCCCGGCCAGCGCCGGATTGCACTGCTTCAGCCAGCGGCGCGGGGTAATGCCGTTGGTGACGTTATGGAATTTTTGCGGCCACAGCTGGTGATATTCCGGGAAGAGATCGCTGACCACCAGCCGGGAGTGCAGCGCCGCGACGCCGTTGACCGCAAACCCGCTGACGACGCAGAGATTCGCCATCCGCACCTGACCGTCCGCAATCACCGCCAGCTTATGCCACATCGCTTTGTCATCCGGCCAGCGCTGTTTCACCACCTTTTTCAGCCGCTGATTGATCGTCTTGATGATCAGCAGATGGCGCGGCAGCAGCGAGCGCATCAGCTTCTCATCCCAGCGCTCCAGCGCCTCCGGCATCAGGGTGTGGTTGGTGTAAGCAAACAGCCGGCTGGTGATCTGCCACGCCTCATCCCAGCCGAGCTGGTGCTCATCCAGCAGCACGCGCAGCATCTCCGGGATGGCGATGGTGGGATGAGTATCGTTGAGCTGAATCACTTCGAAGTCGGGCAGGCTGTGAATGCTGCGTCCCGCCTGATGGTGGCGGCGCAGAATATCGGCCACCGCACAGGCGCACTGAAAATATTGCTGCATCAGGCGCAGCCGCTTGCCCGCCTGATGATTGTCGTTGGGATAGAGCACTTTGGTCAGCTTTGCCGCCTCGATGCCGGGCTGCTCCGCCTGCAGGAAGTGGCCGTCATTAAACGCCGTCAGGTCAAAAGGGTGCGCGCTCACCGCCTGCCACAGACGCAGCGGCAGCGTGACGCCATTACGGTAGCCGGTGACCGGCAAATCCCAGGCTTCACCGCGCAGCGTAAACCCGGGCTGCCAGCGCACCTCGCCGTTCTCCTGCTTTTCGACCCGACCGCCCATCGCCACCTCCACATCCAGCGCCGCGTTGTGGCGGAACCAGGGATAGTGCTCGCGCTGCCAGTCGTCGGGCGCCTCCTTCTGCTGGCCCGCCTGAAAAGACTGGCGGAACAGGCCGTACTGGTAGTTAAGTCCGTGACCGGTTGCAGACTGACCGACCGTGGCCATCGAATCCATGTAGCAGGCAGCCAGTCGCCCCAGTCCGCCGTTGCCGAGTGCCGGATCGACCTCCTGCTCCAGCAGCGCCGTTAAATCGAACTGCTGCTCTGCCAGCGCCGCCTGCACCTCGTCATACCAGCCGAGATTAAGCAGATTGTTGCCGGTCAGCCGGCCAATCAGAAACTCCATCGAGAGATAGTTAACGTGACGCTGCTGCTGCGCCGGACGCGGGGCCGGTTGTGCGGCCAGCAGTTCCGCGATAGCCGCACTGACCGCCTGCCACGCCTGGTGCGGGGTCATCTGCTGAGCGGAAGAGAGGCCGAGGTGTTGCCACTGGCGGGTAAAGGCGGCGTTAAAACGGGCTTTATTGAATTTCTGCTGCGGCATATCACTCCCTTCTGTTACGCAATGAGGTGAAGCAAAAATGGCAAGCGCACGGGCTGGCAGGCGGAGCCAGCAATCGTTAAGTAAAGACGGGAGTGGGGAAAAAAGCGACAGCAATCAAATAAAAACGCCAGCCCGGAGGCTGGCGTGGCAGGAATCAGCAGAGTTCGAGGTGCACCTCATGCTGTTCAATCACCTTCATGACGCTGGCGGGCGGCATCTTGTCGGTGTAGATGTAATCCAGCAGACTCATATTGCCGAGGTTAACCATGGCGTTGCGGCCAAACTTCGAGTGATCCACAACCAGCAGCGCACAGCGGGAGTTTTCAATAATCGCGCGCTTGGTCCGCACTTCGTGATAGTCAAACTCCAGCAGCGAGCCATCCATATCGATGCCGCTGATGCCGAGAATGCCGTAATCCAGCCGGAACTGCGAAATGAAATCGAGCGTCGCCTCTCCCATTACCGCCCCATCGCGGGTGCGCACTTCGCCCCCGGCAATAATCACCCGAAAATCGGGTTTGCCCATCAGCAGCATCGCCACGTTGAGGTTGTTCGTCACTACACGCAGATCGCTGTGGTTGAGCAGCGCATGCGCCACCGCTTCCGGCGTGGTGCCGATGTCGATAAACAGCGTGGCCCCATCCGGGATCTGGCTGGCGACCCGCTGAGCAATGCGCGCTTTCTCCGCCGACCACATCATTTTACGATCGTGCCAGGCGGTGTTCTCAGAGCTGGAGGGGAGCGCCGCGCCGCCGTGGTGGCGCTGAATTTTGTTCTGATCGGCCAGATCGTTGAGATCGCGACGGATGGTCTGCGGGCTGACCTCAAAATGATCCACCAGCTCCTCAGTACTGACATATCCCTGACGACGGACCAAATCGATAATCGCGTCATGACGTTGCGTCTGCTTCACATTCCTCTCCTGTTAACCCGCAAAATCTCTTTACCGACGCGTAACGTTACGCGTATCCACCAGCGCCATCGCCAGCCCGACCAGCAGACCGGCGACGTGCGCTGCGTTGGCAATGGCCAGGCCAAAGACGCCGAACCAGCCAATCACCAGCCAGACCAGCGCAAAACCGATCAGGCCACGTTCAAGATAGACGCCGCTGTCGGGATCGCGCTCGCCGCGCAGCCAGCAGTAGCCCATCAGGGCATACACTACACCCGACAGGCCGCCAAACCAGATGCCGCTGAATTTCGCCTGCAGCCAGCCGCTGAGCAGCGCGGAAATCAGCATAATGACAAAGAGTTTGCCGCTGCCGAGCCGCTTCTCAACCGCCCCGCCCAGATACCACCACCACATCAGGTTAAACAGAATGTGCAGCAGCGAGAAGTGCAGCAGCGCATGGCTGAACCAGCGCCAGACCTGAAAATGCTGGTCATCATCCGGCCAGGCGAGCCAGGCCATCACGGTCTGATCGCCCATCACCTGCATCAGGATAAAGACGGCGATACAGAGCACCATCACCGTCATCGTCAGCGGCCCGGCGCGCTCACGAATGTTTGCCCAGATGTTACTGCGCTCATAGCGCAGCCCGCTGTCGGTTTTGCCGCTGTGCCAGCTGGCCGCCTGATAGCGTGGGTGATTAGGGTCATGCAGAAACTGCTGAAGTTCGTTTTCGACCACGGAAAACTGGCTCTCATCATCCAGCATGATGACATAGTGCTGGTCATGCTCAATACGCAGCGTCACGCCGCGCGTTGCCATGTAGTCCACAAACGCCTGCGCCATGCGCGGCTGATTAAATTGGGTAATGCGCATCAGTAACTCTCCGTGTGACAGGCGGCCACTTACTCACTGCCCAGGGCAACCTGCTGCGGAAAGGCCGCGCGCCAGGCATCGAAACCGCCATCAATACTGTAGGCCGCACTGAAGCCCTGCCCCAGCAGATATTGTGCTGCACTTTTACTGCTGTTGCCGTGATAGCACATCACCAGCACCGGCAGGCTGTGGTCTGCACGACTGATAAAATCGCTGAGGTTGGTGTTGGTCAGATGCAGCGCACCCGCCGCATGGCCCATCGCAAAGCTTTGCGGATCGCGGATATCGACCAGCAGTGCCCCCTGCGCCAGACGCGCCTGCGCCTGCTGCACATCAATACATTCGAACGTTTCCATGGGATCTCTCAAAGTCATCACAATAGCGCGTAGTGTAACCCGAGAAGCCACGCCGATAACCTGACAATCGTTACGGGTATCTGTTTTTTTGGTGGACATAATGTTAGCTATATCACGCAAAAATGTTTTTAGCGGGTTAAAAGCTGGCGCTAATGTTGGTTTGCGACTATGATAATGCTCGAAAACGAACATAAGTGAACTATTCCGAACATCGGAGGAGATGACGTGGAAACCAAAGACCTGATCGTGATCGGCGGCGGCATCAACGGTGCCGGCATTGCAGCAGACGCTGCAGGACGCGGACTGTCGGTGTTAATGCTGGAGGCGCGGGATCTGGCTTGCGCGACCTCCTCTGCCAGCTCGAAACTGATTCACGGCGGCCTGCGCTACCTTGAACATTATGAATTCCGTCTGGTCAGCGAAGCGCTGGCTGAGCGCGAAGTTCTGCTGAAGATGGCGCCGCACCTGGCCTTCCCGATGCGCTTCCGTCTGCCGCACCGTCCACACCTGCGTCCGGCGTGGATGATCCGCACCGGCCTGTTTATGTATGACCATCTGGGCAAACGCACCAGCCTGCCAGGCAGTAAAAGCCTGCGCTTTGGCGCGGATTCGGCCCTGAAGCCGGAGATCACGCGCGGATTCGAATATTCTGACTGCTGGGTTGATGACGCCCGTATGGTCGTGCTCAACGCGCAGGAAGTGGTGAAGCGCGGCGGCGAAGTGCGGACCCGCACCCGCGTGACCCGCGCCTGGCGTGAAGGCGGTCTGTGGAAGGTGGAAGCGGAAGATGTCGACAGCGGCAAAACCTACACCTGGCAGGCGAAAGGCCTGGTCAACGCTGCAGGCCCGTGGGTTAAGCAGCTGTTTGACGACAGCCTGAAGCTCAAATCCCCTTACGGTATCCGCCTGATCAAAGGCAGCCACATCGTGGTGCCGCGCGTGCATACCGAAAAGCAGGCTTATATCCTGCAGAACGAAGATAATCGCATCGTGTTTGTGATTCCGTGGATGGATGAGTTCTCCATCATCGGCACCACCGACGTGGAGTACAAAGGCGATCCGAAAAACGTCAACATTGATGACAGCGAAACCGACTATCTGCTGAAGGTGTTCAACGCCCACTTCAAAAAGCAGCTGACCGCTGACGACATCGTCTGGTCTTACTCCGGTGTCCGTCCTCTGTGTGATGATGAATCGGACTCACCGCAGGCGATTACCCGCGATTACACGCTGGATGTCCGTGATGGCAACGGCCAGGCGCCGCTGCTGTCGGTATTTGGCGGCAAGCTGACCACCTATCGCAAGCTGGCCGAGCACGCGCTGGAAAAACTGGCGAAGTACTATCCGAACGCCGGTCCGGCCTGGACGAAGAACTGCGTGTTGCCGGGCGGGAACATCTCCGGCACCCGTGAAGACTATGCGGCCAGCCTGCGTCGTCGCTATCCGTTCATCAGTGAAAACATGGCGCGTCACTTCTCACGCACCTACGGCAGCAGCACCGAAACCCTGTTAGCCGGGGCGAAAAGCCTGAACGATCTGGGTGAGAACTTCGGTCACGAATTTTACGAGGCGGAGCTGCGCTACCTGGTGCAGCATGAGTGGGTTCGCGAGCTGGATGATGCTATCTGGCGTCGAACCAAACAGGGTATGTGGCTGACGAAAGAGCAGCAGGCCCGCGTGGCAGAGTGGCTGGCCGCGAAAGCAAAACCGGCACTCTCGCTGGCCTCTTAAGCAGGCCGCAGTAAGCAGAAAGCAGGCTCCGGCCTGCTTTTTTTATGGGTGGCCGACCGCGAACTGAACCGGTTAAACCGTGCCGCATCCCTTTCCCCTCGCACGCTCTCCTCCTGTCACCCTACTGTTTCCCCCTCCCCGCCTGCATGCAGCGCCTCGGGTTTCGCCTGCCGCCATGCCGCTCACCATCGTTACCTTAAATCTAACGTTTCGCTTTTTTGCTTAATTGAACGCGGTATGCAGAACGCGCAGACTTTCTTCAGCAAAAACGTCAGTACCGCGATTCTAATCAGGAGGTTGAAATGAACACAGGCCAAACGCCTGCCCGGGAGTGGAACACACGCCGCAGTGAAAAAGCGCGTCGTATGGTCGCCTTCCCCCTTGATGGCAAAGTCATTCCTGTTGAACGAGCCACAGAAGCCCTCGAACACTTAATTGCCCCAGGCGATCGCGTGGTGCTGGAGGGGAATAACCAGAAACAGGCTGACTTCTTATCCCGCACCCTGGCGCAGGTGAATCCGGCAAAGATTCACGACCTGCACATGATTATGCCCAGCGTCGGCCGCAGTGAGCATCTCGATATCTTTGAAAAAGGCATTGCCCGCAAACTCGACTTCTCTTTTTCCGGTCCGCAGAGTCTGCGCATGTCGCAGCTGCTGCAGGATGGCCAGCTGGAAATCGGCGCTATCCACACCTATATCGAACTCTACTCCCGCCTCTATGTTGACCTCTGCCCGAATGTGGCGCTGATTGCCGGTTACAAAGCTGACCGCAAAGGCAACCTCTACACCGGTCCGGGCACCGAGGATACCCCGGCGCTGGTGGAAGCCGCCGCGTTCCGTGACGGTATCGTGATAGCCCAGGTCAATGAACTGGTCGATGACGAAACCGACCTGCCGCGCGTCGATATTCCCGGCTCCTGGATCGACTACATTGTCGTTGCTGACAAACCGTTCTTTATCGAACCGCTGTTTACCCGCGATCCGCGCCTGATTAAGCAGGAACATATCCTGATGGCGATGATGGCGATTAAGGGCATCTACGCCGAACACCAGGTGCAGTCACTTAACCACGGCATCGGATTTAACACCGCCGCGATTGAGCTGCTGCTGCCCACCTACGGCGAACGGCTCGGCCTGAAAGGCAAAATCTGTAAACACTGGGCGCTGAACCCGCATCCGACGCTGATCCCGGCAATTGAGAGTGGCTGGGTGGAGAGCGTGCACTGCTTCGGCGGCGAGCTGGGGATGGAAGAGTATATCCGCGCCCGTCCCGACATCTTCTTTACCGGCAGCGACGGCTCGATGCGCTCTAACCGCGCCTTCTGTCAGCTGGCCGGCCAGTACGCAGTCGACATGTTTATCGGGGCCACCCTGCAGGTGGACGGGCTGGCTAACTCCTCGACCGTGACCCGTGGCCGCCTCTCCGGCTTTGGTGGCGCCCCGAATATGGGCCACGATCCGCACGGCCGCCGCCACGCAACCCCCGCCTGGCTGAACATGATCACCGAGCCAGACCCGATGCAGCGCGGGAAAAAACTGGTGGTGCAGATGGTCGAAACCTTCCAGGCCGGCGCAAAACCCACCTTCGTTGAAACCCTTGATGCGGTTGACGTCGCGAAATCCGCCGGGATGCCGCTGGCTCCGGTGATGATCTACGGCGATGACGTCACCCACGTGCTGACCGAGGAGGGCATCGCCTATCTCTATCGCGCAGAGAGCCTGGAAGAGCGTCGCGCCATGGTCGCCGCCGTGGCGGGCATTACCGACATCGGTCTGGGTGTGGATGCGGCGCGCGTCGCGGCCTTGCGTAAAAGCGGCAAAGTGGTCTACCCGGAAGATATGGGCATCCGCCGTTCCGACGCCACCCGTTCACTGCTGGCCGCGGGCAGCGTGGCTGACCTGGTCGAATGGTCCGGTGGTCTGTACAACCCGCCTGCTAAATTCCGGAGCTGGTAAATGAAACTCCTGTCCCAGACTCAAGCCGAGGCGCAGGCCAGCCTGCTGGCGACGCTGGCGCGCGATTGCCTGATCGATGAAGCACGTCTGAGCCCTAAGCCGGGTCTGGTCGACAGTCGGGGTAACGGCGCGCATCAGGATCTGACGCTGGCGCTGATGGAGCGCTCCGCTCACAGCCTGGCACCGACCTTTCTGGCGCTAGCCCGTCACAGCTGGCTGCGTTCCGCTGATATCGCCCTGCGCGAAACGGTCGGGCGCCTGGGCCGCGACGGCGAGCAGCAGATGATGGCGGCCACCGGTGGCGTGAATACCCATCGGGGAGCGATCTGGGCGCTGGGCTTACTGGTGAGTGCTGCGGCCATGCACGGCGGTGCTGCCAGTGCCGACCCGCTGACCCGCACCGCCGCCGCCCTGGCCAGCCTGCCCGACCGGGCAGCGCCGAAACTGTTCAGCAAAGGGTTAAAAGCGACGCACCGCTATCGGGTGCCCGGCGCACGCGAAGAGGCGCAACAGGCGTTTCCTCACGTGATGAAGCTGGCGCTGCCGCAGCTGCTGATCAGCCGGGCGGTGGGGGCCAGCGAAAGCGAAGCCCGCCTGGATGCGCTGATGGCGATCATGACCTCACTCAGCGATACCTGCGTGCTGTCACGGGCAGGGATGGCGGGGCTGACGGCGATGCAGCACGGGGCACAGGCCGTACTGCTGGCGGGCGGCTGCCGCACCGCAGGCGGAAAGCTGGCGCTGGCGCAGCTTGATCGCCGGATGCTGGCGCTCAACGCCTCGCCGGGCGGGGCCGCCGATTTGCTCGCGGCGACGCTGTTTATCGATCGGGTCTGTTCGCCTGAACACACATATTTTTAGAGGCCATTATGGAACACATCACATTATCTTTACCCGCTAACCGCCTGCTCAATGGCAGAGCGCTGGCCGGGGTCGTGGGTTCCGGTGATATGGAAGTACTGTACACCGCAACCCAGGGCGACACGCTGAACGTTGATATCACCACCTCCCTCGATAACAGCGACGCCCGCTGGAAGGCGCTGTTTGACCGCCTGAATTTGATCAACGGCCTGCCGGCCGGCGAACTGATTATTCACGATTTCGGTGCCACACCCGGTGTGGCTCGTATCCGTCTTGAACAGGTTTTTGAAGAGGTAAGCCATGCGTAACGACGCCAGTTTTATTGAATTACGGGCGCGTGAACGCGCCCGTACGCTGCTGGATGCCGGCAGCTATCGCGAACTGCTGGATCCCTTTGAAGGCATTATGTCGCCATGGCTGGCCCCGCAGGGCGTGGTGCCGCAGTCCGATGACGGCATGGTCGTGGCACGCGGCACACTGAACGGTCAGCCTGCGGTGGTTATCGCCATCGAAGGCACCTTCCAGGGCGGCAGCATGGGCGAAGTCTCCGGGGCGAAAATGGCGGCGGCGCTGGAGCTGGCGGCGGAAGACAACCGCAACGGCATTCCGACGCAGGCGGTGCTCTGCCTGGAAACCGGTGGCGTGCGCTTACAGGAAGCGAATCTTGGCCCGGCGGCGATTGCGGATATTCACGCAGCGATTGTCGATCTGCGTCGCTACACCCCGGTGATCGGCATCATCAGCGGCACCGTTGGCTGTTTCGGCGGAATGTCGATTGCCGCCGCGCTCTGCAGCTACCTGATCGTGACACGGGAAGCGCGCCTGGGCCTGAATGGCCCGCAGGTGATTGAGCAGGAGGCGGGCATTGAAGAGTATGACTCGCGCGATCGGCCCTTTATCTGGAGCATGACCGGCGGCGAAATCCGCTACGCCAGTGGACTGGTGGATGCACTGGTGGATGACGGCATCAACGCCGTAAAAACCGCGATGCATGACTTCATTGCCAGAGGCGTACCGGCGCAGCACCGCAGCGACAACTATGCCGACTTCCTGTCACGTCTGACGCAGTTCGACACCCGCCAGCAGGCGGACACCGCCCAGATCAAACAGCTTTTCGCCCGGGAGGAGAAATAATGACCCAGACAAGCAGCCGCGGTGCAACCTGGCTGGAAAAACTCGCACCTCATGCACAGCGTCTCAGTGGCCTGTGCGCCTCTGTTCAGGTGGCTGACGGCCAGCTGAATGGCGAAAACGTCCGCTTCATCGCCGTGGTGCCGGATGCACAGAACCACTATCCGCGCGCCGCGCAGGGGGAAGTGGGTCTGCTGGAGGGCTGGACACTGGCAAAAGTGGTGAATGAAACGCGGGAAGAGGATAAAAACAGCGCCGTGAAACGCCCGATTGTGGCGGTCATCGATGTGCCGAGTCAGGCCTATGGTCGTCGTGAAGAGGCATTTGGTATTCATCAGGCGCTGGCGGGCGCAGCGGGAGCCTATGCTAACGCGCGCCTGGCCGGCCATCCGGTCATCGGGCTGATTGTCGGCAAGGCGATGTCCGGTGCGTTCCTGGCACACGGCTATCAGGCTAACCGCCTGATTGCGCTTAACGATCAGGGCGTGCTGGTTCACGCCATGGGCAAAGCGTCGGCGGCACGTATCACGCTGCGTTCGGTGGAGTCGCTGGAGAAACTGGCCGCCACCATCCCCCCCATGGCCTATGACGTGAATAACTTCGCCACGCTGGGTCTGCTCTCCGATCTGCTGAACGTGGGCAATCCCGATGCGCCGTCTGACGCCGACGTGGCGATGGTGGAAATCGCGCTGCACAAGGCGATCGGCGATGCCCGTCAGGACCCGAGCCTGAAAAACCGTCTGGGTGCCTCCAACCGTCACAGCTCTTCCCTGGTGCGCGAGCGTATGCGCGCGACCTGGTAAACCGATAAAAAAAATAAACCTGCCGAATCCGGTCTGACGGGGCGTGTCACAGCGCCCCGGCGCAGTGGCCGTGTTCAGAATTATAAACATCGCTGTTTTTTGGAAAATTCTTTCTTAATAACAGGTGATTTATGATTTATATAATTGTGCATGCCCTTGCGCCTATTTTTGTCATTATGCTGCTGGGTTTCTGGGCCGGTAAGTGCGGAATGGTCAATAACAAAGACGTTTCGCTGCTGAATATTTTCGTGATGGATTTTGCGCTGCCCGCCGCGCTGTTCAGCGCTACGGTGCAGACACCGTGGGCCGGGATTGTGGCGCAGTCGCCCCTGATTGTGGTCCTGACCGGGGCGATGTGGTTCACCTACGCGGCGATCTATTTCCTGGCCACCGGCGTATTTAAAAAGTCGCCACAGGATGCGGCGGTGCTGACGCTGACCGTCGCCTTACCCAATTACGCGGCGCTGGGCCTGCCGATTCTGGGCAGCGTGCTGGGCGAAGGCTCATCCACCTCGCTCTCGGTCGCTGTCTCTATCGCCTGCGGTTCGGTGCTGATGACGCCCTTCTGCCTGCTGATTCTGGAGCGGGAAAAAGCGCGCAGTGCAGGTGAGAATGTGGGGTCGACGCTGACCATGCTGCCGGTGCTTATGTGGCGCTCCGTTAAAAAACCGATCGTCTGGGGTCCGCTGCTGGGCGTGGTGCTTTCTGCGCTGGGCGTCAGAATGCCGGAGCTGGTGCTTTCGGCTATTAAGCCGCTGGGCCTGGCCGCCACCGCGGCGGCGCTGTTCCTGACCGGTGTGATCCTTTCTGCCCGTCAGCTGAAACTCAACGCCGTCGTGGGCGTCGGCACGGTGGCGAAACTGCTGATTCAGCCCGTGATTGCCTGGGGTATGGTGCTGGCGCTGGGGCTGAACGGCCCAGTGGCGATCACCGCGATCCTGATGATTGCGCTGTCGGCCGGTTTCTTTGGTGTAGTGTTCAGCAACCGCTTTGGCGTTCAGTCGCCGGATGCTGAAGCCGTGCTGCTGTTAAGTTCGGTGCTCTCTGTTCTGTCGTTGCCCCTGTTCATTACGCTGACATCAGGAATGTAATATGACCGCGCCCTGCCCCCACGATCTGCTCTGGCTGCGTGACCGCAGCGCATTAGCCGCGATCTCAGCGTGCTGGGTCGGGACGTTCTGGCATCCCGGCCTGCCGGTGGTGGTGCGGCGCGATCATCGCGAATCCGGCCTGATCCCGATTGGGGTGCGCGGTGAACGGCGGGGGCAGCGTGCCGCCGGATGGGTTCATCCGGACGATATTGTCCGGGTGATAACGCCGGAGAGGCTGGCCGATCGCCCCCTGCTGCAGGCTTCCCCTTTCAGTGCCTTTGCCCCGGTTCGCGCGGCGATCGTGCTGAGTGAGGCGGAGTGGCCGTGGCGCTGGGGGATCACTGGCAGCACCGGTTATGCGCTGGCGACACAGCAGCCCACGCTGCACGCCGCCAGCGATCTCGATCTGGTGATCCGCGCCCCGCAGCCGCTGGACCGGGCTGCGCTGCAACGGTGGCAGAATCAGACCGACGCGCTGGCGTGCCGGGTGGATACCCAGGTGGAAACGCCTGCCGGTGCGTTTGCCCTCAACGAGTGGCTGCGCGAGGGACAGGTGCTGCTGAAAACCGACACCGGCCCCCTGCTGACCGCTTCACCCTGGAGCAGAGAAACCTAATGAAAATACTCTTTACCTTTCCCGGCCAGGGCACCCAGCGAGCCGGCATGCTGCAGCATCTGCCTGACGGCGAGGCGCTGTTAGCCCGCGTGCGGGCGGTACTGGGCGACGAAACTGACAGGCTCGACAGCGATGACGCCCTGCAGCACACCCGCGCCGTCCAGCTCAGCCTGCTGATCAGCGGGGTCGCCTGGGCGCACGAGCTGATACGTCGCGGGGTGAAGCCGGATATTGTCAGCGGTCTGTCGATTGGCGCATTTCCGGCGGCAGTGGTGTCAGGTGCGCTCGATTTCAGCGACGCCCTGCGGCTGGTGGCATTGCGCGGCGACCTGATGGAGCAGGCTTATCCGCAGGGATATGGCCTGACGGCGATCACCGGCCTGACGCTGACGCATCTGGAAACGCTGCTGCCTGGCAGCCACACTTACATTGCCAATCTCAATGCCGAAACGCAGATAGTGATTGCCGGTCGTGATGAGGATATGGCGAGGGTGGCGCAAAAGGCGCTGGAGGCAGGTGCCAGTAAGGCGATCAGACTGGCGGTAAGCGTGCCGTCGCACTGCGCGCTGCTGGACAAACCGGCGGCAGAACTGGCGCGTGCGTTTGAATCCGTGCGCCTCTCCCGTCCCGATTGTGCTTACCTCAGCGGCTCAACCGCACGGGTGATCCACGACCCGGAGAAGATCGCGGAGGATCTGGCGTTCAATATGGCACGGACCGTGCAGTGGTATGACACCATGGTCTCGGCTAACCAGCGCGATGCCCGTCTGGCGATTGAGATGCCGCCAGGCAATGTGCTGACCGGCCTGACCCTGCAGGCGGGCTGGCAGGGCGATGCAATCAGCCTGGAACGCAACGGCGTCGACGTGGCAGGTCATCTGGCTAAACGGCTGGAACGGTAAGGTTACGGGCATACATGCGCCCTTCTGCCGCCAGGGCCAGCAGGTCATTGTCGCGTTCGCGGCGATGCGAATAGACAATCGCAACCTGCTGTCGCATCTGGTAAGGCGCCGCGAGCGTCAGCAGCTGGATATTGTTTTCATAGACTTTCCGCATCCTTCCCGGGATCAGCGCCAGGCCGACGCCCGCCTGCACCAGACTGATCATGGAGAAGATGTCATTCACCTTCGTCACCATGCGTGGTTCAAATCCCGCGATCTGAAACGCCTCCTGCGAACCGGCATAGGTGGCAAACCCCTCGGCCAGCGAGACAAAATCGCGGTCGGCATAGTCACGCAGATCGACCGGTGCGTCGCCGCTGCCCGTTTCGCCAGCCGGCGCCGCCAGACAGATCGTGTCCTCGAACAGCGGGATCACATCAAACCGGGCCTCGCTGAGTTCGCCCTCATGGGTGGCAATCAGGATCGCGTCCAGCGCATCATCTTCCAGCATATTCAGCAGCATCTGGTTAGAGCCCATGGTCAGATCCAGCTCCAGCGTCGGCCGGCGCAGTTTCATGCCCATAATCAGCCGGGGAATGGTTTCAAGCGTCAGCGAGTAGAGTGTGCCAAGCCGCAGCCGTCCTCCACCGATACCCGCCACTTTGCGGGCCTCCTCAATGCCTTTGCCCATCAGGGCCGTGACGTCGCGACAATAGTCCAGCAGCGTCCAGGCGGCGGGCAGCGGCACCAGATTGCGCCCTTTGTGGATAAACAGCGGGCAGTCGATGCCCTCTTCCAGCGTGTGCAGCGCGCGGTGCACGCTGACGCTGCTCAGCTCCAGCGCTTCCGCCGTGCGGGCGATATTGCCTTTCGTCATAAACATCATGAAGACGCTGAGCTTCCGGAAGGTAATTTCCTGATTGATATTGTCACTCATGGGCTGCTGTTGCCTGTAAGGTCATTTTGCTTTTCCGCATAGTAGCGATTCTCCGCCAGCGTGTAATGATCTGGCTCGCAGCCGGATGATTTACTGCGGCTGAAGGCGGAATCTGCGGAGGTCAGGGAGGAGCGGAACGGGCAGAAAAAAGTGCGGCCGGTTTCCCGGCCGCAGAGCAGATGAATTGACGGCGCGCGCCTTACAGCCTTATCGGTGAAATGTTCCAGATCTCATCGGCATACTCCTGAATCGTCCGGTCAGACGAGAAGTAACCCATGCCGGCGATATTTTTTGCCGCACGGCGCTGCCACTCTTCCGGTTTACGGTAGAGCGCATCCACCTTGTCCTGGGTATCCACATAGCTGCGATAATCGGCCAGTAACTGGTAGTGGTCGCCGAAGTTCACCAGCGAATCGAACAGATTGCGGTAGCGACCCGGATCCTGCGGGCTGAAGACGCCCGACGCGATCTGCGTCAGCACCTGATGCAGCTCTTCATCGCCTTCGTAATAGTCACGCGGGTTGTAGCCGCCCTGACGCAGGGCTTCTACCTGCGGCGTGGTATTGCCGAAGATGAAGATGTTCTCTTCACCGACGTGATCCAGCATCTCCACGTTGGCACCATCCAGCGTGCCGATCGTCAGCGCGCCATTCAGGGCAAACTTCATGTTACTGGTGCCGGACGCTTCCGTTCCGGCGGTCGAGATCTGCTCAGAGAGATCGGCGGCCGGAATGATGATCTGCGCCAGACTCACGCTGTAGTTCGGGATGAAGACCACTTTCAGTTTGTTCTTCACCTGCGGATCGTTGTTGATGATGTTGGCGACATCATTGATCAGATGGATGATGTGTTTGGCAACGTAGTAGGCGGAGGCCGCTTTACCGGCAAAAATATTGACGCGCGGCACCCAGTCCGCCTGCGGATCGGCCTTGATACGGTTATATCGGGTGATCACATGCAGCACGTTGAGCAGCTGACGCTTGTACTCGTGAATACGCTTAATCTGCACATCAAACAGCGCATTCGGGTCGAGCACCACATCCAGGTTTTTTGCCACCCACTCGGCCAGCCGGCGCTTGTTCTGATGCTTGGCAATCGCCACTTTCTCGATAAACGCCGGGTAGTCGATCTGCGCTTTCAGCTCATCCAGCTGGCTGAGATCGGTGCGCCAGTTGCGGCCAATCTCCTCATCCAGCACCTCTGACAGCGCCGGGTTAGCCAGCGCCAGCCAGCGACGCGGAGTGACGCCGTTGGTTTTGTTGCAGAAGCGGCCCGGGAACAGGCGGGAGAAGTCTGCAAACAGCGACTGCACCATCAGGTTGGAGTGCAGCTCTGAGACGCCATTCACTTTATGGCTGACCACCACCGCCAGCCAGGCCATGCGTACCCGGCGGCCGTCGTTCTCGTCGATGATCGAAATGCGCGACAGCAGATCCAGATCGTCAGGATAGTGATCCTGAATCGTCTTGAGGAAGAAGTCGTTAATTTCAAAAATAATGCTGAGATGACGCGGCAGGATCTTGCCGATCATATCCACCGGCCAGGTCTCCAGCGCTTCGGTCATCAGCGTATGGTTGGTATAGGAGAAGACCTGACAGCAGACGTCAAAGGCGCTGTCCCAGCTGAATTTATGCTCGTCGATCAGCAGGCGCATCAGTTCGGGGATTGCCAGCACCGGATGCGTGTCATTCAGGTGGATGGCGATCTTATCCGCCAGGTTGTCCCAGGTCTGATGCATGCGCCAGTGACGATTCAGAATGTCCTGCACCGTGGCGGATACCAGGAAATACTCCTGACGCAGACGCAACTCGCGCCCGGAATAGGTGGAGTCATCGGGATAGAGGACGCGTGAAACGTTTTCGGAGTGGTTTTTATCTTCCACCGCCGCAAAGTAGTCGCCCTGGTTGAACTTACCGAGGTTGATTTCGTTGCTGGCCTGCGCGCCCCAGAGGCGCAGCGTGTTGGTGGCGTCGGTGTCGAAGCCCGGGATGATCTGGTCATAGGCCATCGCCAGGATCTCTTCGGTCTCGAGCCAGCGCACTTTAGCCCCTTCGTGCTGGACGCGGCCGCCGAAACGCACCTTGTAGCGGGTGTTGAATCGCTGAAATTCCCACGGATTGCCATACTCAAGCCAGTAATCGGGCGACTCTTTCTGCTCACCTTCCACAATGTTCTGTTTGAACATGCCGTAATCGTAACGGATGCCATAGCCGCGGCCCGGCATACCCAGCGTCGCCAGCGAATCGAGGAAACAGGCCGCCAGACGGCCCAGACCGCCGTTGCCTAAGCCCGGATCGTTCTCCTCCTCCATCAGCTCGGCCAGATCCAGCCCCATCTCGTCGAGGGCCTGGTTGAGATCGTCATAGATCCCCATCGCCAGCAGCGCATTCCCCAGGGTGCGCCCCATCAGGAACTCCATCGACAGGTAGTAAACCTGTCGCACATCCTGCGACAGCTGAGCGCGGCTGGAGCGCAGCCAGCGCTCCACCATCCGATCGCGAACCGCCAGCAGCGCGGCGTTCAGCCACTCATGCTTGTTGGCAATAGAGGGGTCTTTGCCGATGGTAAACATCAGTTTGTACGCAATCGAATGCTTTAAAGCATCCACCGTCAGCGTGGGTGAAGCGTAAGTGAAAGGTGCATTCATATCCGGTTTTCCCCATCCGTTACATCAGACGCTGGTAGAGATCGCGGTAGGCTTGTGCGGCCACCTGCCAGCTGAAATCCATGCCCATCGCCTGTCGCTGAACATAACGCCACAGTGAAGGGCGAGACCACAACACAAACGCGCGGCGAATCGCCCGCAACAGCGACCAGGCGTTAGCATCTTCAAAGCTGAAGCCACTGGCAATCCCATCCGCCAGGTTTTCCAGTGAGCTGTCGTTAACCGTATCTGCCAGTCCGCCGGTACGGCGCACCAGCGGCAGCGTGCCATATTTCAGGCCATACAGCTGCGTCAGGCCGCAGGGCTCAAAGCGGCTCGGCACCACGATCACATCGGCACCACCGACGATGCGGTGTGAAAACGCCTCGTGATAGCCAATCTGCACACCCACGCTGCCCGGATGCTCTGCTGCCGCGGCCAGGAAGCCCTGCTGCAGTTCGGCATCGCCCTGTCCCAGCAGCACCAGCTGACCGCCCTGCGCCAGCAGGCCAGGGAGCGCCTCCAGCACCAGGTCCAGGCCTTTCTGTTTGGTCAGGCGGCTGATCACGCAGAACACCGGCGCTTTGTCATCAACCTTCAGCCCCATCGCCACCTGCAGCTGCCGTTTGTTTTCCGCTTTGGCTTCCAGCGTGTCGCGGTTGTAGCGCGCGCTGAGCAGCAGGTCGTGGGCCGGGTCCCAGATGGTCGGGTCGACACCGTTGAGGATCCCGCTCAGCCGCCCTTCCCGCATCCGCTGCGCCAGCAGCGTTTCCATGCCGTAACCAAACTCTGCAGAGGTAATCTCATGGGCGTAGGTCGGGCTGACCGCCGTCACGTGATCGGCGTAGAAGAGTCCCGCCTTCAGGAAGGAGATCTGCCCGTAAAACTCCAGCCCATGCATGTTAAAGAACGACCACGGCAGGCCAATCTGATCCATGTGGTGCGCCGAGAACAGTCCCTGATAGGCCAGGTTGTGCACGGTAAACACCGATTTGGCTGGCCGGCCGCGCGCTTCCAGATAGGCGCAGGTAAGGCCTGCGTGCCAGTCATGGGCATGGACGATATCGGGACGCCACATCGAATCCATACCGCACGCCAGTTCGCAGCCGACCCAGCCCAGCAGCGCGAAGCGCAGGTAGTTATCGACATAGGCAAACTGCGACTCGTCATGATAAGGGCTACCGGGACGGTCGTAGAGGTCAGGGGCATCGATCAGATAGATGCCCACACCGTTAAATTCACCATATAACAGACGTATATGACCGGCAAATGTCTCTCGCTCTGTCACCATCTGGAGATCAGGTATGCCTTTGCGCAATGCAGGAAACGCCGGCAGCAGCACCCGCGTGTCTGTGCCGCCCGCAATCTGCGCCTGAGGTAATGCCCCGACTACATCAGCCAGTCCGCCCGTTTTAAGCAGCGGGAAAAGTTCTGAACAGACATGTAAAACCTGCATCCTCGACCTCATTAAGTTATCCGGCACGCTCCGCGTGCCGATTGCGTAAGTTCCGCTTATCGCTTACAGCCCCGCTTTGGCCAGCCTGGCCAGCATGGCGCGGGTGACCAGTACGATCCCTTCATCCGAACGGTGAAACCGGCGACTGTCTTCATCCGGATTTTCACCAATCACCATGCCTTCCGGTAACTCACAGGCGCGATCAATCACGCAGCGGCGCAGACGACACGAGCGACCCACCACCACATCCGGCAGCAGAACGGTTGAATCAATATTGCAAAACGAGTTAACCCGAACCCGGGGGAACAGCACCGAGTTGACCACGACCGAACCGGAGATAATGCAGCCGCCCGACACCAGCGAGTTCATCGTCATCCCGTGACTGCCGGAACGATCCTGAACAAATTTCGCGGGGGGCAGCGGCTCCATGTGGGTACGGATAGGCCAGGTGACGTCATACATATCCAGCTCAGGCATTACCGAGGCCAGATCGAGATTGGCGCGCCAGTAGGCTTCCAGCGTCCCGACGTCGCGCCAGTAAGGCGGCGCGTTGTCATCGTTCTGGACGCAGGAGAGCGCAAAAGAGTGCGCATAGCCTTCGCCGCTTGCCACCACTTTCGGCAGGATATCTTTGCCGAAGTCGTGGTTAGAGCCTGGCGTCTGCAGATCCGCTTCCAGCAGTTCATAGAGATAATCCGCGTTGAAGACGTAGATCCCCATGCTGGCGAGCGACTGCGTGTCATCACCCGGCATGGTGGGCGGCTTCGCGGGTTTCTCCACGAAGTCGATCACCATGTTCTCCTCATTCACCGCCATCACGCCAAACGCCGTGGCTTCATGCACCGGTACCGGTAAACAGGCGATAGTACATTTCGCCTCGTTCACCACGTGGTCCAGCAGCATGCGTGAATAATCCATCTTATAAATGTGGTCCCCGGCAAGGATCACGATGTACTGCGCCTGATAGCGGCGAATCACATCAAGGTTCTGCGTCACGGCATCGGCCGTGCCGCGATACCACTGTTCGGTCGAAAAGCGCTGCTGCGCTGGCAGCAAATCGACAAACTCATTCATCTCTTCATTGAAGATCGACCAGCCACGCTGGATATGCTGAGTCAGGGTATGGGACTGATACTGTGTAATGACGCCAATCCGCCGGATACCGGAGTTGACGCAGTTGGAGAGGGCAACGTCGATAATGCGGAACTTGCCGCCGAAATGCACCGCCGGTTTGGCACGTTTGGCCGTTAAATCGACCAGCCGCGTGCCGCGTCCGCCGGCGAGGATCAGAGCAACCGTCTGTGTAGGGAGCTGGCGGGCCAGCATCAGGTGTTCTGTTCTATCTAACTTAACCATGTCTGACTCCTTATGATTGCTTTTGGAACACGCACACACCGTGTGCGGGACCATGCCAGACAGTTAGCAGGATGGGGTTGTCGTCCCCGGCGAAAGGAGGAAGGGCACGCCATTCTCCGTCTGGTAACACGATGTCATTCACCGTATCCGTGGCGTTTATTGTTATTAACCAGCGGCCAGACAGCAGGATCTGCAATCTGTGCAGCCCCTGTGCCCATTCATCGTGCTGCAGTGGCTGGCCACCGGCATTGAGCCACTGCACATTGCCATCACCCTCCTGCCACCAGCGATCCGCGGTCAGCGCCGGTATGCGCTGACGCAGACGAATCAGTGCGGCGGTGAATCCGACCAATCCCTTCTCATCCGCCTGCCAGTCAAGCCAGCTGAGGGCGTTGTCCTGACAGTAAGCATTATTATTGCCGCGCTGCGTGTGGCCGCGCTCATCGCCCGCCAGCAGCATCGGCGTGCCCTGTGACAGCAGCAGCGTGGTGAGCAGTGCCCGCACGCTACGGCGGCGACGTTCCGTTACGTCAAAACTGACGTTCAGCCCCTCTTTGCCGTGATTGTGGCTGTAGTTATCGCCGTGACCGTCGCGGTTATCTTCCCCGTTGGCTTCGTTGTGTTTGCGTTCGAAGCTCACCACATCCCACAGCGTAAAGCCGTCATGCGCGGTGATCAGGTTAACCGTGGCGTGGGGCGGCCGGTCGTCGTGCTGGTAGAGATCGCTGGAGGCGGCAAAGCGACGGACAAACTCGCCGTTGCTGAGTGCGCCATGCAGCCAGTAGCGACGCGCGGTGTCGCGAAACTGATCGTTCCATTCGGCAAAGGGTGGCGGAAAACGGCCAACCTGATAGCCGTCAGGGCCGATATCCCAGGGTTCCGCAATCAGCTTGACCTGAGAGAGCAGCGGACAGGCGCGTATTGCATCGAAAAAAGGGGCATCACGCCGGTAATCGGGCGTGCGGCCCAGCACCGGCGCAAGGTCAAAGCGGAAGCCATCAACGTGACAGACCCGCACCCAGTAGCGCAGCGCCTCCAGGGTCCACGCCATCACCTGCGGATGGTGGATATTCAGCGTATTGCCGCAGCCGGTCCAGTTCTGATAGCCGCCCTGCTCATCCAGCCAGTAGTAGCTGGCGTTGTCGATGCCGCGCATCGAGATCGTCGGGCCAATCTCATCCAGTTCGGCGGTGTGGTTGAACACCACATCCAGCAGCACTTCGATACCGGCGGCGTGCAGGTTTTTTACCGCCTGCTGAAACTCCTGCAGCGGCGTCACGCCTGGCTGACCAGAGGCGTAACGCGGATCGACCGCCCAGAGCGCAAAGGGGTTGTAGCCCCAGTAGTTACTCAGGCCGAGCTGGAGCAGGCGCGGCTCGCTGGCAAAATGGGCCACTGGCAGTAGCTCCAGCGCCGTAATGCCGAGATCGCGCAGGTAGTTCACCATAACAGGATGACCCAGCGCCGCGTAAGTCCCGCGCAGCGTTTCCGGAATTTCCGGATGCTGCTTCGTCAGCCCGCGAACGTGCGCTTCGTAAATCACCGTGTTACCCCACGGCGTGCGCGGGGCGACATCGTCCTGCCAGTCGAAATCTTCCGCCACCACCCGTGACTTCGGCGCGATGGCCGCGTTGTCATGCGGATCGGGCTGCGCCTCGCCGCCCTGAAACAGCAGGTCATCCGGGACGTCACCCTCAACCGCGCGGGCGCAGGGATCGACCAGCAGCTTCGCCGGATTAAAGCGGTGTCCCTGCTGCGGCGCCCAGGGGCCATGCACCCGGTAGCCGTAACGCTGCCCCGGCTTCAGCGCCGGAACATAACCATGCCAGATATCCCCGCTGCGGCCAGGCAGATCAAGACGCTGTTCACGCCCCTCGTCATCAAACAGGCAGAGCTCGACGCGCCCGGCATGCTGAGAAAACAGGGTGAAATTGACGCCTTTACCATCGTAACTGGCACCCAGCGGTTCGGGATCCCCGGCAGTAATGGTCATTCCCCCTCCCGCACCAGCCATACCGTTGCCAGCGGTGGCAGATTGAGGCTCAGCGACTGTGGTCGTCCGTGACTCTCCTGCTCATCGGTATGTACCCGGTGATTGCGCACATCACTGCCGTGATACTCATGCTGGTCGGTGTTCAGCACTTCGCGCCAGGTGCCAGGCTGATTGACCCCAAAGCGGTAGCCCGGACGCGGCACCGGCGTAAAGTTACTGACGACGATGATTTCGTTACCTTCGCGATCACGACGTACAAAGGCGAAGACCGAATGTTCCGCATCGTTGACCACCAGCCACTCAAAACCTGCCGGATCGAAGTCGAGCTGATGCAGCGGCGTGTAGTACTGATAGGTGTGGTTGAGATCGCGCACCAGACGCTGCACGCCGTGATGCCAGTTATCGCCGCCTTCCAGCAGATGCCAGTCCAGGCTGACATCGTGGTTCCACTCGCGGCCCTGAGCAAACTCGTTGCCCATAAACAGCAGTTTCTTGCCGGGGAAGCCCCACATCCAGCCGTAATAGGCGCGCAGATTGGCGAACTTCTGCCAGGCATCGCCCGGCATGCGGTCGAGGATGGAGCGCTTGCCGTGCACCACTTCGTCGTGCGACAGCGGCAGCACAAAGTTTTCGGTGTAGTTGTACATCATGCCGAAGCTCATCAGGTTGTGATGATGCTTGCGGTAGATAGGATCGACCTGCATGTAGTCGAGCGTGTCGTGCATCCAGCCCAGGTTCCATTTGAACCAGAAGCCCAGCCCGCCGCCCTCTGTCGGACGCGTTACGCCAGGGTAGTCCGTCGACTCTTCCGCCATCGTGACCGCGCCGGACGCCACGGTACCGAGCGTGCGGTTAGTGTGTTGCAGGAACTCAATCGCCTCAAGGTTCTCGCGGCCACCATACTGATTCGGCACCCACTGCCCTTCGACGCGGCTGTAGTCGCGGTAGATCATGGAGGCGACGGCATCCACGCGCAGGCCATCGATGCCAAAGCGTTCTGTCCAGTAGAGCGCATTGCCCGACAGGTAGTTACTCACTTCCCGGCGGCCAAAGTTGTAGATCAGGGTGTTCCAGTCCTGATGGTAGCCTTCTCGCGGATCGCTGTGCTCATAGAGCTCGGTGCCGTCAAAGCGCGCCAGCCCGAAGTCATCGTTGGGGAAGTGACCCGGTACCCAGTCGAGCAGGACGTTGAGGCCGGCAGCATGGGCGCTGTCGATAAAGGCGCGGAAGTCGTCACGGGTTCCGAAACGGCGGGTCGGTGCATACATGCCCAGCGGCTGATAGCCCCAGCTGCCGTCAAACGGATGTTCGTTAATCGGCAGCAGTTCGATATGGGTAAAGCCCATCTCTTTGACGTAGGGCACCAGCTGTTCAGCCAGCTCTTTGTAGCTCAGCCAGAAATTGTTGTCGGTATGACGACGCCAGGAGCCCAGATGCACTTCATAGATGGAGATCGGCGCATCGAAACCGTTGGCGGCCTTGCGCTCCGCTTTCATCTCAACGGGCGCAGGCAGACCGCAGATCATCGACGCGCTCTCCGGGCGCATCTGCGCTTCGAAGGCGTAAGGGTCCGCTTTGATACGCAGATCGCCATTGGCGTCGATGATTTCATATTTGTAGAGCTGACCGTTGACCGCACCCGGCACAAACAGCTCCCAGATGCCCAGCTCCTGGCGCAGACGCATCGGGTGACGGCGGCCATCCCAGAAATTGAAATCGCCGACGACGGAAACACGACGGGCGTTGGGCGCCCAGACGCAGAAGCGGGTACCGGTCACGCCATCAATCACGTCACCATGCGCGCCCAGGGTTTCGTACGGACGCAGGTGGGTGCCTTCCGCCAGCAGCCACAGATCCATCTCCTGCAGCAGCGGGCCAAAGCGATAGGCATCGTCGACCAGGTTTTGCTGGCCGTGCCAGTTCACCGCCAGCTGATAGCGGAACGGATTTTTGCGGCGGGGGATCACGCCGCTGAAGAAGCCGCGTGCGTCTTCACACGCCAGTTGAGCCAGCTTGCGCCCGGTAGAGGTCTCAATGACCCACACCTCAAGCGCTTCGGGGAGCAACGCCCTGACTTCAAGGCCTTGTGGCGTTCGGTGCATCCCTAGTAACGAAAAAGGATCGGCATAATTACCCGCAAACAGGGCATTGATCGCCTCGCGATCGGGAAGCTCTGACATGACTTTCTTCCTGTGATAACTGGCAGCCGAGATGCTCGCGACACGGCCTGTCGCGCGTCATCTGCGCTGCTCTTCATTGAGCCATACGTACGACGGCAAAAAAGTGTCAGGCCATTCCATGGAAAAAGTGTTTTGCCGTGTACCACAACCATTTAATCCGGAAAGCAAAAGCGAAACCTGTGGCACATCATGGTTAAATCATAGCTTGGTCGCAGCAGTTGCCATGGCTGAAAGCAAAATATTCTTTGCCGGCCGCCAAAAAGGGGAAGCTGATCACTGAGTAAGCGAACCGGCAGGTTGTTTCACGTACTGCAAAGCAAAAAAAAGGCCGGATAAATCCGGCCTTTGGCGATATTTTTCTTAGTCGATTAACAACCGCAGCATGCGACGCAGCGGTTCGGCTGCGCCCCATAACAGCTGGTCGCCTACCGTGAAGGCGGAGAGATATTCCGGCCCCATATTCAGTTTGCGCAGACGGCCAACCGGCGTGGTCAGCGTACCGGTCACGGCCGCGGGGGTCAGTTCCCGCATCGTCAGCTCGCGGTCATTCGGCACCACTTTGACCCACTCGTTATGAGAGGCCAGCAGCTGTTCAATTTCAGACAGCGGCAGATCGCGCTTCAGCTTCAGGGTAAACGCCTGGCTGTGGCAGCGCAGTGCACCCACACGCACGCACAAGCCATCAACCGGAATGACGTTGCGGGTCGCGAGGATCTTGTTGGTCTCCGCCTGGCCTTTCCACTCTTCGCGGCTCTGGCCATTCTCCAGCTGTTTGTCGATCCACGGAATCAGACTGCCCGCCAGCGGCACGCCGAAGTTATCGGTCGGCAGGGTGCCGGAACGGGTGAAGTCGGTCACGCTGCGCTCGATGTCGAGAATTGCTGAGGCTGGATTCTGCAGCGCAGGCGCAACGTGGTCGTGCAGCATGCCCATCTGGGTCAGCAGTTCACGCATGTGGCGCGCGCCGCCGCCTGACGCCGCCTGATAGGTGGCGACAGAAGCCCACTCCACCAGGTCCTGCGCGAACAGGCCGCCCAGCGACATCAGCATCAGGCTGACGGTGCAGTTACCGCCGACGAAGGTTTTGATACCCTGGTCGATGCCCTGACGGATCACCGCGTGGTTGACCGGATCGAGGATGATGATGGCATCGTCCTGCATGCGCAGCGTCGAGGCCGCATCGATCCAGTAGCCCTGCCAGCCGCTGGCGCGCAGCTTAGGATAGACATCGCTGGTGTAGTCGCCGCCCTGACAGGTGATAATGATGTCCAGCGCACGCAGCGCCTCAAGATCAAAGGCATCCTGCAGTGCGCCCTGCTGCTTGCCCGCAAACGACGGAGCCGCCTGACCATGCTGCGACGTCGAGAAGAAGACCGGATTGATTGCATCAAAATCGCGCTCTTCGCTCATGCAGGACATCAGCACGGAGCCGACCATACCGCGCCAACCAACAAAACCTACATTCTTCATGTCGTGTCCGTCTCAGGCAGATTTCACCTGCTTTCATTTCAGTGGAGAGAGCGGCGTGCTATGTTCACGCCGCTCTGCGTAATAATAGGATTTACCTCTGTCTGCTCACTCTACAAAATGCAGGCCTGGTGGCAAGTGAATTAATTCGATTACGCTAACTTTTTCAGCAGCGTAACTAATAACTCCGCTTTCTGGCGGACGGGATGGCGTTAAACCAATGACTGAAATGATTTCGGCGACAATATTATTGTTGTTAATTATGGATCCGCTGGGCAATCTGCCGATTTTTATGTCGGTTTTAAAGCATCTGGAGCCGAAACGGCGGCGGGTAGTGCTGATCCGCGAAATGCTGATCGCCCTGATTATCATGCTGCTGTTTCTGTTTACCGGCGAGCGCATTCTGGCCTTTTTAA
>Ga0157366_1000087_pt1 | contig 52060 bp, 43 predicted proteins | sample AttbisABBM1_FD_113149 | JGI IMG/M metagenome (GOLD analysis project Ga0157366, IMG submission 113149) | Fungus gardens microbial communities from leaf cutter ant in Botucatu, State of São Paulo, Brazil - Atta bisphaerica ABBM1 | ecosystem: Host-associated > Fungi > Mycelium > Unclassified ...
GCGATATCTTTATAATCGATCTCTTGAACGCCTTCCGCGGTGAAACGGCAGAACTTGCGACGACGGAAATAACGTGCCATTTGGCTAGTCTCCAGAATCTATCAATTCAATCTGCTCGGCATGCAGTACAAGTTTGTTCAGGCCATTGCGCCCTTGATGGCTACAAATAAAACCCTGAATCTTAATCTGCGTGCCGACCGTTATACTTTGAGTAATGGCCTGATGGGCTTTGCCGCTGATAATCACCGGCATGCGACACCAGGCTTGCCGGGTAAAACCGGCTTCCACCTGCATTGATCGATGCTCAAGCACGAACTGGCAGTGTGGAATTCCTGACGGGCTGATTTTTCGCATCGGCGTCTTGCACACAGTGCCAGACAGCGTTAGCTGATTAGCCGTCACAGAAATTACTCTTCAGAATCCCCAGCTTCAGCATCATCAGAGGTTTCGTTAGCGAAATCTTCACGACGCTCACGACGCTCGTCTTTCGCTTTAACCATTGGAGATGCTTCAGTTACCGCGTGCTTAACGCGCATAACCATGCTACGGATAACGGCGTCGTTGAAGCGGAAGTTAGTTTCCAGCTCATCGATCGCTTCCTGCGGAGCTTCAACGTTCAGCAGAACGTAGTGAGCTTTGTGCAGTTTGTTGATCGGATAAGCCAGCTGACGACGGCCCCAGTCTTCCAGGCGGTGGATCGTACCCTGTGCACCAGTGATGGTCGCAGAGTAACGCTCGATCATGCCAGGAACCTGTTCGCTCTGGTCAGGATGAACCATAAATACGATTTCGTAATGACGCATCGAATTTGCTCCTTACGGATTATTCAGCCTCCTGTCAGGGTCAGCCGTGGCCCATGGAAGCAAGGAACGTGTTTGTGTACGGCTGAAAAATTGACGCGTAATCATACTAGCGGTGGGTAACAAACTCAAGGTAAAGCCATCAACAAGTGATAATTAATTTTAAGCCGCGGATTAAACAAGGAAGCTGCTGACGAAAAGCAGAATTGACGTACACTGAGAACGAGGTTATTCCCCGGATAAAGAGTGGATCATGCGCCCAATAACAACCCTGATGATAACGCTGTTGCTGAGTGGCTGTAGTCTGTTACATACCACCCCGCAACCCCCGCCTCCCGCCGCGCCTTATGCCCAGGAGATCACTCACGCGCAAAGCATGAACCTGCCCCGGCTGGGAACAGCCAGTGTGACAGTTCGTGGTTCACCTGACGATGCAGAGCGGGCTCTGGCAGAAAAAGCCAATGCCAGTGGCGCCAGCTATTACCTGATCCAGCTAGTAGATGAAACCCAGGCCCCAGGACTGTGGTACGCCTCTGCTATTTTTTATGGGCCTTCAACTGCCACCGCAGGCGCGCAATAACAAACGCTGGCATACTGCTTCCGGGATGACAGCGTCACCACGGGGATCCAACTGCTGGCGGCACCAGGCATCCGCCAGCGGAGGTTCCAGATGACACAATACCTGCTCTGCGGTCGCCAGAGTTAATAAGCGCTCAGTCAGTATGCGGGCATGTATTTCATCCGGCTGGCGCAATGCTAGTTTTAACTGCCGCCACTGTCGGTCAAAATGACGGTTAATTCCTTTTACTTCAGCAAATTGCGCATCCAGTTGTTCACATAATACCGGCTGTTTCAGTAATACCCGCAGCACATCCAGACACATCACATTCCCCGAGCCTTCCCAGATACTGTTTACTGGCATTTCACGGTAGATTCGAGGCAGCTCACTCTCTTCGCAGTAGCCAATTCCACCTAAAACTTCCATCGACTCAGCCACGAAGGGCATACCGCGTTTGCAGATAACATACTTGGCTGCCGGGGTAAGTAAGCGGCTATAGCGTCGTTCGGCGTCATCTGCAGGTTGTGACCCTGCATGAGCAAGGCGCATCAGCAAAGCAATCTGCCCTTCCAGTACCAGTGCCTGTGATGCCAGTACCTGACGCATCAGCGGTTGACTGACCAGTGTTTTCCCCTGCACCTGGCGCTGATGTGCATGGTATAGCGCCACAGAAAAAGCGCGGCGCATCTGACCATGACTGCCAAGTGCGCAGTCAAAACGAGTATAGCTCCCCATTTTCAGGATTTGCCGGATACCTTCTCCCTCTTCGCCAATTAACCAGCCAAATGCATTCCTGAATTCCACTTCGCCACTGGCATTGGAGCGGTTACCGAGTTTGTCCTTCAGCCGTTCAATTTGCACCGCATTACGTGTGCCATCTGAAAGAAGACGAGGCAGAAAAAAACAGGAAAGGCCCGCCGTGGTTTGCGCCAGCACCAGATGTGCATCACTCTGCGGCACAGAAAAGAACCACTTATGTCCCACCAACCGATAGCACTCACCAGGGCCACGCTGTGCAACCGGTTCCGCGCGGGTGGTATTACTCAATACATCTGTGCCACCCTGTTTTTCAGTCATCCCCATGCCGATCAACAACCCACGTTTATGCTCACCCGGTTGCAGATGCGCATCATAGCGGTCAGATAACAGCCCAGGAAGCCAGCTCTGGAAGGGAGTGGGAAGGTAATGCTGTAACAGTGGGATCGCCCCAAAGGTCATGGTGACTGGGCACAGTGCTCCCGCTTCAACCTGCGCATGCAGAATAAAACGGGCAGCCCGGGCGACAAAAGCCTGTGGCGGTGCATCTGCCTGCCACGGCAAATTATGCACCCGGTTAGCACACAATCCCTGCATCAGCAGATGCCACGCCGGATGAAAACGCAGATCGTCCAGCCGCTGACCACAGGCATCATAACGGAGTAGCTCAGGCGGATTACGGTTTGCCAGACGTCCCAGCTCAAGGGATTCGGCACTGCCCAGTTGCTGCCCCACTGAGGCTAAGCGTTCACTATCCCAGCCAGCACCTTCACGTACCACCGCATCACGCAGCGGAATATCGGAAAGAAACAGATTGCTGTTACTCAGGGGAATGGGTTGATTAAAGACGGTGTGCGTTGTCCAGTCCATCTTTGTCTCCTGTTCAGCGAGTCTGCTAACAGGATAGAACGGGCAGAGGAGAATGTTGGGGCGCAGGTCACGCCCCTGAAAATTTACTTCGCCGTACGCTGACGTACCGCTTCAAACAGGCATATCCCAGTTGCCACTGACACGTTCAGTGAAGAAACACTGCCCGCCATTGGAATACTGATCAGTTCATCACAATGTTCACGCGTCAGGCGGCGCATCCCTTCTCCTTCAGCGCCCATCACCAGCGCCATCGAACCGGTCATTTTGCTCTGATACAGATCGTGGGTCGCTTCACCCGCGGTGCCAACGATCCACACATTGGAATCCTGAAGCTGGCGCATGGTACGTGCCAGGTTGGTCACCCGAATCAACGGAACATTTTCTGCCGCACCGCAAGCCACTTTCTTCGCGGTAGCATTCAGCGCCGCAGAGCGATCTTTAGGAACGATCACTGCATGTACCCCAGCAGCATCAGCGCTACGCAAGCAGGCTCCCAGGTTATGTGGGTCGGTCACGCCGTCCAGGATCAGGAAAAACGGATTTTCCAGACTTTCCAGCAGATCCGGTAAATCCCCTTCCTGATACTGACGACCAGGTCTGATGCGGGCAATAATTCCCTGATGTACCGCACCATCCGATTTACTGTCCAGTATCTGGCGGTTCGCCACCTGAATCATAATCCCCTGTGCTTCCAGCGCTTTAACCAGCGTCTGTAAACGACGATCATCACGCCCTTTCTGGATAAATACTTCCTGGAAACGCTGCGGATCGCGGTCAAGCAGCGCCTGCACGGCGTGGATACCAAAAACAATTTCACTCATGGTTCAGTTACTCAAAAGTCATCATTCAGTGGGCAGGCTGGCCCCGAATGGAGCCAGCCTGCGGCAATATTACTCGCGATCGGTTTTTTTCTTCCCTGTCCGCTTCGCTTTCGTGGTGGCGGCGATTTTACGGGTTTTATCCGATGGTTTGCGGGCTTTTTTCTCTTTTTTCTTCGGCTCGGAGCCTGCCGGGCCTTTAGCGGCGCGGAATGCGTTATCCGGCTCGAAGTTTTTCCCTCCCGGACGTGGAGCGCGACGGCGGTTGCCACTGTTTTTCGCAGTGCCTCGTTTTTCACGTTCACGTAAGGTTTTACCCTCGCCACGAGGCTTACGCTGGCTTGAGATCAGCGCAAAATCAATTTTACGCTCATCCATATGCACAGCATCAACCCGCACTTCCACCGAGTCACCAAGGCGATAAGTCCGTCCACCAGACTCACCGATCAGACGCTGCCCCACCGCATCGAAACGGTAGTAGTCATTGTCCAGCGTAGAAACATGGACTAATCCATCAATAAACAGATCATCCAGACGCACAAAGAAGCCAAACCCGGTCACACTGGAGATCACGCCAGTAAAGACTTCACCGACCTGATCCTGCATAAAGTCACATTTCAGCCAGTCGGCGACATCACGCGTTGCTTCATCGGCACGGCGTTCTGTCATTGAACAGTGCTGACCAAACTGCAACATCTGCTGCAAATCGTAGTGGAACCCCCCGGTCGGCGTGGTATTGCCCTGCAACGTGTTGTTCTCTTTTGCCAGCAAGTACTTAATCGCACGATGCAACAACAGATCAGGATAACGGCGAATCGGCGAGGTAAAGTGAGCATACGATGCCAGCGCCAGGCCAAAGTGACCACGGTTTTCCGGATCGTATACTGCCTGCTTCATTGAACGCAGCAGCATGGTTTGCAGCATTTCATGGTCCGGACGTCCCGCTATCTGGGTCAGCAATTCAGCATAATCCAGCGGTTGCGGCTTATTGCCCCCCGGTAACGTCAGCCCCAGTTCGTTCAGTACCGAACGGAAACTTTTAATGCTGTCATCACTCGGACGATCGTGATCGCGGAACAGCGCAGGCTCATGGTTCTTCTCAACAAAACGTGCCGACGCAATGTTTGCGAGGATCATGCACTCTTCGATCAGTTTATGCGCATCATTGCGCGTGACCTGTTCAATACGCTCAATACGGCGTTCAGCATTGAAGATAAACTTCGCTTCTTCCGTCTCAAACGAAATACCACCACGCTGTTCACGTGCTTTTTCCAGCACCAGATACATACGGTGCAGCTCTTCCAGGTCTTTCACCAGCGGCTGATAATGTTCACGCAGCTCCTGATCACCCTGCAAAATATTCCACACCTTGTTATAGGTCAGGCGGGCAAAGGAATTCATCACCGCTTCATAGTGCTTATAGCTGGTCAGCTTGCCGGTAGCGGAAATAGTCATCTCGCACACCATGCACAGACGATCCACTTCCGGGTTTAGCGAGCACAGGCCGTTAGACAGCACTTCCGGCAGCATCGGTACAACCTGGGATGGGAAATACACTGATGTACCACGGTTAATGGCTTCGGCATCAAGTGGCGTTCCCGGACGCACATAGTAACTGACGTCGGCAATCGCCACCCACAAACGCCAGCCACCGCCGCGTTTACGTTCGCAGAATACCGCATCATCGAAATCACGGGCATCTTCACCGTCAATCGTGACCAGTGGCAGCTCTCGCAGATCCACACGGCCTTTTTTCGCCGATTCCGGTACTTCTTCACTTAAGCCAGCAATCTGTTTTTCCAGCTCCGGCGGCCAGACATGGGGAATATCATGGGTACGCAGTGCCATATCAACGGCCATGCTGGTTCCCATATTATCGCCCAGGACTTCAACAATTTTACCTATTGCTTTCGTGCGACGTGTTGGGCGTTGGGTTAACTCCACCACCACCACAAAGCCCATACGAGCGCCCATCACATCTTCAGCAGGGATCAAAATATCAAAGCTCAGACGACTGTCGTCAGGGACAACAAATCCCGCACCTGCATCAGTAAAGTAACGCCCGACAATCTGTGCTTTACGCGGTTCCACCACTCGTACAACGCGTACTTCACGGCGGCCACGGCGATCAACTCCCATCGGCTGAGCGAGGATAACATCACCGTGCATACACAATTTCATCTGCTCGGCAGAGAGATACAGGTCTTCTTTGCTGCCTTCAATACGCAGGAAACCATAACCATCGCGATGACCAATCACCCTGCCTTTCAGCAGGTCAAGACGCTCCGGCAATGCATAGCACTGGCGGCGGGTGAAAACCAGTTGGCCATCACGTTCCATCGCCCGCAGACGGCGGCGCAGTGCTTCTATTTGTTCTTCGCCTTCTATCGCCAGCTCGGCAGCCAGTTCTTCACGATTAGCGGGTTTTTCACGCTTGTCCAGGTGAGCGAGGATAAACTCACGACTGGGAATAGGATTTTCGTACTTTTCAGCTTCTCTGTCCTGAAAGGGATCTTTTGACATCGTGGTTCCTCCGTTGTCAGTTGCCAACCGATGCATGATCAGTTAGCAGAATGTTGTAGAGCGGCTGGTTATCTTTCACCAGATCTTCCAGCGTGTACTGATCCAACTCCCGCAGGAAACTTTGGACCGCATCGCTCAATGCTTTTTTCAGACGACAGGCTGAGGTGATATGGCAAAAATCACTGTGGCAGTTCACTACCTGTAACGGTTCCATATCACGTACAACCTGGCCGATCACAATCTCTTCCGCTGGTTTACCCAAACGAATGCCGCCGTTCTTGCCGCGTGTCGCTGCGACATAACCGGCACGGCTAAGTTGATTGATAATTTTGACCATATGATTACGGGACACGCCGTAAGTGTCGGTCACTTCCGCGATGCTGGTCATCTGGCCTTTCGGCAACGTAGCAAGATAGATCAGCGCTCGTAAACCGTAATCAGTAAAACTGGTTAGCTGCACAGTAACCTCAGAAATATCACCTGTATAGAAGCTGTTATTCGTTCAGAAATGAAGTGTGTTAGCAATGATAATAAACCAGCCACTGTTAAAGGGGCGATTTTATTTAAACAGGCAGTAATGATGGTTAGAAAAAACAATAACGGCAGGATTTCCATGCAGGAAGGATTCAGGCCGGGCATTGCCCGGCCTGAAGAATGATTATGCGTCAAACGGGTCGCGCAGAATCATGGTTTCGCTACGGTCTGGACCTGTTGAGATAATATCAATCGGTACACCCGTCACTTCCTCAACACGCTTAATATAGTCACGTGCGGCCTGTGGCAGAGCATCCAGCGTTTTCACACCGAAGGTTGTTTCGCTCCAGCCTGGCAGGGTTTCGTAAATCGGTTCGATACCTTCCCAGTTCTCAGCAGCCAGTGGCGTGGTCGTCACTTCGCTGCCATCTGGCATACGGTATGCTACGCAAATTTTCACTTCTTTCAGACCATCCAGCACGTCCAGTTTGGTCATACAGAAGCCAGAAAGGGAGTTGATCTGCACTGCACGGCGTACAGCCACAGCATCCAGCCAGCCAGTACGGCGACGGCGGCCTGTCGTTGCACCAAACTCGTTACCTTTTTCACACAGGAACTCGCCGGTTTCGTCGAACAGTTCAGTTGGGAATGGGCCTGCACCTACGCGCGTAGAATAAGCTTTAACAATACCCAGAACATAATCCACATAACGAGGACCAATACCTGAACCTGTTGCCACACCACCCGCGGTCGTGTTGGAAGAGGTCACGTATGGATAAGTACCGTGGTCGATATCCAGCAGCGTACCCTGAGCACCTTCGAACATGATCAGATCGCCACGTTTACGCGCACCATCCAGCACTTCAGAAACGTCAATCACCATGCTGGTCAGAACGTCAGCAATCGCCAGAGTGTCAGCCAGTACTTTATCGTAGTCAACAGCGTCTGCTTTATAGTAGTTAACCAACTGGAAGTTATGGAATTCCATCACTTCTTTCAGCTTAGCGGCGAAGGTTTCTTTGTTGAACAGATCACCAACACGCAGACCACGACGAGCCACTTTATCTTCATAAGCCGGGCCGATACCACGACCCGTTGTGCCGATCGCCTTCGCACCGCGTGCTTTTTCACGGGCAAGGTCCAGCGCAACGTGATACTCAAGGATCAATGGGCAAGCTTCAGAAATGAACAGACGTTCGCGTACAGGGAAGCCGCGATCTTCCAGACCTTTCATCTCTTTCATCAGCGCAGCCGGAGACAGCACAACACCGTTGCCGATGATGCTGGTAACATTCTCACGCAGGATGCCAGATGGAATTAAATGGAGGACGGTTTTCTCACCGTTGATGACTAACGTATGGCCAGCGTTATGGCCACCTTGATAGCGTACTACGTATTTAGCACGTTCCGTCAGGAGGTCAACAATCTTACCTTTACCTTCGTCACCCCATTGGGTGCCCAGTACGACAACGTTCTTACCCATTTCTTAAAATCACCTATTGCTTAAAAATGGATTCTACCATCGTCATTTTACTCTTTCAGCTGTTTTAGCATACGATTGCGCACTTTTTTCTCAACAATCGCGATAACGCAGTGAATCTCACAATCTGATACCTGTTTAACCGCCGTTACGTACACTAATCATGTAGTAGATCACAATGCCTGCCACGACTAAGCCACCGCCAATACGACGTAGTAAGACATCCGGCAGTTGTACCATCGATAAAATCATCCGCCGCCATATATTTGGCCACAGCATTGGCCCCAAACCTTCAAAAACCAGGACTAAACCTACTGCCATCCATATGATTGCATTCATATTCATTCATCTCATAACTGTTCAGCTAACCACACCGGGCTAATTCTGCCCATAAAAAAAGGCCGGATAAATCCGGCCTCGCGCAGTTATAACAGATTATCAGCGTACCTGGGTAGATGGATTCTTCATAAAGCGGAAGAAGTCACTATCCGGGCTAAGAACCATGACATCCTGATTACTCTTGAAGCTGTTATCGTAAGCACGCAGGCTACGCATAAACGCATAGAAGTCAGGATCCTGGCTAAATGCATCAGCAAACAGTTTTGCCGCAGCTGCATCCCCTTCACCACGTGTGATACGTGCCTGGCGTTCAGCCTGAGCAGCGATAAAAGCAACTTCATAATCGGCCTGAGCAATTACTTTTGCTGCTTCTTCTTCACCCTGAGCACGCTGGCTACGGGCAACAGACTGACGTTCAGCACGCATACGTGCAAAGATCGCATCAGACACTTCAGTTGGCAGGTTGATCTGCTTAATACGCACATCCACGACCTGAATACCCAATGCCGCCATACTGTTCGGGTTAATCGCAGGTTCATTGCTGGACGTTTCACGTTCAACACGTGCTGCTGCTGACGCAATAGCATCATCTGCTGCTGGTGTTGCCACTTCATCATCCTGGCCCGCGCTACCGGTGTTCAGCGCTTCACGCACATCAGTCGTCAGACGACCACGAGAATCGGTCACAATATCTTTCACATCCAGACGACCAATCTCAGAACGCAGACGGTCACTGAATTTACGTTTCAGCAGAACTTCAGCCTGAGAAACATCACCACCGCCTGTTGCAAGGTAGTAGCGGCTGAAATCGCTGATACGCCATTTGATATAGGAGTCAACGATCAGGTCTTTCTTCTCTTTCGTCACAAAGCGATCAGCCTGGTTATCCATGGTCTGGATACGGGCATCAAGCGATTTCACTGACTCCAGGAATGGGATTTTGAAGTGCAGACCTGGTGCATAAACCAGTGGCTTGTTCTCATTATCACGCAGAACTTTACCAAAACGCATCACAATGCCGCGCTGACCTTCCTGCACAACAAACAGTGACGCATACAGCACCACCAGCACAACAATCAATACAACGATGAATGGCTTACGCATCCTTTACTCCCCCCCTTCACGCTGGGTACTACGCTGGGAGTCAGCCCGACGCAGATTCATAATATCTTCCGCACTGAGCGATGAACTATTGCTGGCACGTCCGCTGTTGCTATTGCTCGCTGGCGGTAAGCGCGACAGGTCAGTACCTGTTCCACTGTTGCCTGCAGTACTGGCAGACTGACCACGCATCAGTTGATCCAAAGGCAGCACCATCAGGCTGTTACCTTTATCATTCGCCAGTATTTTACGGGTATGACTCAGCACGCGTTCCATCGTTTCGATATACAGGCGTTCACGGGTAATCTGTGGTGCTGCTTTATACTCCGGCAGAATACGCGCAAAGCTATCCACTTCACCCTGAGCTTCCAGCGTGACGCGCGCTTTATAAGCACGAGCCTGTTCCAGCGTTTCCTGCGCCTTACCACGAGCAACCGGAATCTCACCGTTGGCGTAAGCTTCGGCTTCACGCACTTTTTGCTCACGGTTTTCGCGAGCAGCAATCGCATCATCGAATGCCGCTTTCACTTCTTCCGGTGGACGCGCGGTCTGGAAGTTCACATCCAGCAGCGTGATCCCCATATCATAAGGGCGAATCGTTTCTTCCAGCTCACGCTGGGTTTCACTACGCACCACGGTACGACCTTCGGTCAGAATGCGGTCCATGGTTGAACGACCAATCACGCCACGCAGGGCACTATCCGTTGCCTGACGTAAACTGTCATCGGCACTGGTTACGGAGAACAGGTAGCGTTCAGGATTGGTCACGCGGTACTGCACGTTCATTTCAACGCGCACCACGTTTTCATCAGAGGTTAACATGGTTCCGGAAGCGGAAAGCTCACGAACCGCTTCAACGTTCACCGCCCGCACCTGATCAATAAATGTAGGTTTCCAGTTCAGACCAGGCTCAACCAGATGGCTGAATTTACCAAAGCGGGTCACAACACCACGTTCGGCTTCTTTAATGGTATAGAAACCACTACCCGCCCAAATCACCACAGCGATAGCTGCAGCAACACCAATCAAACGCCCAGGATTCCCTGAACGATTCTGTTCATTACCGCCGCCTTTTTTGCCACCGCCCAGACCACCAAGCTTATTGCTCAGTTTACGGAAGATATCATCCAGGTCAGGGGGCCCTTTATCACGCCCTCCTTTATTTCCCCCAGAGTTGCCGCCATTATTCTTGCTGCTTCCCCACGGGTCGCGGTCATGTCCGTTATTTCCGGGCTGATTCCACGCCATGTTTATACTCCATTAAGTGTGTGTGCGGTGGTATCCCAGGGCGGGATACGCGTATCAGGCAAAATCCATCAAACAATGTAATTCACCAGCTCCGGTTCCTGTTTACACAAGCGGCGCCAGTCAATGATCGGCATGCGTACCTGTAAACCTACGCTCCCATCATCCTCATTCCACTCTTTTTCTATCGCCTGGAGCTGATAAAAACGACTGCGCAAACGTCCCGCTTCTGGTGGCAGACGCAGATCGTACTGCGCAATTTCACCGGCCAAACGCTCAGTCAACGCCTGGAACAGTAACGGAATCCCTTCACCCGTTTGTGCAGATAACCAGACACGAACAGGTCGGTTCTCTTCATCACGATCAATACGTGGGACAAAACCGTCCAGCATATCGATCTTATTCATTACCAGCAGACTGGGGATCTCATGCGATTCGATCTCTTCCAGTACGATATTTACTGCTTCAATATTTTCATCAAGACGCACATCCGCAGCATCAATAATATGCAGCAACAATGTGGCCTGACGGGTTTCCTGCAACGTAGCTTTAAACGCAGCGACCAGGTCATGAGGTAAATGACGAATAAAGCCAACCGTATCTGCCAGTACAACTTCACCGACATCAGAAACATTGACCCGACGCAAGGTCGGATCCAACGTCGCAAACAGTTGATCCGCTGCATAAACGTCAGCAGAGGTTAATCTGTTAAACAGCGTGGATTTACCGGCGTTGGTATATCCCACCAGTGACACAGTTGGCACATCAGCTTTACTGCGTGACTGTCTGCCCTGTTCGCGCTGTTTTTCAACACGCTCAAGACGGGAAAGGATCAGCGTAATGCGATTACGTAACAGACGGCGGTCAGTTTCCAGCTGGGTTTCCCCCGGGCCACGTAAACCAATGCCCCCTTTCTGACGCTCAAGGTGCGTCCAGCCACGGACCAGACGAGTCGCAAGGTGGCGTAACTGTGCCAGTTCTACCTGTAACTTACCTTCATGGGTTCGGGCTCGCTGTGCAAAGATATCCAGAATTAACCCGGTACGATCAATCACCCGGCATTCGCACAGTGCTTCAAGGTTACGTTCCTGAGCCGGACTCAGTGCATGGTCAAAGAGCACAACAGATGCGCCGCTCTCTTTTACGGCCTCAGCAATTTCAACGGCTTTTCCTTCACCGACAAAATATTTTGGATGCGGTGCTTTGCGACTCCCCGTCACAACACGCAGGGCTTCAACACCGGCGGAAGAGACCAGAGTTTCAAACTCCTGAAGATCTTCCATATCCTTGTCTTGCGAAAAATAGATGTGTACCAGTACGGCCTGCTCACCGGCATCATAACGGTCAAACAAACTAAAACCTCTCAGAACCTTGTTGAACCTGCTGCCTGATGGCCATACTGCATAGAATCAGCTTTATGATGGCACGCCCAGCGAACTCAAACGGCGTCTTAATATAAATTCATCCCGCAAAGGCGAGATGAAAAATAGGTGAAACTCATTACCTGGACGGGGAAAAATTTCCCCGCCATGGGAAAACAGCCACGCTACTTATTCTGCGTCTTCACTGTTTTGTTGAGGAGCAGATGTCCCCGGGTTGCTGCCACTGTGATGATAGTTATTGCTACCGCCACCCACATTATTGCTGTGGTGGGAAACCGGACGGGACGGAACAACGGTAGAGATCGCGTGCTTATACACCATCTGGCTAACCGTGTTTTTCAAAAGGATTACAAACTGATCAAACGACTCAATCTGGCCCTGAAGTTTGATGCCATTTACCAAATAAATCGAAACCGGAACACGTTCACGACGCAGTGCGTTCAAGAACGGATCTTGCAATGATTGCCCCTTAGCCATTCTATCTTTTCCTTATATGTTTGTTGTTTGTGACTTTAAGAACCTTTCGGTTCGAAATACGACGTAAAAATTTGCGCACGGTCACTTAGCAATTGTACACAATCACCCAGGCTTCGCACTAAGAACGTGCAATACTCTGGCATATGCTGCTTCAGGCTGATCACTGTCAAGCCAGTGAACGTCTTTCCAGCCACGCAGCCATGTGATCTGACGCTTAGCTAACTGCCGGGTTGCACAAATTCCCCGATAAACCATTTCATCGTAATCAATTTCACCAGATAAAAATGACCACATCTGGCGATAACCGACACAACGAATGGAAGGCATATCCGTATGCAAATCTCCCCGGGCGAAAAGCGCCCGAGCTTCAGTTTCAAACCCTGACGCCAACATCTGATGAAAGCGCTGTTCTATGCGCTGATGAATCAGTTCACGGCTTGCTGGTGCAATAGCGAACTGATGCACATCATATTGCAGAGCATCCCCTGACGTTTTTGTCAGTTCGGTTAAAGTTTTACCTGAAATCAAAAAAACTTCCAGTGCTCGCGAAAGCCGCTGCGGATCATTCGGATGAATACGCGCTCCAGCAACGGGATCCACGTCACATAACTGGCGGTGGAGTGCTTCCCAACCCTGTTCACTCGCCATTTGCTCTATACGCTGGCGCACGACAGGATCCGCCGCGGGCAACGGGGACAATCCTTCGAGCAGTGCCTTGTAATAAAGCATCGTGCCACCAACGAGTAATGGAATCTTCCCTCGCTGGGTTATCTCCGCCATTTCAGCCAGCGCATCACGACGAAACTCTGCGGCTGAATAGCTCTCTGCAGGATCGCGGATGTCCAGTAAGCGATGTGGCGCTAATGCCAGCTCTTCCGCTGAAGGCTTGGCAGTACCAATATCCATACCACGATAAATTAACGCGGAATCGACACTGATCAACTCTACAGGCAACGCCTGGCGCAAGGCAATTGCCAGCGCAGTTTTACCAGAGGCCGTCGGCCCCATCAAAAATAGTGCCTTAGGCAGGCCAGCCGTGGATTGTTCACTCATGCTTCAGGGCGTTCATCGCCATTGTTATATCGATGGTTTGCAATAATCCAGAAGGTGGCGATTTCATCAGCTGTGGGCAAAGCCGTTCAACATCTGCCAACAACGCAATCGCCTGCGAGTGATTCCAGTGCTGATGTTCAGAAACAGACTGACGCGCTAACCACTGCGCAATCTGACTGGCTGAAGCATTCTGCTGCCGGGCCAGGTAGCCTAACAGTTCTGGAATCAAGTTTTGTAAATTTTGTTGCCGTAATGGTAAAGGCACTGCGCGCAGCATCACATACTGCCCTTCCGCCAGCAACTCAATCCCCAATTGCGTGAGCAGCGTTGCTGACTGACTCATCGCTTTACGCTCAGCAGGATCCAGTTTCAGACGAACCGGGATCAGTAATGGCTGCGGTTTCAACCCTTCATGGTCGGGTTCTAGCTGCGCCTGTTTCAGCCAGCGCTCGGCGACTGCAAGCGCAATCAACGCCAAACGCTCTTCACTTTCAACCAGGGCATACTGCTCTTGCAGCACCGTCAGTACACGGCCAAAACTCTGGATATGTCCACTCAAGGGGGGCTCGGATACCGGCCGGGGCGTACTGTTTTCTACACGTGGCGCTGGCGGTTCGTGGCTGTGCAATGGTGGTGTATTCAGTAACTGCTGATAAATCTGGCCTTCACGCTTTTGATAAAGCGGCTCCTGCCGCCGATGTGGGAACATCGGCCCAGGGGAAGAGGACGAACGCGATGCAACAACAGAAGTCGTACCCGATGCAGAAACTGAACCAGCCCCGGAAACAGCAGTTGAACCCGATGCAGAAACTGAACCATCCCCGACAGCAGCAGTCGTATCCGATGCAGGGGCTGAATCACCTACATCACGTGAAGTCGCTGCCAGTGTGGAAAAATGATTTCCCCCCGCAGCCTGACGATTCTCCGGTTGCCAGCGATCTGCCGCAGGCGCTATTTCGGGTAGCATCTCGTTACCCGTTTCCTGCAATACGCTGATCACGCCCTGATAAATAAAGTCATGTACCAGGCGCGACTGATGAAAACGGACTTCATGCTTGGCAGGATGCACATTCACATCCACCTGATGCGGATCGATCTCAAGATAAAGCACATAGGCTGGCTGATGCTGATCACCCAGTTTATCCTGATAGGCCTGGCGGATAGCGTGATTGATTAACCGATCACGCATCATGCGTCCATTGACATAACAGTACTGTAAATCACCTAACGCTCTGGAACCCGCAGGATCAGCCACCCAGCCACGCAATGCCAGCTCCCCATGCTGCCACTCAATCGCCATCGCATGAGTCAAAAATGTGGAACCACAAATCGCCCCCAATCGCCGTTCGCGCTGAGTCTCCTCACTGACCCCACGATACTGCCGTACCAGCTTACCGTTGTGGCTAAGGCTGATCGCCACATCAAAACGTGCCAGGGCAATACGGCGAATCACTTCATCGATATGCGTGAATTCAGTTTTCTCTGTGCGCATAAATTTGCGCCGAGCGGGCGTGTTATAAAACAGATCGAGCACTTCAAGCGTGGTGCCTGTGGGGTGTGCGGCAGGTTTGACTGTAACGGCCTGATCGCGCCCTTCAGCATAAGCCTGCCAGGCTTCGGTTTGATCGGCGGTACGCGATGTCAGGGTCAGGCGGGACACAGAGCTAATACTGGCCAGCGCCTCACCACGAAATCCCAGGCTGATAATCGCTTCAAGATCATCCAGCGTTGTAATTTTACTGGTGGCATGGCGTGCCAGTGCCATCGCTAACTCATCTTTACTAATGCCACAACCGTTATCGCGAATGCGGATCAGTTTGGCGCCACCCTTTTCAATATCAATATCAATCCGGGTTGCTCCCGCATCCAGGCTGTTTTCTACCAGCTCTTTCACCACAGATGCCGGGCGCTCAACCACTTCGCCAGCGGCGATCTGGTTAGCGAGCTGAGGTGGCAGTACCTGAATGGGCATAATTTTCCTTAGTTATGAGGCTGGGATCGTCAGCGTTTGACCCAGCATCACATTTTGCGTTTTCATTTTGTTTGCCCGCTGGATCGCCTGTGGACTGACACCATATTTCACCGCAATCGCGGTCAGTGAATCACCACGCACCACTTTATGTCGCTGCGGTTTACTCTTTTTTACCCGCTGTGCGCCTCTGTCACCGGTCATTGCGGACTGCAACGGCCGGTTTTCCTGCTTTGGGACCGATTGTAACGGATGCGCCAGGAAGTAAGTGCGCAAGCCTTTGTAAATCGACTCGGCAATCTTCTGCTGGTAAGCGCTACTGCCAAGCAGTCGCTCCTCCGAAGGATTACTGATAAAGCCAGTTTCCACCAGTAATGATGGGATATCCGGGGAACGAAGCACTCCCAGACTGGCGTGTTCAGGACTCCGTTTATGCAGACGACCAACACGCTGCAACTGGGCAATCACTTTTACCGCAACATCATATCCTACCCGCTGTGAATGACCGAATTGCAGATCCAGCACAGCCTGGCTCAGGTAAGGATCGGCCTGGCTGTTTGCCAGTAAATCACCCGCCCCGCCCAGCAGTTCAGACTGCTTTTCATGCTGTTCTAACCAACCCGCCATTTCACTATTAGCACGGCGGTTGGAAAGCACCCATACCGATGCTCCGGAAGCGCTGCGATTAGGTGCCGCATCCGCATGAATCGACACCAGCAGGTTTGCATTCTGTTTACGGGCTACATCAGAACGGCCCATGACCGAGATAAAGTAATCACCATCACGCGTCATTACCCCTTTGAACATTGGGTCATTGTTCAACAGAACTTTCAGTTTGCGAGCTATGGCGATAGTGACGTTTTTCTCTTTCAAACCACCCGCCCCGCTTGCACCAGGATCCTGCCCGCCATGCCCGGCGTCAATGGCGACAATTACAATTTCAGCCTTGCTATGAGTCGTTCTGCGTGGGCGCGCTGTCTGCGTGCTGCTACTGGTTGTGGTAACCGGATTAGCATTAAACGGATTTTTTGCGGGCTGATTACTGACCGGACGAGGCGTGTTATTACTCACCGGAGTTTGACGGTTAGCGACTGCCGCGGGTCGTGTCCCATTGATAGTAAAGACAACATTGTAATCATTCCCGTTGCGTTGGGTCACCGCACGCGTCTTACCTGGTTGCGTCAGTTCAAAGACCAGACGGATACTTTGTTTATCTTTCGGCGTGCTGGTGCGAATACGCTTAATAACATTTTCACCGCTGAAGTTCAGCGGCAAACCTTTTACTGCCGCACTCTGGTGAATATCCAGCACGACACGTTCAGGATTATGCAGTGGGAAAAAGGCATAAACCGGTTGTCCGGCAAAACCCAGCGTCACTTTCGCATTTTCGCTGCCATTAGAAACGCGAAGATCAGACACATTTGCCGCTATTGACGAAAACGAACAGAAGAGCAGGCTCAGCACCAACCAGGATTTAATCCGCTGCATTATCCCTCACCCTGTTCGGAGGCAAACTGTTGCAACATCGTTTCACCCGCAGCTGAACAGGCACGCAATTCAGCCTGGCGAGCATGTCCCTGATAGATCAAATGCACGGTCATATCCGGTTCTGGCAATACGCCTGTACCTTGTTGTGGCCATTCAACCAGGCAAATACTGTCACCAGAGAAATAGTCACGGATCCCCATAAACTCCAGCTCTTCAGGATCAGCCAGACGATACAGGTCAAAGTGATACACGCGATGTTTATCCAGCTCATAAGGCTCAACCAGAGTATACGTTGGACTTTTAACATTCCCCTGATGACCCAGCGCCTGTAAAAAACCACGGCTGAAGGTCGTTTTTCCCGCTCCCAGATCACCGTACAGATAAAAAGTTGCCGCGCCGCCACAGGCGCGGGCCAGTCGAGCACCCAATGCGAGGGTTGCTGCCTCATCAGGCAACGCGATTACACAGGTCATCATTCTTTTGTATTCGATATCTCAGGATTGACAAACAGATACAACTCGGAAAACAAATCAGTTGCTAACATACCGCGCGTACCATGACATTCAGCAATCTTGCCGCTTCGCCAGGATGCGGCGTAATAATACGATTTTGACGTTTATCGGGCCGGATTGCCAGCAGGTTAAGTGCATCAGCATCCCAAAGCATCGGTTTAGGGGAGTTTTCGACATTTTCCAGCACCTTCCCGTTTCAACTGACCCATTGCCTCCACAGGCCAGGCAGAATCAGGTAAACTACCTTCGTCTTTCTGCTGGTTCAGGTTATTCATGTCACATCCTCTCGATTTTCATCAACTTGCCCTGGATATTAAACAGTGGGGGCTTGAACTCGGTTTCCAGCAAGTCGGCATCTGTGATACCGATTTAACACTGGAAGAGCCCCGCTTACAGGCCTGGCTGGATAAACAATATCATGGGGAGATGGAGTGGATGGCACGCCACGGAATGATGCGCGCCCGTCCTCATGAACTGATGCCCGGCACCTTGCGGGTTATTAGTGTGCGGATGAACTATCTGCCAGCAAAAGCCGCCTTTGCCAGTACACTGAAAAACCCAAACCTTGGCTATGTCAGTCGCTATGCGCTGGGCCGTGATTATCACAAAGTATTGCGTAATCGCCTGAAAAAATTGGGCGATATGATCCGCGAACGTTGTGCTGAAGCGCAATTTCGTCCCTTTGTTGACTCCGCCCCCGTGCTGGAACGTCCACTGGCAGCAAAAGCCGGGCTTGGCTGGACAGGTAAGCATTCACTGATACTCAACCGCGAGGCAGGCTCATGGTTCTTTTTGGGTGAGTTGCTGATCGATCTGCCGCTTCCTGTCGATGCCCCGGTAGAAGAAAATTGCGGTCGTTGTGTCGCCTGCATCACCACCTGCCCAACCGGGGCGATTGTAGAGCCTTATACGGTTGATGCCCGCCGCTGTATTTCCTATCTGACGATTGAACTGGAAGGTGTTATCCCGGAAGCGTTTCGTCCACTGATTGGCAACCGTATTTATGGCTGTGATGATTGTCAGTTGATTTGTCCGTGGAATCGTTATGGCCAGCTCACAGATGAAGATGATTTCAGTCCACGTGCTGTACTGCATGCCCCGCCACTGGTTGAACTGTTTGCCTGGGATGAAGCTAAATTTCTGCGGATCACTGAAGGATCCGCTATTCGGCGTATCGGGCATTTGCGCTGGCTACGCAATGTTGCTGTTGCGCTGGGCAATGCCCCCTGGGATGAAGCGCATTTGCACGCATTACAAGCCAGACAGGGAGAAAATGACATGCTCGATGAGCATATCAACTGGGCTATCGCCCGTCAGCTAGCAAAACGTGAGGAAAACACGTTTGAGGTACAAAGCAGTCAGCAAAAAAGACTGGTGCGCGCCATTGAGAAGGGATTGCCCCGTGATGCGTAAGCATCAGCCAGGGTTATGATCTGGATACAATAATCTTTTCCACATGCTGTGAATAAAAATAAAAACTCCTTGTCATTCAACCTTCACAGAAATGACAAGCGATCCAGATAACATTTTTAAAGTTAAAAAATCAATTAAAAAACAATTAATTATATATATTTCGTAGGATTATACTGAGAACGTAGTGGCAGATAGCACAAAAACATCCTGTGGATAAGTCTGTTTAAAAGCATTTTTTGATTTAGTGGTAACACAAAAAAATCATCCCAGCTGAAACTGTGAATAATTTAATAAATACGGTGGATGAAATCATTTTTGGAGCGGGAAACGAGACTCGAACTCGCGACCCCGACCTTGGCAAGGTCGTGCTCTACCAACTGAGCTATTCCCGCTTAGGAGTGGCACTGCTTTACTGCGCTAAGTTTCTTTCAACTTATTGATTTTACTCGATTTAACCTTCTCTTCCCGAGAAGAGGTCGCTATTATGGACCTGTTTTTTTTCGCTGGCAATAGCTACGTCAAAAAAAATTCATCTGTTTCTTATTTTACCTCTCCATATGGCAGAGACACACCAGACAAACCCGCTACCGCCTTCGTGTGAGCGACTAATATCTGTATGCCAGCCCCGGAAATAAGCACATGCGGAAACACCAAATCGATTGGGCTACAGCCACAAAAGGAGAGCAGGCCAATACGATTTCATTAGCAAAAGCAATATGTCAGAAGTGAACAAGATAGTGAGAAATTGAATACAACGTTATTGCAGGGATTTGATAACGACAAAAAGACAAACTGGAGATTGGAGCGGGAAACGAGACTCGAACTCGCGACCCCGACCTTGGCAAGGTCGTGCTCTACCAACTGAGCTATTCCCGCTTAGGAGTGGTGCTTTGGTCAAATGCTTATACGCATTTGATGTCTGACTTTTACTTGCTCATACAAACCTTAACCTGCGTCTGTATGTTGTAAATCTGGAGCGGGAAACGAGACTCGAACTCGCGACCCCGACCTTGGCAAGGTCGTGCTCTACCAACTGAGCTATTCCCGCTTAGTCGCAACGGTGTAATTTCTTCACCGGTACGGGGTGCGCATTATACGGAGATTCGCTCTTCCTGCAATCCCCTTCCTGAAAAAAAATGCATTTCCCATTCTGTTCGGAGATAAAACCACCAAAAAGTGCAATTTCCCAGCAATTAAACGCAAAACACCCCGTATCACAATGATTACAACTGAATAAAATGCTCGCGGTAATAAGCCAGTTCAGCCACGGACTCACGAATATCGTCCATCGCCTGGTGGGATCCTTTCTTCTTAAAACCCGGCAGGATTTCAGGTTTCCAGCGACGGGCCAGCTCTTTCAGTGTGCTGACATCCAGATAACGATAATGGAAGTAAGCTTCCAGCTCCGGCATATACTTAAACAGGAAACGACGATCCTGCCCAATGCTGTTACCGCAAATCGGAGAGCTGTTCTCTGGCACCCACTCTTTCAGGAATTCAATGGTTGCCCGTTCTGCTGCACGATCGTCGTACTGGCTGGCTTTCGCCCGCTCCACCAGCCCGCTGTTGGTGTGTGTACGCACATTCCAGTCATCCATTAATGCCAGTTGGGCATCAGACTGATGTACCGCAAATACCGGCCCTTCAGCGAGAATATTCAAATTGGCATCCGTGACCAGGGTAGCGATTTCAATAATACGGTCCCGCTCCGGGTCCAGGCCAGTCATCTCAAGGTCAATCCAAATCAGGTTATTTGCATTTACAGTCATAGCGCATCTCACAGTGGTCAAAGCGGCATTGTCGTTAATTAGCGTGTATGATAGACGTTTTGCCCCCGAAGGGCGAAATATGCCTGATTCGTGTGAGGAACAGTGAGTAAAAACAAACTATCCAAAGGTCAACAACGTCGCGTGAGTGCTAACCACGATCGCCGCCTGAAACAACGTGCTGATAAACCGGAACCAGATGACAGTCTGTTCGGCGAAGCCCGGGATGGCGTAGCAATCAGCCGGTTCGGCATGCATGTTGATGTGGAAGATGCGGATGGTTCGGTACACCGCTGTAATATCCGCCGGACGATCCGTTCACTGGTGACTGGTGACCGTGTACTCTGGCGTCCGGGCGTTGAAGGCGGTGCAACAGTCAAAGGTATTGTCGAAGCCGTCCATGAGCGCACCACGGTGCTTACCCGCCCGGATTTCTACGATGGGGTCAAACCCATTGCAGCCAATATTGACCAGATCGTGATTGTTTCAGCAATCCTGCCAGAGCTGTCTCTGAATATTATTGATCGCTATCTGGTTGCCAGTGAAACCCTGGGCATTGAGCCTCTGCTGGTACTGAATAAAACAGACCTGCTGGATGCCGAAGGTCTTGAGTTCGTGAATGAACAGATGGATATCTATCGTCATATTGGTTACCGGGTGCTGCTGGTTTCCAGCCATGAAAAACAGGGGCTGGCAGAGCTGGAAGAAGCGCTGACCGGGCGCATCAGTATCTTTGCCGGGCAGTCTGGTGTGGGGAAATCCAGCTTGCTGAATGCCCTGCTTGGCCTGGATCTCAGCAATGAGCAAATCCTGACGAACGATGTTTCTGATGTCTCTGGTCTTGGGCAACATACCACCACCGCCGCGCGCCTCTATCATTTTCCACATGGCGGAGACGTGATTGACTCCCCGGGCGTGCGCGAGTTTGGTTTATGGCATCTGGAACCGGAACAAATCACACAGGGCTTTGTCGAATTCCGTAAGTATTTAGGTGGATGTAAGTTCCGTGACTGCAAACATGATACTGATCCGGGTTGCGCCATCCGTGAAGCGGTAGATAACGGTGAGATCGATGAATCCCGCTTTATCAATTATCACCACATTCTGGAAAGCATGTCTGAAGTTCAGGCGAAGACCCGACGTAACTTCAATGCAGATAAAGAGTAATATACAATCCGCCCCTTTTATTTTTGCTGTCTGATTGAGCCAGGAGGCTTACGTGTTAGATCGTCTTAAACTCGGCCTGAATAATCTATTACCTAAAAAGGCCCTGACTGAACTTGCGGGCTGGGGTGCCAGTAAACGTGGTGGATGGCTGACCAAAGCCGTCATTGACGTTTTTATCCGCTATTACAAAGTCGATATGAAGGAAGCGCAGAAACCAGACAGCGCCAGTTATCGCACGTTTAACGACTTCTTTGTACGTCCTTTGCGTGATGATGCGCGTCCTATCGATGCTGATCCAACCTTGCTGGCACAACCTGCTGATGGTGCAATCAGCCAGTTGGGACATATCGAAGGCGATCAGATTTTCCAGGCGAAAGGTCATACCTATTCGCTGGAAGCCCTGCTGGCAGGCAATGAAAAGATGACCGCGATGTTCCACAATGGGGAATTTGTCACCACGTATCTTGCTCCGCGCGACTACCACCGTGTGCATATGCCATGTAATGGCATCCTGCGCGAGATGATCTACGTACCCGGTGATCTCTATTCCGTCAATCCGCTGACAGCACGCAATATCCCAAACCTGTTTGCCCGCAATGAAAGGGTCATCTGCCTGTTTGATACTGAATTTGGACCCATGGCACAAATTCTGGTTGGTGCTACTATTGTGGGTAGCATTGAGACTATCTGGGCTGGTACCGTAACCCCTCCGCGTGAAGGTGTGATCAAACGCTGGAGCTACCCGGAAGCCGATGCTGAAGGTGCAGTAGTTCTGCTGAAAGGTCAGGAAATGGGGCGTTTTAAACTCGGTTCGACCGTGATTAACCTGTTCGCTGAAGGGAAAGTGAAACTGGCTGAAAGTCTGGCAGCGGAAAGTAAGGTCCGTCTGGGCGAAACGCTGGCCATCGCACTGCCAAAAGACGGTGCGTAAGATATCCTCCACCATTCAATAGCGGGTTGTCATGTCACGCCTGATCCTCACTATCTTATTGGGCTGGAGTTTATTCCAGCCACTCTATGCAGCCAGCGCACCGGATGGTGCGCAAATCCGACAAGAGCTTGAACAGGTAAGGTCTGACAAAAGCACACCAAACCAGGCAGACATTGTCGATGCCCTGCAATCCACGCTTAACTGGCTGGATGAACAAAAAAAATCGCTCGGAAAGAGCCAGGAATATCAGCAAATTATTGATGATTTCCCCAAGCTTTCCCGTGAGTTACGCCAGCAAATTTCCACCCTGACCGATAGCAGTAAACAGCTACGCAGCAATATGAGCGCAGCCGAACTGGATCAGGAGATCCTGCAAGTCAGTAGCCAGCTACTGGAAGAGAGCCGCCAGGCACAGCAGGAACAGGATCATGCCCGCGAAATCAGTGATTCCCTCTCCCAGCTTCCGTTACAACAAACCGATGCCCGCCGCGGTCTGAGTGAAGTTGAACGCCGTTTACAGGCTCAGCCATCGCCAACCACACCACTGGGACAGGCACAACAGGCATCCCGTCAGGCAGAATCCGTGGCTCAGAAAGCGCGTGTCGATGAACTGGAACTGGCGCAACTTTCCGCAAATAACCGCCAGGAACTGGCCCGGATGCGGGCGCAGGTACACCAGCTAAAAGCCAGCCAACTGGATGCTTACTTGCAGGATTTACGTAATCAGTTAAACGGCTTGCGCCAGCACGAAGCAGAAATGGCTCTGGCCCGCACTGAGCAACTGGCTGAAAACAGCGGTGATATGCCGGAAGGCATTACTGAACAGTTCCGGGTAAACCGGGAGCTTTCCGCGGCACTGAACCAGCAGGCACAACGCCTGGATTTAGTCGCCTCGCAGCAACGTACAGCAGCCAATCAAACGCTCCAGGTGCGCCAGGCATTAAGTACACTGCGGGAACAGTCGCAGTGGCTGAGTATGTCTAACGTGTTGGGTGAAGCATTACGCGCGCAGGTATCACGTCTGCCGGATATGCCAAAACCACAGCAACTGGACAGTGAGATGGCACAGTTGCGTGTCCAGCGTCTGCACTACGAAGATCTGATGGAGCGCCAACAGGCACTCAAACAACTGCGTCAGGATGACAACAGTAACCTGACCAGTGAGCAACGACGAATTCTCGATGCGCAGTTAAAAACGCAAAGTGAATTACTGACGTCACTGCTTTCTGGTTGCGACAATCTGCTCCTGGAAGTCACCAAACTGAAAGTGGCCAACAGCCAGTTGGTCGATGCCTTGAATGAGGTCAAAGAAGCCACTCACCGTTACCTGTTCTGGACCGCCGACGTCAGCCCAATCGGTATCAGCTATCCACTGGAACTGGCACGTGATCTGCAACGCTTACTGTCACTGGATACCCTGGGGCAACTGGGGGGAGCGCTGGTGATGATGGTGACGAACCGTGAAACGGTAATACCGATCCTAGGAGCTATTCTGCTGGTCGGTTTCAGCATCAGCTCACGCCGCCACTTCCGTAATTTCCTGGAACGTGCAGCAAGCCGGGTGGGGAAAGTCACGCAGGACCAGTTCAGCCTGACCCTACGCACCGTATTCTGGTCAATCCTGGTGGCTCTGCCCCTGCCCGTTTTATGGGCAGCGCTGGGCTATGGTTTACAACATGCCTGGCCCTATCCGATTGCCGTTGCTATCGGGGATGGCGTCACTGCCAGCGTCCCGCTGTTGTGGGCATTTATGATCAGCGCCACGTTTGCCCGACCACAGGGGCTGTTTATCACCCACTTCCGTTGGCCACAAACGCGCGTCGCCCGGGCAATGCGTTTCTACACGTTATGCATTGGGTTAGTCGTACCACTGATGATGTTGCTGATCTCCTTTGATAACCTTGAAGATCGTGAATTTTCCTCCTCCCTCGGCCGCCTGTGCTTTATTTTGATCTGTGGCGCACTGAGTCTGGTGACCATCAGCCTGAAGCGTGCTGGCATTCCATTGCATCTGGATAAAGAGGGGAACGGCGATAACCTGATTAATAACATTCTGTGGAATGTGATGATCGCCATTCCTCTGATTGCAGCGCTCGCTTCCTGTATTGGTTATCTGGCCACCGCGCAGGCGCTGCTGGCCCGACTGGAAACCTCAGTGGCGATTTGGTTCCTGTTGCTGGTGATTTATCACATTATCCGCCGCTGGATGCTGATCCAGCGACGCCGTATCGCCTTTGATCGTGCCCGTACTCGTCGTGCAGAGATGCTGGCGCAGCGTGCGCGTGGTGAGGAAGAAACTACAGCACAACAAACGGCTGCTGATAATGTGGATATAGAAGAACCGGTGATCGATCTGGATGCGATCAGCGCGCAGTCGCTGCGTCTGGTGCGTTCAATACTGACGCTCATTGCTCTGGTATCGGTGATTGTGCTCTGGTCAGAGATCCATTCCGCGTTTGGCTTCCTGGAAAATATTCGGTTGTGGGATGTCACCACCACGATTCAGGGTGTTGAAAGCCAGCACCCGATTACGCTGGGAGCGGTACTGATCGCCATACTGGTACTGATTGTGACCACACAGATGGTACGTAACATGCCTGCTCTGCTGGAGCTGGCACTGTTGCAACACCTTGATCTGTCGCCAGGTACGGGTTACGCCATCACCACGGTAACCAAGTATCTGCTGATTCTGATCGGTGGACTGACCGGTTTTTCAATGATTGGTGTCGACTGGTCGAAATTACAGTGGCTGGTCGCGGCACTGGGTGTGGGACTGGGGTTTGGCTTACAGGAGATCTTCGCCAACTTTATATCCGGCCTGATTATTCTGTTCGAAAAACCGATTCGTATTGGCGATACCGTCACGATTCGCGATCTGACTGGCAGTATCACCCGAATCAATACCCGGGCGACCACCATCACCGACTGGGATCGTAAAGAGATTATCGTGCCGAATAAGGCCTTTATCACCGAGCAATTCGTTAACTGGTCGCTGTCAGATTCCGTCACTCGTGTCGTACTGACCATCCCGGCAGCGGCAGAAGCGGACAGTGAGGAAGTGACTAACGTACTGTTACAGGCTGCCCGCCGTTGTACTTATGTGCTGGATGCCCCGCAACCGGAGGCTTTCCTGGTGGACTTACAGCAGGGGATCCAGCTGTTTGAACTGCGTATTCATGCTGCAGAGATGGGGCATCGTATGCCGCTGCGTCACGAGCTGCACCAGCTGATCCTGCGCGGATATCAGGAACATGGTCTGGAGATGCCATTCCCGCCATTCCAGGTTCGTATGGAAACCGTCGGACGCAAAACGCCAACTGGCAACAACACTCCGCCAGTGCGTTATTATAAATCAGGTGGGTTGTAATCCATCAGGTGCACAAAACAGGAGCGGATCGCCAGCACGATCCGCTTTTTTTCTAACAGCGATCCACCGTAAAAGCGATCACATCACTCAGTTGTTCTGCCTTGAGTGCCAGCATAATAATACGATCAACGCCCAATGCCACACCGGAGCATTCAGGCAAACCGTGGGCCAGCGCATCAAGTAAATGGGTGTCGATGGGTTGTTCAGGCAAACCTGCTGCCACACGTTTTTTATTATCCTGCATAAAACGCTGGCGCTGCTCGCGGCTGTCGGTCAGTTCACGGAAGCCATTCGCCAGTTCAATGCCTTTAAAGTAGACTTCAAAGCGCTCTGCCACGCGGTGATCTTCAGTACTGATCTCCGCCAGCGATGCCTGGGTGGCCGGGAAATGATAGACAAAAGCCGGACGCTCTTTACCGATTTCCGGTTCCACGCCCAGCATAAACAGTAACTGCAACAGCGTATCGCGATCTTCTTCACGATTAGCCAGATCACCTGCCCCGAGTTTTTCAGCCGCTTCACGCAGTTGTGCTTTGTCCGCTGACAGAGGATCAACATCCAGGTGGCGAATAAACGCCTGCTGATAAGAGAGGGTTTCCGCGGGCGCGCACTCCAGCACCTGTTGTAGCAGGTCATCCACCTCGTTCATCAGGCGATACATATCGTAATACGGACGATACCACTCCAGCATGGTGAATTCAGGGTTGTGGTGACGCCCCATCTCTTCATTACGGAAGCTACGGCACAACTGATAAATAGGTCCACTGCCTGCGGCCAGCAGTCGCTTCATATGGTATTCCGGACTGGTCATCAGATAGAGGTCGATGCCTGCCGATGCTCCCGGGCCAACAAAACGCGTCTGAAACGGGAACAAATGGACGTCGGTAACAGTGGCCTGGCTCATCGCCGGGGTTTCCACTTCCAGTACGCCACGATCAGCAAAGAAACGCCGGATTTCAGCCATGATCGCCGCTCGTTTTAATAAGTTGGCGATGGGTGCACTTGGCTGCCAGCTGGCCGTTTCACTCATTTTTTCTACTCCAAAGTCAGTCAGGGCAGGAAGTCTACCTGTCCCTTGAACAACACACAATTCTGGACATCAGAAAACTCTGCCTTCACAGGATGCCAGGCAATGAACGGGGATAAAGACAGGGAAGAACACAAAAGAAAAAGCCCGGTGCATAAACCGGGCCTTTACTGACTGGTGCTTATTTTACGCGGGAAACGTATTCACCAGAACGGGTATCAACGCGGATCACTTCGCCGATCTGTACGAACAGAGGCACTTTAACCACTGCGCCAGTCGCCAGAGTTGCGGGTTTACCACCAGTACCGGCTGTATCACCTTTCAGGCCTGGATCAGTATCCGTGATTTCAGCTTCGATAAAGTTCGGTGGCTGAACGGCGATAGCTTTACCATTCCACAGGGTCACGATACAGTCAGCGTTGTCCTGCAGCCAAACTTTGATATCTTCCAGAACTTTCGATTCAACCTGATACTGTTCAAAGGTCTCAGGGTGCATGAAGTAGAAGAAGTCACCGTCGTTATAAGAGTACTGCAGGGTAGCATCTACCACATCAGCGCCTTCAGCAGAGTCGGTAGACTTGAAGGTTTTCTCTACACGAGTACCGGTCAGCAGGCGACGCATTTTAACGCGAGCAAAGGCCTGGCCTTTACCTGGTTTAACGAACTCACTGGCTTCGATGGCATACGGCTCGCCTTCGAACATGATTTTAAGACCGGGACGGAAATCGTTGCTAGAATAAGTTGCCATAAAGGCCCTCTATAATTTTATTACTGGTACTAAGCCAAAAAAATGGCACACATTGTAACCCTAAATACCCCTGCACGAGAAGATTGGTTGCATCAACTTGCAGATGTAATCACCAATCCTGATGAATTACTGCAACTTTTAGCGTTGCAGGACAACCCGGAACTGGCTTCCGGCCATGCTGCACGTCGTCTTTTTGCACTCCGCGTGCCAAGAGCTTTTGCCGCACGCATGCGCAAGGGGGATCCACAGGATCCCCTGCTGCTACAGGTCATCACCTCACAGCAGGAATTTATTGATGCCCCCGGTTACAGCACTGACCCGCTGGATGAGCAGAGCAGCGTAGTACCGGGTCTCTTACATAAATATCGTAATCGTGCGTTGTTGCTGGTTAAAGGTGGCTGTGCAGTTAACTGTCGTTACTGCTTCCGCCGCCATTTTCCTTATGAAGATAACCAGGGTAACAAGCGCAACTGGCAACAGGCGCTTGAGTATATCCGACAGCAGCCAGAACTGGATGAGATTATTTTCTCTGGCGGTGATCCTTTGATGGCCAAAGATCATGAGCTGGACTGGTTGATCACTGAACTGGAACATATCCCGCATATTAAACGTCTGCGTATCCATAGCCGTCTGCCTGTGGTGATCCCTCGTCGCATCACCGAAACTCTGTGCCAGCGCCTGGCGCAATCACGCTTGCAAATACTGCTGGTCAGCCATATCAATCACGCACAGGAGATTGATGATGACCTGCGTGAGGGGATGCGTATGCTGAAACGGGCTGGCGTCACCTTACTCAATCAGAGCGTACTGCTGCGTGGCATTAACGATAATGCAGCAACACTGGCAGCTCTCAGTAATGCCCTGTTTGATGCCGGGATCCTGCCCTATTACCTGCATGTTCTGGATAAGGTACAAGGCGCAGCGCATTTCTACGTTGATGATAATCGGGCACGCGCCATTGTGCGCGAGTTACTGGGACAGGTATCAGGCTATCTGGTGCCGAAACTGGCACGCGAAATTGGCGGGGAACCAAGCAAAACGCCGCTCGATTTACAGTTACGTCAGGAATAGAACAAATTGGGCGGATCAAAAAATCCGCCCAATACTTATCAGGCTGCCGTCATTATGGGCATTTATAGACCTGACCACTCATTTTGCTATCAAGTGGGGCAAAACTGGACCAGATATTCTGTGTTGGGCTGGTTGCACCATAAATCACGTTACCGCCCATTTCTGCTGCACGATTACGCAGATCGTTAGCAGCACCGCGCAGTGAACTCCCTTCGCCACCAGAGCCGGTGAACCAGTTACTCTGCGTTCCGGTAACATTACCCAACAGCTGGCAGCCGCTCGCTGGTTGCTGATCAGTAAAGGTGACACGTTCGCCCGCTGAGCTCAGCGTGTTAGATGATGAGCTACAGCCTGCTAACAACAGCGCTGCTACAGAGAGTCCCAGCAAGTTAATCCGCATTTTAATCCTCATTTTTTTCATCAGAGTCAGGTCAGAGCGTAGCCAAAATCTTCATGATTTCTTAGCCATCCTTGCCCCGTAATTCATCAGCTTAGCCAGTACGACATTGAATGTACTATTTTCGTCCCCAAAAGAAAAACCCCCTGTCAAAGACAGAGGGTTTATTCTCACACTGCATGGGGAGGAATTACATCATTCCGCCCATACCACCCATGCCGCCCATACCGCCAGCGCCTAAATCAGGCGCATCAGCTTTTGGCATGTCGGTGATCATGCACTCGGTAGTGATCATCAGACCAGCAACGGAAGCTGCGTACTGCAGAGCAGAACGGGTAACTTTGGTTGGATCCAGGATACCGAAGTCGATCATGTCGCCGTATTCTTCAGTCTGTGCGTTGTAACCGTAGTTACCTTCACCTGCTTTCACAGCGTTAGTCACTACAGAAGGCTCTTCACCGGCGTTAGAAACGATCTGACGCAGTGGCGCTTCCATTGCGCGCAGCGCAACTTTGATGCCCACATTCTGCTCTTCGTTCTGACCACGCAGTTCAGTCAGTTTAGCGGCAACGCGAACCAGCGCCACACCACCACCTGCAACCACACCTTCTTCAACCGCAGCACGGGTAGCGTGCAGGGCATCTTCAACGCGTGCTTTCTTCTCTTTCATTTCAACTTCAGTTGCTGCACCCACTTTCAGTACAGCTACGCCGCCTGCTAGTTTCGCTACGCGCTCCTGCAGTTTTTCACGATCGTAATCAGAAGTTGCTTCTTCGATCTGCTGACGAATCTGAGTCACACGACCAGAGATCGCCGCTTCATCGCCAGTACCGTCGATGATGGTGCTGGTATCTTTGTTGATCACAACACGTTTAGCCTGACCCAGGTCTTCCAGAGTCGCTTTTTCCATCTCCATGCCGATCTCTTCAGAGATAACAGTACCACCGGTCAGTACAGCGATATCCTGCAGCATAGCTTTACGACGGTCACCGAAACCAGGTGCTTTAACTGCAGCCACTTTCACGATGCCACGCATGGTGTTCACAACCAGAGTTGCCAGCGCTTCGCCTTCAACATCTTCAGCAATGATCAGCAGTGGTTTACCCGCTTTCGCTACCGCTTCCAGTACTGGCAGCAGTTCACGGATGTTAGAGATTTTCTTGTCAGCCAGCAGGATGAACGGAGATTCCAGCTCAACTGAACCAGTTTCTGGCTTGTTGATGAAGTAAGGAGACAGGTAACCACGGTCGAACTGCATACCTTCAACCACATCCAGCTCGTCTTGCAGGCCAGTACCTTCTTCAACGGTGATCACACCTTCTTTACCCACTTTTTCCATCGCCTGTGCGATCAGGGTACCTACGCTCTCGTCGGAGTTAGCGGAGATAGTACCAACCTGAGCGATGGCTTTAGAATCAGAACAAGGTACAGACAGTTTTTTCAGTTCTTCAACAGCGGCAACAACGGCTTTATCGATACCGCGTTTCAGATCCATTGGGTTCATGCCAGCCGCAACAGCTTTCAGGCCTTCGTTAACGATAGACTGAGCCAGTACGGTTGCAGTAGTGGTACCGTCACCTGCAGCATCGTTCGCTTTAGAGGCAACTTCTTTCACCATCTGTGCGCCCATGTTTTCGAACTTGTCTTCCAGCTCGATTTCACGCGCAACAGAAACACCATCTTTAGTGATGGTTGGTGCACCAAAAGATTTATCCAGAACCACGTTACGGCCTTTCGGGCCCAGGGTAACTTTTACTGCATCTGCCAGGATGTTCACACCGCGCAGCATTTTTACGCGAGCGTCATTACCGAATTTTACGTCTTTAGCTGCCATTTTATACTTTCCCTTAAATTCGTTACGTTCAGTGAATTACGCGTAAATTACGCTTCAACAATAGCCAGAATGTCGCTTTCAGAGATGATCAGAACTTCTTCGTTGTCGATCTTCTCAGTTTTCGCGCCGTAGCCTTCACTGAAAATAACGACATCACCAACTTTCACGTCCAGCGGCTTCACTTCGCCACTTTCCAGGATACGACCGTTACCTACCGCCAGCACTTCGCCACGGGTAGATTTACCAGCAGCAGAACCAGTCAGAACAATGCCGCCCGCAGATTTAGATTCAACTTCTTTACGCTTAATAATCACACGGTCGTGCAGTGGACGAATTTTCATCGATAGCTCTCCTTTGAGAAGTCCAATCAGTGTTTAGGATGAATGCCGAGCTTCAGTGGAAGTGGCCTTGTGACGGAAGAGATAAGGACGTTCTTCTCCCCTTTCAAGGGCTAAAAAAAATTTTTTTTACATTGGCGACTGTTCGCCTTCTTTTTAAACAAAAATCCGCCAGACGATGTAAAAACGGCGCGACCATCAGGTACGCGCCGTGGAGCCTTTCTGCAGTGATCACTTAACGTTTATCGTCACGATCATCGTGTTCAATCCGTGGATTCTCTTTCCGCTCAAATTCACCGTCCACAGTGAAACCGCTACTTCCCCCCATTCCAGCGCCTCCCCACATACGCAGATGTGGCATCAATTTCAGTGTCAGGTGCTTTTGTACAGGCGGTAACAGCAGCAGCAAACCAAGGAAATCCGTAAAGAAGCCCGGAATCAACAACAGGAAACCGGCCAGAACCAGTGACACGCTTTTGACCATCTCAGCCGCAGGGCTTTCACCCATGCTGAGCTTCTGCTGCATCAGAATAAAATTTTTCATCCCCTGGTTTTTGACCAGTGAGATACCAATACAGGAGGTAAAAATCACCAGCAGCATGGTGAGGAAGACCCCAATCACGTGCGCAACCTGAATAAAGAGTGAAATCTCAATCCATACCAGCGCAAAAATAATCACAAACGGTAACCAGCGCACCGTATTCTCCTCTCTAGTGGCCATCCCGCTGTAAGCAGAACAGCAGAATAATGGTGATCAGGATGATCAACATGACAAAAGATGGGATCGCTGTGCCCTATTTTCAACCAGGAATGCGGAAATTCCTCCATCTCCTGCTTTTACTGACACGATGGCATATGATTAACGTGATTTGAAAGGACACACGATTTAACTGATCTGGATCCACGCTTTTTATCACGAAAAGCCTATGATCACTGTTGAGTCGTCATGAACAGCTCAAGGCAATACTGACAAGAAGGTTCTCATGGCTAATAACATCCGTATAGAAGAAGATCTGTTAGGTATGCGCGAAGTTCCGGCGGATGCTTACTATGGTGTTCACACTCTGCGTGCGATTGAAAACTTCCATATCAGTCACAGTAAAATCAGTGACATACCAGAATTTGTACGTGGCATGGTGATGGTTAAAAAAGCCGCTGCGCTGGCGAATAAAGAGTTACAAACTATCCCACGTAATATAGCCAATGCCATTATCAGTGCCTGTGATGAAGTGCTGAATAACGGCAAGTGTATGGATCAGTTCCCGATTGATGTTTATCAGGGCGGAGCGGGGACATCGGTGAATATGAACACCAACGAGGTGCTGGCGAATATTGGCCTGGAACTGATGGGCTATCAAAAAGGGGAATATCAGTATCTGAACCCTAATGATCATGTAAACAAATGCCAGTCCACCAATGATGCTTACCCAACAGGTTTTCGTATCGCGGTATACAGCGCCATCCTGCAACTGGTTGAAGCTATCAGACAACTGAGCGAAGGATTTCAACGCAAATCTACAGAGTTTAAAGAGATCCTGAAAATGGGACGCACCCAGCTCCAGGATGCAGTACCGATGACTCTCGGCCAGGAATTTCATGCCTTTAACGTGCTGCTGAACGAAGAAATCAGAAGTATTCTGCGTACCGCAGAGTTACTGCTGGAAGTGAATCTGGGTGCGACCGCAATCGGCACACGCCTGAATACACCCGACGGCTACCAGCAACTGGCAGTACAAAAACTGGCAGAAGTCAGCGGTCTGGCTTGTGTGCCAGCGGAAGATCTAATCGAAGCAACTTCTGACTGCGGTGCCTATGTGATGGTACACAGCTCACTGAAGCGCCTTGCCGTGAAACTTTCCAAAATCTGTAACGACCTGCGCCTGCTCTCCTCCGGCCCGCGAGCCGGCCTGAATGAGATTAACCTTCCTGAACTACAGGCGGGCTCGTCCATCATGCCAGCCAAGGTCAATCCTGTTGTACCGGAAGTGGTGAATCAGGTCTGTTTTAAAGTGATCGGCAACGATATCACCGTGACCATGGCGGCCGAAGCGGGTCAGCTACAGCTGAACGTGATGGAACCGGTAATCGGTCAGGCACTGTTTGAATCCGTCCATATTCTGACCAATGCTTGTTATAATCTGCTGGGCAAATGCGTAGAAGGCATTACTGCCAATAAAGCCATTTGTGAAGCCTATGTCTTTAACTCGATCGGCATTGTGACTTACCTCAACCCCTATATCGGTCATCACAATGGCGATATTGTCGGTAAAATCTGTGCTGAAACCGGTAAAAGTGTGCGGGAAGTGGTGCTGGAACGTGGCTTACTCACTGAAAGTGAGCTGGATGATATTTTCTCTATCCAGAACCTGATGTTCCCAGCCTATAAAGCTAAGCGCTACACCGATGAAAACTAAACCCAGGCTCTTCCACGGATAGCTCATTAAGGCACGTCAGTTCAGCGAACGACGTGCCTTTTTACTTTCCACAGCCTACAAACCATTAACAAATTATTAGCAGTTATATAAGGATCATAAAATGGTGTTGCCCGAACTTATGGTTGTCCTGCTGGCTATTTACCTTGGGGCCAGGCTGGGAGGAATTGGTATTGGTTTCGCAGGGGGATTAGGCGTCCTGGTGCTCACACTGGGTTTTCAAATCCCACCCGGAGCAATCCCTTTTGATGTGATAGAGATCATCATGGGAGTGATAGCCGCCATTGCAGCCATGCAGGTCGCCGGAGGCATGGATTATCTGGTCTACCAGGCAGAACGTTTGTTACGTAAGCACCCGCGCTATATCACCTTTCTTGCGCCGCTGGTGACTTACATGATGACATTACTGGCAGGAACCGGTCATACGGCTTTTTCCACCCTTCCCGTGATTGCTGAAGTAGCGAAAGAACAAGGCGTACGTCCTTCCCGCCCACTTTCCATTGCCGTGATCGCGTCACAGATTGCGATCACGGCCTCGCCCATCTCTGCCGCCGTGGTCTTTCTCGCAACCTTACTGGAACCAAAAGGCGTCAGTTACCCAGGAATATTAGCGGTTGCCATCCCCTCAACCATGGCAGCGATCTTTGTTGTTGCCCTGATCACTAACTTCCTCGGTAAAGAACTTAGCGAGGATCCCGTCTATCAGGCAAGGCTGGCAAAGGGAGAAGTCACATTACGAGGAGCCAGCACCTTTACTGAAAAACCCGGAGCAAAGCGTTCTGTGCTGCTGTTTTTACTCGGTATTATTGCTGTGGTGTTTTATGCCACCGCCACCAGTGATGCGGTTGGCCTGATCCCCCATCCGGTATTACCACGCAATGAAGCCATTGTGGTGTTTATGCTGACTATTGCCACGTTGATCTGTCTGACCTGTAAAGTGGATACCAGTGAAATCCTCAGTGCCAGTACGTTTAAATCCGGTATGAGTGCCTGTATCTGCGTGATGGGCGTTGCCTGGCTGGGGGATACCTTTGTCAAAGCCCATCTTAACGATATCCAAAGTGTTGCCGGGGAGCTGCTGAGCCGCTATCCGTGGATGCTGGCGATTATTCTGTTCTTTGCTTCAACGCTGCTCTACTCGCAGGCCGCAACGACCAAAGCCCTGCTTCCTGCGGCACTGATGCTCGGCGTTTCACCTATCACGGCAGTGGCTTCCTTTGCGGCGGTCTCGGCGCTGTTTGTACTGCCAACTTACCCGACACTACTGGCCGCAGTCGAGATGGATGACACAGGCTCCACACGTATTGGTCGCTTTGTCTTTAACCACTCCTTCCTGATCCCCGGAACCCTGGCGATCATCCTGTCGGTCGTATTTGGCTTCCTGATCGGCCACCTTATTCTGTAGTCGACAGATCACGGGCCGATCCATATCACGATCGGCCTGAGCCACATCCACTTTGCCATGCTATTATCTGCCTTTGCCGTATAAGGAATAACCGACTGTTTCCCATCTTCAGTCAGTCATCGTTCAAAATGGAGAGAGCAAACGCCCGCTATGACTCAACGTATCACGACTTTTCTGTTTTTACTGCTGTGCACCCTGTTCAGTGCCAGCAGTTATGCTTCACTTTTCGGCCAGACGAACAACAGCCAGTTTGTGCCGGTTAATCAGGCTTTTGCTTTTGATTTCACACAACAAAATAATCAACTTACTCTGCACTGGCAGGTCAAACCCGGTTATTACCTCTATCGCCAGCAGATGAAAATCAGTGTGCAGGATGCCCGGCTGGCAGCGTGGGAGCTTCCCGCCGGTCAGCCACACGAAGATGAATTCTACGGTAAAACCGAAATTTATCCGGAAAGCCTGACACTGCCGTTTACCATTGATCAGGCGGCAAAAGGGGCACAACTGACGATCACTTATCAGGGATGTGCCGCTGCGGGTTTCTGTTATCCACCAGAAACCCGCAATGTGCCACTGAGTGAAGTCGTTGCCAGCCAGTCTGCTGCGGCAGCAACAACACCAGACACAACGGCAACATCCGATACAGTATCAGCGGCAGGCACCGCGACCTCAACAGATGCAACAGCTACAACAGCATCAAAGACAAGCGTCCCTGAGCAACAACCTTTACCTTTCTCCCCTTTCTGGGCATTGCTGATTGGGATTGGTGTCGCCTTTACCCCCTGCGTACTACCGATGTATCCGCTTATCTCCGGTATTATTCTGGGCGGCAACCGGCAGTTCAGTCTGTCACGGTTGTTTACGCTGGCTATGATCTACGTTCAGGGAATGGCCGTCACTTATACGCTGATGGGCATTGTCGTTGCAGCCGCCGGACTACGTTTCCAGGCAGCGCTTCAGGCCCCGGCGGTGCTGATCACCCTGTCACTGCTGTTTATCGTGCTGGCCTTGTCGATGTTTGGCCTGTTTACCTTGCAACTGCCTTCTTCCCTGCAAACCCGGCTAACACTGTGGAGTAACCAGCAACAAGGCGGTTCGCTGCCTGGTGTGTTCCTGATGGGCGCACTGGCTGGATTGATTTGTTCCCCCTGCACCACCGCACCACTCAGCGCGATCCTGCTGTATATCGCCCAGAGTGGGAATATGCTGGCCGGAGCTGGCACGCTCTATCTCTACGCATTAGGTATGGGATTACCGCTGATCGCTATTACCCTGTTTGATAACCGCCTGCTGCCCAAAAGTGGCCCGTGGATGCAAACCGTCAAAGAAGGCTTTGGTTTTGTGATCCTTGCTCTGCCGGTCTTTTTGCTGGAGCGGATTATCGGTGATACCTGGGGGATGCGCCTGTGGAGTTTGCTGGGCGTGAGCTTCTTTGGCTGGGCCTTTATCAGCAGCCTGAAAAGTCCTCGCGGCTGGTTACGTATTGGGCAAATTGCCCTGCTGGCGGCGATGTTAATCGCGGTCCGCCCTCTGCAGGACTGGGCATTTGGCAGCCCTGTAACCCGTAATGCGGAGGCACATCTCAACTTCCAGCGCATCAGTAATGCAACACAACTCAAGCAAAAACTGCAAAACAGCAGTGGCATGACCATGCTTGATCTGTATGCTGACTGGTGTGTAGCCTGTAAAGAGTTTGAGAAATACACTTTCAGTGACTCACAGGTACAATCCGCACTGAGTTCAGTGCAACTGCTACAGGCGGATGTCACCGCCAACAGCAGTACAGACAGTGAATTACTGCAATCACTGCATGTTCTGGGGCTGCCGACCATTCTGTTTTTTGATGCTAATGGACAGGAAATCCCAGGCTCAAGAGTGACTGGCTTTATGAAGCCGGAAGCTTTTCGTGAGCATGTACAGAAAATATCGCCCTGAACCACCCTGAAACGCCGGGCAGATCACTGAATCTGTCCGGATAAAAACCAAGAAGGAGAGCTCAATTGCAGCGCGAACAGGTACTCGACCATGCCCTGACTATCCTGGAAAAGCAGGGATTAGCAGCAACGACCTCTTTCAATATGCTGACTGGCGAACTGGGGTGCTCTGAAGCGGAACTCCAGCGTTTCTGGCCAGATCGTGAAGCCTTACTGTATGACGCTCTGCGTTACCACGGAGAGCAGATTGATATCTGGCGACGCAAACTCTTGCTGGATGACAGCCTCAGCGCCGGGCAAAAGCTGCTGGCGCGCTATACCATTCTGGAAGAAGCGGTAAATAATCAACGTTATCCGGGTTGCCTGTTTATTGCCGCCTGTAGCTTTTATCCGCAAACAGATCATCCTATTCATCAACTTGCGGAACAGCAGAAACAGGCTTCATGGCAATACACGCATGAATTGCTGGATGGACTGGGTGTTGAGAATCCCGCGCTGGTTACACACCAGATGGAGTTAATTCTGGAGGGTTGCCTTTCCCGTCTGATGGTCAAACATCAGGCTCAGGAAGTTGAAACCGCGCGTAGCCTGGCGGAGGATGTGCTGAGTATTGCCATGTGCCGTAAAAACGGCGCGCTTTCCTGAGCAGCTTTTGTTCCATAAGGATAAAAAGCAGGCAGTTAGCAGAAAACCAGGTATTTTTTATGACAAAGCCGTTGACGCCGAACGGCCTTTACGGTTTAATGCGCCCCGTTGCCCGGATAGCTCAGTCGGTAGAGCAGGGGATTGAAAATCCCCGTGTCCTTGGTTCGATTCCGAGTCCGGGCACCACTTTCACTTCTATGTACGTCTCCCAAATTCCACAAAACTCAAGTATAATCACTGCCATACATCACTTTCTGACATTTCGAACTCCACTGACCTCAACCCAACTCTCTCTAAATCAAGTTGCATCTGGGGGCTTTTCAGGGGGCTCTTTGTGTTCAATGAAAATTGAGGCCCCCATATGGCACTGACAGCCCGGCAGGTCGAGACCGCCAAGCCTAAAGAGAAGGACTATAAACTCTCCGATGAGCGCGGCCTTTTTCTTCTGGTAACCACCACCGGAAAACGCTACTGGCGTATGAAATACCGTATCGCCGGTAAAGAGAAAAAATTATCTATCGGCGTTTATCCTGAAGTATCCCTGGCTGATGCGCGTGTAAAACGCGATGAAGCCAGAAAGGTGATTGCTGATGGCGGCGATCCGAGTGAGAAAAAGCAGCTCGAAAAACTCGCCAAAAAAATATCCGTCGTAAACACCTTCAGGGCGCTCGCCATGGAGTGGCATAAGCATAAGTGTATCTCATGGTCGGAAAGCTACGCAGAGAGCGTTCAGGAGGCTCTGGAGAAGGATATTTTCCCGTATGTGGGCAAACGCCCTGTCGCGGAGATCCTGCCTCTGGAGATGCTGGAGGTTTTACGCCTGATAGAAAAACGCGGTTCGCTGGAAAAACTCCGTAAGGTCAGGCAGTACTGCAATCAGATCTTCCGCTATGCCATCGCAACAGGACGTGCAACGATTAATCCGGCAGCGGAACTCACCGGTACGCTGACTGCACCAAAGACTGAGCACTTCCCTCACCTCCTGGCATCTGAATTACCTGAGTTCCTTGCCAGCCTGGCTGATTACCACGGCAGTTGTATTACGCGTATGGCAACCAGTCTGCTGCTATTAACAGGGGTACGTACGATTGAACTTCGCGCTGCAGAGTGGCAAGAGTTTGATCTGGAGAATGCATTATGGACGATCCCTGAAAGTCGTATGAAGAAACGCCGTAAGCATCTGGTGCCTTTGCCAGACCAGGTACTGGCGATCCTGCAGGAGCTCCACACTTATACCGGTCAGTATCAACTGGTATTTCCTGGACGCTGCAATATCAACAAGCCGATGAGTGAAGCCAGTATTAACATGGTGATCAAACGTATCGGCTACGATGGCAAAGCTACCGGTCACGGCTTTCGGCACACCATGAGCACCATTTTGCATGAGCAGGGGTTTAATACAGCCTGGATCGAGATGCAACTCGCTCACGTGGATAAGAACAGTATCCGTGGAACCTACAATCATGCCCAATATCTTGATAACCGACGTGAAATGATGCAGTGGTACGCTGACCATATAGATATTCTGAGCCGTGGAAAATAAAACGGCGTAAACCCTGGACGCTCAGCCTATGTGGCCGGGCGTCCTTTTATCTCAATATTCTTTTTTTCATCAGAAATATCGCTGGACATGAGCCTCTTATGCTCACGGAATGGTTCAAGTAACAGTCGATAAACGACATACCCATCATCATCGGACAACCGGTTGCACTGTACTAGCAGCACAGGGATGCCACTGATATCGTCAGTAAGCCGCAGTTCCATCGGCGTGATGGATTCACCCTTGTCGATGAACGCCTGATGCAGCTCGTCTTTCGGGGGGGCGGGAGATTACACAGCCATTACCCGCTAGTTTAGCTTTTTCCTCCCGTTCTTTGGCGGACACCAGCCAGTCGCTCCAGTCCATTGCTCGAACGGTTTCGAGCATGTACGTAAAGCGAAACAGCGTGCTCTGCTGCGTGAGTTCGCCAGAACTAACAAGGCCAACAGCGAGCAGAATATATCATGCAAGGTGCGCGAGCCCTTCAGTCGGCCGTTTGGGGAAATACTGAGCAAATAGTTCTCCGTATATAGAACTATTAATCAATCGCCATTACCTCTGCGATTCACACAATTTAGTGGCGATTCGAAATGATTAGAACATCCTTAATCGTTATAATGCAGGACTAATTATGGCCTTTGGCTACCAAAAATGTATTAAAACCGGAGTTTTATCATGACAAGCACCCAACAACGCGCCGCACTGCAACGCCAGATCTGGCAGATTGCCAACGATGTACGCGGTGCAGTGGATGGCTGGGATTTTAAGCAATACGTTTTAGGCGCTCTGTTTTACCGGTTCATCAGCGAGAATTTTGCCAATTACATTGAAGGCGGTGATGACAGTGTCAAGTATGCAACACTCCCCCGGAGCGTCATTACCCCGGAAATCAAAGACGATGCCATTAAAACCAAAGGCTATTTCATCTACCCAGACGATTTGTTTGTTAACATCGCGGCTGGTGCTAGTACTAACGAAAAATTAAATACCGATTTGGCTGACATCTTCTCGGCTATTGAAATGTCCGCCAGTGGATACCCTTCCGAGAATGATATCAAGGGTTTGTTTGCTGATTTTGACACTACCAGCAACCGGCTTGGCAATACAGTAAAAGATAAAAATACACGCCTAGCGGCGGTGCTCAAAGGGGTGGCAGAATTAGATTTTGGCGATTTTGAGGGTAGTCACATCGATCTTTTCGGTGATGCTTACGAGTTTCTGATCTCCAACTACGCCGCCAATGCTGGCAAATCCGGCGGCGAGTTTTTTACCCCTCAACACGTGTCCAAGCTGATTGCGCAACTGGCCATGCACAAGCAAACTAGCGTCAACAAGATTTATGATCCAGCGTGTGGTTCTGGTTCGCTGCTGCTGCAAGCCAAAAAACACTTTGACGCCCACATTATTGAAGACGGTTTTTGGGGGCAGGAACTCAACCACACCACCTACAACCTGGCGCGGATGAACATGTTCTTGCACAACATCAACTACGACAAGTTCAATATCCAGTTGGGTGATACGCTGCGTAATCCACATTTTGGCGATGACAAACCCTTTGATGCTATCGTCTCCAACCCACCTTACTCGGTAAAATGGATCGGCTCAGACGACCCGACCTTGATCAACGATGATCGCTTTGCCCCGGCAGGTGTGTTAGCGCCCAAATCTAAAGCTGATTTTGCTTTTGTACTGCATGCACTCAGTTACCTTTCCAGCAAAGGTCGCGCAGCTATTGTCTGCTTCCCCGGCATTTTTTACCGGGGCGGTGCAGAGAAGAAAATCCGACAATATCTCGTGGACAATAATTACGTCGAAACCGTGATTTTACTCGCACCCAATCTGTTTTTTGGTACCACTATCGCCGTCAATATTCTGGTGCTATCCAAACATAAAACCGACATGACCACTCAATTTATCGATGCCAGCGGGCTGTTCAAAAAGGAAACCAATAACAACACGCTCACTGATAAGCACATTGAGAAAATCATGCACGTGTTTGATAGCAAGGCAGAGGTTGATCATTTTGCTAAATCGGTGAACTTTGAAGATATTAAGGCTAATGATTACAATTTGTCGGTCAGTAGCTATATCGAAGCCGAGGACAATCGCGAAGTAGTAGATATCACTACGCTCAATGCTGAGCTGAAAATTACCGGCACCAAGATCGATCAATTGCGGGCGGAGATTGATGCCATCGTAGCGGAGATCGAAGGTAAGGAGCTGGAGGCATGAGCAAGGTGAGCTTTATCGAAAAGTTGCTGGATGGTGTTGAGATTGCTTGGAAACCGCTGGGAGAAGTGGCCGAAATATATGGAGGTCTTAACGGAAAAAGTAAGTCTGATTTTGAGGACGGCAATGCAAAATTTGTTACATATAAAAACATATTTGCCAATATAGACGTTGATTTTAATTCTCTCGAATCCGTCAAGGTGTCTGATACTGAAAACCAACATAAGGTTAAATACGGTGACGTTTTATTTACAGGATCTTCTGAAACCGCTGAGGAAGCAGGTATGTCTTCGTCTGTCACTATACAGCCTGAAGAGCCTGTTTATCTGAATAGTTTTTCATTTGGAGTCAGATTTAATGAAAATGCTTCGCTGACTCCTGAATTTTCTAAATATTTATTCCGCAGCCGTTTCATGCGTTCTGAAATTGCGAAAACTGCAAGTGGTGTAACTCGCTTCAATATTTCAAAAGAACGTTTTAGGAAAATCCTAGTTCCCATCCTCTGCCCAGAAAACCAAAAAAAATCGCTCGAAATCCAGGGCGAAATCGTCCGCATTTTGGACACTTTTACCTCTCTTACAGCCGAGCTTACAGCCGAGCTTACAGCCCGTAAAAAGCAATACAACTACTATCGTGACCAGTTGTTGAGTTTTAAGGAAGGGGACGTAGAGTGGAAAGCTTTGGGGAAGATTGGCGAATTTATTCGCGGGAAGCGCTTTACGAAAGCTGACTATGTCGAAGATGGTATCAGTGCTATCCACTACGGTGAGATATACACTCGGTACGGCGTCTTTACAACTCATGCGCTTTCTCAGGTCAAAAATGATATGGCAAAGTCACTTCGCTATGCGGAACCAGGAGACGTAGTGATAACTGATGTCGGAGAAACCGTCGAGGATGTTGGTAAAGCCGTGGCCTGGCTTGGAGATGATAAAGTGGCTATTCACGACCACTGTTATGCTTTCCGACATTCAATGAACCCGAAGTTTGTTTCCTATTGCATGCAAACAGCATCTTTCATTGCCGAGAAAGCAAAGTATGTGGCCAGAACCAAGGTCAATACATTATTGATTAATGGATTTGCTAAAATCGCAATTCCTGTTCCGTATCCAAATGACCTTGAAAAATCGCTTGCCGAACAAGCCCGCATCGTCGCCATTCTGGACAAATTCGATGCCCTTACCAATTCCATCAGTGAAGGTTTACCACGTGAAATCGCATTACGCCAAAAGCAATACGAGTATTACCGCGATTTGCTGTTGAGCTTTCCCTGGTCTGAAGAGGTAATGGCCTGAGATGAGCCAGACGCTAACAGAAATCGCCCAGCGGCTTAAAGACGCCAATAAAAAGGTACAGCTGATCTATGCCTTCAATGGCACGGGGAAAACGCGCCTGTCGCGAGAATTTAAGAAACTGATCGCGCCAAAAAACGATGAAATCGAAGGCGACGATGCAGTAGAACAACCAGAGATATCTCACAACAAGATCCTGTATTACAACGCTTTTACCGAAGATTTGTTCTATTGGGACAACGACCTGGAGCAGGATGCCGATCCCAAGCTCAGAATCCAGCCCAATTCATTTACCGACTGGGTGTTGGAAGAGCAAGGGCAAGATCGAAACATCATTACCAATTTTCAGCGCTACGCCAATGAGAAGCTAACACCAAAATTCAATGAAGAATATAAAGTCAAAGGCAAGGACGACAAAGAGATCACTGTAAAGGCTTTCTCAGAAGTGACTTTTTCCCTTGAGCGCGGTGATGATGAGCAATCCGGAAATCTGAAAATATCTAAGGGTGAGGAAAGCAATTTCATCTGGAGTATTTTCTATACGCTGATCGAGCTGGTGATTGACATTCTCAATGTTGCTGAACCCGCCGAACGTGAAACCAACGCGTTTGACCAATTGGAATATATCTTTATTGATGACCCGGTCAGTTCGCTGGATGAGAACCATTTGATTGAATTGGCCGTAGATTTGGCCCAACTGATCAAGTCAAACAATTCTGATGTCAAATTCATCATAACCACTCACAATCCGCTTTTTTATAACGTTCTGCATAATGAGCTCAACAGTGACGACGGTGGTTACAAGAAAAAATGGCTTGATAAGTATCGGATGACCAAGCTTGACGACGGCACATATCAATTAGACCAGCAAGCCAATGACTCGCCATTCTCATATCATCTTTATTTAAAATCAGAACTCGAAAAAGCCATCGAGAGTGGTCAGTTGAGCAAGTATCACTTTAATTTTTTAAGAAACATTCTGGAAAAAACCTCCACGTTTCTTGGCTATAAAAAATGGGGCGATCTGTTGCCAAAAACTGATGACGGAAAAACTAATCCGTATGAAGCCCGGATTATTAATATCTCCAGCCACTCGAAACATGCGGGCGAAGAAGTAGCCGATCTCACTGAAGACGACAAGCGTGTTTTGCGGTATCTGGTTAATGAAATCAATACGATGTATCGCTTTCAGCAGGCTGAAAACTAAAGAAAAAGATTTAGGGGTAAAGCATGTACGAATACAAGGCTGTTGCCGAATCAAATAGCTTTATCGTTCTCGATAGATACGCCAGGGCATGGCAGCTTAATGAAAGCTACCAGAGCGAAGGTGAACTGGAACGAGAGTTCATTCAGGATTTGCACAATCAGGGCTATGAGTATGAGCCTGGTTTAAATACACCTGAGAAGCTGCTGGCCAACGTGCGCGAGCAGTTGCAGACCCTGAACAACATGCAGTTTGCTGACGGTGAATGGATGCGGTTTGTGGAGACCTGGCTGGACAAACCAAGCGATGGCATCGTCGATAAAACCCGTAAAATTCACACCGACTATATCCATGATTTTGTATTTGACGATGGTCATATCCAGAACATCTACCTGGTAGACAAAAAAAACATTGCCCGCAATAAGGTTCAGGTCATCAAGCAGTTTGAGCAACAGGGGAGTCATGCCAATCGTTATGATGTCACCATTCTGGTGAATGGCTTGCCGCTGGTGCAGGTGGAACTGAAAAAGCGCGGCGTGGCGATCCACGAAGCCTTTAATCAGGTGCACCGCTACAGTAAAGAGAGTTTCAACAGCGAGCACTCCTTGTTCAAGTATTTGCAGCTGTTTGTGATTTCCAACGGCACCGATAGCCGTTATTTTGCCAATACCACCCAGCGCAACAAAAACAGCTTCGATTTCACCATGAACTGGGCGAAAGCTGATAACAGCTTACTGAAAGACCTCAAGGACTTCACTGCAACCTTTTTCCAGAAGGACACCCTGCTCAATGTGCTGCTGCATTATTCGGTGTTTGATGTGAGCGATGCACTACTGGTGATGCGCCCTTATCAGATTGCCGCTACTGAGCGCATCTTGTGGAAGATCAACAGCGCTTATCAGGCCAAAAATTGGAGCAACACGGAAAGCGGCGGTTATATCTGGCACACCACAGGTTCTGGTAAAACCCTGACCAGCTTCAAGGCGGCGCGCTTAGCCACTGAGCTGGAATTCATCGACAAGGTTTTCTTCGTGGTGGATCGCAAGGATCTGGATTACCAGACAATGAAGGAGTACCAGCGTTTTTCGCCGGATAGTGTGAACGGCTCTGACAGCACCGCAGGACTCAAGCGCAATCTGGATAAAGATGACAACAAAATCATTGTCACCACCATCCAGAAGCTCAATAACCTGATGAAGAGCGAAAACGAGCTGCCCATTTACAATAAACAGGTGGTGTTTATATTTGATGAATGCCACCGTAGCCAGTTTGGTGAAGCCCAGAAGAACTTAAAGAAAAAGTTTAAGAAGTTCTATCAGTTCGGCTTTACCGGCACACCAATTTTTCCCCAAAACGCTCTGGGGGCAGACACCACGGCCAGTGTGTTCGGTCGAGAGTTGCACTCTTATGTGATCACCGATGCGATTCGAGATGAAAAGGTGCTCAAATTCAAAGTGGACTACAACGATGTGCGCCCACATTTCAAAGCCATTGAAAGCGAACAGGACGAGAAAAAGCTCAGCGCGGCGGAAAACAGGCAAGCCTTATTGCATCCCATCCGTATAAAAGAAATTTCGCAGTACATCCTGAATAACTTTCGGCAAAAAACGCATCGCCTGCACGCGGGGGCAAAAGGGTTTAATGCGATGTTTGCCGTGAGCAGCGTGGATGCCGCCAAGCTGTATTACGAATCGTTCAAAGACTTGCAAAAAGACAGTGATAAGCCGCTAAAAATCGCCACCATATTCTCTTTTGTGGCCAATGAGGAACAGGATGCCGTAGGCGATATTCTGGACGAAAGTTTTGATGTCTCAGCTATGAACAGCAGCGCCAAAGAGTTTTTAAGTGCCGCCATAGCTGACTACAACGCACTGTTCAAAACCAACTTCAGCGTGGAAAGCAATGGTTTTCAAAACTATTACCGAGATCTGGCCAAGCAAGTTAAGGCTAAGGAGATCGACTTACTGATTGTGGTCGGCATGTTCCTGACCGGGTTTGATGCGCCGACGCTGAACACTTTGTTTGTGGATAAAAACCTGCGCTACCACGGTTTGATGCAAGCCTATTCACGCACCAACCGTATTTTTGACGCAACCAAAACCTTCGGCAATATCGTTACCTTCCGTGACTTGGAGCAGGCAACAATTGACGCCATCACGTTATTTGGTGATAAAAACACCAAGAACGTGGTGCTCGAGAAAAGCTACAAGGAGTATATGGAAGGCTTTACCGACGTAGTAACCGGTGAGGCAAGGCGTGGCTTTGTGGATGTGGTGACGGAGCTTGAGCAACGCTTTCCAGATCCCTCTGCCATTGAGAAAGAGTCCGACAAAAAAGCCTTTGCGAAGCTCTTTGGTGAGTATTTACGCGTTGAGAACGTGCTGCAAAACTACGATGAGTTTGCCAGCCTGAAGGCCTTGCAGAACATTAACATCAATGACCCTGAGGCGGTTGAGGAGTTCAAGACCCTGCATTATTTAAGCGATGAGGATCTGGCGACGCTGCAAACAATTAAAATGCCGTCTGAACGGAAAATTCAGGACTACCGTTCAACTTATAACGATGTTCGCGACTGGCTGCGTCGGGAAAAATCTTCCGCTGAAAAAGAAAAATCAACTATTGATTGGGATGACGTTGTCTTTGAGGTAGATCTACTGAAGTCGCAAGAAATTAATCTTGATTATATTCTCGAGCTGATTTTTGAACACAATCGTAAGAATAAAAGTAAAGCAGGCTTAATTGATGAAGTTCGTCGATTAATACGTGCCAGTCTTGGGAGTCGGGCCAAAGAAAGCCTAGTCGTTGATTTTATTAATCAAACCGACCTGGACCAAATTAGTGATAAGGCCAGTATTATAGATGCCTTCTTTGCTTTTGCACAAGTAGAGCAACTACGCGAAGCACAAGAGTTAATTGGATCTGAGAGTCTGAATGAAGAGGCAGCTAAACGTTATATTACCACTTCTCTTAAACGAGAGTTTGCCAGCGACAATGGTACGGAGCTCAATGCTGTTTTGCCCAAAATGAGCCCACTAAATCCCCAATACCTCACGAAAAAGCAAAGTGTTTTCCAAAAAATTGCAGCGTTTGTTGAAAAATTTAAGGGAGTGGGTGGGAAAATATAAATGCTTCAACTCATGATATAAAGTTGTGAGTTGAACAGAATGGCAAGTCCTTTAAAGAGCTTGCCATTTTTATATATATTAGCTGTATTAGATCAATACCTAATCTGACAGTGGCTATTTATTCCATAGGGTTTTATGAATTTTCCCAGTCTGATGGTATTCCCCCACCAGCTCAATAAAATCTTTAAAATCCCGATTCTCTTCCACCAAACGGTTCACTGACTGCCAGTCCACGCTGGTACGTTCACGCGCTGGGATCAATGTCTGGCTATTAGAGAAATCATGTGGATCCAAGAGGATCACACCAATACCGTGCAACGCACAGAGCATCTGAAGCTCGCGTTCAACACTACGTTGCTTGTCTTCGTTAATTTCAGTCGCCACCAGATAGCCGAAATGCGCCCAACTTGAATTGCTGACCGCCTGGAAGAAACATTCACGCACATTGCTGCGGTTTAGCTGTTTTTTCACCTCAAAAGACCATAGCCGTGTTAAACGCCCTTCACTATGGCGAACGCAGTGTTGCACTACATCGTCCCATTCTTTATCAAGAGGCTCCAGGGCGACAATATCAGGATAAAGCCAGTGGTTCCCGCCCAGCCCTTTGTTGTTACTGGAACGCTTTTCGTCAATGCGACGGCACAATAGCCCTTCTTCCTGCGAGAGGTAATCAATCAGGATTGGATATAACGAATGCTCGGTAAAGCTAACAGTTTCAACTGTTGGTTCGGGGGCTACATTAGCATCCGCCTGTGCAACCACCGACTCTCCCCAATAAAACAATCGTGGTCTTGGCTTATCACGTGTCATCACTTGCGGACACATAGCTTTCGCTTTAACAGTCCGACTGCCACCAACTTCAGCGGTAATTTGACTTAAAAAAGCCTCATCGCTAGCAAAACGTGGGTTTTTACGCTTTTCAGCCAATTCTGCACCGTAATGGTCAATGATTTCTTGTGCTAATTGGCGAGCCGTAAACTGCTTATCGGGATTCGCTTGTAACATGTTGATTATCATCTGGGGACGACTTGTCATATGCCTTCCTGCTTTTGTACACACGGCTTTGCGTATCAGCTGTTAAGCAATGCGTGATTACAGCTCCTGTGAATGGGCTTAGTTTACCTTTCAGAGTTAAAGACATAAAGTGCCGATTCCCGGATTGTGCTTGCCACCTCAGCCATGCTCCAGCGCTTATATCGTTCCAAAACCAGCCCATCATGATGGTAACTGCCTGTTCCACCTACGCTCACCACCATGGCTCTTTACCGCAGCAGTTGGAGTGGTTTGAAAGCGCCTTCCGACAACAGCTTTCGGTGGGTCTGCCACCATCTCTTCACAAGCTTATACACATCCGTTGCGGCGCTTACTTTGTGTGCCTGCGGCACACCGTGATCTTTCCCTGGGGCTGTCCTTCAAATATCGTCAGTGCTGACGCTTCTTCCTGAACACAGCAAGGTCAGTCACATTATGATACTGCTGACCCACATGCTCCACCGGAGTGCGATCCATCAAACTCCTGACGAATGCAATGTTTGCATCCCGAATCGCATTCAATGCTTCGGTCATTGCAGCATTACTCCTGCCAGCAAAAGTAACGAGCCAGTATTCCAGCATTTTCTCGCTGGCTTTCCAGTATTCTGAGTCTCCTTTACGGCTACGAAGGGTATCATTCAGCCGGAGATCAAATTCAAGCGCAGTTTCTTCGTCATCCGGGAAGGAACCAACAGACTGATAAACATAGCGGTACTCCGCGCTCACCTGAGCAATGTGCGTCATCACGCTCCGGTCGGTTTGTTGATAAAAGCGCAGCTCCCGGTGACATTCAAAATAGCGGTCAATTGAGCGCGTCATCTCTTCCGGTGTGATGAGGGACAAATCCGTGCCCACCCACTCAATACCATTGACCAGACGTTCATTCAGGCGCTCAACAAACCCGTTAACGTCGCCCTTACGAACCCGATGAATAACGTGAACCCAGCGGGTATTCAGCTCCATCGCTATCAGGCAGGTTGCCCTGCCGACTTTCACCGCATGCACCACCCACTGAAGCAGGCTGCCGTCGGCATTGCTCTCCTGCCGCCCGGCAACCGTATCACAGACCTCAGAAACAGGTTCAAAAAAACCTTCATCAAGTCCTTTTTTGTATTTCCCGTACAAATACTGCGCCGCAGCAGCCGAACAGTTCATGATTATCATTTTCGTTACGACGCCTCCCCTGTACTTTCAGATTTAATATCAATGCCATCGGGACTGATAAGCATATCGTTCTCGATGAGGTCACACCCGAAAATACCCTCATCCGCAGTCGCTGAACTGACATTTCGGGCATCTGACCTGTTAATGTTTTCTCTGTCTTTCAACCTGAAAGCCGCCCCGTCGGGCTGACTCAGTCCCATTCGCTCCTGTGTGGCTTTTGCTGCCCTCGCGATTTCCGCCACATCCAGTTTCTCCGGGAAGTTGATGGGCTTCGCGCAGGAAAGACAATATTTTCTGTGCTGACGTATCCGGTCACGTTGCTGATCCGTCAGCCCATGGTGCTGCATCACATCAAGCCAGCGACTGGCAGCGCTGCGCCAGAGACCAGCAGCCTCCAGCTTTTGTGCAACCTCATCCTCCACCATCATGTCTTACCCTTGATACCCGTTTTTTCCTTTTGAAGGACCTCAGCCCCAGACTGGTTACCCTGTGCTTTATCGCCGGGATCGTCCTGTGGGGAAGCTTCTCCTTTACCCCACGGGCACCAGACTCAGGATATATGGCTATTAACAGGCTGTCTTCATCAGGCAGCCAAAGCCGGGCCTCTGTCAGCCCCATTTTTCCGGCCTGGGCAAAAATGGCCTCCCGGGTACGGGCTGGCAGCAACGCTTTTATTTTATCAATCCCTTTACTGTAATGTGCCTGCATCAACATCAGCTCGCTTTCCGTCCAGGGTCTGTTTTTCCATGTTCCAAGGCCAAATTTGACCACTGCAGCCCTCACCGCACTGACGCTTCTGCCCAGTCTGGCGGCAATTTCTTTTGTTGGCAGATTGCCGTAATGCTTTTCCAGAAAGGACTTATCTTCAAGGCTCAAGCTACTGCGACCAGTGAGCCCGGCAAGGGATGCCTGCTGGCAGATAGCCTTGCGTGAACGCCCGGGTAACAATGACATTACATACTCTATACCTTCTGTATAGTGGGTCCGGAGCAATGCCAGCTCCTCTTCCGACCAGGGTGGCGTCACGCCACGGGACAGACCTGAAAGCTGAACAATCCGGGCCACCCCATTGGTAGACCTGCCAAGCCGTTCCCCGATTTCACGGGCAGACAGCTGACCATAGTGTTGTTCCACAAACGTAATTTCGGCAACCGACCACGGTGTCCAGTGATTACGGTGACGCTGCGTTTTATCCACCATGTCAGACCTCCCTAGTATCAGTCGCGTTGTTTTTCCTGCGCCAGCGTAGAGATTTGAGCCCGGAGGTGCTGCTCAGCCTGTTGGACCTGCTGCTGACGCTGCAGCGAATCTTCAGGGAGTAGCTTCAACTGCCGAAGCTGTTCTTCCACCGGCACGGTCTGCCGGAAGCTTGTCAGCATGCCAAAGACCTGCGATTTAAGTTCACTGACGGTAATGTATTTTCCTCTCTGACCATCTAGCGCATTCAGTTTATCGGCAAGTGCCTGAAGCTGTGTCATCCCTTCATGCCAGCCGTTAATTGTATCGACAGGAAGTACTGAGATATTAATCTGTTGCTGCCACTGCTGTGCCAGAGGTTTAGCCTGTTCCGGCCACAGCGCCTGAGCCTGTTCTGTGAGTTTTCGGCTGTAAGCAAGATTCCAGTCAGGAGGAAGCTTGTCCAGTCGGGCAATCTGCTGTTGTGTCTGTGCTATCACAGTTTGTGCTGACGGAGATTGCTGGCGCAACATATCCAGTTGTTCAGGAGTGAGAGGTACAGGTAATGGTGCCAGTGAGGCTGCAAGATGGGTCAGTAGTGGATCAGTACGGTGAAGATACTGCCAGCCCCACACTGCGGCAGCGCTTATCACCAGCATGGTACACATCCCGGCAGCGAAAGATTTCCATTTTTTAACCGGCGCAGGCATTACTGCCAGCACCTCCACGTTCGGCTGCGGTTCCGGCTGCGCAACGTACACCCACTTCACTGCGCTCTCTGGCGTATCACCTCCAGTAAGGTCTCTCGCGGATGCTGTAGCCTCATTCATCACGGAGGCAGGCAACACAATACCAGGCTGAATGTTCGATCTGGTGCTGGTTGTGTTATCACTGTTTTCCAGCCGGACAGCGCCGTTGTGCATCAAAGTACGCAGGGCATCGAGCTGGCTCAGATGCTTAAGCTCCAGACGCTGCAA
>Ga0157366_1000089_pt1 | contig 51740 bp, 50 predicted proteins | sample AttbisABBM1_FD_113149 | JGI IMG/M metagenome (GOLD analysis project Ga0157366, IMG submission 113149) | Fungus gardens microbial communities from leaf cutter ant in Botucatu, State of São Paulo, Brazil - Atta bisphaerica ABBM1 | ecosystem: Host-associated > Fungi > Mycelium > Unclassified ...
CCCGCCGCCCGACCGGCCAGGCCCGCCGGATCCATCACAGGGCCCGTGGTAGGCAGTCCGTCTCGTTCCGCGGGCTGAAGGGGGGGGGGGGGGCGAGCCCTCGGTGGGCAGCGTGGGCGACTCATGACAATACCTTGGCCGAGACCATCAATGGCTTGTACAAGGCTGAGGTGATCCATCGTCGTGCCTGGCAGAATCGGGAGGCCGTGGAGCTGGCGACGCTGCAATGGGTGGACTGGTTCAACCACCGACGGATACTGGAGCCCATCGGAAACAGACCTCCGGCAGAAGCCGAGGCGATCTACTATCAACAATTTAACGAGTCGGCCCAAGCAGTATGACTCACACCAACGAGCCTCCGGAATTCCCGGGGCGGTCATTCACCCCATGCCCTCTCAAGCGCAAAGGCAAGCATGTCCTCGGCGTTGGCGAACTTCGCCCATACCGGCCTGCCAACAAACTCGATGGCTAGATACTCGTGGGTTCGGCTGTCGTAGACGTACAGCTCCTCGTCGAGCTGCGCCAGATAGGCATAGTCCTCGTCGAAGCTGTCACGCAGGTCGAGGTTCGCCTCGATGAGCGTCTGGCGGAACGGTGGGACGCGGTGCTGCACGGGCCAAAGGGTCAGGCCGTTGTGATCCACACCGTCGGCCACGGCGAGGACACGACAATAGGCATCGGGCAGGTCGACGCCCAGCGCACGGCGGAACTCGCGCCGGGCCCGCTCAATCGCCGCCGCGTCGCAAGGGGGCGGCCGCAGGTGCGCGGGAAGATGATCCATCATCAGTTGGACGTAGCGTTCAATGACGCCTGGCGCTGTCGTCGTCATCCGTAGATCTCGTATAGGTCAAGGCTGGGACGGCGTTCGGCGACCCATTGCCGGGAGAAGTTCGGGTAGATCACGGCATCCCTGGGCGGGAGAGGCAGCGCGACCTCGCCGCTAGCACCATGGGCCATCTGCTGGATGCGTTTCTCGCCGGGATTGTAATAGCCATGCACGGCTCGATGCTCCACGTCGTTGCGCAGCAGGATAAGGTTGGCCGGGTCGTTGCTGCCGCCATCGTCGAGTGGGATGCGATGATGCACCTGGTAACCCGCCGGCGCCTTGCCATCGCATGCCATGGCGTCCACCTGAACGTCGCTCAGGCCGGCGGACAGCAGCTCGGCGCGATGCGTCAGGGCGATCGTCTTCAACCATGCGCCCTTGACTCTGGCGTCGAACTCGCGGCGTTCCTTTGCGTAGAACGCCCGATCCGCCTTGCGGGTGTAGGACACTTTTTCGATGGTGAAACCATGCAGCAGCCGCACTCCGCTACGGTGGTAGACAATGGCGGCATCGGACTCGCCCGCCGCCCGGCGTGCCTCGAACCACGCCAGCAACCTTTCGTTGGCTTCGTCGACGAACCGCTCGTTCTGCCGCTGCTCCTTGAAGTTGGCACGCATGAACTCGACGATGTTCACCCGAACCTTCTGGCCCCTGATCAGCTCCAGCACCGCCTGGTAGCCGGTTTTCAGCAAAGCTGCCAGCTCGGCCGCCGTACGCGGGTAGGAGATGCTGCTCATGGCCTGCCCTCCCGGGCCGGTGCCAGGAGAGCGGTCACCCGCTCCGCCAGGTCGCGCAGCTCATCGGCGCATGCCGGGCCTTGCATGACCTCGGCGGGCGTCAATGGCCTCTCCGCTGGGCCGAGGTCGATCCACCAGCGCAATACCAGGTCACGTGCGGCACGTCCAACCCAGTCCGCCGCCGTACCGGCGTCCGCATCCGCCAACAGCACCCGCAGGCGGCGGGCTGCCCGCTGGCGGTCGCTCAGCGCTTTCCAAGCCGGGATATCCGCCCCGGCCAGCACCTCGTCGCAACGCCCGCGCAACTCGGCCAGGAGCTCCGGCCGTTCGCACAACAGCGTAGGTACCAGCCCCGGCGGCAACTGCGCGCCAGCCCAACTCGTGGCCGGAGGCAGCGTGCGCTCGGCACGGGCGATAGCCTCGGCCAGGGTTTCCCCTTCGATCTCCAGCGCGTCAAGCCAGTCCGCCAGGGCCGTCGCTTCGAAACCTATGGCGCGCCGGCTGAATGCCGACAACACCCGCCCGGCAATGGCCGGATCGGCCTCAATGGCATCCAGAGCGACAGCGAGATCGCTGCTAAAGGCGGCGTCAAGGCGCTCGAAGCCCGGCCCGTCGCCAGAGTCAGCGCCAGGCAGCCTGTCGAGCAGCGTCCGGCCCCGCTCGGCCACTTCGAGGGAACCGTCAACCAGGCGAATCAGCCCATTCTCCAGAGCCGACTCCAGCGTACTAGCGTAAGTGGACGGGCGGCCGACACCCTGGCGTGCCATGTCTTCGACCAACCGATCAAAGCCATAGGGCTCATCCTGCCGCAGCGCTACGCTATGCCACTGCTCCGGCGGCGACAGCAGCGCTTCTAGCTGCCGGCACTGCGCCTCGTCATGGCTTCGCCAGCCCAGGGCATCTAGACGGCCAGGCCCCAGCTCATCGATCCCTTCACGTAGCGTGGCCGGCAGAGCGTCCCCCACCATGCCCTCGCACCGGGCACGCGGCAGATCCTCGCCCGGCAACAGGGCGGCCCAACTAGGGTCGTCCGCATCGGTCATGGCACGCTCCAGCCCGTTGATGCGCAGGCGCAAGTCCGCCTTACCGGCCTCGGCCGACGGCGGGCCAACGACGATGTCAATGACAGTGCGCGCGAAGACCGGGCCTTCTACCATGGTCGCCAGCGCCCCCCGCCAGACCAGCGAATAGAGGGCCAGCGGGTCGCCGGAAAGCTGTTCGGCGGCGGCCTCCGGAGTCAACTTGTAGTCCAGCGGTTCGATCATCGGGTGCGGCGATTCACGCGAGATGTCCATTCGTTCAGCTCTCCTTTTCGTCTTCTTCGTGGCGAATCGCCGCGTCGCTCTCGTACAGGTGTTGCAGTCCCTTCATGGCCTCCATCGGGTCGATGCCTGCCGCGCGCCAGGCCAGCGCCAGCAGGTTGGCGGTATTGATCACCGGGTATCCGTCCAGTTGGCGAATCTCGCGGCGAACCTTGATGGCCTTCATCCGCGCGCACGCCAGCCGTTCCTGGCAATGCTCCGCATAGCGCCGCGCCTCGTCCGGGCCGATCGCGAAGAAAGGTCCGCCATCGTCCGCCGCTACTTCGCCTTTCGGCAGAACCAAAGCATCCAACTGCCCGCCACCGGCCAGGGGAATCCCGACCTCGATGCGGTACGCCCGCCGGCGCGCCTCAGCACGCGCGACCAGATCGAGCAGGCCGAGCTGGGTGCGTCCAATCCCTGCGGCGAAACCCGCCTCCCCAGCCGCGACGCCGATGCGCTTGGGGTACTCCACAGCAATCAGCCTGTCCAGCAGCGCACGGACGAGGGCGCTCTTGACCATTCCGGCATCCAATCCCTCGCCTGCCTCGCGGCAGGCGCGCGCAATCTCCTCTTGATCCAGGCTGTGGAAGCGCATGCGCAGCACCCTGGGCGCGCTAGCGCGAGTATCGGAGGAAACCCTCTCCTGGAGGATGCGCAACAATTGCCAGGCGATCTGTTCCCCTTCGGCATCGGGATCCGTAGCCAGGTACAGACTCTCCAGGCCAGGCCAGCGCCTGGCAACCTGGCTCATGCTTCGTTCGGCGGCCGGCGTGAGCGCCTGCCAGCTGGGGGTGGCGGCATCGGCGATAGACCAGACCGTCTCGCTGGCAAGCGCGGTGATGTTGCCCTGGGTAGAGAGCACCTCCCACTCCATCGAACCGCCCAGTGCCTCCCTGATCGGCTCGCACTTGTTCGGTGACTCGACCAGCACCAGGCGCCGCGCGTTGAGCCGCGAGCCCGTACAAACGACGGCGCGCCACAGGTGGTCGCTGGCCTTGTCCCGTGGGCCAGGCTGTTTCAAGTGCCAGGCGTGATCTACAGCGGCCTGGCTTAGCGCAACGACGAACAGATCCTTAGCCCGAGAGACCGCGACATTGATGAGGTTGCTGCCGCGGTCGTAGAACTGCGGCTCATTCGGCTTGCTCGTCTCCACCATGGAGAAGACCACCACCGGCTTTTCGGCCCCCTGCAGGGAATGCACGGTGTCGATAGTCATGCCGTGGTAAGGACGCTTGTCGTCCGTCGGGTCGAAGCGAGCGTCGCCGAAGGCCCGCGCGATAGCCGCCTGCATCTCGCGAACCTGGCCGCTGAAGGGCGTGACCACCGCCACTAGGTCGCGCAGTTGCAGCCCCTTGCCGCCGCCCGGATCGTAGTACTCCAGCAGGGGCCCTGCGTTCTCTCTGATCCAGACCGCGACCCGTTCGGCTTCCCTGGGGTTACGCCGCGATCCGCCTGGGTTGCGGGTATCGACGGCCTCCTCAACGACAAGATAGCCCAGGCGCTGGAGATCCGGTCGGTACAGTTCATGAACGGGTGGCCCCTTGCGCGCCGGAACCAGGGCTCCCTTATAGACCAGGCCGTTGCAGATCTCGATGATCGGCCTCAGGCAGCGGTAATGATTGATCAGGGTCAACCCGGCGGCCTTGAAGCGCGGATCGCACCAAGTCGAGGCGCGCTGCGCCATACGCATCACGCTGCCGCTCGACATCAGGTTGCCAGACTGTGCCAGTTGCTCGAAGACAGGGCTGTCGCTCGCCCCCACCTCGTCATCCAGGCGGTAATGGCTGGCATGCACGCGATCCGCGCCCTTGTCCACGGCCCACACCGGCTCCAGTTGTTCGACGTCGCCGACCACGATCGCGCGGCGAGCGAACAGGAACGGCGCCGCGCCGATTTCCGGCGTGCCCTGTCCCGCCTCGTCGACGATCAGCAGGTCAGCCTCGCCGAACAGGTATGGCGACTCCCCGGCATCCAGCCGCGACAGACGGCGGCGCATCAGCTTGGGCACCGAAAAGGCGGTGACCACGAACACCGGGGCCAGCATGGCGAGCAGGCGCAACTGCTCAACGCTGGACGGCTGGTACTCGATGTCGTCCCGCTGCCGCCGCTCGTCCTCCAGGCGGGCCAGTACATAGCGCCCTTCCCAATAGCGGGCAGCCAGATGGAACAGCCTGGCACGCACCCGGATATCGAGCAGATCCTGCACCCGTCCGACAACGGTTCTGCGGCAGTCGGCGGCCTCCATCGCGCGCAGGGCCCGTGTCGGCTCGGCATCGAGATCGGCACCGATGCGCGCATCGACCTCGGTCTCGGCGATCCCGAGCGCCAGCAGGGCGCTGCGCAACCCCGTGTGCGCGGCGAGCGCCGCCGCCTGCGTCCGCAGGTAGGCCGCCCGCGCCTGCCCATGCGCCTCCCGTTCGTCCCTGGCGCACCGCCAGGCCGGCTCGGCATCCGACCACTCGATCTGCAGCGTCTGCATCCTGATCCGCAATGCAAGCTCATGACGCTCCAGTTCCTCTGCCGTGAGCCGCACGTCGCCACCCAGCAGGTGGCGCAACTCGATGGTGAGCACCTCGGCGGCCAACCGTTGTCGCTCCGCCATTTTTCGTTCGATATGCTCGGCGATATCGAGGCGGCATTGCTCCAAGCTGCCGTCGACAGCGAACGCGATGCCGTATTCCTCCAGTTTCCGGGCGAGCACCTCCCGCTCCTTGCGTTGATCGTTCGTCCCGACAAGACGACTCCACCAGCCCTGTTTGGGAGGGCTCAGCAACCCAGCCACCGCCTCAGACAGCCCGCTCAGTGCCTGGATTCGCTTCTGGCAGTTGTCGAAACGGGCGAGCGACGGCTGCAAACCGGGTACGGACTGGCCCTGCCCGGTATCCACCGCCGCGGACAAGTCGGTCAACAACGCATGAATTCGCGCCAGGCGTTGCAGCTTGCCATCCAGCCCGGCGATTTCCCCCTCCAGGCGCTCGCGCTTCGCTTCCAGAGCCAACAGTTCCGCCCCCTGAGCCGTCCAGCGCGTTTCATCGGACGCGCCCCAGGCCAGGTCCAGCCAACTGGCGGGAACGGCCTCCAGCCAGTCGCGCAGGGCCGCTTCCACCGCCTCGAAACGCGCCGCCTGCTCGACGACACTACAGCGCAACTGGCGAACTGCGCTGGCGACCGTCTGGGGCTGGCCCAGGTATTGGCTGGCGCAGTCGACATAAGCCGCCTCCAGGGCTCCGGCCTCAATCTCGCCGAGGCCCTTGGCGATGCCATGGAACTGCCAGGGTTCGCTGGGTTTGCCACGGTGGATGACTTGGTATTGGCCGATATCGATCTTCTTGCGCTTGTTGTCGTCCGCCTGCTCGACGCTGGCCGGCGCATACCAGCCATAGGAAGCGAGAGCAGGTAGCCAGCGGCTTTGCAGCGCTGCCAGGGAGCCGGGCAGGCGCTGACCCTCCTCGCCGAACAACACCGGGCCGGGCGTTTCGTCGAAACTGGAGATGATATTGGTCACTGCCTGGTTGGTCGCTGCGCAGGCCACGATCACCGGGCACTGCGGCAACTTGCTCTGCTCGAGGAGCGGGGCCAGCCACTGACTGGCGATCACCCCACGCAGCAGACTGGTCTTGCCGGTACCGGGCGGGCCGTTCACCGCCAGCAACGAGCCAGCGGGCGTTTCCGCCAGCGCCAGCAACGCATCGCGCTGCGCCGGATCGAGTGGGTAGGCCTGGCGCCGGGTGGGGTCGTCACCGTCACGGGAATCCATGTGCCCGAAATAACGGACGATGCCGCAGCTATCGCCGGCAGCCTCATCGACGAGATAGGGACGCTGCTCGCTGGGGGACAGACTGGCGATCCGCTCGAACAGGGCCCGACTCTTGTGCGGCAGGCCCTCATGGCAGGCGAGATAGTGCCGGTACACATTGCACACCGCCGCGCTGGTACCACCGACGGCACTGGCGTCGACCAGAGTGAACACCGGCTCCCACTTGGCGATCTGCCAGAAATAGAGCGGGTTGTCCCGGCTCTCGCCGCTTTCGTCCCGGGTCATATAGGGCTGGGCGGCCAGCATCTTGAAACAGGCCACCCAGCCCTCCAGGCCGCGGGCGCCCTCGAGCAGCCAGTCGGCCACCACGGCGTCGAACGCCCTGTCCCACAGTGCGAGCGCCTCGGCGAGGTCGAGCACGGCCTCGCTGTCGCCCGTCGTGGCGGCCAAGTGCGCCTGGACGAAAGCATCGAATTCGGCGACCCGCTCCAGCATCAGCCCCGGCGTCTTCGGCGCGCTGCCCAACTGCTCCCGGTTGAACGACGGGGCACAGTTGCGCGCCAGCACCCAGCGGTAGTCGAGTCCCGGCTCGCCATCCTTGCGCTCATGCGCCAGCGGACTGATAGGCAGTGTGGCGATGACCACGCAGCCCTTCTTGGCCTCGTGCTTGACCTTGAGCACGATGTTGCGCACCGGCGGATTCGCCCCATCGAGCCGCAGGCCGTCGACTGGCGTGTTCTCCAATGCCTCGACCAGCGCCTCCAGGCTGTCGAAATCGCGCTGTCTGCCGAGGCAGTTGTCCAGTTTGCCCAGCGCCTCGAAGGCCGTGCTCTGCAACCCCTCGATCCAGTAGGCCAGGAACTTTTCCTGGGCCGTCTTCAGGCGGATGGGGTCGATGCGTGCGAAACCGATCCTGCCGGCTGCCAGCTCCTTCCTGCGGGCGACGAGATGCCTGTAGCGCGCCTCCGTACCGGCAATCCCCTGAATCTCGTCCAGCATCCCGGGAGGCAGATTGCCGATGCCGTCGAGTACGGCTAACAGCAGACGATCGGCGTGCCGGTCGAGGAAGCGGACCTGCAGCTCCCTGGCCCGCGGCAGAGAAGTTCCGGCCTCGTGCACCTCTGCATCACTGGCGGCCCAGGGCAGGTATCTGCGGAAACTATTGATGTCAGCCTTGAGCCTTTTCCAGTCCCTTGGGTGGATCTGCTTCCACTCGTCGATGAAGGCGCTGCATGCCTCATGGCTGCTCCGCTGCTGCTCCGTAAGTACCAGTCCCCGCTTTTGCGCAATGCTCTCGGCAAACGCCAGGGATTTCGGGTGCGGTTTGTCAGTGGCCATTGTGTTCGTCGTCAGCGTCCATGTGGTTCTTTAGAATCTGCTGCCGTGGCCGGTATCTTGAGGCATTCACTGATTGCGGCCATCTTCGCTCACCACCGGATGCCGCCTCTAGGTACCGTGCAAAACCGGGAGTCTACTGCGCGCGAAGAACTGATGCATTCATTTGCCATCCAGCGCCGCATTCTGAACGATGCTCTCGAATTCAGCCTGCACCTCTGGCTGATGCCTCGATAGGTAGCTGCGCACCGCCTCATTATCGAGCAACTTGCCAAGATAGCCGCGCACCAGAACTAGGAGCAGAACATCCTGACCATAGGACTTCTCGACCAACTTCAGTTGTGCCTGGATGTTCCCCGTTTCGCGCTCCTTCTTCACTATCTGTTCCGCTGTAACGCCAGATATCTTCCGGGGACGTTTCTCGCTGACCAGTCGATGCCGTGAATGCAGTGGCGTGGCGCTGCCTAATAGGAGCCGCCCAACACTAGCCAATACCGAATCAGCAAGTGACAACAGAGGCCAACATGATTAATTCCCAAATCACCATATCTACAGCTCTGCAACCAGCGCCCTCATCACCAACCTGGAGTTTCCCGTGAAGCGTGAAACCGGGTTCTCGCCGGAAGCCCTTTCGTCTTCCCACCAAGCAAAGGCGGGCTGTGGATCAAGGAGCCAAGTGTTACCATTAAGCACTTTCACGCCGCGCTGGATGCCTTGGGTATCCTTAGGCGCCGGCAATACGACGCCCGACACACCTACGCAACCATGTGCTTGATGGCCGGCATGAACCCTGCGTTCATAGCAAGCCAGCTCGGGCATAGCGTGCAGATGTTGCTCTCGACCTATGCCAAATGGCTGAGCTCGACCTCCGATTGGAACGAGCTCGAAAAGCTGCCTGCCAGAATCAAAAAGGTACGGAATTGGTACAGGTAACGGAGGAAGGCAATTAACCACCGCTGTAACACCCGCAGGACAAGCCCTTGATTTCTACCGCCAATATCACCATGCAGTAAGTAACGGGGTCGTGTGGGGATCAGAGGGCAGTAAGCATGCGGGTTTCGTCCCCATCACTCCCCCGCCTTACCCGCTGAATTGCATTGATTGGCCCCAGAATTGGCCCCGGCCGTAACCCCTCCCCCCGGCGTTCTGCCGACTCGAAATCACCTCCCTACTCCTGCTTCAAACACACACGTCTGACGTACTCCTGCAGCCCGGTCAACGCCCTGATGGCATCGTCCCCGTCGTTGCTGATGGCGACAATTCGTTCAGCAGCCGCTGAGTCAAGTTCGGCTCGTGCGGCTGCATCATCCAGGCCGGCGGCGGCGCTGGGGGCTCGCACTGGGCAACGGGCTGCGACTGACAGCCGGCGCTGGCCAGTAGCGACAGCAGCACGCAACTGAGCATTGGTCTTCTGGGCATGGGCAAGTTCCTCGGTATGTCGGGTGTCGAGATCGGTCAGGAGCGCCTGGGTCTTCTTGCGGGATTCCAAGGCGTTGGTCAGAGTCGCAACCTGCTGCTGCGCCTGCTCGGCGCGCGTGGACAGCACGTCGGCGCGCCAGAGCAGCGCTAGCACGGCAAAAGCCAGGGCCGTGGCCACCGCCGCCAGGATCTTCACTGGTCCACCCCGGCGAGGCAGACGCGCATCTCGGCCTTGCGCCGATTGAGCAAGCCCTGGCTGAACGTGCCACCAGCGTTGACCCAGCGCAGAAGCTGCTGGCAGGCGCCGCGGCGTTCGCCAGCATTGAGCAGACGCTGCAGCGTGGACCCACACATCACACTAGGCCCCAGGTTGTACCCGGCCGAGACGTAGGCGGCGCGCTCCTTGTCGCTGATCGGCGTGGTGATGCACCGGTTGATGTAGCTGTTGGCCAGCTGCAGCTCCTCGGCCAGCGCGGCGTCGCACTGCTCGGCGGTGTAGCGGTCGCCAGGCTTCACGCCCCGGGTGATCCCGTCACAGGCCGTCCAGACGCCGACGATGTCCTGATAGGCGATATAGCGTTTGCCGTCGGGGGTCTGGATTGCGGTGGTTTCCCTTCCCTCCCAGGTCGACACCATGGCGATGGCGCCGGCCAGGGCAGCGCCCGCCAACGCGCCCCCCGCAACTTTACGGTTCGTCATCGCCATGGGGCGGCCTCCAGAACTGGATCAGCAGCCGGGACACGATGCCGGCGGCAGCCGCGGCGAAGTACAGCAGGGCCTTGGTCCAGGGCGCCCAGTCCAGGTAGTCCCAGAGCAGGGACAGCAGGTCACCGGCCGAGCCCAGCAGACCCAGGGCGGCGATGGCCCACACGCTGTACATCCGCCAGGCCTTGCGCCATTCGGGGATGAGCTTCATTGCGGTGCCAGCGCGCGCAGCACGTGCGGCCCCACCAGCTGTATCAAGGCGATAATGGCGCCCGCGCCACCGAGGCCATACATCACCTTCTGGCCGAGGGCGTGCATGTTGGCCTCCATCGTTTCCAGCAACTTCGTCTGGTTCTGGGCGATCAATTCCAGGCGGCCCACCCGCAACGGCAGGTCGTCGTGGATGCGCTCGAAACGATTGAGCCGGTACTGAACGGTGTTCATGTCCTGCTCAAGCGCACCCACGCGCTCATAGACGTTTCGCGCGCCCTTCTGTTCTTCGGTCAATGACTTATCCCCATTCACTGAGTCACCCCGTTTTCACTGGGCTTATTCATGGGGAGCGACGATCCGAGAGAATCACGAACGGTTTCCCGACACTCTGCTTTGGGAACAGGCAGCCACTGGACCTAGGACGCCTACGGCAATGCGCTGGGTCAGCTTGACGGCCTGACCCAGTTTCATACCCTCCGGGCCACTTCCAGCCGGTACCGACCGCACCCATGGCCCAGCTCACCGCCGACGAGATGTTCACTCGCCTGCTTCAGGACGATGAGCTGTATTGCGCGCGCAATCTCAAGATCCGGGACAAGAACGGCTCTATCCGCCCCTTCATCTGGAACAACGCCCAGCGGATCCTGCACCAGCAGATTGAGGCGCAGCTGAGTCACAGCGGCTGGGTTCGCGCCCTGGTGCTCAAGGGCCGTCAACAGGGTTGCAGCACCTGGGTTGGCGCGCGCTTCTACAAGAAGACCACCACCCAGCCCGGCAAGCGCACGATGATCCTGACCCACCTGGACGCTGCGACGCAGAACCTGTTCGGGATGGCCAAGACCTATTACGAGCTGTCCGATGACACACTCAAGCCGGCGCTGAAGGCGAACAATGGCACCGAGCTGGAATTCGGCAAGTTGCGTGGCGGCTACAGGGTGGCAACCGCCGGCTCCAAGCACGCGGGCCGGTCCGACACCGTGCAATACCTACATGGCTCAGAAGCCGCGTTCTGGCCGAATGCCAAGGCGATCATGGCCGGCCTGGGCCAGACGGTCCCGCTACTGCCGGGCTCGGAAATGATCCTCGAAACCACGGCCAACGGCCTGAACAACCTCTTCCGGCAGATGTGGACCTTGGCCAGTGCTGGCAAGGGCGACTTCATTCCCATCTTCATCCCCTGGTTCGTCCAGGAAGAGTACCAACGGCCCGTGCCGCCCGGCTTCGAGCTAAGCGACTACGACGCCGAGTACATGGAGACGTTCGAGCTGACGCTCGAGCAAATGGCGTGGCGCCGGGCCAAGATCGATACCGACTTCGCTGGCGACGTTGACTGGTTCAACCAGGAATACCCCGCCACGCCCGACCTTGCATTCCTCAAGGTCGGCCACCGCGCGCTGATCAACACCCTGGCCGTGAAGCGCGCCCGCAAAGGCAGCATCGAGCACCGCGAGCGGATCGGCGCCCATGTGGTCGGCGTCGACCCTGCGCGCTTCGGCGACGACTCCACCGGTTTCATCCATCGCCAGGGCCGCGTGGCCTGGGGCCTCAAGCGTATCGACGGCTACGACACCATGCAGGTGACGGGCGAGTGCGTGCGGCTGCTGTCCACGGACAAGACCATCCGCCGCATGTTCATCGACATCGGTGGCCTCGGCGCCGGCGTCTATGACCGTCTGGTAGAGCTGGGCTATGGCGATCGCGTTACCGCGGTCAACTTCGGCAGCAAGGCCCGTGACGATCGCAAGTACAAGAACAAGCGCTCCGAAATGTGGGGCGAAATGGCCGACTGGATCCACGACGACATCACCCCGCTGATACCCGACGACGACGTGCTGCACGGCGACCTCACCGCGCCGAGCTACAGCCACTCCAGCAACGGCCAGATCCAGCTGGATCCCAAGGACAAGATCAAGAAAGAAACCGGCAGGAGCCCCGACTGTGGCGACGCGCTGGCGCTCACCTTCGCGGAGCCGGTGGCCGCTGACGACCAATACGTACCGAACTGGCGCCGCGAACGGCTGCTGGCTCGCAACAAATCCGCGATGAGAGGCTGATGATGCCCACCACCACCCTGGGCGACGACGCCCTCGACGAGATCCAAGCCGCCCGCGCCAACTGGGCCCGCTACCTGCACGGCATGATGCGCGGGCACGACGACTACTGTGAAGTGGCCAAGATGCTCGAGGACTTCTACCTGGGCGGCGGCAAGCAATGGTCTCCCGAGGATCGGGAGTATGTCGAAAGCCAAGGGCGGCCCGCCCTGGAGTTCAACCAGGTGATGCCGAAAATCAACATCGCCCTGGCCCACCAGATCCACAACCGCATGGACATCCAGTTCAAGCCGCGAGGTGGCGCAGCAGACGAAGAGCTGGCCAGCACGCTATCGAAGCTGGCCATGCAGATCGCCGACCAGAACATGTTGCACTTCAAAGAGTCCGCCGTGTTCGCTGACGGCGTGATCCAACAGCGCGGCTACTACGACGTGCGGATCTGCTACGACAACTCGATCCTAGGCGAAATCAAGGTCGGCGTGCTCGATCCCATGGACGTCATCCCGGACCCCGATGCCAAGTCCGCGGATCCCGACGACTGGGCAGATGTGACCATTCTGCGCTGGATGACCCTGGCCGACATCGAGCAGCAGTACGGAAAGGACGCCGCCGACGGCGTGCGCAACCGCAAGGGCTTCAGCGACGAGGATTTCGGCTTCGACACCTACAACGTTCCGCGCTCGCGCTTCGGCAACGATGACAGCTTCGGCGGCTACTCGAGTGCCGAACTGGACCAGAATGACGACAGCACCCGCCGGTACCGCATCGTCGATCGGCAGTATTGGCGGATGAAGGAATGCGACATCGCCATCAGCCTCACCGGCGACATCTACGACGTGTCGGGCCTCACCGCGGAACAGCGCCAGGCGCTCGTCGGCGTGGTGCTCTCCAAGCGCCGGATGCGCCGGGTGATGTGGACCGTGACCACCGAAGATGCCGTGCTCTATCACGACTGGAGTATCTACCGACACTTCACGATCGTGCCCTTCTTCCCGTTCTTCCGCCGCGGTCAGACCCGCGGCCTGGTGGATGCCGCCGTAGGCCCGCAGAAGCTGCTCAACAAGACGATGAGCCAGATGCTGCACGTCATCAACACCACGGCCAACAGCGGCTGGATCACCACCGCCGGCACCATCAACAACATGAGCCCAGGCGAGCTAGAGGAGCGAGGTGCTGAAACGGGCCTGGTGATCGAACTCAAGCAGGGCACCAAGAGCGAAGACCGTCCGCAGAAGATCACCCCTAACCCCATTCCCCCAGGGCTGGATCGCATAGTCGACCGGGCCCACAGCCTCATCGATGACACCACCGGCATCCATCCGTCCATGCAGGGCGCGACCGATCGCGAAATCAGCGGCGTCGCGATCCAGTCCTACCAGTTCGCCGGCCAGCAGTCGCTGGCGGTGCCGCTGGATATGCTGCAGTTTTCCCGCGTGCTGCTGGCCAACCGCTTCCTCGAGCTGATCCAGGCGTTCTACGACGAGCCGCGCATCGTGCGGATCACCGAGGTGGACGCCGTGGGCCAGGAAACCGTTACGCCGCTACATCTCAACTGGGACGACGGCAGCGGCAATATCCTCAATGACTTGACCATCGGCAAATACGACGTGGTGATCACCGAGGTTCCGGTCCAGGTGACGTTCCAGAACAGCCAGTTCCAGCAGGTCCTGGAGATGACCAAGGTGGGCGTACCGGGCCTGGCCAAGTACCTCATTCGCTACAGCACCCTCGCCGACAAGCAGGCCATCATCAAGGACCTGGACGCCCAGTCCCAGCCCCAGCAGGACCCACTCATCGAGGCGAAGGTGCAGCTCACCCAGGCCCAAGCGCAGAAGACTCGCAACGAGGCCACCAGCAAGGCCGTGGAACAGCAGTACAGCGCCATCCAGGCCGGCGCCACCATCGCGCAGATGCCAGCCGTGGCACCAGTGGCCGACACCATCCTCAAGTCCGCCGGCTTCGAGGACCACGATGCTGCGCCGCTGCCGGAACCCGCTCAGGCGATCACCGGCGACAACCCGGCCACTGGCGCGTTGCCGCGGAACACTAACCCCCTTACCCCCGCGCATGCCGCCGTTGGCCTGAACGCCGGCATCGAAACCCCGCGCATCGAAGGTGCGCCAGCTCAACCCTAGCCTCCCCCCAACCGTAAAGGGCGCCACTCCATGGAAAACGACATCGAATTCGCCGAACCCGAGAACACCACCGCCGACGTGGGCAGCGTGCGGGATACCGACCCGGATCTGCTGGACATCGACGACAGCGACCGCGGCGACGACTTCACTCCGACCGACGACGAAGGCCAGGACACCGCAGCGCCTCCGGCGGCGGCCCCAGGCGCCGCTGCCGCTGATGCAGAGCAGGAAGCTGACCCCGAGGCCGAGGCCGAGGCCGATCCGGACGCCGCGGCAGGCAACAAGCCGCGGATGATCCCGCACCAGCGCTTCAACGAGGTGAACGAAAATCTCAAGACGGAGCGTAAGCTGCGCGAACAGCTCGAGCAGGAGGTTGAGCGACTGCGCCAGCAGGCTGGCCAAGGTGGCCAAGCACCTGCCGCGGCGCCTGCAATACCGCCCGCCGCCGCTCCCGAGCCCTTTGACTACCGCGCAGCCGAGCGCCGCTACCAAGAGCTGTTCCTGGATGGAGACGAGGACGGCGCCGCCGCGGTTCGTGAGGAAATCAACGCCGCCCTGCGCACCGAGGCTCAGCAACAAGCCGATCAGGCAGCCCGCGCTGCCATCCGGCAGGAACTGCAGCAGCAGGCTGCGCAGTCCGAGGCTGTGGAGTTCCAGCAATCGGTCGCCAAGGTCTACGCGACGCATCCCCAGCTGTTACCGGGGTCGGACGCATACGACCAGGCCCTGGAGCAGGACGTGATCGATTGGTCCAACGTCTTCGTCAGCCGCGGCATGACCCGAGCCGAAGCCCTGGAGGCGGCCGTCCAGAAGCTGCTGCCAACAGCTGCAGCACCAGCACCAGAAAAACCAGTCCCGGGCCAGCTGACCAAGGAGCAGATCCAACGCAATCTGGAACGAGCGAGCCAGCAGCCGCCGCTGCCGACCGAGGGCACTGGTCAACGCCGCGTGATCGACATTTCGCAGCTCACGGATGAAGAGTTCGAGGCCCTGCCAGAGGCCGATCGGCGCCGCGCCCGGGGCGACAGCCTGTAGCCCCCGAGGTGTCCCTATAACCGCCCTCCACTGGGCGGTTTTTTCGCCCCTACAGCCATTGACGGGCCTACCCAGTTACATACCCTGCCGGCCGAGTGCCTACCCCCAAGGCGCTCGCCCTGCGGCCTGGCGCCGCTCGCTCGCCGAGAACGGCGTACCTCGCCCAGGCCGGCGTTAAACCGCCCGAAACATCGCTGTAGAGCGTTCCGGCTACGCCAAAAGGCCGTTTCCGCATTGGGTGGCGACATACCCCAGCACAGACCAATCAATCGATGATAGGAGCGCCACAATGGCCGCTACCAACTTTGCTGCCATGACCGGCAGACAAAAGATCGTCTGGTCCCGTGAGCTGTGGATCGCCGCTCGCAACCAGATGCTGCTGCAGAAATTCATGGGCAAGGGCCAGGGCGCGATGATCCAGCGGATCACCGAACTGACCAAGACGGAAAAAGGCGAGCGGGTGCTGATGCAGCTGGTCGCCGATCTGACCGGGGATGGCGTCATCGGTGACGATGAGCGCGAAGGCCGGGAAGAGGCGATGCAGACCTACAGCATCGAGATCCAGATCGACCAGATTTCCCATGGCGTCATCAACACGGGCAAGCTGGCCGATCAGAAGACTGTCATCAACATCCGCGAGAAGGGCCGCGACGTGCTGGCGTACTGGCTTGCCAGCCGTATCGACGAACTGGCCATCCTCACCCTGTCGGGCGTGGATTACAGCCACACCATCGACGGCGCGAAGCGCGATCCGAAATCCCCGTTCCCGCAACTGGCGTTCGCCGCCGACGTGCGTCCGCCGACCTCGTTGCGGCATCGTCTCTGGAACGGCACCGCTCTGGTGCCGCCGGACAGCTCGAAGGTCACTACCGCCTGCACACTGAGCTACGCCATGTTGGTGGACGCCGGCGCCTGGGCGAAGGACCACTACATCACCCCGCTGCGCGTGGGCGGCAAAGAGTACTACGTGGTGCTGCTCAAGCCGGGCGCCCTGGCCCAGCTGAAAAAAGATCCGGACTATCTGCGCGCCGTGACCCAGGTCGCGAGCAAAGAGGGCCAGAACTCGCCGTTCTTCACCGGCGGCACGGTGACCGTCGACGGCCTGGTGCTGCATGAGCACCGCGTCGTCTACAACACCAAGAAAGCACCTGCGGGCCAGAAGTGGGGCGCTGACGGCAACGTCAATGGCACCCGCACCCTGATTTGCGGCGCCCAGGCCCTGGGCTTCGCCGACCTGGGGGCGCCCGAGTGGGACGAGAAGAAGTTCAACTACGGCGCCCGGCAGGGCATCAACATCGACAAGATGTTCGGCCTGCTGAAACCCCAGTTCTACAGCACTCAGGACGAATCCGTGCAGGACTTCGGTGTCCTGGCCGTCGACCACTACCTCGGCTAATCGCCACCCGTCGGTAGTGATCTACCGGCGGGGACACAGGAGAAACGCACCATGCCCCTTCGCCTCAACAGCAACCGCCAGCGCCCGGCGGTCGTGATTCAGGATTTCACCTTCGACCAGCTGCAGGACGCCCTCACCCAGGCGGTCGCCCAGATGCCTGGTGGCGCCATCGTCACCTCTGGCCACCTGATGGTAACGACGGCGTTCACTGGTGCTACCACCGCCCTGGTGGGCGATAGCGCCCTTCCAAACCGTTACACCCCAACCGCGCTCGATCTCAAGACCAATGGCCTCAAGCCCCTGACCGCCACCGGCTACAAGGTCGAGCAGATCCAGAATCTGCTCCTGACCTTGGATGCCAAGCCTACCGCGGGTGCAGGGCGCCTGATCGTCGAGTACGTCGAGCACGGAGCTGGACACTTCGTCCAGGGCTAAACGCCCGCCCAGGGACGGGCCCTCACCCATTCACCGAAAAGGCGACCACCCATGACCGTTACCCCTTCCGAACTTCGATTCCTACCGCCGGACGGCGAGGATGAACTGCACATTGGCCTGACCTCGGGCCACTCGACCTTCGTGTACCGTCTGCACCCGGACGATGGCAAGCCCGGCACACCGATCGACCCGCGCTACCGCAAAGAGGCCATCGCCCGCGGTTGTGAAATCGTCGGCATGGAAGCAGACGAAGAGCCAGGCTCCTCTATCCCGAACCAGCATCAGCTGATCATCCAGGCCATCGAGGCGATCGTTCAGGCCGACCAACCCGAGACCTTCGACGCAACGGGCCGCCCGCTGATCGAGGTGGTGAAGAAGCAAGCCGGCTTCAACATCAGCAAGCGCGCCTACGATGAGGCCTGGGTCGAATTCGAGGCTTCCCTCAATGAAGCCGGCGGCGCCGGCGGGGGCGCCTAAGCCATGCTGGTGGCCGAGCTGATTCGCGACTGGCGCGAAGACGAGAAGGACGACAAGAAACCGTACTTCTGGTCCGATCGCCAGCTGCTGCGCTGGCTGAACGAAGGCATGCGCCGCTACGCCAGCGAAACGCGCAGCATCGTAGACAGCTCGAGCCGCTTCACCCAATTCGAGCTGGAGCCGGACATGGATCGGCTGCCCCTGGATGACAGGGTGCTCGAGATCCTGCAGGCGAGCACACGCGCTACCCCACGCCTGGAGCTGGTCAAACCGGGCGCCCTGCCCTTGCAGGCACGGCCGGTGAGTGGCCATCCCCGTCAGCTCGAGGTAGACATCGATGCCCGCCAGATTCGGTTGCATCCCGTGCCCATGCAACGCGAGGTGCTGCAGCTGCTGGTGGTCCGCCTGCCGCTCTGTCCGTTGGACCTGGGCAGCGAGATTCCCGACGTGCCCGATCTCGACCTCCAACTGCTGCACCACTACCTCAACTTCAAGGCCTACGCGGTCCAGGACGCAGAAACCATCAACCCACAGAAGTCCGGCCTGGGCGAGGCGCGATTCATCGCCGGCTGCGCCGAGGTGATGCAACGGGCCCAGGCGCGCCGACGCGCCAACGCGGGCCGTGTGCGGTACCGGGACTGAGCATGGACCCTATCCTGCGCAACAACTGGTCGCTGGGCATCGACAACCGCAGCGACGTGCGCCGCGTGGCGACGGGGGCTCCCTTCCGTGGCCAGGCTCAGCCCGGCGCGGTACGCGAAGCGATCAACGTCGATGCCAATGCCGATGGCAGCTTGAGCCTGCGCGCCGGGTACGAGCGGATTTACGCCGGTACCGACGTGCGCGGGGCCTTGGCCCTGGGCCAGAAAGTGCTGATCGCCGATGGCGCGAATCTGGTGGAGCTGGATCTACGCACTGGCACCCATAAGGTCGTGCGGCAGATCCCGGCGAGTGGCGTATTCGCCGGGGACGAGCTGAACGGCGAACTGTTCTTCTGCACCAGCAGCGAAACGCTACGCTACGACGGCCATGCCGTGCGCCCCTGGGGCGTGCCGACGGTGACGGTACAGCCCGTGCCGACGGTGGTCGCGGGCGGCGTGGCACCAGGGCGCTACCTCTGCGCCTGCACCCTGGTGAATGCCCAGGGCGAGGAAGGCGGCACGGTCCAGGCCGTGACCGTGAACCTCCAGCAGGCCTCCGGCTTGGCGTTCCAGCTGCCGGTAGCGCCTGTCGGTGGCGCTGTGAGGGTCTATGTCGGCCCCGCCGACGGCACCACGCTCTACCTGCAGGACGAAGCCACCAGTACCGTGACCGTCACGACTCTGCGCGACGACACGGCGCGCCTAGAAACCCTGGGCATGGGGCCGCCCCCGATCGGTCAGGCGGTGCTGGCCTACAACAGCATGCTGCTGATCGTGAACGGGTCCACGTTGAGCTACACCCGCCCCTTCCGAACGCATCTGCGCAGCGCCCTCGATTTCTTCCAGTTCGGTGAGGTCATCGACCTGGCCATACCGGTGGCCGACGAAAGCGGCGCCGGCCTGTATGTCGCCGCTGGCGAACAGACCTTCTACCTGGCCAGCTTGGAGACCGATGCCGTCAACCAGGTGCAGCCCCTGCCCTTCGGCGCCGTGCCCGGTACTGGGGTACGCCTGCCCTCGGGCGGCGCGACCTGGATGACCCGGTACGGGCAGCTGCTCGCCGGCCCAGGAGGCGTCGCCAAGATCCTCAGCGAGCACTTCGTGCCCGAACCCGCCATCAGCGGCGCCGCCGGCATGCTCGAGCACAACGGGCAGCAACTGGTCGTCGCGACCGTGCGCGGCTCTCCCCAGCCCGGCGGCCTGGCCGCTGGCGATTACTACGTTTCGGAGATCATCACCCATGAATGACGCCCTGCTTGCGCGCGGATTCGTCTACCACGGCGAGGTTATCGCGCCCTCGGGTGCAGTGCTGGCTCGCCATGTCGATTACAACCTGATCCCGAAGGTCGGCCGCGCCCACCTGGCCGGTGTGATCCGGGGCACCGGCTCACCCATCAGCAGCTGGTACGCGTTCCTGTTCGCCGGAAACTTCTCGCCCACCGATGACACCACAGCGGCGGATCTGCCCAGCAACGCCGGCGAGTTCACCGGCTACCAGGAAGCCACCCGCCCTCTCTGGCAGAACGCCTTCGATGGCAATGCCAACATCGACAACCTGGCTAGCAAGTTCGCATTCACCTTCCCGACTGACAAACGAATCTATGGCGCCGGACTGGTATCAGTCCCGACCAAGGGCGCCAACACGGGGGTGCTGCTGTCCATCGCGCGTTTCACCAGTCCGCGCGATATCCCGGCTGGCTCGACCTACACCCTGGGCGTCGGCCTGACGCTGATCTCGAGCTGAGGAGCACCCCATGAGCCTGTCCCTGTACGCCCGCAACCAGTTGCTCGGCCAGTTGGTATCGGGCAAGACCCTGTATGTCAGCCTGCACACGGCCAGCCCGGGCGATGCCGGTACCGGCGAGGTGACCGACAAGAACTATGCCCGCCAGGCGGCCAGTTTCAGCGTCGACACCAGCACAGGGTCCGCGACCCTGGCCGGTGCCCTGGCCTGGAAAGCGGCGGCGGCCGCGTTCACCGCCACCCATGTGGCCCTCTACGACGCCATCACGGGCGGCAACCAGATCGCCCGCCAGCCGCTCAAGGCATCCATCGCCTATGCCGCCGGCGACACCCCCACCATCGCCGCTGGCGACCTGACCCTGAGAGGCTGACATGAAACGCAGCTTGGCCATGCGCGCCACCCTGTTGACCGCCTTCAAATCCATGTTCGATGGATCCGTGCTCAACGTCTACTCTGGCACCGTTCCCACCTCGGCGGATGCGGCCCTGCCGTCTGACGCGAAGCTGCTGTGCTGTATCTCGAAGGAGGGTACTGGGGCCGGTATCACCTTCGACGCCGATGTCTCCCAGGGCGTGCTGGTCAAGAGCACCAGCGAAATCTGGAGCGGTACCGTCGTAGCAGCTGGCAAGGCAACCTTCTTCCGCTTGCAGAAGCCGACCGACGATGGCTCCGCCAGCACCACGCTCGCGCGCCTGCAGGGCACCACTGCCCTGATAGATGCCGACCTCAACCTGTCGAGCCTGGACTTCGTCCCGGGCAACGAGCGCAGGATGAAGGCGTTCTCTGTCTCCGTGCCCGCTGGCTAAGGGGCGGCCATGCGCAACCGGCTCATCAAGCAGGGCGTCACCTCCTACACGCCTGGCGTGCCAGCGGTTCTAGGCCGCCCCGCCTACTGCACGACCGAGGTCGTCACCGAGCTGGTATGGGTCGAAGTGGGCGGCACTTCGTTCTATCTCTATGGCTACGACACGTCCCTAACGGCAGGCAAAAGCCGCGACCCAGCTGGTCGCTGGATCTATAGCGGGATGCGGGTGCAGGAGCCGCGGCAGGTGACCCGCACGGTTTGCTATCCCGCGGTGCCAGCCCAGCCCGGCCGGGACGCCGTGGCCTCCTACGATGCCCAGGTGGGATGGAACGCCGGTGCCAGCAGCATAGCGCTCCAGGACGGCGACCTGAGCGCCAGTTTCATCCTGGACCGCGCGCCGAACGGCGTCCTTTGCGGCCTGGCCAGCCAGGCGGTGGTATCGGGCGCGTTCGCCGGCATCGAGCACGGGATCTACAGCGACGGCGGGCGCTACCAGGTCTATGAGTCGGGGCGGCTGGTATTCACCAGCCAACAGCTGGCCATGAATCAACCGAGACTGGCCATCGGCCGGGCCGGCGAGACCGTCACCTACTACATCGGAACCGAACGCTATGTCAGCGGCAACCCCTCGCGCGGCCCCAAACGTTTGGCGGCCTCGCTGTATGCCGCTGGCGACTATGTAGATTCCCCTGCCCTGGGCCCTGCGCGCAGTCTGGCGGCGGACGTCCAGCTCGAGTTGGACGGCACGGCAGCCGCCGCGACCGGCACTGGCCTGGGCACCAGTACCGGCGCGCAGAATGCGATCCCCCTGGCCGCCGCTATGGAGCTGTACCTGGGCGGGGACGCCTTCCTCGGTATCAAGCCGGCGATCCCAGCCACGCCCCCGGTGGTGGAAGTTTCAGCGCTGGCGGTGTCCCTCCCCGTCCTCATGACCGCTGTCTGCGCCGAGGTGGCGGTAGAGACGGGGCGACTGGCGCTGGACCTGGTGGTGCGTGGCGACGAAGAGTTGTCAGGCTACGGCCGCGCGACGTTCTCCGTTGAGGTCAGCGCCTGGGAGGAAGCACCTCGCGGCCTACAGGATAGCTACTTCGAGTCCATCCTCGCGGTCGACGCCTACGACTCGCCCCTGGTGATCTACAGCCTGATCCAGGAATCTCTCACGATCGGCAGCCGGTTCGAAATTCTCATCGCCCTGGGCGACGATCTATTCGAGCTGCTGGCGTTGGGCGAACGCTTCACCGTGGCGATGCTGCTCCGGCAGGTGATCAATGAGCGGTTGAGCGTGAGCGATGATGCTCGCGTTGCCCAGCAGCTGGCGCTGCAGTACGCCACCAATCTGGCCACCGGCGCGGTGACGCGCTACCAGGGCTTCGACTTCGGCGGCTATCTACAGGTGGGCGGCCAGTCGCTGGCCTGGCGCCCGAATGGGCTCTATCGCCTGGGCGGCGCGACCGACGATGGCCAGCTGCTCGAGGCGATGCTGGAGTTTGCCGGCGAGGACTTCGGTACCAGCGCGGCCAAACTCGGCGAATGGATCTACCTGGGCCTGACGAGCGACGGCGAGGCGGTGGTCAAGATCCTGAACGATGACGGTGAAGAGTTCGTGTACCAGGTGCAGGGCGAGGCGCCGACCGTTCGTGCTCAGCTCGGTCGCGGACTCCGTTCGACGCTGTGGCGGATGCGTCTGCAGGTCAGCCAGGCGAGCCACTTTGACCTGGATAGCGTCGAGTGGGTGATTCGCTCCAGCACCCGGCGGCTCACCCGATGATCCGCCACTCGCTGCGCCTGCTACAGGGCTCTGGGGCCTATCTACGGCAGCAGGCGCTACAGCTGGCGGAAAGCCTGGGCAAGGCGCCGGGGCGCGGCACACGCCGGCGGATCCTGGACGGCTACCTGATCCAGGCGCGCAAGACCGGCAAGAAATCGGTCACGACAACGATTGTTGACCTGCCGGGTTCGCTGCTTGGTTTCAACGACCCTTTTGCGGATGCGAATGCTCGGTCACTGCAGCAGTACGTCGGGGTCGGCCCGCGTGACGATTTCAACCCCAAGTTGACCTCGGCGACCGTCGCCGCGCCGCGGGAGGTTGCCAGTGACGCCCTTCGGCAACCCCGCTACTCCGCAAGCTATGCTTTGGGTGATGTCGGCTACTTCGCCAGGGCATGCTTCACGGGCACACCGCAGGAGGCAGGGCGCTATATCTGCCGGGCAGTCGTCATGACGGATCTGAGCGAGTTTCCGCGGAACGGCGTCGGCATTCCCGACCAGGCTCAATTCTTCATTCAGATGACGTTCCGCGCAGGGGTATCTCCCGCGGATGCGTTCATGGTGAACGTCGCCGAGGACTTCATTCAGGCCCGCACCGGCTTTCGCGTGGTGGTCAGGTCGCCGAGCCAGGGCGTCGAGCGCTTCACCTGGGAGTACCCGTTCCCCTGCGCCTACTACGACGAACAGGGACAGCACATCCTGCTGGTGGTCAGCGTGATTCAGCGTGGCCAGCCGATGGATCTGGGGTGGCAGACGGACGCCGGAGTCAGCGGCTTGCTCATCGCCAAGCTTGCCTTCGAGGACACTGCTCAAGGTCGGCAACTACGCTGGGTCTGGCACCACGTCACGCGCCTGGATGCCCCCCCTTTTCCGTGCTGCAGCCCAGGCCGGTGGGACGACTTGAAAGGGGCCTGGGGCTGGCATGACCTGGTGGCCACTGGGCGCATGTACAACCAGGCGCTGAATTACTCGCTGGCCGTCTCCCATCAGGGACTGGCAACAGTGTTCTTCGTGACGCGGGTTCTGCAGATCGCCACAACCCAAGAGCGCGATGGTGACCTGGTGAGGACCGTGCCGGTGGTCTGCCAGGTCGAGGCGCTGCTGTCGGTGAGCTTCGACGCGCGAGCCAGCGCCCCCCAGGCCGTGACACGGCTGATTTTCTCGGACGTGCTGGGCTCGCCGTACACTTCCCTCTATGCGCCCTTCGCGAGTGGGGATGCCGCCATTGCCCGCGAACTGAATATCTGGGGCGCCTGCTACCTGGGCGATCAACCACGCGTGCTCTACTCGGCGGCCTGCTACGAGCGCCGGGGCGATCGGTACAACTTCCCCACCTACACCATGCGCTGGCCTGGTTCGACGGGCCTGCAGGTGAACTACGTCTACTCCACCCGCGTGGCCGAACTGGCCGTAGCCGATGCCCACCAGGTACTGCTCACCCGATCCGCGGCAGAGGCTGGGGTGATCAGCTTATGGCCAGTCGTCCCGGGCGGTGAAAGCGAGGGCTTGACGAGGGGTTGGCTGGTCCGCCGGCTATGCAAGCTGGCCAAGACCTCAGATCGCAGCCTGGTGGTCAGCGGACTGTCCTATCCCTATCGCGTGAGCGCAACCGGCATGCCCGCCGTCCGCCTGGTCAGCTACAGCCTGACGGCGGGATTGCAACCCCTGAGCGAGGTGGAGCCCTCCGAAGGCAGCGCTACGGCAGCGCGTCAGTTGAGAGTGCCGGCGCCCACGTGCTACCAGCTGGCGCAGTTCGATGCCAATGGCAAGGAAGCGCTGCCGGCCGGCCTGCTCCTCAGCTACTACGGCGAGGGTAGCCAACGGACCTACCTCTCGAAGGACAGCGGGCGTACCTTCAACGAGTACATCAAGTTCGGCGCCACGCATGGCGTTTACTACCTGGGCTCCGCGCTATGGCAGCCCGTCTACGGCAACATCTTCACTCCCCGATAGGAAGCACCATGGCGTCCAACTACAGCGGTACCACACAAAGCCTGCTGGCCATGGCCTCCCAGGCGATGACGGAGGCAAGTAATCAGGCACGCCGGATCGGCGTCGCCGCGCGGCCAAGCCTGCGGGAGGCCACCTTCGACCACCAGGTTCCAGACATTCATCTGGATCCACCCGTCCAGTTCGCCGAACTGTTCAATGGCAGCAACAATGCCGATCCGAATATCCAGGCGATCAACGCCAAGGTGGACAGTTGGACCGCCAAGTACTTCCCGGCGATCACCACCCACATGCAGAGCGTGCCCGAGGATTGGTTGGTGGCAGTGATTGCCGGCACCAAGCCCTATGGCCAGGACCAGACCGCCTTCGATCTGGTCTGGCACCGGGCACGCGATCGCGCCTATCGCACCGCCCGCAGCGAGCAACGCACCCTCGAGATGAATTTCTCCGCTAGGGGTTTCACCTTGCCGCCGGGCGCCCTGGCCCAAGCGCTGCTCGATAGCGAACAGCGCGCCAGCGAGGCCGCCCTCGAGGTGAACCGCGAGCAAGCCATGAAGGAGGCCGAGATCAAGCAGGATCTGCTCAAGTTCGCGGTGCAGCTGGCCAGCAACATGAAGCTCGGCATCCTGCAGGCCTGCGCGGACTACTTCCGCGCCTACACCCAGCTCTACACCCTGGACAGCGACGCCGCGCGCAGCAAGGCACAAGCCTATGGAGCCTTCTACGGGGCTCTCAGCTCGTACTACGGCGTGGAGGTGTCGCTGGAACAGCTCAAGCTCGAGTCCGCCAAGGTCAAGGCCGACGTGAGCAACAACGTAGACCGCAACCGAGTCGCCCTGCATGGCGTGCAGACCGGCAGTGACGCCCTGGGCCAGGCTACCCGAGCGTTCGCCGACATCGCGGGTCAAGCCGCTTCGTCCGCCGGCACCTTGGCGGTCGAAACGCAGAGCTTATAAATTTAAAACGGGAATAAATAATGGCACAGCTATCCTTTCAACCCTTCAACCCGCCCAGGATTTTTAATACCTTAAGAACTCAAGGTAACGGATACATATATGGAGCCTATGGGACTGGGCAACGCGCTGCTATCACCCGAACTAAAGACGGCATCAATTGGACTGATACAGGGGGATACACTCCGTCCGAGTATGCGGGCTTGAGCCGCGTCCAAGGAAACATACTCTACAGTACGGACGGACGTTATGAATATACGCTATTAGTCTCCGAAGACCTTGGCGTCAGCTGGTATAGGCAACCTTTTCCAATTGAAAATAGAGATTACAGCTGGTTCTTACTTACATCATCGAATTGTGTGTTTGTTTGGTACACCCAAAAAAACACACTTCATGTTTCAAAGAATAAGGGTGCTTCTTGGCAGAACACCGGCCTGACCAGCATCCTCGAAGTCATTCCCACGCAACGAGGAACCTACGTGTTGGCTCGGGACCGCAGGACGGTCTATTTCTCGGCGGATGGCATTAGCTGGCAGAGATTGCCAAGCCCTCCGATTAGCGGAGACTTGTATTTTGGGATAAATAGCACCGAGCCGGCCTTTTTCCTGCCAAATCAGCGGTCCACGGTCCTCTGGCTGAATGAAGTATCTGAATGGGTTCCCTTGGCTTTGCCTGAGCCAATGAATTCCAAAGGTGCGGGCTACGGCTTGGGTCTGTATGCTCTTGACCCCGGTCTTTTTCTCATGTCTTCATACGGCAGCAAAGACGACCCCAACAATCCTATGTTTTGTTATTTCCAGGACTCCGGCCAGGTTGGCGAGGTGTGCATAACCGATTACTTCGCGGGCGGCCCTATAGCCGCTATCAATAACGGAGTTCTTTTCATGGACCGTTTCATGACGGTTATTTCAAAGGTAGTGAGAGCACCGTTCTGGCAGAACTTAGTTCTGACCAATGAACTCGTCGGCCAATAAGCAGCATAAACATTGGCATATTGACGGCCCTCTGCAGTGACATACCCTCGCCCCCGACTTCAACCCTGGGGGCCCCATGGCAAACGACGACCTCAACGCCGGCGATGTCCAGCTGGCCAAGCAGAAGAGCCAACTGGACGGCCGGGCGCAGCGCCTGGCGAATCAGATTCAAGCCCAGGCGCAGCCGGCTACCGCCGCCCCGCCGATCAGCGGCAACCCCGAGCGTGCGGCCAGGATGCAGGCGCAGTTCGATACGCCAGTGACACGCGGAATCCCAGCTCCCCCCGCCTCCCCCGTGAAGAATTACGGCCCCAACCTTGGCCAATTGCAGGCAGCGGCCCTGGCGGACATGGGTCGGTCCCTGGTGGCACGAATCGCTGGCGGCGACCCCGCTACCCTTTCGGGAGGACAGAATCAGTTCACCAACACAGCGGTGACCCAGGCCAATCGACAGGGTACCGGCTCGTTTGCCGATGACGTGCTGACTCACATCGGTGCTCGTCGCGCAGATGGTAGCGATCCCCAGCAACCGCCCGCCCTGCCCGCACCCGGCCTCTCTGCTGCGATCCCTCCTCCCGCAGCGGTTGCCAATCCTTCAACCGCACCCGCGCCAGCCCTCACTCCTAGCTCGCCGCCGGCAACTCCGGCCGCGGCCACAGTCAGCCCAGCGGCAAATGGGTATCAGGACACCGGAATAGCGGATGGCCTGGGTAGAAAAATCGTAATGCGCCGTGACGCCCAGGGCCGTCCGACCTACACCAACGACGCGGCAGCCATAGCCGGCGCGCAGAATACCGGCGCCCAGCCGCGGGCAGGCCTGAGCATCATCGGCGGCGGGCAGGAAGGCATGGAGCGGAACCTGCGCGCCGTGCAGATCATGCAGCAGACCCGGGCGGACAACGCGGGCGGGGGCCTGACCATCGTTCCCGATAGCACCCAAGGCTCGCTGGCCAGCCAACAAGCCCGCGCCCGACGTGAAGCTCTGGTGAGCGCCGAGATAGCCGCCAGCCAAGGGCAGCGATCCGGCCAAGGCCTGCAGCAAATCCAGCCGTTCGACCCGGCCCGGGCGGCGGCTGATCGGCTGGCGCTGCAACGGGGCCAGCAGGAAGTGGCCAGCGGGCAGCTCCAGCTCCAACAGGCGCAGCGCCTGGCGGACCTGCAGGCGGTCGTCGCTGACGGCAACCGTCCAGCCGACGAACGTCAGCAGGCCGCAGCCGCCATCCAGGCCCTGCAGGGCAACGACAAGGACAGGTACCAGACGCTCGAGGTGCCTGGCGGCGTGGACGAGGCCACCGGCAAGACCATCGTCCTGCGGAAGGTTTTCGACACCCGAACGGGCCGCTTCGTCGATGAAGGTGCTGACGCACCTGGTGCTCAACCCACGAAGCCAGCGCAGCGGTTTACCCCTGGATCCATCTACCGCAACCCCGCCGGCCAGAGCGCACGGTTCAAGGGTTATGACAGCAACGGCAAAGAACAGTGGGAGCCCGTTTGATGGACTTCGATTCCAGGGACGCAGTAGCGGCCGACCAGACCACCACCCCGGCCACTGGCGAGCAGCCTTTCCAGTTCGACTCCACGGGCGCCACCGAGGCGAGCGTTGGCAACGAGTTCAAGCACGGCATCAGTGCCGGCGTCGACTCCGCCCAGGGCGCCCTGTACGGACTGGCTGGCCTGGCCGGTGACGCCGTAGGCCTCGACGGCGTGCGCGACTGGGGCCTGGCAGGCTACCAGCGCAACCAGGAAGAAGGCGCCGCCAACGCCCCGGCCGTGGGCACCTACCGCGACATCGGTGGAGTTCGCGATGCTGCGCTCTACGCCGCTGGCGGCCTCGGCGCACTGGTCCCCTTCGCCGCCACCTCGTTGGCCAGCGCCGGCGCCGGCGGCCTGGTAGCCGCAGGCGCCAAGGTAGCAGCGCGCAAGGGCGCCGAGCGTTTCGCCCAATCCCGCCTCGCCCAGGGCGTGGCCGCCGCTGCCGGCCGCCTGCCGTCCGCGGCCACCGGCGCCAAGCTGGGCGCGCTGGCCAACTCGATCGGCACCGAGCAGGGTCTGATCTACGGCGACATCCACGAAAAGACCGGCGAGTACGCCCCGGGCACGGCCGCAGCCTACGGCGCCGCGGCGGGAGCCCTGGACGTGCTGCCGGAGCTGCGCCTGGCCGGCAAGATCCTCAACCGCGGCGGCAAGGCCGCGACCGAGCGATTCGCGCCCGGGCTGGCCAAGCAGATGGGCCTGGAAGGCTCCACCGAGGTCGGCCAGACCGCGCTGGAAAACCTGGCCGTCCAGGACGTGGACCCGAGTCAGCGCGCGTTCGACGGCGACAACCTGCACCAGATGGTCGACGCCGGGATCATCGGCGCCCTGGGCGGCGGCGCTGCCCACACGATCGGCCACGGGTACACCCGCATCGCCGGCGTGCCCGCGCCGGTACCGGACGGCCCGCTGGCCCGGGCAGCAACTGTTGCTGCCCCTGCAACGCCTGCTCTCCCGGCGCCCGAGCGCTTGGGTCTGCCGGCGCCCGATACGCTCTACACGGGTGTGGATGGCCAAACTTCGACCGTAGGCCCGAACATCAACGTCGATGGTACCGTGCAGCCAGCGCCACAGTCGGGTCAGGCCTTCGTTGCGCCCGAGAACCGCGTGCGCCCCCTAGGCGGAGCAGGCATGGAACAGCAGGTGGGCGAGATTCCGCTGGCTCGCCAGGGCGAGTATCAGGAGGGGGTGCCCGCACAAGGCTACCGCCCCGCCGAGTTGCCGCCCCAGGGGGAGGTCTACCGAGGCGAGCTGGTCGACAATCCGAGCAACGAGCTGGTGCCGATCAGCGGCACAGCGCCTTTCACCCCTTCCGGCCTGCTGCCTCAGCCAGACGCCTTCACCGTAGACAGCGAGGGCCAGGCCCGGCGTGGTGGCCTGGCGCCCCAAGACTTCACCGCCACCGCCGAGCGGCAGAATCCCGGCATGGACCAGCCGGCCAACAGCAGCCCGCGCCCGGCGGCCAGTACCGTGCTCGACCGGGCGCGCAGCACCGTTGCGGCCAACGTGATCCCGGATGCCGTGGCATTCGCCCGCGAGACCGGCGCCAGCATCGGCGTCGCCCGCCGGGCCCTGCGCAATGCCCAAGCCGAAGTCGAGGTGCAGAGCACCATCTTCAAGAGCGCCCCCGGCGCCAACAAGGTCCTGGCCACTCTTCCCGAGCCAAGCCGCTTCGAGGTCGTGAAGTCCGGCGAGCGCGAGTGGAAGATCCAGCCCAAGCGTGACCAGGTGCGCTCCACCGGCGCCGACACCTTCGACGACAGCCTGGCCAAGGGCGATCTCCGTGAGAGGATCAAGCAGAAGCGCGCCGAAAAGCGCCAGTCCAAGCCCGCAGAGCCCTCGGAAGCCCCACGCCGCGGCGAAGTCGGGGGCAAGCTGGCCGCCGGCGAAGTGGTCACGACCGCCACCGGCCGCAGCACCACGCCGTTCCCGGCTTTCAAGACGCACACCAGGCGCAAGGCGATCAACACTGCGAAGGTGGTGGATAGGTGGCTGATGCAGAACGCCCACGACGAGGCCGCCGCCCGGGGCGATGAGTTCGCGCGCCGACAGTTCGAGCAGAACCTCGATAGGCCGCAGCAGGCCGACAAGGACATGGCCGAGGAATACCTGTTCGGTACCGCGCCGATCGCACCCCAGCGCGCGCCCATGCTCAAGCCGCTGGCGCCCAGAGTGAAACCGAGCGCATCCGCACAGCGAGAGCAGGTGAGAACGCAGCGCCGCGAAGAACAGGCCGCCCAAGGCGAAATCAAGGCCGAGACCCGCCCGGCTGCCGAAAAGCCGACCAGCGAGCCCGCAGGGGCGGCCTACGGCGAATCGAACCGACTGGTGAGCAAGGACCGCGCCGCCGAGATCCGCGCCAAGCTGAAAGCCAAGCTCAACGGTTCGCAGCTGAACAGCGGTCTGGATCCTGAGATTCTGTCCCTCGGTGCCGAGCTGGCCGTGTTCCACATCGAGGCGGGCATTCGCACGTTCGCCGCCTTCGCCCGCACCATGGCCCAGGACCTGGACATGCCGCTGGACAAGGTCCGGCCGTTCCTGCGTTCCTGGTACAACAGCGCCCGGGACATGCTCGAGGACCACGGCGAGTCGATCGAGGGCATGGACACCCCCGAGCAGGTGCGCACCGAACTGGCCAAGCTGACCAACGAACCCGCGCCGACAGGTGCCACTCAGTCCATCGTTACCCCTGCAGGTCGCGAGCTCCTGGTCCGCCCGAAAGTCGTCGAAGCCGCCGATCTGGTGGCGAGCAATGACGATGGTGGCGCCATCAATCCGGCCTATCCGCAGCATCTACAGCCGCGCGACCGGACCCGGGCGTCCAGCGAAATGCAGGTGAACGACCTCGCCGCGAACATGAATCCCCGCCTGCTGGGCCTGACATCGAGCGCCACCGATGGCGCGCCCATCGTCGGCCCTGACAACGTGGTGGAATCGGGCAATGGCCGCACCATGGCTATCCGGCGCGCCTACGCACGCAACCTCCCCAGCGCCGGCGAGTACCGCGCCTGGCTCAAGGAGCAGGGCCACCAGGTCGACGGCATGAACGCCCCGGTGCTGGTGCGCGAGCGCGTCACCGCCCTGGACGACGAGCAGCGTCGCGCCTTCACGGTCGAGGCCAACGAGCGCACCACCCTGACCCAATCGGCCAGCGAGCGCGCCCTTCAGGACGCCCGCGAGCTGGACGGCATCATTGACCAGTACCGCGGCGGCGACGTGGGCGCCGTGCAGAACCAGGGCTTCGTCCGGGCGTTCATGCGCGACGTGGTGGCCAAGGCCGACCAGGGCGCCATGATGGACGCCGATGGTCTCCTGTCCCAGGACGGCCGCCGGCGCATGGAGGCCGCGCTCATGGCCGCCGCCTACCAGGATCCGGGCGTGGTCGCCGAGCTATTCGAGAACAGCGACAACGACATCCGGTCCATCGGCGGGGCGCTGCTGGACGTGTCGGGCAGCTGGGCGCAGATGCGCCAAGAAGCACGCGCCGGCCAGATTCCTGCCGGCATGGACATCACCACCAACGTCCTCGAGGCGGTCAACCTGGTGCGCAAGGCCCGCGCCAGCGGTCGCCCGGTGGCCGAGCTGGTCAACCAGAACGATATTTTCGCTGGCGACCTGGACCCGATCACGCAAACCGTGGTCAGCTGGTTCTACCGCGGCGAACAACTCAACCGTGCGCGCGGCCGAGACAAGGTGGCGGATATACTCCGCGACTACGTTACCACCGCACGCGCCGCCCAGCCGGGCGACAACATGTTCGGCGACCCGGAACCCACCGGCGCCCAGGTAGTAGGAGCCACCCGTGACAAGGTCCAACGAAACGAACAGCGCAGCGAGCAGCAAGCCGGCCAACAAGGCGGACTCTTCGGTGCTTCTGGCTTTGGCGGCGGTGTCCGCACGCGCGGCGACGCACGACAAGGATCCGAACCTGGCCAAGCTCGCCCAGCAACTGAAACAGGGGGCGTAGATGTACCAGGTACCGCCGGAGGTCTGGAACGCGATCGCCTCGACCGGGAAGCTCCAGAACCCGTCCTTGCAGATCCTGCTGGCCTTGCCGCCGGCGGAAATGCTCGAGCAACTGCGCAGCCAGGAGCAGGCACTGGAAGCGAACGGCGTGCCGGACAGCGTGATAACCAGCTACCTGACGATGGCGCCGCTGCTGGCCGAGCACGAAGCGATCAGCCAGTACATCAACGAGACGGCCAACTACAGCCTTCTGCAGGCACTGCCCGAGGTGCTGACGGCGCAGGAAGCCGTAGCGATCGCCCAGCAGGATCACCCGTTGAACGACAGCGAGAGCGCGCTCTTGCTCAAGATGCTGACACCGCTCGAGCCGAGCTAGAGCGTCGCAAGGCCGCCCAGCGAAAGGCCAACGATAGCGTTCCCACCACCCGCCAGGCCGATCCGGACGAGATCGCCCGCGCCCTTCCCCTGCTGCTCGAGCCCCAGCGCGACGACGTGCTCAAGGCCGAGACCCGTTTCCAGAACGGCAACGGGATGCTGTTCACCAACGGCACCGGTACCGGCAAGACCGCGTCCGGCCTGGGCGTGGCCAAGCGCTTCGCCAATGCCGGCCGCGACAACATCCTGGTGGTCGTCCCCTCGGACAAGATCGCCAGCGACTGGGTGAACTTCGGTGCCATGCTCGGCATGGACCTGACCCAGCTGGCCAGCACCGACGACAATGGCGGATCTGGTCCGATCGTCACCACCTACGCCAACTTCGGCGCCAACCGGGCGCTGGCCAAGCGCGACTGGGATCTGGTCATTCCGGACGAGGCGCACTACCTGTCCAGCGCCCAGGACGGGGAGCGCACGGACGCCCTGTCTACCCTGCGCGCCCTGACCGGCCACCATGACGGGTTCTATCGCTGGATCCGCGATCGCTACAGCCGCGAATACGATGCCCTGCAGCAGGCCCGGGAAGCCATGCCGAACGCGGAGGCGGCCAAGAGCACGCCGCCGGCGACGCTGGCCAAGCTCGAGAAGGCCTTGGCCACGGCAAGCGCCAAGTGGGATGCCATTGAGCAGCGCGAGGCCCCCAAGTGGCGCCAGCGCTGGGAGCGCCAGCAGGACCTGCCCAAGGCGGTCTTCCTGTCCGCTACCCCGTTCGCCTACGTCAAGAACGTGGATTGGGCCGAAGGCTACCTGTTCCATTACGCGGATCCGCGCGAGCAGTTCGGCAACAGCGAGCAAATGCGCGGCTACAGCTACAACAGCGGCGACTCCCGCGAACGGTTCTTCATGCAGCACTTCGGCTACCGGATGCGCTACAACAAGCTCACCGCTCCGGAGGCGGGGGTGAACCGCGAGCTGCTGGAGCAGAATTTCAACCAGTACCTGCAGGACACCGGGGCGCTGTCCGGACGCCGCCTGGACGTGCCGCACGACTACGATCGCAAGTTCGTGCTGATCGATGCCGGCATTGGCAAGAAGATCGACGAAGCCTTCGCCTACCTCAACGACGAGAGCCGCGCCGCCACCGAGCGCGGTGACGAGCAGGCCGACCTGTACCGGGACGTGGAGAACGCCACTCGCAAGGCTTTCGACTACCAGTCGCGCATGTACCTGCTCGAGGCCTTGAAGGCACGAGCGGTCGTGCCGCTGATCAAGCAGCACCAGGCCTTGGGCCGCAAGGTCGTGGTCTTCCACGACTACAACAAAGGCGGTGGCTTCAACCCCTTCGAGCGAGTCATCCAACAAATCGCCAGCGGTCAGCCGGCCCGCGACCTGGCGCGCCAGCTCTTCGCCGCTCGGCCGGACCTGTTCAAACTGGACTTCTCCGGCCTCCACTCGCCGATCGTTACCCTGGGTGCGGCCTTCCCGGATGCCCTGTTCTTCAACGGCACCGTGCCCAAGGCCGAGCGCCGCGCCAATGCCGATCGCTTCAACGACGAGGCGGGCGAGCACCGGCTGATCGTGCTGCAGTCCGATGCCGGCCGCGAGGGTGTCAGCCTGCACGACACCACCGGCAAGTATCCGCGGGTGCTGATCAACCTGGGCCTGCCCGTGCGCCCGGTAGCGGCCACGCAGATCGAAGGCCGCACCTACCGCACCGGTCAGGCGTCGGACGCGGCATTCCGCTACCTCACCACCGGTACCAGCTGGGAGGCTGGCGCCTTCGCCAGCAAGATCGCGCAGCGTGCGGCCACCGCGGAGAACCTCGCCCTGGGCGCCGAGGCGCGCGGCCTCAAGCAGGCATTCATCGACGCCTACGAGAACGCCAACGACGACGCCCCCTCGGCCGAGGATGGCCGCGGCGGCAAGGAATACGACCGGGCGATGTCGGCCGGTAGCCTGCTGTCCGGCTTCAACAAGGCGAAAACCTACTACTACGCCCAGCAGAAGAACACCAAGCGCCGCGACCAGCGCGCGGGCGACGACTACTACGCCACGCCCGAGCCGGTGGGTTTCAAGATGGTGGAATGGTCGGGGCTAGGGGATGGCGAGAAAGGCCTCGAGCCCAGCGCCGGCCATGGCGCCATCGCGCGGTTCTTCCCGCCCCTGGCCGACGTGACCCTTGTGGAGCCGAGCTACAGCCTGGCCGAGCGCGCCGCGCTGTCCAACGGCGGCGCCCGGATCGAGACGATGCGCTTCGAGGACTTCCCCCTGGTCAACAAGGCCCACGCCGTCGTGATGAATCCGCCCTATGGCCGCGGTGGCAAGACGGCGGTGGAGCACCTGGCCAAGGCCGCCCGCCACCTGTACCAGGGCGGCCGGATCGTGGCCCTGATCCCACGCGGCGGCATGGTCGAGCGCTACCTGTCCGACTTCATGGCCAGCGACGCGGCCAAGGGTCTGCAGGAGGTGGCCACCGTCGCCCTGCCCGGGCTGGCGTTCGAGCGCGCCGGTACCAGCGTCAACACGCAGATCCTGGTGCTGGAGAAAACCGACCGGCCGCTGGCCCCGCGAAGCATCGACCTATCGAGCGCCGAGGACATCAACGAGCTGTTCGACCGCCTCGAGCACCTGGAAATGCCCGATCGCGGCCCGGTGGAAGCGGCGCCTGCAGAAGCCCCCGCCGCGCCGGCGCCGGCCGGTGCCGACACGCCCAAGGCCTCACCCTTCCGCAAGGCCAAGAAGAACGGCCAGAAGTCGGGCCACATCACCCTCAATGGCCAGCAGTACCCGGTGGTGGAGCACATCACCAAGGGCGGCAAGGGTAATGTCATCCACGGCATCATTCGCCCCGACCTGACCCAGGCGCAGGCCAAGGAGATCGACGCCTACACCTTCAAGAAGGACGGCGGCTGGTTCCTGCGCACCGAGCACCTGGTGGACAACAGCGGTACCCGCTACAGCGCGGCCCCGCGCCCAATCTTCGATACCCCACCGAGCGGTCTGAAGCGTGATGTTTTCCGCACCCTGGCGAGCCGGCTAGCTGCTGGTACCGGCATTGACGTTCAGGTCGTGGATAGCGTGGGCGACCTGCCCAAGGCAATTCGCGAACAGATCGCCGCCGACGGCACCCGGGCAACCGTTCAAGGCATCTGGCACAACGGCCAGGTCTTCCTGGTAGCCAGCCGGCTACGCGACGCCACTCACGCGGCGCAGATCGCCCTGCACGAGATTTTCGGCCATGCCGGCGTGCGTGCGGCCCTGGGCAATCGCCTGGATCTGGTCCTGGATCAGATCTACCGCAGCCTCTCGCCGGCTCGCGTCCGGGAATTGGCCAGCCTCTACGCTGGCCAGATCGAAGGCATGACGCCAGCGGAAGCCCGCCGCCTGATCGCCGACGAGCACCTGGCGCAGCTGGCCGAGTCGAACCCGCGCAACGGCTTCGTGCTCAGGGCACTGGCCGCCATCCGCAAGTTCGCCCGCGAGGTGCTGCGCCTACCCGTGCGCTGGAGCCAGGCCGAAATGGTCGACCTGCTCGCCCAGGGACGACGCGCCCTGCTCGAGCGCCGCGCCGGCGCCGGCACCCGCTACAGCCAGGAGCGCGTTCAGGAAAGCATCCAGCGTGTCGTCGCGAGCGCCAAAGGCGCTGGTCATGCGCCAGAAAAAGCTCACTTCGCGGAGGTGCAGCCTTGGGTTGCCGCTGCGGCGGCGGAACAAGGACTGAATGTCACCGGCTATCGGCACATGCTGGATGGCTCAGCAGTTCGTCACATTCTGAGAAAGCATGGTGATGCTAAATCCGAAGTCCGCCGGGGCCAGATTGCCATCACCGACGCTGACTTTGCGCAGCTACCGGAAGTAGTGGCGTCGCCGGATCGGGTCGTCTTCGGAACGCGCAACAGGCTGAACAAGGAGCAGATCATCTACATCAAGCGCCTGCCTGATGGAACGATGCTTTATCTGGAGGAAGTGAGGACGGGCCGGAAAGAACTGGCCGCAGTATCGATGAGGAAGTATCCCGCCACGATCCATGCCAACGCCATTACGGCGACCGTGGATCTCAACGCGCGAGACGATGGCGGGAATCCTTCGGGGATCACTGTAGTACTCAATCCTAACCAAGACAATAGCAGCCCCGACATCCGCTACAGCGTCGGCGCCCAGCCAGGCGATGCGGCCGACATCGAGGCCCTGCGCAAGCTGGGCCTGGTACCCGAGGACGCCAAGGGCGTGCTCGCGCGCCTGCGTGAGTTCGTCCAGGGCGACATGCGCGCCAAGCTCGACGCCCTCAAGGCCCGGGCCAACGAAGGCATCTTCGACGGCCTGGCCGGGATTCGGCAGGCAGAGGAAGCGGTCGGGATCACCGGCGAGCGCCGCGGCTACGTCTCTGCCCGCCTGGCCACCGGTCTGCCAGATGTCATGCACGGCCTGCTGCACTACGGCGCTCCGGAGTGGAAAGACGGCGTGCTACAGCACAAGGCGGGTACCCGCGGCCTGCTTGAGATCCTGGCCGAGCTGGGTGGCGACAACCTGACCGACTGGCTGGCCTGGGTCGGCGCGAAGCGCGCCGAACTGCTAGCGACCGAGGGCCGCGAGAACAACCTGTCGCCGGACGAGATCCAGCGCCTGCTGGCCAAGGCTGGCGCCCGGGCCCCGCTGTTCCAGCAGGTCTATGCCGAATACACCAAGTTCAACACCGCCATGCTCGACGTGGCCGAGCAGGCGGGCTTGATCAGCGCCAAGCAGCGCGCCGGCTGGATGAGCGATTACTACATCCCCTTCTACCGGATGCCCGAAGATGAGGACGGCACCAGCACCCTGCTGGCGCCCACCAGCAAAGCAGGCCTGTCGCACCAGTCTGCCGCGATCAAGCGCCTGACCGGTGGCGACATCCCCACCGCTGACCTGCTGAGCAACATCCTCACCAACTGGAGCAAGCGCCTGGATGCGTCCATGAAGAACCGCGCTCTGCTCGACGTGGTGGACAACCTCAAGGACACCCCCTACCTGGAAGCCGAGCCCAACCCGGGCGCGCCAGCTCGGGCCCAGGGCGTGGGCTTCGCCCGCGATCGCGACGACATCATTCGGGTGCAGCGCGATGGCCGTGCCGAGTACTTCAAGGTCAAGGACAAGGCCCTACTGCGCGCCGTGACCGCGATGTCCGGCATGTACTTCAAGGATCCGGTCACCACCCTCGGGCGCAAGTTCAAACGGTTGCTCACCACAGGCGTGACCGCAGCGCCTGACTTCATGCTGAGAAACTTCCTGCGCGACTCGGCGCAGGCCTGGATCACCAACCCGGACCAGTTCAAGCTCGGCATCGACTCGGTGAAGGGCTTGCGCGCCGCGTTCGCCCAAGACGCCGACTATCGTGCACTCATGTTCGCTGGTGCAAGCTTCGCCGGCGGCTACGCCAATGCCGCAGACCCAGAAGCCACGGCGGCCGCCATCCGCCGAGCACTCAAGGCCAAGGGCCTGACCAAGGCGCAACAGGACAGCTACCTATCCAGCCTGGCCAGCACCAGCGGCAAGCTCGGCGACGCCCTGGCCAAGGGATGGGAGAAATACCGGGAGATCGGCGAGCGGATCGAGAACGCCAACCGGCTGGCCACCTACAAGCGCGCCATCGAGGCGGGCAAATCACGCCGGCAAGCCGCCTTCGAGGCCAAGGATCTGATGGACTTCTCGATGCGCGGCAACTTCGTCGCCCTGCAGTGGCTGACGGACGTGGTGCCCTTCCTGAACGCCCGCCTGCAGGGCCTGGGCAAGCTCGGCCGCAGCTACCGCGACGACCAGGGCCAGGTGCTGCGCCAGGTGGTGATGAAAGCCGGCATGTTGGCGGCCTTCTCGCTGGTGCTGGCGGCGCTCAACGGCGACGACGACCGCTACAAGGCGCTGCCCGAGTGGGACAAGGACGCCAACTGGCACTTCTGGTTCAGCGCCGACCAGGTGGAGCCGATCCGGATCCCGAAACCCTTCGAGCTGGGCCTGCTGTTCGGCACCCTGCCCGAGCGCCTACTCAACGTCACCGCCGGCAACCAGGACGGCGCCCAACTGCAGGGCGCCATCGCTCGCGGCGTGGTCTCCACCCTGGCGTTCAACCCGATCCCGCAGTTCTACATGCCCATCAGGGACATCCAGGCCAACAAGTCGCTCTACTTCGGCACGCCGATCGAGTCGCTGGCCGACGAGGGCAAGCTACCGGCAGCGCGCTATGACTCGCGTACCAGTGAGGTGGCCAAGGCCCTGGGCCAGCTGACCGGCCCGACCTTGGGCCTGTCGCCCAAACAGCTCGACTACCTGGTCAAGGGCTACACCGGTACCCTCGGCGCCTACGTGTTGAGCGCCAGCGACCTGGTGGCGCACCAATTTCAGGAAGGCGATCGCCCTGCCCTCACCGCGCGCCAGGTGCCGCTGCTGTCGGTCATCTACAAGGGCTCGAGCCCGGGTAGCACCCAGTACCAGACCGATCTGTACGACATGGTGCATGAGGCGGACGAAATCTATCGCACCGCCCGCGCCTGGCGCCAAGAGGGCCGTGTAGAAGATGCCAGGCAGTTGCTCGAGGACAACCGCGACAAGGTGCTCCAGCGTGGCGCCCTGGGCCTGGCGCGTCAGCAGTTGGGCAACATCCGCGCCCAGCGCGAACAGGTCATGCGCAGCACCACCCTGGACGCCCAGCAGAAGCGAGAGCGCCTGGACGAGCTGCAGCGCCGGGAGAACCGGATTGCGGAGCGTGTGGTCACCCGTGCGCGGGATGCCTTCAAGTAGCCAGCAAACGGGGCTCAACGTGCAATCGGAATGCCCGCCGTGTGCGGGCATTCTGCTTGCCAAACACCCCATTGACGCACCTTTGCAGTGACATACCCTCGCCGCGAATTCACTCCCGAGCGCCGCCATGTCCTGCTCGCAATCGCTGCTCATCTCCCAGGGCCATACCTTCGACTATCGCTTTCGAGTCGGCACGACTGCGCCTGTCCTCAAGCCCATCACCGGCCTGGGCCGCACGGCGCCAGCGACGTTGACCGTTCCAGGCCATGGCCTATTGCAGGACTGGCCCTATCGCATCGAACAGGTCACGGCCCCCGTGGAACTCAACAGCCCGGAGGACGACCTGGCAGCCTGCTACCTGGCCGAGGTAGTGAACGCCGACACCCTACGCCTATCCGCCGTCAATGGCCTCGGCCTGAAGCCACTGAACGGTTCCGCGGCGGTCATCCGCTACTTCGCCCATGACGATCTCACCGGTCTAGCCGCACGCCTCGTCGTGCGACGCTCCCCCCGTGGCGAGGTCGTGGCCACCTTTGGCCCCGGCAGTGGTGTCCGCGTCGACGTGGCGTTGGCCAGCATAGACATCAGCCTCTCGGCGGTCGTTACCGCCGCGATCAGTTGGCGGCAGGCCACCTACGAACTTGAGCTGTACGACCCCAGCAATGCCAGCCTGGTTTACCAGCTGGCAACCGGCCCCATCACGGTAGAGGCCTGAACATGCGTCGCCAGTGCCTGGTGTTTCGCTACCACGGCAGCGATGCCCGCTTCTCGCTGCCGTCCCCTGTTCGCCAGCCGCAGGCCAGCACCCTCGGCGGCCGTCTGGTGGTGGCTCACGGCCAACGCGGATCCGCTGGCAGAGAAGGCCCACCCGGCCCCGCCGGCGGATCCGCAGTGCAACGCATCGCCGGCGAGTCCCTGAGCGCGCTGCGCTACTGCTACGAGCGGGCCGGCCAGACCTTCGTCCTGGACTTCGCCGATCGCAACAACATCGACCTCGCCGCCGGACTCACGCTCTCAGCAGCGGACAGGGGCGGCCTGGTGAACCTGCAGCTGACCGGGCCCGTGGATGACCTCCTCTGGTCCTGGACACCTGGGCCGCTGTGGCTGGGCGCGGCGGGCGCCCTGACCCAGCAGCCGCCGACGACGGGCTTTCTGCTCCAAGTCGGTACCGCGGTATCCCCCACCCGCATCATCCTCAACCCCAGCCAGCCAATCGAATTGGCATAGGAGTGACCCATGGCTGCAAAAAGCTACCTGCGAATGCTCGCCGGCCGGCTGCAACAGGTGGCGGCGACCGTCATCAGCAGAGGCAGTGCAAACGGGGGCGACCTGGTGGCGCTCGGCGACGACGGCAAGCTGCACAGCAGCGTCCTGCCCTCCGGCGTTGGCGCGAACACCCAAGTTATCCCGGCCTCAGAGCTGATCGGCGCCGGCAAGTTCGTGAACTACTGGAAAGACAGCAGCAGCGGCTCCGCGGTGCTCAAGATTCGCCTGGCCGACAATAGCAACGGCCGTCGTGCCGACGGCTTCGTTCTCGATCAGGTGGCAAGCGGGGCCAATGGCACCGTCTATCCCCTCGACCAGGTGAACTCGGCACTATCCGCCCTCGATGCCGGTACCGACTACTTTCTCGGCACTGCCGGGGGAGTGACCGCCACTCCGCTCGACGAGACCAGCACCGACAACCAGGGTAAAGGGAAGATCACCCAGTTCCTGGGCGTGGCCAAGTCGACAACCGAACTCATTACCTCCGACTCTCAGGCAGTGACCCTATGACCAACCGAATTCCCGTAGTAGTGGTAAACGGCCAACCTGCCCAGCTCCCGCCCGGTGAACTCATCGACCCCCGTGCTATCCCACTCTTGCTTGAAATCCAAGAGAGCGGCGTGCTCGGTACCAAGGCGATCAGAGGACTGACCGTCTACATCACTCCCACCGCCGATAGCCAGCAGGTGGTGATAGCTGAGCGCAGCCAGATCAACGTGGTCACTGAGCGCAACATCGTCCAAGGCGGCTACGTCGTGGCCGGTGAAGATGTGGTGAATACCGCTGGCGGCGGCTCCGTCGACAAGTTGGTGGGGCGCATGGTCCAACTGAACCTCACAAACAAGGGTGGCGTGAAAGCCGCCGTCGGCATCGAGCCAGTGATCTCCACGGTTGGCGCCGATACGATCGTCGGCGGCCTGGCACTGTTCTACGTCCCGAACATGGATTCCGTTGCCAACATTGACCGCATTGCGCAAAAAGCGGCGTTCAGCAACGACGACCCCCGTTTCATGATCCATAACCGTGGCGTGTATCTGAACGGCGACCTGCAGGAGCTGTCGCCAACGGCGCACATTGGGCTCATCGCGGGGCGTTACTACTCGGCTCCGGCCCGTTCGATGACACGCAACGCCGTTGCCGCGAACGTTGTCTATGTCACATACGTGCATGTGCCGCACAGAGCGACCATCAAGCACCTGGGGCTCGAAGTAGTAGCCGGCTCGCAAGGTCTGGCGCGCCTTGCGCTGTACAAGGTCGACAAAGGCAAGATCACAGCCCGCATTGCCCAGACCGGAGAGCTGAATACCTCCGCTGCTGGTGTGCTCGAGGGTGATGTCTCGGTTACGGTCGATAGCGGCATGTACGCCCTGGTGGGGATTTTCTCAGGCACGCCGGACCTGGTGTTCCATGAGATCGACAGCCATCGCCAGTGCGGCTCTGCTACTCCACGCGGCTATTCCGAGCACGCATACATTGCCGGCGTGCCATTCGGCTCTCTCCCTGAGAGCGCGGGCATTCTGCCGACCTTCGCGGCGAACACCATCGAGCCGCATCTGTGGTTTCGCGTCTGACCTGACGCCAGGCCAGCCCCCGAAGCGCCCGGCATTGACCGGGCTTTTCATTGGCGCGAGGTCAGCTCGTAGCCTCGCCGCTGTAGAGCCGCTGCAGGCGCTGCTCGTAGGTCTCCGTAGCGCTCGTCTCGTCGAGGTTGAACGCCTGGCGCTCGAGCGGAATCAGGTTCTTCAACGCGGTGGAGAGATCCCGAAGCACCGCTGCATGCGCCGGCAGCGATACCGCCCGCAGCATCCGGGCCCGACGCTGACCGTTGCTGTCGTCGGCTGTCTCGCGGTCGATCGTCTCCTCGATTTCAGCCCGCGCCTGCGCGGCCTCGCCAAGCTGGTCGAACAGCATGCCCACCAGCCCACGGCCGGCGGCGATGTCGCTGCGGTGGCCGTGGATGATGGTCAAGTTGGTGGAAACGGCCGTATCGATGTCCGCTCGCGTGGGCACGTTTCTCCCGATGGAAACAGTGTTTCCAGACCCCGCTTCCGGCGGCACCGGCGCGCTCACCAGAGCCGCCCGCGTGCGTTCACGCACCTCCTGACTCGCGTCCTGTACCCAGCCGCGCGCCTTGGCCTTCTTGCTGATCGCGCCGGCGGTGACCGAGTGCTTGCTGGCCAGCGCCCGCAGAGAAAGCTGGCCCACGCGGTAGTCCCGCTCGATGGCGTCCCAGTCAATCGCGGCACTCTTCCTGCTCATAGCCTATTGGCCCCCTGCACGATGGAGCAGAATGGGCCACCCCATCTCACGAGGCACTTCAAATGTCCAACTCGACGGATTACAACCTCCCCGACCAAGTCGTCCACGACCTGGTGCTGTCCATGGAAAACATCGGAACCGTCCAAGAGGCGCATGGCCAGGACGGACTGATCGTGCTGAATTTCTCGGCCAGCGGTCTCATCGCTGCCAGCGCCGGCGGAATCATCACTGCGGAGCGGCTGGACGTGATGGAGCAATTGGTCGCGGATCTGCGCCAGCGCCTGCAGGCCGGCACCGAGCATGGTAGCCAGTGCCTGTTCGTGGCGAAGATGCAGGACGAGGTGCTGGAGACACCCGACGCGGCTACCGCTCACTAGCGCTGTCCTGGATCTGGGCCTGGGAGCTGGGTGCCCAGGTGGCGCCCAGCCGCCGCGACGATGCCTTCTCCGCAGGGCGCAACGAATCGCGCCAGTTGCTGCCACGGTAGCGGCGTTGGCGCACGGTCTCCCATTTCAACTTGCGGATGACCGCCCACTCCAGTGCGGTCTGCGTCACCCCGTCGAGGGTGACCAGTGTGTCCGGTGCGCAGATGCCGGCCTGCCTCATCGCCACCCTCCTTTGCCGCTCAACTGAGCGCCAGATTGTCCAGCAACGCAGCATCGGCGCCGCTTCCAGTCGGATTCCCGACTATTTCGCGTGATAGGCCCACCAGCAGGCCAGCGTGACCTTGGGCAGTCTGTCGACGGTCTGGCCGGTGGTGGCGCACCAGAGATCGATCAATCGCTGCCCCTCGCTCCAACGCGGCTCCGCACCTTGCTTCCAGCCCAGCAAGGTCGAGCGTGGCACGCCGATGCGCGTGGCGACGGTCTTGGCCTTCAACCCCTGGCGCGAGAGGTCGGTGATGATCTGGAACCAGTCGACGACAGGCCGTGCTTCTGAATCGGCCATAGCGACCTCCTGCGTAGCGCGACGGCGTGCTATCGGGATGGAGAAATGGGGTCATGCCGTCCTCCGCTTCCCATAGGCCGCCAGCATCAGATCCTCGGGATGTGGCAGCAGCAGCTCCAGGTGCTCGGCGCAGTAGCGGTCCAGGCGCTCCAGGTACTCGGCCATCTGGGCCTGGGTGAACCCGCTGGTCTTGGCGCGGCCGACCTTGAATTCACCGCCGGCCGGGCCAGGCATTGCTACCTTGCGGACCTCGCAGGGCCACAGGCGCGCCACCAGGATCTCGTGCCATTCCTGGGCGCTGGCGAACTGACCGAATGTCTCGGCCAGGTGCTTCTGGATGGCGTTGTTCCACATCCAGAGCAAGCGATTCTGGGCGTCGCTGCGCTGGCTGCGGATCTCGGTGATGGCGATCTTGCGTGGCTTCGACATGTCCAGACCGGAGAGGAAGCTCACCAGGCGGTCACGGTCGGCTGGGGTGCGGATGACGTGGTCAGTCATGGAAGTCTCCTTTCCTCGGGACAACCCACCAGTCACCAACGCCGTTCCAGCGACCCGCCGTTCCTTGCCACTGAGTGTTGCCGTCGTTTCTGTAGCCGATGAAGTCCAGCCAGCGCCGATAGAAGACTCTATGGGCCTGACGCCAATCAGGCTCCCGCCCATACTCCTTCATCACCGCTATCGACCAACGCATCCAGCTCATCGCCACAACTACGGCCCAGGCCATCTCAACGAGCAGCCATACCGCTATCGGCGCGACTGCCATCCACAGCACAAGGCCGGTCCACCAGAACAGGGCGTCGAGGTTCATGCCGCCCCCTCCGTCATGATCGGCACGATCCGCACCCGCACACACGGCGTCTCGGCGTAGCGCCGGCGGAAGTTGCCATCCGAGGCCAAGCGGTCGTCCTTCCAGACGATGCCATTGCAGCCGTCGCAAATGGCCTTGAGCACGTTGTCGGCGTCCGGCAGACAGGTAGCGGGCAAAAGTCCCTGCAGCGCCTGGGCGCGCTTGCGTTTGGGCCACGAGGCCGGCACCTCGTGGTAGATCTGCAGCTCGATCAGCACAGGCCCATCGATCAGGCTCCGGCCACGCATCGCTACTTGGGCAGCCTGGGCGACCTGAGCCTCGTACTCCTTGGTCTTGCTCGGCGTGTACAGCCGGACCTGGCCGGCGATGGTGGTACCACGCGGCCTCCCCTTGCCCTGGGGCTTGCCGGGCACCACGAACTCCACCGGGGCGAACTCACGCATGGCAATCACCCCGCAAAGCCCGGTCGTGAGCGATCAGCGCTTCTAGCTGTGAGCGAAGGAGCCCCGACGGCTGCCGTTGAGGCTTGATCCGAAACAGAAAGCCCAGCGCCCTGAGCGTGCGCAGCGGCACGCTGGTACCGTGCTCGTCTTCGATGTCCTGGCACGTGCGACAAACCAGTTCCCGGGACTCGGTGTAGAACATGAATACCGCGGCTCGATGGCAGCAGCGACTGCATCGCGAGTCATGCATCGCCAGATACCCCTATCCCGAGAGCCTTGCGGCTGCGCTGAAATCCTGCCTCGGTGCGATCCGGGAGCCGGACCTTGGCCAGCAACATCGCCCGCGCCTGCCTCGGGTCGCTCGGGATGCCCTGGATCTCCATCAGCCGACGCGCCTCCTGGTGGCTGTGCGCGAACTGCACCTGCATCGGCGACTTGTGCTCGTGCTCGAGGCCCAAGGCCACCTCGTCCTCAAGCGGCTTGCCCATCACAGCCCGGGCGCGCACCACAGCGAAGTTGCGCGCAAACACCTTGCGCATCGCTTTGTCGTCCAGCCGCGTGGTCTGCAGGTCGAACTTCCCGGTCAGCCTGGCGGCCACCTCGACGATCCGGTGCTGGTACACACCGCGCAGCGCCTGCTCCCAGGCCTCGTCCTCGGTGGGTAGGCCTGGTACCTGCAGGCACATCGCGCGGAACTGCGGCGCCGACGGCGGCCAGCCGTCGTTGTCCAGGCTGGACAGACCAGCCAGGCCATTCGCGAGCTGGCGACCCGTGATGCCGGTCAGGTGCTTCGCCCAAGCGTGGTCAGGTTTCGGGATCACGCCAAAATTCGCCGTCCAGCGGTGGCCGTAGGTCTCCACCATCGTGATCCAGAGCTTCTCCAGCAGCTCCAGGCGCAGCGGCTCCACACGCCTGGGCTCGTTCGAGGCGTCCGCGCTCGATGGCATCGAGGACTTGCTCTGTAGCTGGGAGGCTGCGGCCTCGGCCAGCTTGACCACGGGTGGCACGGTTCGGAGTGGCTTCTGCGTGGGCAGTTCGTCCGGAGTTGGCTTGAGCATGGCGAAGGTCTCGGATGATTTTCTGGGCAAGCTCGTGCTCCCACTGGCCCTGGGACTGGTACTTGTCCGGCCGGCAGATCCAGTAGGAACGGAATTCGAGGAGGGTCTCGGGTTGAACGGGGGTGTTGCCTAGGCCGTTACGCATTGCCGTGGCCTTCCACGTCTTGGCGGCTGGCTGCCAGTCGTCGTGCATGGCGAAGCGGTCTTCCGGGCTCACGCGCGGAGGAGGAGGAGGATTGTCTTTACCGGATACCGGAGGTGTGCCCACTTTTGGCAATTCACCCCCTGCCGCTTCCCTGCCCTCTTTTTCCTGGAAACCCGCGTCGTTGCTGGGTTCCTGACTGCCCTCTTCTCTGCCCGCTTCATCTGCCCACTTACTGCCCTCTTTATTTCGGGCGGACTGATCCCGTTGGGCCAGCAGCAGCGGAAAAACAAGGCGCCTCTCGGCCTGGTTCGGGCCGACCAGACCGACCTTTTGCAACCACACCACAGCACGCCGCAGCTCCTTCTCGGAGGGCTCGCCGCCCTTGATGCCCTGGTGCGGCTCGACATACAGCTCTTCGGCCAGGGACTTCCAGGAGATCCCCCGCTTGAGCCCGACGATGCCGGTGCTGTAGTCCATGAACGGACGCAGCCCGAAGGCATACGTCAGACGCGCCAGGTGAGGCAGGCCACGCAACGCTTCGCGCTCGTCGTCGTTGATCTGGAATGCGGGCACAGCTCAGTCCCACCCCAAGGGCCCAGGTCGTTTGCTTTCCAGCTCCAGGCAGCGCCTGGAAAGGGTCTTCAGCGACTCGATGTATTCGGCCGGGTGGCACTTCACATCGTCGGGAACGACCTGCAGGCCGAGCAGCACCAGAACTCTCGCCCAGCGCTCTATCTCGCCCTCCTTCCAGCGGCTGACAGTGGATTCAGAGATGCCGATGGCCTCTGCGACCTGGCGCTGCCCCACGGATGAAAGGCGACGCAAGATCAGCGACTCGATCTCCCGTGCCCTTGCGCCTGGGTCCTGGCTCAATGCGGGTGTGCTCATTGTCAGGCTGCCGGCTGATCCACTTCTGGCTCAACGAAGCGTTCGGGATAGAGGATATGGATCTCAGTGATTTCCCCCTCGAACACAGCGCAAAGCTTCTCGGCCAAGCCAGCGGACGACCGCTGAACACCTCTTTCAACCCGGGAAAGGTTCCCAGTATCGATCGCCTCGCCAGTAGCTCGAAGTCGATCAACCACATCTGCCAGTCTCCAGCCTTTCTGGACCCTGGCTCTTTTCAACGGAGTCATGGGATGACCACCTGCCTGAACGTTGTCGATCCAGAGTCTGCGTATGGCGCAGATATTTTGCAAGGCAAATCTGCGCAGTGCGCTTTGCGCGCAACGCAGCCAAGGTCGAACATTTCTGGAATGGAAATCGGCGAAATCATCCGCCAGGCCCGGAAGAAAAAAGGCCTGACCCTTGAGCAGCTTGCTCACCAGGTCGGAACGGACACTGGCAACCTCTCTCGCCTCGAGCGAGGGAAACAAGGAGCCAGCCAAGAGTTACTGTCCAAGCTGTTGGGAGCGCTGGGCCTATCACTTGGCTTGGTAGAGGGCGATCAAGCCAACGCCGAGCCCGGCCCGACCATCACGACACCCTTCCGCTCAGTAAAGATCGTCGGCACCGCCCAGCTCGGCACTGAGGGCTACTGGACCGAGCTCTCCCCCAGCGATGGACACGTCGACATCCCGACAAAGGACAAGGACGCCTACGCGCTCCGTCTGCGCGGCGATTCGATGTCCCCGGCGATCCGGTCTGGCTGGGTGGCCGTGTGCGAACCGAACTCCCAACTGATCCCCGGTGAGTACGTCCACATCAAGCTCAAGGGCGTCGACGGTGAAGGCGAGAGCATGGTCAAGGAACTGCTCTACGCAAACGACGAGGAGGTCAGCGTCATGTCGATCAACGATGCGTTCGGCCGGCGAACCCTGGCCCTGGCCGACATCGAATACATCCACCCGGTGCCTTTCATCGTGGCACCGAGCAAGATCATTTCATAGCGGCAACAACTCGAGTCAACGATACAAGGAGGTATCATGAAACGGATCTTGGGATTATTAATCCTCGCAGCCCCCATATATGCTCACGCTGCTAACTATGCTACCTGCCTGCTTGATAGATTACAGGGTTTGCAAAACTACCCAGCAGCCAACGCAGCGATGAATACCTGCTTAAAAGAACACCCGGGCGGATTTAACAACGTAGAGCAAGGAGCCGGATTAGGCTTCCTTTCGAAATACGACGATCCCGACACCTGCACTTTAGAACTTGCTGCAACGACCAGCAGTCAAGCAGTTGCAAGCCAGATTCGCAGGGCTTGCTATAGGCTATACAAAGAGCCAGAGTTTACTTTTGACTCACACAACGCCACTCCAATAACGCGCTAATCCCCCCCTGAAAACCTCCACTTTATTCACCCGGACATTCACAAGAAAAGAGCTGGCACCATATTCATCTATAGATGCCTACAGCGCCAAACCCTACCTTCGAAATTTAGCTTACCCAGTCGACGCCACAACTGTAGCTCCAAATAAGATCATCCAGCAGTCAATCCAATGCACAACGGAGGTGCCCATGTCCTACCTCGTTTTATCACGTAAGCAAGATGAAGCCCTGGTGCTACGCCTGGCCGAAGGCGCTGACGAGCAGTTGTTCCTAGAGCAACTGCGCAGGGGGATCGAGATCAAGGTAGTCGAGGGAATGGCCAAGTTGGCCATCAGAGCCCCTCGGGAGCTGGAGATCGTCCGCCAGGAGTTGCTGGAGCAAGCGCCTTGAACGTGATCTAGTGAAGAGGGGATAGCAGGCGTAGCGAAGCACGTTGCAGGCCGCCTAATCCGTGGTGGTAGATATTCTTACGGGCGAGGAATGCTCTAGAGCGGACATTCCAGCTGCATCGCACTTGATGGCGCTTCCACCAGCAGTTACTGTACATATAGACAGTAAAACGCAAAGGAGATGCCCTGTGGCTAATAGCATTGCCTATGCTTTCGCCTCTCAATCACTGACCACCAGCTACGAGCGCCTGGTCCTCCGGATCAACGCCTGTATCGCCAGATCGACCGCCCAGTTGGCACGCCGGTGCCGCATCGAGCGCTTACAGGCCGACTGCGACGACGACTGGGAACGGGTGCTGGATGAGCTGCGACAGGTGGACGGCGTAACTGCCACCTTGGACCCCGACGGGGCGCTGCTGCTGATCTGGAAGTTGCCCAACGCCAACTGATCTGTCCCCATCGAAGAAAGAGCCCGCCGAGTGCGGGCTTTTTTTGTTTCCGCAAAAACTCATGGAATTGCGAATTCTGCGCTTGACGCAGATTCTTGTTCTGCGCAGAATGCAAACCAAGAACTGCGCATGACGCAGATTAAGGCAGATCTAGTGCCTCGCTCTTTCACAACCTGGAACCCCATGCCGGTCACTGGTAACCGGCCTGCTCGAGGCTTCGACGTCCGTCTGGAGGCGTACGGGCCGAGGGTTGCACCGCTAACGCTCACTGTCGGAGCCCTGAGAACGGGCATGCACCGGCACGCGGACAGGCGCCGAAAGCGCTTGCGGTGAGGACAGAAACAATCGCCCAGGCGCAGGTGGCGGGTAACAGCGCCCAGAGCTACACCACTGCGGCGTTCGGCATGCCGGCGCGGCGGTACCCCTGACAGCCAGAAGCACCACCCGCGCGTTGTAGAAGCCCAGTAGGCGTGCGCGGCAGCTGTACCCATCGCCTGGCCCTCGCCTGGGGGCCAGGTATGCAATACCGATCGCCTGGGCCACCAGGCTGCATCGGGGTGTGATCGGATGAGCTGCAAGCAAACAGCGGGGTGGCCACCTCGACCTCCCTATTGAGGCGGTCGATTGCCCAGCCTCCGATCACACCCCGATGCAGAAGACGGGAAGTCGCGCCAGCTACAGGCCAACAGGAGCTGGCACTGCATCACGGAGACGAATGCGCAGGCTGATGCGCGAACGCTTGTGACTTGAGCAACCAAGTCGGCTCGAAGTGGCGAGTGTGAAATGACTCAAGCGTTACTGCCCAAAAGCCGGAGATCAGCACCGGCCGTCTCCACCAATTCCAGCGCCGCCTGGCGCACACCCGAGACCCTACCCATGACCCTCGCCATTCAGCGTGAGCGGGCGCTCGAGTGCGTCCTGGGGACAGGCGCTGCTCGCAGCGCGCGATCCGCTGTTCACCGCTCGATTGGCACGCGCCGCAAAGGACCTCGACCGGCATGAGAACAGACATCGAATCGATGCGCGAAAAGGCGACGGCTCTGCTCGACGCCGAAGTGCGCCGGCTGACGCTCTCGATCAATTCCAGGCCCAGCACGGACTACCTCCAGGGGATGGTCCAGGCCTATTACGCCGTCTCGCTGATCACCGAGCGCCAGCTCAGCGACTACGAGCGTTTCATCCACACCATCGACCGTGACGCGGCACTACACGGCCGCGCCGCGGCGCTGAGCAAGCTTGGGAGAGAAGCATGACTATCGACTGGAGCAAGGCGCCGGAAGGCGCAACGCACTGGGACTCGCGTGGAAACGCATGCAGTCTCGGTTTCATGAAGCCAGGCCTTCGCACCGGTGAGTGGGAATATGCTGGCTGCGGCGGCCACTGGGTTCTTTATGGCCGGGCTGATATGAATTTGATCAATGCCATGATCCCGAGGCCTGAGCCCTGGACCGGCGAAGGGCCGCCCCCGGTAGGGACGGTTTGCAGGCTGAAGTCGCTTGAAGGTCCACTCGGCGAGGGTAGCTGGGGAACTGCCGAGATCCTCTATTCCAACAAGCATGCCATCGTCTGGCGCTGGCAAGGCCACCCTGTCTTCGAGTTCGGGGCAAACTTCGGCGACGTGAAGTGCGAGCCGATACCTACCCCCGAGCAGATCGCGGCCGAGGAGCGAGAAGCCGCTATCGACAAGCTGATCACCGAAAGCGGTATCGATTTTGGTGCCGGTGAGCTGATGAGCCCGCTGGAGTACGTCAGATCGACGCTGGCGGCACTGCATGACCTGGGCTACCGCAAGGTCGAAGGCGGTGCAGCATGAGCCTGAAGCACGGCGGCAACGCCTTTCCTGTGAGCGGACAGGGCGAAGCCCACCGAATAGGGACCGAGGCTATCCAGGGCATCACGGATCCGGTCGAGCGCGATCGCATCTACATCGCCGCGACTGCTCGAGCTGCCCAGGGAATGACCCTGCGCGACTACTTCGCCGCCCATGCCTTGCAAGGGCTGTGTGCTGATCCGACTACCGCAGGAACGAAAGGGATAGAGCTGGCGGAAGAATGCTACCAACTGGCCGACGCCATGCTGGCGGCCCGGGAGGTGCAATCGTGACCACCTCCCCCGTTCCCACCATCACCGACGACCAGGTCGCCGAGGCCGAAGCGCGCCACACCCTGCTGCTGCGCGCCAAGCAATCACTGCCCGAGGCCCTGGGCCTACCGCCGGAGACCCGGCTGATCGATACCCCGATCCGCTCCCCGATGATGCGCCGGCCTGGTCGGCGCTGGTCGGTGGAGGTGGCGTCGTGAAAACCAAAGCAATGGCCCGCGCCATCGTCGAGGGCGCCCTGGCCGCCATCGCCCTCTACGCAGTCCTGATCATCGCATGGCTCGCCTTCCACTGACTCTC
>Ga0157366_1000091_pt1 | contig 51247 bp, 65 predicted proteins | sample AttbisABBM1_FD_113149 | JGI IMG/M metagenome (GOLD analysis project Ga0157366, IMG submission 113149) | Fungus gardens microbial communities from leaf cutter ant in Botucatu, State of São Paulo, Brazil - Atta bisphaerica ABBM1 | ecosystem: Host-associated > Fungi > Mycelium > Unclassified ...
ATATCCGATCTAAGTCCATCCAAATTTAAGTCTATCTAAAAAACTGGAATATAGGAAGAAGACAAGGTCGACGAGAACGTCGAAAAGACTCAACGGCTATCTAGCCACTTCTTAGCAGCCCGCGCAATGCCCTCGAGATAACGCAGACGTATCGCAGCGGTCTTGACACCAACCCAGTCCTTCTGGCCGACCAGCTTTTCTATTTGGTGAACAGTCTCGTTGAGCTTTTCTGAGATGACTTCAGCCTTGTATCATACAATAGAGCAACTGACACACCGCCATTTTCTTCCATGAGGTTGATGACCTCACTGCTATCCTCCGCATCGTCAATTGCCTCTCTGGAATCCATGATCTCCATCATGAAAGCAGTGTCGGTGATTTGGTCAAGCTCTGAGACATGCATGTCATTCTGACCGAGGATGTACTCGGCACGGGCTAGCGGTCGAAGTAAAGCCTGGTAAGCTTCGTTGACCTGGGCTGAGAGCATCTGCGCAATATCCCGCTTGTGCTGGGACAAAATTGGATACAGGATAGCCGACTAGAGCGTTATGTACACACCGATCCTTTTGAGGTCCAAGCATCAGGATGGCACACGGCCTGGGCCTGCCGGAAACGCTGTTTCAAAGTAGTAAGATCTACGATGAAAGGATTTGGCTCGTAAGGGAGCCCGAATAAGTCGTGATGCGTCATATTGGACGATGGGCTGGATATGTTCCAACAGGCTGTGCATGCGTGTAAGAACGAGGGCAAGGGCTTTGAGCATGAAGGGCAAAGGCTGGGAGCAGCAGCACGGCGGCTTTGCGTGTGGATGGTAATGTGTGGTCTGTATAGTGTGTAGGGCAGTCTGTGTAGTGTACAGGGCAGTCTGTGTAGTTTACATGCAAGTCTGCAGTGGACCAGACCCTGAGCTAAAGGCGATGAGGCAAGACACCAGCGAACAGTTGGCATCAAGGAGGAGGTATGACGTAATGCAGCAACAAACTGTACTGAATCTACTGGCAGGAAGTTTCTTCCTCCTATGCCAGTCACAATCCGGCTCTCCCCCTCTCTTCCTATTCCACCCCCTCCCCCTCTCGCCCAGGATGGCTTTATTGTTGATGCTGTTCGCCAACGTCTAACGTCCAAGTCTCGATCCTCTTTCCTTCCAAAGCTGCGACTGCCTACTAAATCACCTAACAAGAAGGAAAACCTGTCAGAGTCATTCAACGAACCAGAAAGTGTTTCATCCAACATCAATGCATTGATATCCGATTGCACTTCAATTACACTGGACAACACTGCGCTTCAAGGAGAGGATGACGAGACCAAAGACAGGTACGAGTGGGCCATTGTGTATGAAAACCAACGTGGGCAAGTAATTCCTTGACCTATCGTCTCATCCCGTCTCAACTAGGAGCTTCAGCATGACTCTTTTCTCTATTCCCTATTATTCAGCCTTGTCCCTTTTACCGACTGATCCTTCTGCATTCACACTCCCAAATACTTCTCAAAAGCGGTCAGAACAACTGCCAATCACCCTTGATGCTTACCCCCTGCCTGATGGTGACTGGCATTGGGTTTCAAGAGCATGGATGATTGATATGCGGGATTCCGATTCAGGTATCGTTCAGCACGACGGCTTCGAATATAACTGGGTATTTCGCCGACTTAAATGGCGAGCACAAGTTGGTTTTCTCAGTGCTGGAGGCTGGGTCCGCCGTCGACGCTGGATCCGCCTAATGGTGCGGCCCTCAAAGAATAAACCCCGTGCTGACTTGGGGGGCTCTAGTTCCTCCAGCTCATCGTCTAGCAGAGCTAATCTTCTGTCCCACTCCACGGCTTCTTCGAATCTCACTAGCATATGCCATCCCCATCATGCGACAGTTGCAACTGTTTGGCATGGAAATGAAGACGACTGGAACCGATGTCGATTGCTCATGTTACGATATGCTCGAGATGGGCACAAACTTGACCTCTGGCAGATATGGCTCGGTTGCCATCACCCTTCCTCTCAGGTCCAATTTACAGACGATTTACTTTCGGACAAGAGCGAACGAGTTCAAAAGAAATTGACTGGAAATGATGGTCCTCTGCCGTCCCAACTTCTCGAAGCTGACGTGTCTCATTGGTCAATAGCACCACCTCCCCGGGATTATCTCGCTCCTATTCTACGCGAACATGTATATCTGTCTATTTCCCTGTTTGATCCATACGCTCAAGCTCTGGATTTAGGGACGTGACTTACTCGACTTATTTATTTATCCAGATTCTCGTGTCCAGTTTTTGAAACTGCTTGATACAGCCGGTTTATTGCACGACCTGAGTGCCAGAGCTGGATCAAGTTTAAGTGCCGGCGAAATTGAGTTTTGGAGCTATGCGAGCGACCTCGATGCTTCATGAAGCACTCAAGGATACCCCCACTTTGATTCGGACAACGTCTCGACATTGATTTATTTTTATTTTTACTGCTTGTCTTTGTGATTCTTATATGAATATCTTCACGTGATTCGTGATTCACTTGTCCAAGGTTGACACTCAACCTTCAATGGCTGCTAAACTTTCATGGTTCCATCGCATATCTCATCTCTCAGATGACCCAACACACCCTGGTCAAATAGCCTTACGTGCATATGCACTATCTCTTGCTCTTTCTCTTGGCCCTTCCCTCATTCCATTCGCGGCTGCCTCTCTTTCTGGAAGAAAGTCTCCCTGTACGGGCATTTCGGCGCTAGAATATGTCCTAAGGAGAGAATTAAGTTACGATGGGTTTGCCTTTGCTATCACGTTGTCTGTAGGGGGAGGGGCTGTTTTGCATCATTTATGGAACAATCTAGACGCCCGTGGCTCGGACCCTCTGGGATTTTCAATTTTATCTTCTATCCTGGAGGAAAAGGATCGAGAGATCGATACAAGTGAATCTGGAGTTAGATCCGTGCTTTCCAAGGCATGGAAGTCTATGATTTGCACTATGAAAGACAAATTAGAGGGTGTAGAACTTCACCCAGAACAACGGACGTTTCTTGCCAACGCGATCGCGTCCTCCGTTGGGATAATGTTACTCCAGAAAGGGAGGGAGAGAGCGTCTAGACTTAAGAAAGGACACCCGTCGTCGACCTCGCCCACCCTGGATTTGACGTTGCTACTTGTCGTGCGAGCGTTAGACTCAATTGTGCAATCATCCATTCATGGATGCACTAAAAACAAGGTTCATCGAAGTTATCTGACAGTTGAACCGACTGCGGTGAAGGACTTTCTGGGGCAGGAACATCAGAGTTGGAGGCGTGCTTCTTCGGACAAGCTGTCGATGAAAATCGATGCCTTATTGTTCTGGGCGTGTAGCGCGAGGTTCGTTGAATCCAAATTTGAACATTTACGGACCTCTGATTAGTGATGTAGAATAATGTGGTGCTTTTTCTACGAGCCCCAGCGGTACGCAGTAGTATTCTTCCAGATGAACCACCACTGATTTTTTCTATAAGACTGCCACGATCGTATGTCAAATGGATAAATACACTTGCGAATATTGACCCTCTTCTACTCAAAACACTCAATTTACTTCGTGAGGAGAAGTGGCTCTATGGCAATTGTAGTCCAGCGTACGTCGACTTTCTCAAACCTTACGCATCCACCCTTCGTCGTCCAACCTCATGGGTAGACCCAACTATTCTACCTCCACGTGGCGGTCCCTCTGCAGACGGCGTTTGGAAGACATTAGGAGTCACAAGCCGACCCGGTGTCGGTGGAATGCCATGTGAACTTGTACATGGGGAAGTAGGACGACCTTTGGGGCTTTCGCATAGCTGCGTCGCCAACGCCAGTCTACGAGGCATCAAAGCGTTTATAGAAGCTATAGCTATCTATATTCCTGTGAGACCTCCACAATGCAATAAGGTAACCTTGGTGAAACTAACTCGTCCTACAGGCACATTTTGTTCCCGTCCTGATGATCCGGCCTCGAACCCTTCTACGACCCCATCGATTACTACAAACCCTTGCTGGCGCTTTACGTAGTGCAACCTTCCTTTCGACTTTTGTGGCATCCTATTATTTTGCTGTGTGCTTTACTCGAACACTGGTCTTGGCTAAGTGTCTACCTTTCGTCTCACATAACTTTTGGGATGGCCCCTTTGGATGCATGCTTGGGGGTGCCCTGGTTTGTGGGAGTAGTATTTGGATTGAAAATGGAAAACGGAGAGGGGAGATGGGGCTTTATGTCTTGCCGAAGGCCTTGAGGACTTGTCTACCAGATCACTGGCTAAAGGCTGGAAAATTTGCGAGGATAGCTGAACGGTGCGCCTCAGCCTCATTTTGTCTGTTCATTATTTTTCCTCTGACCTTGAGCATAGGGTTGCCATTGTTCTTTCAATTTCATCATTACTCACAGCGGCTGTCCACCATCCTGAGTCACTGCGTGGCCTCTCTCGATGGACTTTGTCATTCATTATCAACGGCCCCAACGCTGGATTCTGGAAACGCAAACTCGGCGATCCGAGTGTTCCTCCAACCCCCAGCACTTTGGTTGACCATTCTCAGGACCCGACACCCATGGCCGGTCTGAGCCGTCCTCATACCCCAAACTTGGTCGTCCACCCCCGCGATAGTACTTCAAAGGCATAGGTTTAATTGTAATGCAGCTATACATATCCCTCCCTTAATCATCTATCCCTGCCATACATGCAGCGTGTGGTCATAAAAAGAACAGCTCCCGATTATTGTGTCATAGTCAGCAGATAGGGCAAAGGACCAATCAACCCCATACGCCAAAGATGTATGCTCGTCAAATCTTCGGACGAGTCCTCCGCCACTTGTAAGTGGGAGACCAGCATTTGAAGAATGTGAGTCGAAGGTGACTATTTTGAAACCATCGTGCATTGAGGCCACCAACAGATCCAGTTTACGGCGGAATGAGGGATGCCATTTGACTCGCCAGGCTCCCCCACCCACATCTACATGTGCAAGAGGTGTAAGAGGCTTTCGCACGTCAAAGAGCTGCACCAAGTTGTTGTAACTGTCTCATTTAGATATAGAATGTTGATCCGGATAGATAGATCCTACCTCCCAATTGCAATTAAATGCTCGATATGGGGATTGGATTGTACTGAAGTAACACCAGCTTCAAAGCTGACAAAGTGAGGTTCGGTCTTAAATATTCTTTTGATGACTGACCTCCGGTTGATAAAAATTGGAGAGTCAAACCCACAGCGAGCATCCCACGCTTTCAGTTTCAAATCGTCGCCGCCTGTCTAACAAGTTGAGTACTTAAGCATCGGGAAAATCCATTTTCTACCTGAGTAAATGATGTTCGTATCCCAATAGTTCCACGCAGTAACCCATGGTTCATATTCATGGGCATGCCAAACTTCTGTCAATTTCAATGTTGCCTCGGTGGGGCGAAGGATGCAGATGGAACCATTTGATAAAGACACCACTAATGATCCTAATGCACTGCAGGACATTAGGCAAGATGTTTTCACCGCACATAAAAGACGATAACTCGCACGATTGAGGCGATAAGCGATTGGACCAGTCCAGGGAAAGGCAGAGGACGTCAGGAGAGGTACACTGTATTTGTTCGATTTGGAAAAGGCGACGCTTAAGGTAGATCAGTGAGTCGAGGACAAAACCTTCAATGGAGCACCACAACTAGCCTCGTCAGCATTTAGTTTATGAAGGGTGACACTGCCTTCTGAATCGGCGATGGCCAGGATCGGCCAAATATTATCTTGGTTATGACACCTGACAGGTTCAATCGTCAAAACTCAAGCTGAGGAAATGAGGTATTCGAGGTACCATTTCATGTCCAGTACAGCCGGGAGATTAAATTCTTGTATTTTTTGACTAACAAAAATTATTCATGCGCTTTTTCGATTAGTGGTGCCACTAACTATTGGATTTCACCTGAAGCACCAACAGCATTAGAAACTTGAAAAACGAGACACTGCCCTCGGCGGTGCTGCGGGCCAGTCCTCTGATTTCCTGCAGAGAAACTGTCTTCATCAAGCTTGTACGTTCCACAGACAAAGATGTCACTGGCTATCCTGTTGGGGCAGAACTCGAGTGAATCGGCAGGAAACCCGGTATCAAAAGCAACCATTAACAGTGGAGGAAAAAACCCGTGACGTCATGATCAGTCTAGCACCCTCCATAATTGCCGCGCATCATCCCGAAAAGGCTCGAAAAACCATCAACGGCGTTTCTGAATATCTCTCCTATAAATACGTCCAACGACTAGCATCCACCTTAAGGTTCTGATATCTTACCACCATGGCTGCCGAGTACACTGAAAAGGCTGAAAAGACAATAGCGAACGCACTTCAACTTGCAAAAGATTATTCAAACGCTGAAGGTAACTTGCCCCTTGTGGTCATCATAAATGCATTACTGATTATTCAAAAGTTTACCCTGCACATCTTTCATTTGTGCTCATCAATGAAGCTGGAGTTACCGAGGCCACACTGCCAAATGGTCCCCCGTCTTCTTCCAATGTACCCTTGTTTCCAGGAAGCATCTCAAGAGCAGGGGGTGATGTGGTATGTATTATTTATATTTATGGTCATTCGTTGAATTATAATCACTATTTTTCTCAGAACAACGTGCGACGGTCTATACAAAAGCTAGTGGTCCGCTTACCGGCGCAAAGTCCGCCACCCGAAATCATTTCGTACAGCAGTTCACTCAGAAAGGTTCTTCGGGAAGCACAAAGTTTACAAAAGACGATGCACGATTTCTATATTGCTCAAGATCACCTTCTTCTCGCTTTGCTGAAAGATTCTTCAATACAAGGTGTCCTCAGGGACAATGGTCTCAATGAGGCGACTCTTAAGACTGCGATTGAACATATGCGCGGTAACAGAAGGGTTGAGTCCAGGACGGCTGAACAGGGTTTTGACGCGCTGCAAAAGTACGCGGTGGATTTGACAGCTCGTGCGGAAGAGGGCAAGATTGACCCTGTCATCGGACGGGACAACGAGATTAGACGAGCGATTCGCATTCTTTGCCGAAGGTAAAACTGTCGCTACATCTTTTGGCGAGGGTTCTGATTGCCTTTGTAGGACTAAGAACAACCCTGTCCTTATTGGAGAGCCTGGTGTAGGCAAGACTGCAATTGCAGAGGGTCTTGCTCAGCGCATTGTCAATCGTGATGTCCCTGCAAGCCTCATTGCGCGACTTTACTCCCTTGATATGGGCGCGTTGATGGCAGGTGCAAAGTACAAAGGAGAATACGAGGAGCGTATCAAGGCAGTATTGGACGAGGTTGAAAAGGCGACCGAGAACGATGGTCCTGGTATCATTCTCTTCATCGATGAACTACATCTTATTATGGCGGGACGTGGCGCAGAGGGAGGAGGTATGGATGCCGGTAATTTGTTCAAGCCACTACTTGCCCGTGGAAAATTGCGTTGCATCGGTGCCACAACCCTCGGAGAATACCGGAAGTATATTGAAACCGACCCTGCTCTTGAGCGTCGGTTTGCTCAAGTTCTCGTTAACGAACCCAGCGTTCCTGAGACGATTAGCATCCTTCGTGGTATAAGGGAGAAATACGAAGTTCATCATGGCGTTAGAATACAGGATCCGGCTCTTATCCAGGCTGCTACTTTGGCACACCGCTATCTGACGTCCAGACGTCTTCCTGACTCTGCTATTGATCTGATTGACGAGGCATGTGCAAGGTTAGTACTGCGATCTGTCTTATGATTTTATCAGTTCTGATCAAGCTCTCTAGTGCTCGCGTTACTAGGGAGACTGAACCTGAGGCTCTCGATCAGTTGCGCCGTCGCAGATTGGAGCTTGAGGTGGAAATCCATGCCTTGGAGAGAGAGAAGGACGATGCCAGCAAAGAGCGCCTCAACAAGGCTAGGAAACAATTTGCCGAAGTAGAAGAAGAAATTGGACCTATCCAAGCTGCATATGAAAATGAGAAAAGACGAGGCGATGACATTAATGATGCCAGGAGAAGGTTGGACGAGCTTCAGGCCAAGATGGAAGATGCTCAACGAAGGTGAGTTGGTATGGTGTTTGACTGTCGTTATGCTCATGTTATTATCTAGACATGATCTTGCAGTGGCTTCTGACCTGCGATTTTATGCTATTCCTGACCTTAAACACCGGCTTGACCAACTTGAATTCCGAAAGGCCGAAGAAGATGCGGCGAGAGGTAGCGGTACTGATACTGTCACTCCCGAGTCCATCGCCGAGATCGTTGCTCGCTGGACAAATATTCCCGTTACCCGCCTGGTCGCCACAGAAAAAGAGAAATTACTCAGGCTGGAGAAGGTTCTGGGACAGCAAGTCGTTGGACAATCAGACGCAGTCAAGTCAGTGGCCAGTGCAATTCGTTTATCGAGGAGTGGTCTTGCAAATCCGAATCGTCCAGTTGCAAGTTTCTTGATGGCAGGCCCCTCGGGTACTGGTAAAACATTGCTCGCCAAGACGGTATGTGTTCCAAAGGTTCTTACCTACTTTTTTCACTGACAACACAACGTCTAGCTCGCGACGATATTATTTGACTCACCGGACGCTATGATCCGTGTTGATGCCTCGGAGTATTCTGAAAAGCACTCAATTTCCCGACTTATTGGATCTCCTCCTGGTTATGTCGGCTATGATCAAGGCGGGCAACTCACGGAGTACATCCGTCGCAAACCGTACTCCATCATTTTGATTGATGAGATAGAGAAAGCTTCCAGGGAATTTGTCACCCTCTTCCTGCAGGTCTTGGATGATGGTAGACTTACAGACGGGCAGGGCAGAGTTGTCGACATGCGGAATACAATCATCATCATGACCTCCAACTTGGGAGCAGCTTATCTCAACGATCTCGAGGAGGGTGCCTCTGTCAAGGCTGAAACTCGAACGCTCGTTATGGGGGCCATCCAAACCCATTTCCCTCCCGAGTTCATCAATAGAATTGACGACGTCATCATTTTCGTAAGTAGCACTTTCAACATGATTGTAAACTTCAATACACTGACTTTTTGTAGCGTCCGCTTTCTCGGAAGGATGTGCTCAAGATCGTAGACATCCGTTTGAAAGAAGTGGAGGACCGACTGGTGGATAGGAAAATCACACTTGATCTCGATATAGAGAGCAAGGGCTATCTTGTGTCCGTTGGATATTCGCCTGCCTACGGGGCCCGGCCTCTCAACCGTGCCATCTTGTCTGAGCTCCTCAACCCACTTTCCGTCATGATTCTGTCTGGTCGCGTTCGTGACAATGAAGTTGTGAAAGTCCATTTTGACGGATCTCATAATAAACTTCACATTATTCCGAACCACGAGGCAAGCACAACGGACGATCTGGGAATGGATGTGGATAACGATTTATCTGATGACGAGATTGAGGTTGAGGAAATGGACTGATTCAGTTTTCTGGACTAGCAATGTATCAGTATGTAACAATCAATCACTATCACTGTAGTTTAGTACATTACCAGATGAGGCAAGCGTGACTGAAGTGCCATACCACCGACCATGTTCAGTCGGACCATTCCACAGCTTACCCGCTCTCTTCGCCGTGCAGCATCTACAGCTACTCCTACAGCTACTCCTACACCCGTAACACCCAAGGACGGCCTCCCCACTACCCACCAAGCCCCGAACTATCCAACAACCTGGTCAACCAGCCAGGCGTCCCGTCCTGGCCCTGGATCGGGCCCGAGGTTTGAACAGACAAACATGGAGCTTCAGCCCAATCCCTTGAGTGCCATGGGGTTGATTGCCAATGAACCTGTTCGAATTGTTCATGGACGAAAGGCTGTTTGCGACGGAGGTCCGGTTCTCTTTCTACACCTTTATCAATGGCTGACGGGTATCTCTCCTGGTTGCTTATTGTTGAAATTTTGTCCTCGCTTCTTCCATCGTGGATCCGGTTTGTTACTGTTCCACTTGACGACTTGATTGAATTCTCGGAAAATGGGATCCGCACGCACAATAGGAGGAGGACCTCTCGGTCACCCGAAGATCTACATTAACCTGGTAAGTAGTGTGCACTGATCTTCTCATCTCATCATACGGGATGCTGACATTTTGCCCATTCCCCAGGACCAATCAGGGTCACGTTCCTGCGGGTATGACTGCATTTCTGTAGCTCGTCGAGAGAAAAACTCAGTTGCTGACTATGATTCATTTTTTTTTGTTTTTACCGCCCCGTACTTGCCTTGGTGGGATGAACCCTTTTTTTCTACCTCAATGTCTACTCGGGGTTACATTTCGATCGTCTCAACACCATCCCTGCATATCACCACCTCCTTCGGCCGCACCGAATTTCGCTCAATCTCAAATCGAACCATGGGTGTTCACAATGACGCAAATGCCTCGGTTGTAGTTACTGGTAAGTTTTTTTGGATCTGTTGTAGATAATCACTTTCTCTTGTCCGATTCGAATCGTGCTCATTTCATGACTTTTCTAGTGGTCTCCGGTTCGAACAAGTGCCTCATCATCACTAAATAGAGACTCCTATATCCAGCACATAGCCTGGTTGTTTGGAATGTCATCATTACTCGATGTTAAACAGGAAAATAACCCAGGACGGACAACGAGTTTATCATCCACTTCAGCTTTTGAAGTTTGAGTTTAGTTTCATCTCTTGTGCAAGGCATCAAGTCAAGGCCAAAGAGTTGATGTAAAAATACATGAGCGTATGGAACTTATTGACATGATCAACTACTATACCCAGCTTTCCAGCTGCCATAGTGTAAGGGAAGGGGGGAATATGCAAGGTGGAAACGAAGAGTGAACGAAGGGTGGTGTGTGATGTTCAGTTCGAATTGATGTCGAGCCAGCTAATCTTTGCAGTCACGAGGTAAGCAAATGGTAGCAAAAGCGAAGCGGCAAATGATTGTAAAACCTAGGGTGACATAGGCCTAGTCGCATTATATGGACAATGAAAATGCAGAAATACAACCTCCTGGGTCCCGAAGACAGAAATCAAGCGAAGCCAGGGAGACGAATCATGTAATATAGGTGAATGAATGAATGCACAGGTTTCTGATAGTGATTGCAAGGGGAAGGGTCAGACATAAGACAACACCTGAAGAAAGTTCGAGTGACAACCAAGATATTCCCGGAAGAAGGAAATAGAGATAGGAAATGTAGAGGACGGCCGTGCAGTCAGAGTAGAAACCAATGGAGAGTCCTGAGCAAAGATGGCGCAATGAAGTGCTATGGTTATTGTCATTGATTAGATGATGATGATGTTTCCTCCGATGGTGCAGTAAATGACATGGGCGACATTGGTGGATATTCACCTCCAGCAATGGCCTCCAACTGGGAGAATGGTGGTAATTTATTAGGCGATGGTGTATTGTTGCCAGCGGAAGGCAGAAGTGGGGGCTGAATCATTTCACCATGATCATTAGGCAAGAGACCATTTGCATTGTCCCACTTATAACTCACCACTTTGAAGATTGGATTGATGTCAGGCTTAACAGATTTAGGCGTATGCCCTGAACTTGGGGGAGCAAAGGAACTCGGTGGGTGTCCGTATGGACTTGGAGGATGATGTACGACAGGAAACTCATATGAGCTGTGCGAACTTGGTTGTCCAATCCCGGTTTGCTGCATTTGAGGAATCCACGGAGATGGTGGTGAAAGGACGGGAGAGAGAGAAAGAGACCCCACTGGAGGGGGAGAGACACTGCCAAGATGACCATTCGCATTCATACTGGCTTGCAATCGGAAGTCATGTACCAGCTGGCCTTCCAAAGAAAAAGAGTTAGATGAGCGAGCAGAAGCAGGAAAGTCATCAACCGTCCGTAATGAAGACATAGAAGTCATTCTGCTGATGTCGACGCGACTCGGGCGATTTCGTATGTGCGATGGCCCTGGATCACTATCCACAGAGGCGAAGGAGATTCGACTGAGACTATGCACATCCGATGAAGACATGGAGTGATCGTCATCAAAGTCTCGCCGTCGAGCTTTAGGAAATCGCTTGGCTGGTGACCGCCAATCGCTACGATCATCAACAGTAAGTGAATCATTGTGCGACCCAAATCTGCCAGCAGCAGCATTTATGGTGTTGCTTGTCGAGCCAATCATGCTAGCATTAACATTCTGATTCTTACGAATCGGGCCAGACGAATTCTGTTTCTCCTTATTCTTTAGATACTCCACACGCTGCTCGTTACCGGTCTGCCATTCTAGGTCTGTGCCCACAATGTCTCGCATCATCTGGTGACGCTTCTGAATTACAGCACGAGCCTGTTCACGGTGCCGCTTGTCTGCCAACTCGCGTCGCTGTTTCTCAGCCTCACGCTGGAGCCGTTCTGCCTCCTTCTTGTTCTTTCGAGGATCGTTTGCAGGAGGAGTTGTTTCAGAAACACGAATGGATTTGTCCGTGCTAGACGATTGTGTGCGTTTGCGTCCTGATGATTTTGCAAGACCTGGACCTTCCTCATTGACAGGTGGTAGGTGACTGGTCCTGTCGCCGAACAACCACTTGGACGGTTTGATGAAGCCAAATTTGCTTGGCTTTTGTGGACCCTGTGGGGGTGGAAGGGTCGTGCGATTAAAGTTTGCACGCGAGGGAGAATCAGTGATCATAGGGGCATGACCATTGACATGCAACGGTGACTGAGCCGGTTGTTGTAGTGGAGGAGGAGAGATCTCCATAGGGTAATCTTGGTGAGAAGGGACCGCAGCTCCATTAGCATACAGGTGCGAAGGCTGTGGGTGTTGAATGCCTGTAGGAGGATGGTACGGCGCCCGATGTGTAGAGGAAGCATTGGGTATAGAAGAAGATTGAAGATTCGAAGAGTAAATATGGTGTGATGGGCGCTGGGGAGTCGATCCATTGGTTGGAGGGGAAAGATCCTGTGGTTTAGGAATATTATTGCGGGGATAAATTTCGAGAAGATAGGGGTGTTCCAAGCATTGGCGACTTGTGAGACGTTTGTTGGGGTCATACTTTAAAAGATCACCTATGCAGCGAACAAGCAAAGTTGGGACAGTGCGCTCGAAGAGAGTATAGATATCCCTTGGAGGTGTCTGGGGGCAATTTACCATCAGGTTGAGAGAAGAGATTCTCATGGACTCAGGGCACTTACAGGACCAAACCGGAATCCACATCGTTCTGCCGCAAGCTGAACACCCTTCGACCACGACCCTCCACCTATTGGATTTGAATGCTCGTCATGATAGTCACTACCAGGGTCTCCCATTATTTCGCATATACGATGAATTTGGTCCCTATGATCGGAGCCCGGAAAAAGAGGTTTAAGATTGACAAGTTCTGCCATGATAGTCCCCAGTGCCCACATATCCACAGGATTTGAATACTCTTTACTCAGAAGGAGAACTTCCGGTGCACGATACCACCGAGTGGATACATATTCTGTGTAAGGTGGTTTGCTTTTGGTCTCGCGAGCCAGGCCAAAGTCGGCGAGTTTTATGATGGAAACTACATCCTTCTCTTTTGGAGTATTTGAGACGGCAATGGGAGAGACGGAGATGTAATCGTGCAGGCCTATAGTTGTAACGAGAACGTTTTCTGGTTTCATGTCACGGTGGAAATACCCGGCAGTGTGGATATGATCGAGGCCCGAAGCAATTTGGCGAAAAATGTCACATACGAGACCACCCGCAAGGGCACGACCCTTACGAGCCTTGATGAGGTGAAAAAGATTGCCTTCCATGGACTCGAAGACAAAATAAAGCTGCCGGGTATCGGGGAGAAGGAAAAAGTCATAGAGAGGAATAATATTAGGGTGGAAAGGAATTGTGCGAAGTGACTGATTAGAAAGTGAGAAAAAAAAAGACAAGTTGACAAGAAGAAGATGCACACCTGGAGCTCCTTGAGTTTTTGACATTCCTCCCAACCTCCTGCCCACTGTCGCCTCATGAGCTTGACTGCCACGAGCCGCTTCCCGGCCCACTCTGGGCGTGCACCTGCCCCACACTGCATCGGCGAAAGGGGTGTGTTGGGAGGCAGAGTGCCGTGCCAATCACAGAGCCATACGGTGCCAAAGGAGCCATCACCGAGACACTTGATGATCGTGTAGGAGCGTGTGGAACCTAGCCAAGGGTGAGGAGGATGAGAGTAGAAGAAAAAAGACGAACTGGAGTTGGCATTGCCGACGACGAGGCGATCGTTGTCGATGGTGATGGAGGGGACGCCGACGACGACGATGGGAGAGTGTGGTGGTGGATTATTTGCGGGGTGGTTGCGGGGTGGTGGTGGTGGATGGTTTTGGTACATGGTAGGACATGCATTGGATTCAGACGAGAGAAAGCATGGGCAGTTGACCGAGAGAATGTGGCAGCGGGCTTCCTGGCACTATTCGCTTCCCACGCCGTAACAATTACAGTACAAGTCGAGTCTCGACTACAAATTCCGCTTCTTGCGGCTTTTTTAGTACGGTACTTCATGGAATAATTTAGACACGCTTTCCCCATAGTGACTCCGCCGAATCACTTCTCCAAGCACCTTCCCTATGTCAATCACCTCAATTTTCCGGCACCCGCGCTGGTTCTCTTCTTGCGGTAATGTGTTCGTCACAATCAGCTTTTCCAACGAGCTCTCCTCGATAGACTTGAGAGCATCCCCACTCAAAATCCCGTGCGTAACGATGGCGTACACCTTGTGCGCTCCTGCCTCAGAGAGGTGTTGCGACGCAAGGCACAATGTCCCGCAGGTGTCTGCCATGTCATCCACCAGGATGGCAATTTTGTCCTTCACATGCCCCACAAGTACCATACGAGACACTTCGCTCGCCTTTTTTCGTTCCTTGTGGAAGAGCGCAAAGTCAACTCCCAACCGATCGGCAATCGATGTCGCCCTATTCATTCACTCATGATCAGTACTCCCAGGCTCTTACTAGTCCATACCTCTTCGCACCCCCTGCATCCGGTGATACAATTGCCACGTTGTTCAGGTCAAAATGGGTTCGAATGTAGAGGATTGCAGATGGTTCTGCGTACAACTACCAACGATAAGCCGGAAATCAAAAATCACGGTTCAAATGAGGACTTGCACTGTAACCGAACTTGAGCCAGATGATCAATGGGATCAAACACCAGAGACTCACTTGTCAACTGGGACATCAAAAAATCCTTGAATCTGAGACGCATGCAGGTCCATCGTCTAGATAAGAGTGATTTGTTAGCTCAGAAATCAGCAGGCAGGCAGACACCAGTGGTGGAGCAATGGCAACGGCCCAACAATTCCAACAGTTACTCACGATGACATGGTCACAGCCCGCTTTTTGGATCATGTTGGCGACAAGTTTGGCAGTAATGGGTGCCCTGCTCTTGTCCTTTTTGTCTTGTCTGGCATAAGGGAACAATGGAATGACAGCGGTAATTCTCTTTGCGCTTGCGATCTTGCAGGCATGAATCATGATACAGAGCTCCATAAGAGCTGTATTGACTCTACCACAACCAGTGTTGATGATGTACACATCATCCTCGCGCACGGATTCCTGAATTCGGACTTGCGTCTCCCCAATACCACTTCGAGTGACCTCTGCCTTGGATAGGGGTAGGCCGATGCTACAAGAACCAAGCGTTGTCAGTCCAATAAATGGGTGTTGCAGGTGGAGTCAGAAAGGAGTCATACCGTCTCGCTATGACTTCAGCCAGTTCAGGATGGCTAGTGCCTACAAAAAGTCCATTTGCCAGGTGTGCAGGGTACAAGCCGAGTGAAATAGGTACCAGTGAAAATCTTGATTCCACTTCCATTCAGCATGGTAGACTAGGCAAAAATCAATGATCCAACAAGACCACTATGGACAGGTAAGGCAGATTTCAGAGTGCTCTAAAGCAAGGACAAGTGACAATGTTGGGTAGGATAAATAGAGAGAAATGAATAAAAAGATGGTGTGAAGTGGCCGTAAATGGGAAGCGTGCAGTTGAGATCAGCTTTATTTTTTCGGCGCAATCACCTTGTCACAAATCAGTCACCGTTCTCATCCAGCAAGCTCGCAGATTCCCTGTAACACCACATGCATACATTCTTTCTATTGCCTCTGCTATATCTCGTGCTCGTTCTGCTCAGGCAATTAGGCCGTCCGAGGTAACATTTCAAGCACATTTATTGCTTAACTCCATTCGTCCAAATCATCAACTTTTCTATTAGCTATTTTGAGCCACGAAGTCAGTCCAGCACGACCGGTGCCGGTCGTGATTCCAGCGAATGCCTTGATCTTGATAATTCTGCATCACATAGCTCCTTCCCTATCGTCTGATTTATCCTATTTCGTTCGGCGGCGGTGGCGCCGGAAGACCAAGCGATAGTGATCCTCACACTACACTTCTGTTATGAAACTAAACCTTTTTCTTCTACTCCTGGCAGGTGCTTCCAAATGAAAACAACCTCTTTGTTTTCACTCCGGTTACTCCAAGTAGCCGCTCCGCAGGTCTATAGACACTCAAACTCGATTTGCTTTTAGGCCCTCTGGACCAATTCCACACTTACAGATCTCGGAAGTCGTTCAGATGGAACTTAGGTTCTTGAGCATGCGAATTTCAGCAGCCTTCGTCGCCTCATAAGGTTTAGCTTACCACTTGTATGGAGTCTCCTTGACGATGACGACGTCATTGTCAACCAGAGTGCAGAGGTGTCGCGCCAACCCCCGAGACTCGGAGATCATTGTTAGATGCCCGGTACGAGTATAGTGATCCGACTTCAGACAACGTTCTTAGTCTAAGTTGAGCATAACAATAATCTAATTGGTTGATTCCTAATGTATACGTGGTGAGCTCCCCAAGTTTCATGCCGGAGGCGTGATAGCTTAGGGCGGCGTAGTTCATTCGTAATCTGAAAGACTACGAGCACTACAGAGTATTACGACAAGTGTTAATAAAATACATTCATAGACCTCTTCTGGAAAGAGAAACCTCTGAAAGCTCCTGGATTCGCTCCATACGAGACTCGCCTACACAACAGAAATGGCAGGTCTCGGTGGTATTTTTTCACAGAGTAAAAGATATGAGGAGAGAATAGATAAGACAAGGTTCAGCGTGATAGATAGATAGATAGATAGATAGATATAATGACCTCATCTGAACAGCCTCTTACACTTCGGCAACACCACAATCAAAGATGTATCATCAGCAGTGTGAATGTGAATTCCCTGGCATTGCACAACAGAACATTTGTTAGCACTGGCTCAGCTGATTGGGAGAACGAACCGACAAAGTCCGTGCGTGCAGTTACATACACTCTTTTTCTTGTTGCCCATTCGTCGATCGGTGGCTCAATGGTAGTACCTTAGGAACTTTGCAAAGCGAAAAGTACCGATTGGACATGACTTTAGTACCGCGTCCGTTCGTCGTCAGTTCAACGTCCAATTGCACCTAAGCCATCCTTATTCGAAGCCAATATTATTATCTTGCTTGCGACCCTACATTTATGTACACATCGAGGGTCATCAGTATTTTTCCATGCACAAGCTGTTGTCTCCTCAGGTCATGATTGCAGGTTCAGTGTCAGCAGAATAACTAGCTCTGCTTGAGTACTCGAGAATTCAGCGGAGAGATACGTTCATTCACACAAAACAACATCAGCAGGTCTTGTTTGATGTACACAACACAGAGGGTAAACTACGACATTCGGTTGACACATTGTGTAATCTTGATGAGTAAATTGATGGGAAGAGAACGATAGATGTCGGCGGAGAGAGATATGAACCGTAGCGATACAAAGCTAGAAGAACACTGTGATCAAAGCATGAAACTATACGATGAGAGATTGATCTTGCTCGGCGCATCGATCTACAAATCAGTATGATCAAGAGTTGGAATAACCAATACGGGGAGGAACTACTGGATGACCAAGGGCTTAGAATGTCGCGGTGGGTTTAAACTATCGAGGTGACTTCCAACTCATATCGGCTGATCAGCTGGCGGAGGTACAACTGGGTTGCCTTGTGAAATTTGATTTCCGTTCAGGATCGATAAAAGCGTCTGTGCAGTGCTGGCCGATGTTCCCCGTGAAGGGAAACTGTTGGCAGCTGGTGTCGCTGAGGCAAATCGATTCAGATCGGGCAGGCCAACCTCGTGTGGAAAATTGTCTCTAGATTGACTTATAGCTTCTGATAGAGCAGGCAGGGGGGACGTAGAGTTGTACTCATGGTCGTAGGACTGCGGTCGTGCTCCGAAATTCGAGGCCGGTCGTTCAAAGGAGAAATTTGATGGTGCAGGCTGAAAGTGATTTATGATTTGGCTGTTCAGAGTTTGAGAAGCGCCGCCACGGATTGCTTGACTTGGATGTGAACGACTTAGATTATACGGAATTTGCACTGTGTTCGATGGAAGTTGCCGAGGTGGAGTCGAGTAGAAAACTCCAGGAAATCCATGCGGGAAAACAGAAGTATGGGGACTTGGGTGTGTACTGGGTATTGAAGATGCAGGCGCTAAGGCAGCAGCCCCTCGAATCTGGGGAAGCATTTTAGCTGACTCGTCAGCCACTCTTTCCAACAGAGCCAGCTGCTGCAACCGCCTAGTGGTTGAAACATCTGCTGAGGATTTAGTGAGATAGGGCGAAATGTCGGTTCGGATAGGGCGGTGTGATACTGTACTGGTAGCAGGATCAGGAGCGTTGGAGTTGCGTGTTTGTCTGGGAGAATATAAAGTATCATGACTGTGAGTGGGGATACGGCTGGGACTGAACGAGTTATTATCGTCAGCGGCAACGACAGGTGTGCCAGAAGAATCTCGTGCCAGATCCTGTAACGTTACAACTGGAATTTTTGCTTTGTGGGTCTCAACTTTTTCTTTTTGATGGCTTTGCTGTTTTCTATCAGAAATCGGGTCAGGATCGATACTATGAACGGAATTTGGAATTGGTGTAGTGGGGACCGCCGGAGGAAAATGGGCGGAGTTCAATGTTTGAGGAACGTTTCCAGTTGCAGACAGAGTCAAAGAATTCAGAAGACGTGCAAAATGAGGATCCATACTGTCCGACGTCAAGATGTTCTCAGGTACATAGGTGCTAGTCTCGTTTGTGCTTGAGACCTCCTGAGGCCTCTCTGTTTGGTTGTCTGATGTCTGAGAGTCCGACTCTTGGACAACATCCGTGTCGGCATCAGTAGCGAAAGCGTCTGAAGTATGTGTGTTGCCTTGAGAAGTCACTTTTTGATTTTTCTTCTGACGTCCATCTTTCCGAGAAATCCGGGGTTTGTGTGCATTGATGAATGCTTTCAGCGGTCTGTACAAGAGGCGAGGGTTGGATGAGAAAAATAAACAAACGGTGGACATACCCTATGAAGGGAGAGATGAGGTAAAACTTCCCAGGAACTTGTTTATTGCGTTTCCATGTCGGTAAGTCTGCAAGGCGGAACCATTCTATACGCTGATGTAGGTGATTTATAAGGAAAATATCAGTCTGTCGAGGATACCACCCACACTGATCTCCTTGCGGGTCTTTGTTTGAAAGGGAAAGTCCTCCTCAACGCCAGAAACGATGAACAATGATATCCTTTGCTCTTTGATAGACAATTCAATAACATCTTCAGGATTCAGCTTTCCCACCAAATTGTAACCAGTTTCCTCTAGAACCTGGGAAATGAATTGTGTGGATGGAGTAAGAGACAGAATAATCAATAGCTTACCTCCCGGATAGCACATGTGTGTTTCGGTTCATCCTCATTGATCTTTCCCTTTGGAAAGCCCCATCCCGATGACGACTTCCAGCCTTTCACAAGCACACACTAGCAGACTCGGAAAAGCTGAGTTGTTTGCAGTAGCAAGATGCTTACCTTATCCCAAGAGCCATTGAGCATGATAGCGCCACATACCGGCACCCTTGTCTTATATTGCATGAATGAACTAAAGGCATTTTCGTGGTCGTCGCTCCATTGATACAGAAGTGGACATGCATGGAAGAGCATTGCAGAGAATTTTTTGAGAGGAAGAGAAGGAAAAGATGGATTCTGCTCGCGTATGAAGTCTTCATAAAACCAGTGTCTAAATTACACAGGTTAGCTGAGTCTTGTGAGTCCTGTGGAATGGACGTACGCTTGCTCCACCTGAAAACATATGCGTTCAAGGGAAGCCAGCTCTTCGTCCGGCAGATTCAAGATGAAACGGCTAAGATATCGTGTCAGCCGAATACTTAACTCGTAGGAGCAGGCATATACCTAGAGAGATCTTCCAACACTTCCTCGTGTGAAGCATCTTTATATGAAAATCGAGATTGTGCTTCAGAAGCAGAAGGATTGATCACAGATGACGAAGACGCCATAAGCAAAAAGAGAGATGTGTGGGGGGGGGATTGTGTTGGTAGTAGGTTGGTAGTAGAAGGGACACGAAGCAATGACATGATCAAAACAAGTCACGTGAAAATCACCGATAACATAAAGTACATGGATAGCTCCATAGATTAAGGACTGCCTAAAGTACATACAAGATATAAATCTGAAAGGGCTATTAAACTGATTATTTGAAGCCCATCCGCCTCGCGTATTCTCGTTCTTCTTCTACAGTTAGGCGATCGGCACCTGACCAATTCGCTGAACTAGTGCGAGCGCGGAAGCGGCTTGTCCTCGCCTTGAATAACTCTTCCATTCGAAGAGGGCGGATGGCTCCAAAAATGTCGTCTGGATTGATCGTGCTTTGCGCCTCAAGAGCTTGGTGGAGTTCAGGGGACTGGGCCCAATCTGGTGGGTTGAATGTCCGCGGTCGACCCTCATCCTCGGAATCGGAATATTCGCTGTTCACTTCTGGCAATTCGATACTTTCGCTTGGGACATGGACCTCGGCCTGCATCGCTGCTTTGGCCCTTGCGGCCATTTGGGTCTGGACGATCTGGGAGGGCTGTGTATGTTCTTCTTCTACTTGGATAACCAGTTTCTGCTTTGTTTTTCCCTTGGCAGGAATAGCAGTTGGTGCTTTCGAGGGCTTCTCAGTGGGCTTGATTATGGCAGCTGTGGATTGAGAGGACTGTGAAGCATTGAACACTGCAGAAGAGCTGAGTGCACTGGTTTGCTTAAGAGTTGGCTTAAGACCCGTCTTATGGGGAGGTATCTGCTTTTTAGGCTCTAATTTCTTTTCCGGCTTTTCCGAGTTCATCTTGCGCTTCTTCATGATCTCATCGTCCTGTGAAGAAAGCTTAGGAAACTCGATAACTTCACTTGTGTGGACATGCTTACTCTCTTTAATGATATACTCACAGCCATGGGCTTGAGTGGCTTCTTCTCCATTTGCTCCTCCCGCTCCTTTTTACGTCGCTCCAACCCTTCCTTGGCTTTGCGCCCTTGCTCTTGCTGACGGACTTTCTCTTCCTCGGCCTTGCGTCGTATGGCAAGTTGACGGTGATTCTCCACTTCTTTCAAGCGAGCGGCTTTCTTATCATCGTTCTCATGCTGTTGAAATATAGTTATACCAACTGCTATTTTGTGCAATTGAATACAAACCTTCTTGGTAGCAAGGGTTGCCATCTGCGTGACTTTCTTTGCCTCTGGCTTGCCTTTTTTACTTGTTCCAAGTGCACCGCTCAAGAATTTGGATGCTTGGCCAAAGAAGCCAATTTGAGATTCGGATGATACAGGTGAAACAAGCGAGTTTCGACTTGTATTGTTTCCAGGCTGTTGAAGGATGAGGTCAGATACCGAGTTCAACCTAAACGCGTACCTGCACGGATTTTGCTCCACTGAGGATAATCTCTTCAAGGTCATGGTCTATGTTAATCACCTCTTTACCAGCACCGAAATCCTCCTGTTCGATATCCATATCCTCATCGGACTCCCCTGGTATCGGTTGTGCTTCGAGGGCTTGACCTTCCTCTGGGGCCTTGCCGCCTTTTAGGTTAGGATCGGTGTCGATGCGCTGACTTTGTGATGGAAGAGTGCTCCATGTGAGGCTATCCTCTCTGCTTTCACTGCCGAAGGGCCAGAGCCTGCCATGCAATAACTTCTCGTCGATAGGCCAACTATCGTCGTCATCAAGTGTGCTCAGCTGTTGCGGATCAGATAATTGGGTGATAAAAACACCTGGGTACTCCGCTTCTTGGATTTTGGGCATCCACGCCTCTGTATTCCCGCGATTATCAAGGAGGTCATTGGATTCCGTATCCATAGTTGATGAATAAACGCTCGAGGGAATTGCCTTGGTTTTGTTACCAAGAGGCGAACTAAATATAGGTGAGATTCCTAGCTGCACGGTTGGAAGCTTGGTGAATACACCAGATGGAAGAGCGAAGGCGGAGGTTGTCTCTTTGGAGGTCGGCGAGACAGGAAGCGGTCGGGGATTGGAGATGGGAGGAACGAAAACCGGAGGGGGCTTATTGAAGACAGGAACTGCCTTCACGGGGACAACCTGTGAAGGTGGTGAGTGGGGTGGAGTTGCTGAGATGCTCTCGTCATTTGCAACTACAGGGGTGCTATCATTAGGATTGGACCGAGGTGTGGCAAAGACAGGGAGTTTTGGGGGGCCTTTGGATTTGTCCTTCATTTTGCCCTCAGAGGGAAATAGATCATGGATGCTGAATCGTTGTTGCTTTTCCATTGCTTTTTCCACTTGTATCTGATCCACTGCTACGCCAACGGCAGCATCAGAAATTGAGTCATTTGTTGAGGCTCCTTCCTGATGATGACGCTCGGCGATCCTCGCCTCAGCTTTTGCCCGAGCTTCGACAAGAGCTGCCGCCGTATCCTGGAGTACCTTGTCACTGAGCTTGTCATTACGGGCCCCAAGACCCTCTACCTTCTTTTTCAGCAGGTCCAGCATACCATCATCTTGCTCTGACTTCAGAGGAGTTTCTTCGACTAGCTTGGAATCAGATTTCGGAGAGGGGGCTGACGTGGATTTTGTGGGAACAGTTTCATCCTTGTGTTTTTTTGAATTTCTCTCCTCTTTCTCGATATCGACGGGGCCAGTCACCTCCTCACTACTACGCTTGATCCCAGCAAGCACTGTACTGATAATTGGCAGGTTGTTCACAACAGGTTTCTTGGGCATGCTTTCCATTGCTTTCGCCTCACGGGCCTTCATGAGCCAAGAAGTACGTTTCCCCATACTTGTGTTTCCTGGTGTGACAGTCCCAAGCAGGACATTGCCCACAGAAGTTTCTTTTGTTGCTCGTATAGACTTCCGCGATAGTATTGGATCAGGTAAAGTGGGGAGCGTAGATAGCACACTTTTTCGTGTAGATAGGAAGAGAGAGGAGGATTCTGAACCAGAATTACGAAGAGGAACGGTGATATCAATAACCGTAGGCGCCTCTTTCCCCTTGTTTTCATGGAATGTAGAGTCGATGGGCGGTTCTAAACCACGGGACTTCTGATTCGGGCAATGTGAGCGAGAGACGGACATTCTGTCATCCTGAGGTTGGGTTTGAGTTGGCGCAACATCGTCACCGCTTGCCATCTGAGCTGTTTGGATTGACGTTCGACTGTGTTCGATCCCTTCATCATCTTCGTTGATGACAGAGAGCTCGAGAAAAGGAGGGATCACAGGTTCATTGGAAACACACTCCGTTTCCGAGTGCGAGAATATTGTTGCAGATTCAGGAGAAACCAGTTCAGGGTCTGGTTTGGAAATGCTCGATTGGTTTGTCGCACTGAGCAACACCTGTGTGAAACTGCTAGAAGGAGCGAGCCTTTCTATTGTGTCATCAACTTCATCCACCTAAAGGGGAGAGATTATTTGCGGTACTTCCTGCAATGTAAACAGGAATCTGACCTCGGGCAATATAGTGACGACCTGCATCTTTGAACCCAGTTGAGGCTTCCTTGATATGGCTTTCTTGCGCCCTGGAGTCTTCACTAGTTCAATTAGTGGACTATCATCTTCTTTAGTCTAACTTGACATCCCACAGCAATGGACTCACTCCTGTTTGGCTCCGGAAAGGATATTGTCGAGATAATCATCGAGGAAAGAAAATCCATGTGTCTGCACTTGCTCTTGGAATAATTTACGGCCGGGATCGCTGACCATACTGCGTCGCATATAGTTTGCCCATTCCAAGAGACCTTTTTCGGCCATGGTGTCGATTCTTCAATGTTTCAACTTGTGGAGGTGAGCTGTACCGTACAAGACAAGACGCGTCCATCACATGACCGTAACTGACCAGTCTAGTCGCGAAATGACGACGGTGGCTTAGAAGACTGAGCTCATACTTTCTGCTCCACAATCTGGCACAATATAAGACCTGCATTGCACGCACGAGGCTCTGAACTACCATCCGTTTCACAATGGATGAGTCCGTTCCTTCCAGTTTACTGGACGAATCCAGCATAATTTCTGCTCCGATGGCCGAGAATCTGCGGCAATTTAACGATGCTCAATTGCGTGAAATATATGAAAACGAAGAGATAGAACGCTTTCTTCGCTTGTTTTCCACAGTGCGTGAGTTCGGTGGCCATAAAATCAAATTGATCATAATTTTTCCAGTATGTAAACGAAGTCAAAGCTCCACGTCCCGTTGATGACCATTTGGGATCATCTATCCTGCCCGAAGCTGAAACAGAATGGATGGATTCGGAAAATGGTACATGTGCCAGAAAGCCAGTCAAAGGCCAAGAGCATCTTCATAAGAGCCCGTCGGAGCAAATGGCATATGTGAGATTCGTGGAACTCATTGCCCTTAATTTCAATTCACTTCTCATGCCAGCACTTTCTTCTACCACTGCTTCCTCCCCTCAGGAATCCCCCTCAAGAATTTACCCTCAATCGGTTTAAGCTTGCATCTCAGCGTGTCTACCTGGCTATCGTTCCATATTATTTTCCCTTTCTCAAGAACTTATATCGGCTTGCGAAATGGCAGGACAAAGAAAAGAGCTTACTTTTCTGTGCAGTAAGTCTGGTCGCCATTCAGCTTGTTTTTTTCTGAAATACTTGTCTATCAATCTAGGTGTTCTGGGTTGTCTGGTGGCTGGATTTTTTGTCAATTGCTTTCTTTTTCAATTTGATATTTATTCTGCTCAAACATAGATTTTTCCCTTATCCGAGCCAATCTCAGTTGAGAGAGCACCGCGAAGAGATCTCGTATGCCGATAACTTCAGCGAACAGTTATCTCATCGGTTATCTTCTCCGTCCGTTTTCGGACCACGAGATATATGGCATTTTGGTCGGCTTTTCATGTTTGCCCCCAAAGATAAGAAGAGGATTGTCAAATCTAAAGTCTATCCTGACACGCAGACCCACTTCAATAGTAGAGAGATAGGCGAACCAATTACACTTGAGGACAATGATTCGGACGAGATCCGGGAAATGAAGCGCCTTGGCCTTTTCTTTATGAATGAAACAGCAGATTTCCACGAAAGGATAAAAAAGTACGATTTTGCCTTGAGTCTGATTCGAGGATCTCATAGAGTCTATCAGCATTTTCATTTGGAGAAAACCATCCAGCTCATGGACGTATCTCTGTGTAAGGTGCTCTAGAAGTTGCAACGATCTGGACATTCAAATGTCACCTAGCTTATTTGCGTTTTGCTCCTTGGATCGTGGTTGGTACCAGCGAAATATGTGTTAAAGGCAATTTCGGGCACCTTAGGATTTGTATTCTGGCATGTGGTACCGATCATCCTCGCATTGTCCCCAGAGGAGAGGCTCCGGTTAGAGATATTTTCATTATGTCGTGGAAACTACGATACTCATAGTTTGCAGTTTGCCACCTCCAATGCTGGACGTTCCCACCGACGCAGACTATGCCATGAATCTAATATCCCAACGAGTAGCTGCAGGTCTTGAAATTAGACCCGCAAGACTTGCAAGAGAGAAACCAGCATCTCCGGAAGTTCCTCTCACCAGTGCACAGAATTCATCAACGGTTAGAGAACATATAGATGCCAAAGTCTGCCAATCTAAGGTTGCGTCGGTTCATATAAAGGGCATGGATAAGGCACTTGATACAGGGAGAAACTTACTTCAAGGTGGCAAACAATTCATCAGAGCACAGGTAGGCTTGATAACCATGCTTTCCCTCTTTACTACGTCTGAACATGTTCCAGGCCGGCCAGCCGGAAGATGACACACCATCGTTTAGAAACCTGGTTAATCCATCGGCTACTACGTATAGTATGTCCTAACTTTGCCAGTAAACCCAGATCTAAAAGATTCGGTAGCATATCCTGCCCAACACTCCACTGGTCCCGGACTCATTACCTTGACACCAATGACATTTTATTTCTCACCTATGACGTCTTCGCGGAGTCGACTCACGATATCATTGCAAGATATCACTGGTGTCAAGAAATCTGGTGTCCTGAAGGGGTTAGAGATTGTCTGGTCAGCGCCGACCATGGATGGCCATAAATATGAAAAGGCAGAGAGATTCAAGTGGGTCAACAATCGCGATGAGCTATTTGCTCGCGTGATTGGTGCAAGCAGCAGTATGAAGTGGACAAATGTACGATAATGGACTGTACCGTGCGTAGTCTGCGAGTCTGCTTAACGGGCGATTCGTTATACAATTTTCCCGAAAAAGTCTCTGGCGAAGTTGCTTGTTTGGGGTGGAACGACAGGTGTCAAACGACGATTGTCATAAACTTATCAAAGAATCTCTGGTGCTTATAAGCGTTCGGGGTCGTGACTTGTTCTTCAAAGAACCCTATCTGCGCTTTTCGAACTCGCCGTACCTGTTACCTCGAAGTTGCTCGAATGTTTTTCACCCCTGATTTACTGACCCGAAGGGACAGTGGGTTCGGGTTATTGTGGTATGTGTGAACCTATTTTCAGGCACACCACCTCCTGAACAGACTGGAGGTTGGCGGCCACCCTGGGGTCAAAAACTGCCTACAAAAATTTGTCCAAGCGATCTGTCATGACAGCTGATATTACTCAGCTTTGCGACCTCATTGCTGAGCCTATGGAACCCTTGGCATTAAGGTTGTCTAGTAATTTAATGTATGGTGTTGTTCGGTAAGTCAATGTTTTGTGGCTGTATGAATTGTGTGTGGATATATGCGCGTTGGCCAGGGTGTATAAAGGTATGACCGGTAAATGCGTTTGATCGACCGAGATATTAATCAAATATGACGCAGTTAAGCAAGAGATATTCATGACGGACGTGAATTCATGCGTGAATGCGCTCAAGAAAATGGTACAAGACATACAGCAGTACGCGATAGGTGGTGACAACTTACTTTTGGCTCAACCCACCGCCCGGTAACGATCCCATTGTTCTCCCACATTTGAGAGAGGATCGGCATTGAATCTCAACTTGATAGTCTTCACACAGTCACAATTCAGCAAGACCCAAGTTCAGGCCATGCCTTGATGTTCGAGGCTTTGTTTTCAGTAAGTCAACGTTTTGAATCCCAAGATGAGCGTGATTGAACACAGACAGGGGTGGGATGACATGAACGGTAATAGTGATTTAACTAACCACCAGATTTATCCTCTCACATACCAACCCTTACAAGCAGAGGCCGAAATAATGACGGAGGACGACGAGGAATTTAACCCGAAGACAGAGCAAAGAAAAAAATCTAGGGTAAAACCAGCTAAGGAATCATTGGTTGAGACAGCTCGACAGGATGCGCATATCCTCAACGAACACCATGACCTTCTGGTCTCAGGTTCTCTTGAAAAGTCCTTTGAGGACGCCTTTGGGTCTGGACAGATGGGATTCGACTTATCTTCATCTCAAATAGCCGATGGATTTGTATTTGATGACAACTTCCTTGGAGCATCGAATGGTTTTGACTTAGCCGAAGGCCTGGGTGATGAACTAGCCAAGGAGCTCGGCTGGGAGATTAATGAAATTGGACCCATTGCTGCGTGGGTACTGAGCATAACTCTCCCGACGTCAATAAATTTAGCCAGTGACCATAGAACCGACACAATGGATTTCCATGATAACCTGGACATCGCTATGGATTTTACCGGTCCCAGTTTACCTTTCGACATACAGGCTAGTACAGACAGAGCTCCTACATTTTCAACACCGAAGCCGATGCCTCAGGAAACGTCCAGATACGTATGTATCTCTGCTTATAACCTTTCAAAAATTCACCGTATGTGCAGAGTGGTAACAAGGAAAATCAGACGCGCACACCATTGGTTGAGAACCGAGCCAACTCCGTAGCATCCTTTGCTGGGGCGTTCCTCTTGCAAGACCTGATACAAGATGAAGGAATAAGGCAACCATTGGTGAATATCACTCAAGACACTGAACCCAACGATCAACCCGCAAGGAAGCGCAAAAGAGCGAGACTTTTGTTGGACGCAAGGACTGAATTGACGGACGATGAACTTAAAGTCAGTCCATTGTCATTGCCCTCGCTTCTGGGGGTAATAACATGTTTCAGGTTGCAAGAATGAAGTACCTAGAGAGCCAAAAGACATTTTGGAGAGAAACAGCCCTGAAGAGGATGGAGAAAAACGCAAGTAGGATGATTGATGACCTAATTTGGGGGGTACCCCATGGACGTGAGTTACCGAGATAGGATGGTGAACATCGCGGCTGAGATTCGGCGTCGTCACCAAGTTAACACAGAACCCTTGATTCGCTTTTGGGAAGACAATTTCAAAGTACAAGTTCAAGCAAGAACCAGTAACATCGAAGTTCACCAGGATGAAGGTCTGTCTGTCCTGTGAATCTTCATTGAATGTGTGGTCTCGTAATAAGATCGTCCTGGCAGAACGTCCTAAAAAACGAATAAGGAGGGAAGTAGCACAGATCAATTCGAACGACAGAGCTGATGGTACCCCTCAACATCTCCCCCAACGCCAAAACTTTGATATAGATTTCGCTATGGATCAAGGCCCTGACATGGTTCGTAAAATTACAGTTTATGGCATGAGCCAAGGCCTACATTCAAGTATCCATCGCATCAGGCCTCCCTTTTTAATGGAGGAGAAAGAAGATCGTCAGAGGTGAGTCCGGCAGCATCGCGAGGGTTCGGTACTAGATCACCAAGATCGCACAATGTAGGATCCTGGTCAAGGACGTCAGCAATCTCACGTGTCTTCTGGGGGAAGAGGAAGTCAGTTTGACATTGAGGCGGAAAATCAAGATTCTCTTGGTTCACAAAAGTCTATGTTCCCCTGGGATAATGCTGGAGCAAGCTCTTCGGTTGTGGGTCATATATTCAGTGATCAACCTGATTTCGCGCATGTCGATGTCAGATTACGAAGTGGCTCCTTGAGTAGAAAGGGAAGTCCATTGTCCAAGGGAAGCCCTATGCCTCGTAGGAGCCGGAGTGGGAGCCTTATCGGTGGTATTTCTCCTGCTGTTCACATATCCCGGGGTTTTGATCCCGATCCTGCGATCAACAGTGAGTGGATCGACCCATTTGCACGGTATGCTCGCATGACCACCGGATATGCTCTCTAGACAATGCCTCTGACATCGAAGAAGAAACTCAACGATCCGACGCTGCACTGGTCACATTAGAGAAGAATTCGTTCAATTTCCTGGAGTAAGTGGGAATCGCTGCTTGTTTGAGGACATTTTTGACGGGTTACAGATATGCGAAGATGCAGCATCAAGCTAATCCTGGAGAGGAACTAAAATTTGCTGCTATCGTTCCGCCTATTACAAGCACGAGGCATGTCGCAGCAGCAGGGTTTTATCACTGTCTGGGTGAGAATCTCTGCTAAGATCGCAACAAGTTCTGATCTTTCTGATATAAACAACATAGTTTTGGCGACCAAGAACCTGTTGAATTTGAGACAGAGGGAGCCGTATGGTTCTGTGACAATCTCCATTGTCTGAACGCTTGAGTACGAAGATTAGCTGTGGACATAGTTTCGTTATATCGTTCCACATGTAGTAGCTAGTCACAGGTTGGTTGACTGAGTGTCACCCATCATCCCATATGGATCCTATATGGCTGCCTTCCTTTCAGTGCCTTGGCAGGCTCGCTTCCGTCTTGTAAAACACTTTTTATCCTGCCCGATGTCTTCTCCTGCTGTGGCTGCTGCCAATGCCTACCTTGCTAGTGTGGACCTTTCCAAGTATGATCCAGAGCAGTCCCGCCTGATGCAAGAACGGTGTATTTTGGTTGATGAAAGTGACAATGCCATCGGTGCTGTCGACAAAAAGACCTGTATGTCTGCCTTTACCTGCTTACGTCTCCAGTGACCAATCCATGTCAAGGTCATCTTATGGAGAACATCAACCAAGGGCTCCTTCATCGTGCCTTCTCTGCCTTTGTCTTCCGCCCTTCGGATGGGAAGCTTCTTCTTCAACAGCGCGCGTCCGAGAAGATTACATTCCCGAATTTGTGGACGAATACGTGCTGTTCGCATCCTCTGGACGATTTTGAAGAGGAGAAGAGTGAGAAAGATCAACTGGGTGTCAGGAATGCCGCATCCCGAAAGCTAGAGCATGAACTGGGTATACCCAGAGTCCAGACAAAAGCTGATGAGTTTCAGTATCTCACTCGAATACATTATCTCGCTCCTTCTGACGATGTGTGGGGTGAACACGAAGGTATGCGATGGAGTGGTTTGTTTTGTTTGTAATGGAATCATCACTGACACGCTACAAGTTGACTACATTCTTTTCCTTACGGCTGATGTCACCGTGACGCCCAACAAAAACGAAGTTCGGGACTACAGGTACGTGAATAAGGAGGAACTCCAAGCGATGTTCGAAGATTCTTGTACGTATATTTGCTAGGTGATTTGTTTCATTTGCTCAAACCTGGCATAGCATTGTCCTTTACACCTTGGTTTCAACTGATTGCTCGCCATTTCCTCTTTGGCTGGTGGGATGAACTCTACAAACGTAGGGATGGCCAGGGTAAGGTCATTGCTAAAAGTCTTGCTGGTCTTGTGGATGGATCCAAAGTTGTCAAAATGGCTTAGGTATAAGTATAACGTGGCTTGATAATGTCAACCCGAATACATGGATCTTGTAGTTCAAGCGTGAGTGTGGCCTTTAAAAACAAGCAACTCCCTTCGAAGGCGCATACCCAGAGGACCACGCCGATACAGTGGGATCGCGGCATCAAGGTAGTATCCGAATTCGTCTATTATTCGGAGGATCTGCATGAAAAAGAGTTTCGGGCTCAGGACCTTTGATTCTGGAGGCGAAGATGAGTGGAAAGTTCGTTTCGTAGCACACACTGCTCACTATCAGTGCGCCATTGGGATTTCTTGAGTTCGACAGTTTGCAGGTCTCCAGAGACACCAAGGTCGAGAGTAACATTCCCTGGTAAGATGTCACACAATCTTGGGTTCAGTCCCACATTGATCGGATCTGGAGCCTTGACAAGGGTGAACTTTTTGCCTCCAGCTGAGAGGAAGCCTAAGAAGAAGTTGGAGGTATCGTCACAGCTTGCAGGTTGAAATATCAACTGAGGAGTCTAAAGATGAAGTCAACATAGCAAACCGGTCCCCAATTTTTTTTTACCCAGCTACCTACAGAAGTCAGATTGAAGCTGGTTTGAAACGAATATCCCTGTGCGAAAAGATGAGATTATACTTGAATATTTTTGGATGGAACAAGAACTTGCTTACCCTGGCAGAACATAGGCGGAAAAGGCCGACGATGATATCGTATGCTCTAGAAGGGGATAACACGTGGTACAAAGAAGGTAGGTCTAATGTACTCACGTGCTCGTATTAGGTCCAGCCATGTCCCAGGGGTCATCATTGAATCTGACAATAGCGGTATAATTGACCACTTCTGATGTCGCTCCTGCATGCCACAATGGCCAAATTGTTTCCTGCATTTCCTTGAGCGCTAGCGTCGATATATTTCCCAATTGCAGCTCATTGAATCCATGAAATGATATGAAAAGATGATCTGGATAAGATAGAACAGTTCGAGGTTACAGACAGCGTCCCTCGAAGGAATCACATTTCCTCACGAGCATAGTTCAGACTGGGATCACCAATGATCTTGCCAGTGCCATTTGTGCCTGGTCTTGCATTCGAATGAGTACGGATTCGGTGAAGGGTGTTTTCGGATCGAGAGACAGAGTTTGTTCGTGATCTCGAGGGACCGTGCTCGGCAGTTGTTGGGAAGGCAGTAAGGGTGTTTGTTTTTTTGAGAGCGGATTTCAGCGGAGTAGTTGGAGTGACAGCAGTGATCGTCTTTGCACGACGATGTTTTGGCTGTTTGTGGGCCCGAGGAGTGGTAGGTTCCTGACAAGCGGCAGGATCAAAGCCAGAAGGTGGAGGCCCAGGAGGTATAAAAGGGCTGGGGTACGGGACATTACTGGAGCCAGGAAGAGGTTGAGGGTAGACAGGCTGGGACTGGGGCGGGTAGACAGGCTGCTGCCAGTGAAAATAACCAGGATAGTGTTGCTGCTGCATTGACTGTACCCGGGAACGTGTACTAACTATCATTAATCATAATTAGAAGTGACACGTGATGTGCACCCAAGAGTTGAGTTGTGCTTGTTTTCTTGTTTCCAATGGCCTCCACATTCTTTACTTGGCTGCGTTCACCAGCGGCACGCGAGTATTTTTTCAGTGAGCCCAATTGATGATCAGCCAGCTCCCAAGCTAACTTGTTCCAGGTACTCATTTCTGGGGGCCAGTTCGTATGCTTCTTTTCGGAGGCTTGTTTTCCGAGTCATAACCGAGCCAACCTAGGTCGCCAACTGGGGTCTTCCTTTAGCTGCCATAGCAGACTTGTCGAAGGATGAGGAGATGATTTCAGGAACGATGACTACTGCCCTTGCCTGTTACTCGTGCGTTCTGTCGGATTGTTGGTAGACCTCCTCTCAACTCTTTCTTCTATAGGATGGTTTTCATGCGCTTCGGTAGGTTGACTATCATTCTCATTGCAATGATTCTCATTTCTCTTACCAGCATGGAGAGTCCAACCTCGCAACTATTTGCTCTTCGCTTGCCACCTTACCAACGCCACGGCCCAGTCTGTCAACGATGCACGTTTCGTCAAGTATTGGCATATGGGCGGCCGTGAGGAAAAATTAGGCCTTTCACCATCATCGAAGGAAGGTCAAGTCACAAAAGCAATCAAGGCTGCACACGAAACGTCATCTAACAAGACATAATAAGGATCTCTAGTTACCCCATCATTGTTATAACTGTGCTCATAAATACAGACTTATATATACATACATATATATATACCGTGGTCACGACATGCACTACCAGAACCCATCATCATCTCCACCCTTCTTTTTGCCATCCTTCTGAGTAAGTGCTTGTCTCCGATACATCTCTGCGATCTGTTCCTACGAGTCAGCAGTTTGAACGGCTTTATTGCACGCACAACTCACCTGATCAGGTCTTGTTGCATCATCGGCGTTCTTGTCTTCTCGGACTCGAATAAACCGAGGAAATCGTAAAGAAATACCTCGCTCCTCGACCTACCAATCCCCTTTCAAATATCGCCCAAGGTGACAACTCTGAAATGAAGCTTACCAATCCATGAGCAGCAGTATAAATAGGGCTTAAACTCAGGTCGGCCGTCAGAACTTCCCACACAATCTTGGGTTCAAACCAGACATCAGGTTTGGCGCCACCAGCGTTGATGTCACCGCGGGCTTTCTCCATTTCGAGTGGCTTCAGCTCCTTGTAATGGGATTGAAGTATCTCATCACTGAATCCAGTACCAATTTTGCATATTGTTTGATACTCCTCCGAGTCTTCATCGTAACACGCCAGAAGGAATGCACCATAAACGTTGGTTCGCTTTCCCTTCCCGTAGTATCCACCAACAACTACCAAATCCAAAGAATCACCGATGCCAGCAAGATAATCCTTTTTGAGCTGAAAAGTGCCCGCTATTGATTCGCATGGAACGCAAAAGGTGAACCGTACCTTCAGCCAGTTGACGCTCCGCCGACTTGGTTCATAGAAACTCGCTTCGCTATCAAGCATCTTGACCATCAGTCCTTCACAACCGTCCTTGACACTCTCTTCAAGAAAAGACTGAATTTCCTCCGTAGATTTGCCATCAGACGACTTGGCAAAGTCGAATTCACCAGGTATGCGCTGAAAGTGTTCGTAGAGGAGTTCTCTTCGTTCTGAGAGAGGTTTCTGTAGTAGAGGCTACAATCATGCATTAATATAGTGCGATCAAGAATGACAGTAGACCACTACCTCTCCGTTCAAATATAGCAGATCGAAAGCAAATAAACACACTCGAATTTGAATGTCCTCTACTTTGACATCTTTGCGTTTACGTCGACTAAGCTCTTGGAACGGCATCAACTGGAATGTGGTCCGATCAATCGCCACAGCTTCTGCATCTAACACAAATGATTTTGCTGTCTCTTTGATGCACTACGGTATCACATTGAACGATGGCTAATCAATCAAAAAAGGACAAAGTCACCTTGGGAAGTTGATCAACAAGATCCGGATATTTCTTGCTCATATCTTCCGAGTTTCGACTAAACACACCAACAGTTCCGTCTTCGAGCATGTGGACTTGTGCTCGTTCGCCGTCGTACTTGTACTCGCAAGTGAAATGTTGATTCTCGAACCTATCCAGAACCTCGCCGATAGCCTTGGTAGGTTTGGCAAGCATGGGTTTCAAAGGCACCCCTGGAGTAAGTTTGCATCTTTCCTTCAGGTGGTCGATGCCAACTTCTAATAGGGTGGGTATCACTTGATCATACGTCGGTAACTCACTGAGAGAGATTGTGCGGCAGACTTGAATAATGCCAAGGGACTACGCACCTATAAACCGATTTGATCGACAAAGTTGCTTCTTCCAACCGCTTTGCCAGTTTTTCGTGAGACCATTTCCTGTCGGCCCTTTCCTTTTCGGCGAGGACGACAGCATGTGCCACAGCCACCAGCACCGAACGTTCTGCGTTGCCGATCCGCAGCTTTCCTTCTAGACTGCGTATGATGTACTTTGCCTCGATGTCTTGACATGCCGCAAGGAGTTTCGTGATGATGGACACCTTCTTTGCTTGAGACTAGGAAAATAGTTAGAATTACCTCGCGTAGGCCATTGAATCTCATACAGCATGTCCTGCAGTGGTCGCGATTTCTTTGAGGTGAGAAAATACAAAGGGCAACGTCAGAGGTTTGGGCTTGAATAGTGTCTTCTGGCTAGTTTTCGAATTCTGTAAATCTACATCAGTCATGAATAACATGATCAGCAGGCAGGATCCCTAACCATAGCCACAAGGCCGAGATCACCTTCGCGCTTCAAATCGGCCTTGATCACTGTTAGACTGCGACCAGTGGATTCAGCGATGGCTTTAATGAGGAGACTCTCGCCGATACCAAGCTCAATGCCTTCGTAGTCTGGAGACAGCTTCTCAGAGTTAGTGACATGCGCCGGACGCCTAGCCATATGTTCAGAACATACTCGGTTGATGCAAAGGTATACTGTCTGAAGAAGTGATTTGTAGTCATCCTTTGTACTTCGTTGGATAACGAGCAGGAGGAAGGAGGTAAGATACGCATTTTTCTCGAGTCGTTTGGTCGTACTTTCTATCAGAGAAAATGTCTTCGCTAATGCGGAGTACGGAACACTGGCGCGCCAGTTATGGTTGAGGCTGCAGTGCATATCAGAACGAACTAAACTCACGGTTGTCCGACTTTCCACCCGCCTGGTATGTCAACGTCTTTTACCCGTAATAATGCAGCTTCAGCTCTAAGCCGAACGTGAGACTTTATCGGAGGAACAAATGGCGGACACATACGTTTTGGATGCAGCAGCACCCGTTGCAGCAATATCCTCGCCGCCATCCTCGAGCTCATCTTTTTCCACCTCATCCTCTCCGTCATCGTCACTCGGCTCGGATGTTGCAGCGGCTTCTGATTCTGCGCATAACGCCTCGGTTGTAGCCATTGCCTTGCCTTTTTGTTTCCGTCTAGGCTCTGGCGAGCGAGAAGAGCGGGGTGAAGCGGTTTTTGAGATGGGGGACGATGAACCGGCATTGGTAGAGTTGATGGCTAACGCCAAGCCTGAGAATTTAACCGAGTTGAGAAGATGACCGATGCCATATAGTGAGCCATACTTGAGGACGGTTGATCTTCGTCAGAATCGACTATTCGACGCCTCTTTGCAGCAGGTGGGCCTATATAATAATAATCAGAAATGGACTTGATACTGTACACGAGTATACGAACCATTCTTGACAACCGCCTTTTGCTTTGAGCTTTCGCCTACTCGAGTCTTTAGCTCAAAGTATCATTTAAACGAGAGACTCACAGGTTTCATCTATGATCATGCTATTATCTTCATCCTTGATCTCGGCTTTCGCTTCCTTCTTTTTGACACTAGCCTTCCGCTTATCCCCCTTCCACAGTTCAAGGAGGCTAGATTGCTGGGGTGGAGGGGTTTTCGCACCTTGAGGCATTTCAAAAAATTTACCTGGTAGACATGGGTTTTAAAAATTCATGTCAAGTCAGCATGGTATGATAGAAGGAGAGTACCTAGAGTCTGCTGGCGACCCATGAAGTTGATTGAGGTGCGTATGAACAGAACGCGTGAAATAAACATGTGTACATACCGCGTCGCGTCTGGCATGTGCTGATCGGATTACTCATTGAAATTGAAATGGAGCCAAGAACACTTGCTTGCTTGCTACTCCACTCATATATTGCTTTGGAGGCTACCAAGAATGTTGAACGGACTCGAGGCAGGCGGATATGTAATATAAACAATGCCAATGCTACGATAGTTGGCGATCCGAGCACTCGGCTCGGTTTGGTATTCCAACAAAGAGAATTAGTTCTGGAATTATACGGGAATTGCCGAATGGGCTGTACAGTTCATCACAAGTGGCTTAGCCAAGCAAGTATCAACAGATCCCAAGGCCGAACACACCGCCGCCGCCGCCCCTCAAGACTCCACCATGGCTGACGCTCAGGTGTGTGCTACTGCTGGTTTTTCCGGTGGTTATCTGCTTACGGAATTTCTTGCCAAACAGATCGAAAAGGCATACCAAAAACAACATCTCTTCCAAAATGCCAAGGTTCGCGGTGCGTCTAGGTATAGGACTGAACATTCGGCAGAAATTGATGATAGATGTAGGCGGCAAAATTGCGAGCAAGCAGAAGCGATGGACCAGGGATGTTGGTATGGGGATCAAGACGCCTCTTGAGGCGATGAACGGCACTTATATTGGTGCGTTTGCACCCAGTTCTTTCTCTTGAGTGCACCTGACCTTATAATGGTATGCAGACAAGAAATGCCCTTTCACTGGCCAGGTCTCTATTCGTGGACGCATCCTTACTGGCAAGGTTGTATCGACAAAAATGACGCGCACGATTATTATCCGCCGGGACTATCTGCACTACATCCCGAAATACAGTGCGTGTGACTAACTGGGGAGGGATTGTGTTCTAATATGTTTTCGCAGACCGTTATGAGAAGCGGCACAAGAATCTTGCAGCTCATGTGTCACCTGCTTTCCGAGTTGAGGTTGGCGACACGGTCACTGTCGGTGAGTGGTAGTGGTATGTTTGCGGGAGCTAGTAGCTGATTGATGGACATGTGCAGGCCAATGCCGGCCATTGTCGAAGACGGTGCGATTCAATGTGCTGCGAGTGGCGAAGAACAAGGCAGCGACCAAGTCGTTTGGAAAGTTCTGAGAATTAGAATGATGATTCAATATGTTGTATGGTTGTATGCCCATTAACAAGCGAGAGATAGATATGCCTGAGTCATGCCTGAGGATACGCAAACAAAAGCCAAACAAGAGCTAGTGTGTTTTACTGCTGCTTTTTACTGCTTGGTCAGTACTTTGTACTCTGCTTGTACTCGACCCTCAAGCTGGCGCCGACGCTGCTCTCCGCAATCGCCCTGCGCCTTGCCCGATCCCGGCCACAGTCCCCTGCGCAGATGGGCCAGCAGCCCTCGAAGAAAGGTAAGAGGCCTGTTCGGGATAGAGACTCGACAGCGGACTCCGCCCTCCCCGACGACTCCGACGACCCCGTCGGCACATCCATCGCGATCGCCGTTCCAAATGGCGTGGGGAGACATAATTCGACTCTCCCCGACTCCTCTTCGTCGCCCCGTGCACACCCTTCTCCGTACCCAGACCACCCCTCTCCCTCTGCCTCTCCCCGGTCTCCTGGCCCCAGCCCCCTGCCCCTCGATACATCCTCCACCATCCTCACCAATGCCGTATCCTTCACCCCTGGCTCTGCCTCTTCCGCTGCTCTCCACGGCGATCCCAACGCTCCAAAGGACAAGCTCAAGCCCTTTGATGTCGACGACATGATCCAGCGCCTCCTCGAAGTCGGCTACACCGGCAAGGTTTCCAAGTCTCTCTGTCTCAAGAACACCGAGATTACCGCCATCTGCCTTGCTGCCCGTGAGGTCTTTCTCAGCCAGCCTGCCCTCATCGAGCTTTCACCACCCGTCAAGATCGTTGGCGATGTGCATGGCCAGTATTCGGATCTTATACGCCTTTTCGAAATGTGTGGTTTCCCTCCCGCCTCCAACTACCTCTTCCTAGGTGACTACGTCGACCGTGGCAAGCAGAGCCTTGAAACCATCCTCCTCCTCCTGTGCTACAAGATCAAGTATCCCGAGAACTTCTTTCTTCTGAGAGGCAACCATGAGTGCGCCAATGTCACACGAGGTACGGGTGTTTGTATTTCTCAGCGTTTGTTCTCATATTCCTATCCTCACCAGTATATGGTTTCTATGACGAATGCAAACGACGATGTAACATCAAGACTTGGAAGACCTTTATTGATGTCTTCAACTGTCTACCTATTGCCGCCATCGTCGCGTCCAAGATCTTTTGTGTCCATGGCGGCCTTTCGCCCTCATTGCATGCCATGGAAGATATCAAACGCATACAACGTCCAACAGATGTACCTGATTATGGCCTCTTGAATGATCTTCTCTGGTCAGATCCCTCTGATACTGCCTTGGACTGGGAGGACAATGAACGTGGTGTTAGTTATTGTTTTGGCAAAGCTGTCATTAATGATTTTCTCCTACGCTACGATATGGACCTGATATGTCGCGCACATATGGTCGTGGAGGATGGCTATGAATTTTGGAATGATCGGACGCTTGTCACTGTATTTAGTGCTCCCAATTACTGCGGTGGTGCGTCCCTTCTCTTATGTTGAGTATATCATTGACACATTTCCAACGCTAGAATTCGACAATTATGGTGCTTGTATGAGGTAAGTCTATTTTTGTTCCCGGGATTCTCCCCTACATACTTATTATCTCAAGTGTATCGGAAGAACTTTTGTGTGCCTTTGAGCTCCTTAAGCCCCTCGATGGTGCTGCCTTGCGCAAAGAAATGACCAAAGCGAAACGGAAAAGGTAAAGAGCTTTCTTCCCTTTACCTCTAGATCACCCCCTGAATCCGATTTCTAGCTTGATGGCTTCGGCTAACTGATAAATTGACCAGTGTTAATTGCTGCCGCTGCGAGGAATGCTTGGATTCATCACGCAGCTCATTGCCACTTGCCACCGACCTCTCCATTGCGCTTGGGTTTCGGGGATTAGTGTCATGGACAGTCCCCTCGACCTTTTGCTCCGACGCACATTTTCGCATTCCCGTCACCTTCTTCAGGTCATCTTTTTCTTCGTCCATGTGGTTCAAGTACCATCCAGTGGCCTTTCGATTTTTTCCACGTCTCTTATGGTTCTGCACGTATATTGCGCCGACGCCTGCTCCTGGGTTTCGGACTTGTAATTCTAATTTTTGTCCCTTTTATTTTCTCTGTTTGTTATTGGGTACATACGTAGCACTTCCTGCTTCCTCATTGGGTACTGTGTCTGCTATTTCTAATGATTCCCGCCGCCATCACGACCATCTCGCAATTCCACCCTGAATGTAGACTCAGTATCTTACCCCTGCAGTTAAGGAAGTTCAACAGAGTATTTATCATCACCTCGTCTACTATAAACATCATTTTCTTGCTGGTTCATGGTAAGGCCATTGAGTTTATTTAGTGGATGAAACGTCATGTCAAAAGTTGTCAACTGGAAATGAGCGGATGTCATCCAAGGTGGATGATTGAGGAGCCGAAGAATTCATGTTACGTTGGCCCTATTGCAAACAAGGATTTAGTGACTATCATGAGTAAGATTGCTAGCATAGAGCGCCACTACTCGACGATGAAATGACAACGAAATGAAATGAAATGTAACAGCCCACCCCCCCACCTCCCACGGTGTTACAATTTTGGATCACGACTTGTTGCACGGTAATATGGCTCAGTGCATACATAGTACAGGCGTGACTTGAGGAACAAGGACATGGTCCACATGGAATCGTATTCAAGTCATAGTAGTATGATAGGATTGTTTAGTCCTCATCTTATGTTACAAAGTGCAGTACAGTCTGATGTTCAGAAAGTGAGATCTATAAAAGCGACTCTTTGTCTGTTGTTGAGTGCTTCTCATTGTGCTTTAATGGTTTGTCCACACATAGGAGCATGAAGGCATAATCAACCCTCTTTATGCATGCTCCTATGTGGACAAACCATTAAAGCACAATGGGAAACCACTAAATATAAATCTCACTTTCTGAACACTGGACTACAAAGTTTCATAACACCCGCCCCTTTCCCCGCCCCCGATAGATCACCACGTAAGTTTCTCATCTCACATGTCGTCCAGAGGACAATGCAAATACTAATACTACCCGAGAATCGCACAAAACGGACTGACTCTTTGTTATTGATAAACCAACGTCATACATGATTCTCGTCAATCATCATCATCAGAAGAAGAAGAAGAAGGACGAGCGAACATGTCATAGGTAAGAACAGCGAACGCGAAAACAATCGCAGAACAACCTATCAAACTCCAAGCCGTCAACGTATCCAACCCATTTCCAAAGACAAGCTAACAAAAACAAGGCGTTAGTGAGTCAAGTTCATTCATTCACAAGGGATTATTGATACTTACATCCGATATGAGAACGAGGACAATGGTCAATAGGTTACCTACTGATGTGACGATGGGGCCCCATATGCTTAATAACACCTGTCCATCCATCGCCAAGTTAATCAAAGAAAGTGAACAGTCCAGAAAGCACACACACACCATCAGACCAGAATTGAAGATAGTGCCGCTGAGTGCAATACCGGCGATGCACAACACCGTCCACCCATCTTTAGGTAACTGAAACATCTCAACACCGGTACGGTCAAAAATAAGGTAAAAACACCCAGATTAAAACCCCAGTTGTAAATCCAATGAGGGAAGTCATGAGATTGGGATATAAAGCAAAGGGAAGGGGGCTGGCAGTGCATGAGAACTCGTGTTCGGCCTCCCATTCTTCATGACCTGATAAACTCTGGTATGGGGTCCTTTCTTTCCTTCCCAGGTCGTTTGGGAGGGCAGCGTATATCTTGTACAGAACTTGGTATAACCCGTATGCAAGCGAGGCGGCCAGTGCCAATAGATTACCAAAGACAGGGGCAGAAGGAGCATTCGATGCGGATACTGTGGGGACAGCCGCCTGAGATTGGTTTTCAGGCGTGACCGCTGTTTCTTCCATAGACAACCAAAGTGACACCTGCCGTTGCCAGCACCACAGCGACCATTTTTCTGATTTCCCATTTTGAACCAAAGGCCTTGATGGAAAAAAGATATACGAAAAAAGCATTGGTATTCCAGATAGCTGGAAGTAAACGTGATATGAGAGATTTGATGATGATGAGCGTTGGGATGGCACTCTCCAGTGATATCAGATATGCTTAATCCCATGTGAGTGGTTCTGAGATATGAATCAGGAAAATGAGGGGTTCTTACGGTGCCAGGGGGATTGCTGCGAACCAAAGAAATGCAGGAAGTGAAATGCCGATAGTCAAGGCCATGATTAACAATGTCAACTTGAGCTTGGGGAAAGATTTATGTCCATGTCTGGATAAGCCAGAGTTCGACTCTGAACTTAGATGGAGTCTTGAGAGAAGGCCGGAGATGGTGTGATTTGTGGTGGCTGAAAGATACAGCAGATGTAAGGGGAAAATAGAGGATAAGGAGGAGTGTACGATATAACTAAGGAGTCGGCACGGTCAGTTACACTGGACGACGGTGGAGAAGAGTATCGTACAGTATGAAGAATGGTTGACGATAGTGTAGATTAGTCTGAACATACTCGACATCGTCATAACTGAGTCGTCGGAAATCAAGAGGCCGGGACGACCTACTTGGGTAAGTTGGCTTTCGATGGTGAAACCGAGAAGCGTCACCGTGAATAGGATCACGGCAGACTTGCCGTCCAAGTAGGGAGATACCGGGTTATTTCTTTCTAAAAGACATTCAAAGCAGGGGGTAACTAAGAAAGAGCTTTAACGGTCACGTGCTGGTTGACACAGCGTACGAACCGTGAAAAAGCTAACTAACTAATGCTTCGAGCACTTGTTACAACCAGTCGACCTCTGGTGGCATGCCTCCGTGTCGCTGCCCCTCCCCTTCTATCTCACCACCACCATGTTCATCCCAGTCCATTACCTGTCCCTTCGTTGGCACGAGGGATGAAAGTTCGTTCTTCGGTCAAAGTCATGTGTGACGGGTGTAGCATTGTGAAAAGGAAAGGACGGGTGTATGTTTTGTGTTCAAAGAACCCGAAACATAAGCAAGTAAATTGGCTTTCCTTGTGTGTATGTGTGTGTTACTCACACACCACGGCTTGCAGCGTCAAGGATAGACTTTTTTCCGTCCATACTGGTTTAGAGACCCACACAAAAAAATACAGATCCATTTGCTGCACTACTGACGGGTCCATAATTGAAACTCATACTCTGTTCCATCCTTCTGCTTCTGTACACCAGCAGGAATGTCAGACTCGACCCATTCGACCAGTGTTTGATGTGACTCCTGCTTCCACTTGCCCTCTGCCTTGAACTCGGGCATCACAGTATCGCAATCATAGACTGGAGCTGTGATACGGGTGACAAGGACCCGGTCGACCTGAGCTTCAGGTGAAGGCTTGAGTGTTTCATGGTATAATGATGCGCCGCCCATGATAAAGGCCCGGTGGATGGGAACGGTAGGTTTGAGATGGAGAGCCTCTTTCAGTGAACTGACGAGAACGGCCGTATCCGGAGCCGCGTTCCTAGAGTTCGTGTTGAGGATGCTTTGTTCAATCCGAGAAAACGTACAGTTTGTAATTTGGGTTATTGCTAATAACAATGTTAAGACGCTTTGACAAGGGCCTGTTCTTGGCTGGAATGCTCTCCCAAGTCTTTCTGCCCATGATGACCGCATTCTGAGTACCCTCAGGTGCATTTTGGGTTACATATGCAAAGAACCTCATGTCTTCACGGATGTGCCATGGCAGACGCCCGTTTTTGCCGATCCCATTGGCTGTGGTAGCGGCGACGATGATGGAGAGACGGATCATGGTAGATGATGATGTTGTATTAGGATCACTACTATCGACTTAATTCCACTTTTTCCATTCAGACCCGCTAGGCGGCGCCACTTCTACCTTTTTCTTTCCCACCTTGTCCCAATCGGTGCTTAATGTAGTGCCTCCGCTTTCCGAAAAGCTCTTGATCATGGCACGACGTGTGTCCTCATCTGCATCTGCATAGATTTTCTGGAAGAAACCATTGATCGTGCTGTCACCCCCGACATTGGGATCTTCGTCTGCGGTCTTTTCTTTTTCGGATTTGAGAATGTCATCCGAGATACCCTCCCAATTTTTAGTTTTCCTGGGTTGAGAGGTGGATGTTTCCGAGGGCTTGTAAGAGGCTTTTGCCAAGGCTAGTGAAGAGGATTATTGGATTAGAAAGAGAGGGTAGGCGTGGCTCACGATCAGGGGCGTCGCCAAGGAGTCCTCCCCACCGACCGAAAACTAGTTTTTCCAGGTTAATCTCAACCTTGACCTTTCCAACCGCGAACGAGCTCTTTTCCGGGTCGATTTGACCTTTCAAGGGTTGTAAATGGAGAGTTGTGTCGCCATGGGCATACCTTAGCTATAGTGTAGTGTAAATAGAGGATTCAACCAGGGAGAGGGGGATTCACCTCACGAGGTTCGAACAAGACGTTGACTTGAGCAGGGTCAGCGTTACGGTCGAAGACGGAGATGTTGACTTTTTCGTCTGTTTCGTAGAATTCGTAACTAGGTCCAGTCAGTCAAGGTCTTATTCAGTGGGGACAGGGAAAAACACGCACCGGGGAGTCATGTTATGGTTATTAGGAGACCAAGGAAGGTCAAGTGTATCATGACTTTTCGAGCACATTCCATGGGGGTCTCCCACGGGTTGAACAGACGAAAAAACTCATCAGAACAAGTAACAACATGACTTTTTAAACAGTAGCAACCAACCCAATAACACAATTCTAATAAACATAGACAAGGACAGGCTTACCCTCACGTGACCGTACCGTAGTGTTGGTGATTAGAGACAGCCCTACTGCGACTTTTTTAATGCAGCCGTATGAAGACTCGGACACCGACTGCGACGACCCCCGCAGCTGCTCTGTCGCCGACCGTGATGATCTCCGCAGGTACTCTGTCACCGACCGCGACAACCGCGATGATGACCGCCCTCCCACCAGCTTTCTCTTCCCACCGTCCGTTCCCTCGACTACAACCTCAACTCCCCTGCCCTCGCGTGCTACCTCGCCTCTCCCCCTACAGCACCGCGTCTATCCTTCCTGGCCCTCTGACACTGACGACGAGCTATCATCCCCGCTCATCCAGTGGAACTCTCCTCGCAGCTCTTGGTGGCCCGACCAGCGTGCCCCCTGGTGGAATCCCTCTCTTAGACGCCGCTCTCGTAGCTGGCGTGCCACCCGCACTGCAAAGCGCTGGTTGCGCAACCTCGTACGGCATCCTCTCTTTCCCAGCCAGCCTATCACCATCGTATGCATTTCTTCTTTGTTTTCTATCTCTCGTCTTATTTTTTATGCAGGTCCTGACTCTCACCCTCCTGTCCATATTTGCCATACTCCTAACCCTCTTGCTCATTTACATTCTTAATCCAGACAAAGACCCTCTGCCCTGGCGCGCATACTGTGCCTACCCCTCTATTTACAATACTCACCAGCCCCCTAATCCTGCTGCATCATACCCTAATCCGAATTCTCCACCTTCCCGTGCTTTACCTTTTCCACCCCCCAATCTGGACCAACTCCCTCCTGCTGGCATTTTCCTGGGCGTCTTTTCTGTCGACTCCGCTATCGAACGCCGCCAATGGGTGCGTTCCACATGGGCTAGCCACGACAGGAGCAGAAACGGCGCTGGCGACGGTGATGCCGGCGTTGGAACTTCCCGAACTATTGTTCGGTTTGTACTGGCCCAGCCTCGTGGAGACTGGGAGCGCCGCATCCAACTCGAACAACAGTGTAAGTCTTCCCTCTCGTACATGCTTATCAGCGTGGATGACCAGATACACCAGTATATCATGATATTGTCATTCTGCCAATGTGGGAGAACATGAACGATGGAAAGACACATACTTTTTTCTCCTGGGCCTCCATCAATGCCTGGGTACCTCCTGTTCTCGTCAACTCCACCGCATCGCCACCTCGTTTCACTTATTCAAATTACACTTCCTCCCCGCCCGCTCTCGCCCCCCATGATCCCCACGCCGCCTGGACCGACCCTGCTTCACACAGCCCAAGGGATTGGGTGAGACCAGATTATGTCGTCAAGGTCGATGACGATTCCTTTGTCATGCTCGCAGAACTGGAGGCTCGGCTCCGTCTTGAACTTCACACCCACCACGATAGTCGCCACACTTCCACTTCGGCACGCGCAGCAGCAGCTGTTGTGGGCGGAATGACGACGATGTTGGAGGCCAACGCCAACGCCAGCCCTCTGATGGACTCCAAGATCCCGACCCAGCTAACCGACCGTGATCCGCTGATATATTGGGGGTATCTCGTGACCAACAAATATCATCAGTTCATGGCAGGCGAGTTATATGCTCTAAGCTGGCCTTTGGTAGACTGGGTGGCAAAGGATCCAATGGTCAAAACAATGACCAAGGGTGCCGAAGACAAGCAGACTGCCAAGTGGATGCGCATCCATCCGCGGCGTGACGACATTCGATGGACAAATGAACGCTGTTGGATTTACGATCATCCGAGGTCTGGTACCGTGTAAAGTTTTCATTCACCTATTGCCTTTGAATCCAACACTTACATTCTTGGACTTAGCTATGCCCACGGTTTCCTCTTCCCATCCGAGGTGACTCGCGTAAAACATCAAATCAGGGAAACATATGGTGATCATGCACAAAAAGTTTTGAGGGATATGTCACAAAATTTTGTGAATGGGAGTCCACCTACACCCACGGACTGGGCGCATTCTAGCGTATCAACTTTCAGGGTGAGGTATGCCCCGCCACTTCCCGACCTGTCGATATCGCAAAGTCTAGAGGCGCTTGTGGAAGGAAGTGATATGTCGCTGTTGAGAGAAGGTGAGCCCCATTTGACTGCAACTGAGATATCGGGAAATTCACTCTACAGACTCAGGGAGTGCTATGACTCCGGAATATGCGTGGGCACACCGTGAAGGCCGGCGAACCCGATACGAAGGCAATCGCGTGGGTGGAACTGTTGCAGTACACTTTATCAAAAAACACATATGGTTCCTGGAGACTGCTATGGCCATGTTGGAAGGAGACGAGAGATCGGAGCATGAAATGTTTGAGGAACATCAAGTATCTGCTACTACGCTATTGGGAAAGCCGTGGCACCCGGTTGAGCAGCCTGTTCTCACTGGATGATGGTGATGGACGGTGGACTCGTTCGCCCTTCTTTATCTATTTATTTGGGTGGCACTGGAGGTTTTCTGTGGATGGACTGTTTTTTCACAGGAAGGCATATAGTACTTTATTTCTTTCTTGACTCGTGCCTTCCCTGACTGTATTCACGTTTTAATTGTCTCTGGGTTTTTTTTTAGTTGTCAATTTTCTCTCGGTCTTGTCTTTTTCCTTGCATATGTAGATATTTATACCTCAATCATCTCGCCAATCTGCTTGGCCTAGACCATTGCAAAGAAATATAAAGAATGCCTCGTTGCGAATAGGAAATTCTAACAAGAACCGCTATAAGAGCCAACCTGAATGCCATCCGGAGAATCATGATATCCGTCGAGGGCACTGCCGGGCGTTGCACGTTGCCCGTGCAACTCAGTATGGGGTGCCAGAGGGACAGTGGATTGGTGTCGTGTGGTCACGGCACGAAGAAGGACGGGTTCCCAATAACGGAACCATTCTCCTTCACGTTGACCTATGAGTTTATATGGCCCTGAAGGGGTTTGAACCATCCGTGTTTGAGAAAGCGGAACGGAGTGGGGATGATGAGGCGAACTCATAGTAGTAGAGGGAATGGAGCTGATCGATGTAGCGGTGGTCAGAGCAGGGGACAGCATGGATGAACCGGTGATAATATCTTGGTACGAAGGTAAATCACTATCCTGATTCCAAGGAATCCACCGCTTCAAGGCATAAGCACTTCCACAGACTTCCCATTTACCTCCACCCTTGGAATGAAATCGTTTAAATAACCAGATGAAGGGATAGATAAACAAGAGGATTGAGATGAGTTTCAACCACCGATTTGATAAGAATCGTGAAAGTCGATTTGAAGAGCGGATATAGATTTTGGAATTGATAGGTGTGAAGGAGACATGGATGTCGCCATGGTAGGGAGCCAATGCAATGGTGGAACGTATAGCGGATTCCAATTGAGTGAGATCCCAGCCGTAGAGAAGTTTGGTGTAGACGAATTCTTTGAGGAGTTTTGGGCTGGAACAATACGAGTCTGTCCAATAGCGTAGCGTTTTGGAGCTGTTGGACGTTGCAAGGGGGGGATCTGAAGAGACCAGCTTGGTAGTAGGATGAGCTGCCATGGCGATAGCTGCCTGGGACCATTGACCGTTTGCTAAACCCGGAACGAATGTCCAAGGCGGAATACCTTTGCGGGTGCGTTGTAGGATCCATTCACGATAATCCTTTCGCTCTCTGCGACTTGCTTTTCGAGAGAGTGTGGCTGAAAAGTGACCAGGAGCAAGAAGAGGGAGGCCGTCTTCGGGAAGTGAAATTGGACTCGGTGATTCGACTTGGCGGACCATTTTACCACGATACACAGGCTCATTGTCAACGACAGACCAATGGAAATGGTCAGTGTCTTGAGGGTAAGTAGGCGCTTTCGAGTGAACCGAAGGCGAAGAGTTATGAGGAGGCGTGATAAGGATATAAAAATCAAAATCGGTTACGCTTTCAGTATAAGATTCTGTGCGGGTAGAATTGTCAGAGGAGGTGGCGAAACGGTGGCGGGTTTCGGTATGGGTACCCTGGCAGTGGACTCGATAACCTGGAGGACACTGGGAGGCCTGAGTGAGGAGGAAACGGTACAAGGCATCGGCTGGTTTTTTGGATGAGTGATGATGTGAATTTTATTTTCTGAGCAGCTGTAAGCAGACTTGCCGTGGACATTGAGAGTTTCGTCGTAAGACACTACATCACCGTTGTCGACGTGAAAACACGGGGGCACAGGATCAGGATCAGGACGCGGTACAATGATCATCGCTGACAGGGGCAACCTGTGTTGGTACGTGGCGTGATTGTTGCGAACAATAACAATGTCCTCGTCGACGCCCGAATCGTCCTTGTCAACGCCCGAAACGTCCTCTTCAACGCCCAAAACGTCTTCGTCAACGCCCGAAACGACCTCGTCAACGCTTGAAATGTCCTTGTCGACACCCGAAATGTCCTCGACTTTCCCAACTATCCCACCTTCCTTTTCCTCCTCATCCATGTCCACTTCCTCTGCCACCTCGTTCTCCACCTCCTCGCCAACTGACTCGATCTTGACCTCTTCCGAGTCGATCACCTCAACCACATCCCTATCATCATCATCATCATCATCATCAACAACAACAACAACAACGACATTGACAACGACATCAACGACGACAACAACTTCCACCTCGACAACCTCGGATTCTACCACTACTACCTCGACAACCCCCGATCTTACCACCACCACCACTTCCTCCTCCTCCTCCTCCTCCTCCTCCTCCTCCTCCATCTCCTCCACCACCTCCACCACCTCTTCCTCCTTCTTCGATCTTCCCTCTACGCCCTCGTCTGCCCCAGAACCAACCTCGTCTTCCGATCCAGCTCCAATGTACGTTTTCAAGGTACCTCTCTTACTGTAATCTAAATCACTTCCCTAGAACAACTCTCTCGTCTCCTGTATTCATCAGTACAACAGATCACCATGGTTCCCCCACAAGTACAGCTCCCTCCCAAATCACCTCCACTTTTGTTTCCACAGAAACAGATGGCCTTGTCTCTACTGTCACTCAGATCGTTGCAAATCCCTCCCTCGCCCCCAACAATGTACCCTCCAGAGGATCAGGGTAAGTTTTCCCTGCGCTCCCCGCGCACTGGCAGTTTCTCAATTCCCTGTTAGCTTCTTTGGCAACACTGCTGCCGTTGCTGCCGTTTTTGTCCTCGTGGGCCTTGCAACAACTTCAGTGGCCCTCTGGATTCTCTTTGCTATTCGCCGCCGTCGACGTCAATCTCGCTTTGAAAATGATACTGCCATGGTTCCTTCCCATGCGACCCCAACGCACCGATCACTGCTCGGAGACGATGATGACCCTCATCAAGCACGCTTCAGCGCCTCTGCATTAGACATATCACAACAACGGTCTAGCTCTGCCCTTGCGTCTACATATTTCGGCACAAGAGTCTCGTATCATGATGATCCTGATCATGCGGTAGAATCCTTTAACCCGTACACCGATTATGGTTATCCTCAACCAATGGCTTCTAGTCCGTCCAAAGATGGTTATGTTCCTGCACCCACAGGTTCACCACCTGCGGCAATCATCAATAGTGATCGTAGTCGCAGGGCGAGTGCCAGCGGAAGCTTGGGAAGTCTCAGCGGCCAAGAAGGATACATCATGGGGACACACTCGACAACCCCTAGCGGCGCAAGCTACGAGCCGCTGATGGCATCTTACCACAGGCAATCAAATGGCAGTAACCAGCTTCCCGGTACGCCGGTTCTAGCTACTCCACCTGCAACGGCCATACCCTAAGCTCAACCTCCATCCGATCAATCTTCTCAGCCACTTTTGGATGATCGGGGGCCTACAGAATCTACAGAACCTACAGAACCTACAGAAGCCCATTCAATCTTTGCTTCGGACGATAGACTAGATCCTGGGCTACGACAACGGCAAAGAGAGGCCGATAGCGCCTCCATGAAGGATTTGAAAGATGAGGAGGATTATTCACGACCTGTACTTGGAGTATGCATCGTTTCCCGACAAAAAGCCTTCCTTTTCTGACGATATGATTACAGATTCGCAACTTACCTTGAATTCAGTCTAATTTGCTGGCGCTACTACATTCATGCCACCATGACATTCTCTTATACAAAAAGTGCACTGTACTGACGCACACTCACGGACTCTCGTTTTTCCCTTTGGACTATCTTCTTGCGATCATAATGGATATTCCTCTCATTCCATCGATTGCGAGACCTATTCTCGCTTGCTTTGTGTCTTCATAATCCACCCAGCATTTGCTTTACCATTCTCATACCATGGACTTCTGCATCCTTCTCATCTCACGTTTGCTCCTTCTATATATACACTATACGTTCCATCTGCTGTCTCTACTCTCGACGTTTTCGTATCTTCCAAACCACATCCTGCCATCCATGACTGCGAGACGTGAGTTTAGCCCACCATCGTGTTAAAGAAATTTTTAAGCCTCGACAAGAGAAGAAATTTCCTGCATACTTTCAACAGGCTTCAAAACTTGGAACAACAAGCTTCTGTTCTTCGAGATACCAATATTTCAATCTTCTCGGATTCACCCCCTCTTGACCAATTGGACAAAGCTGAACCCAGGTACCTACGATTCCCATTCCAACCGCGTTTCCAAGTACCTCGAGATGTTCCTTCACGACAGAAATGAGCACCGTTATCTCATCTTCAAGCGGGTCATGCTCAATCAATCCGTCTTCTACAGTTTGAGTCCCACATCGGAAAATTTCAGGTGTATCGTGTCCATTTATCCCAGAACCAATCCATGGAATTAGGATCATCTTTGCTAGCTTTGTTTCAAGATCATGTTCAACAGCGTCAACAGTATCAATTGGCCCGTCAGATGACCTCGGTTTGTATGATTTGGCACAGCAAGAGGTGAACACGCCAGGCAGAAGGATTTGTCTGATCCGGCGGAGAGACTTCTCAACAAATCCAAAAGTATGAGATTTTGGAAACCGATTCGTGGAAGAAAGTAATGTTTTCAAGGTTTCTGGAACTGGTCTAGAGATGGGCATAGGATGAGTCAAAGTTTTGGTTTCCTTGCCTTCGTCCTTGCTTTCGTCAAAGGTGACTTTGCTAATCCCGGATTGAAGGGGAACAAAGACATCATCAGCATCGTGATCATTTTCAGTTTCATCGCCATCTTCATCATCCGACCACTCATTGTGTCCCTTTTGTTGACCCCAGTATTTTGAACAACCAACACCGAACTGGTCAGGAAGAAATCTGGCTACAACGGACGTGAGCG
>Ga0157366_1000092_pt1 | contig 51109 bp, 71 predicted proteins | sample AttbisABBM1_FD_113149 | JGI IMG/M metagenome (GOLD analysis project Ga0157366, IMG submission 113149) | Fungus gardens microbial communities from leaf cutter ant in Botucatu, State of São Paulo, Brazil - Atta bisphaerica ABBM1 | ecosystem: Host-associated > Fungi > Mycelium > Unclassified ...
ATTTAGTAATAGATTACTGAAAGGCCTAAGCATTAGGCGTACCTTTCCAGGACTATTTCGTAGTTTACTCATCTGCTCTTTGTGACGTGCAAGTTCACCGTCAAGTTTTCGAATCTTGACTTCTATCGACCCTATACGTGTATCTGTCTATTCACGCATTATGCCCGAGAAGTATCTGACGTAAATTTCAGGGGTGTATGGGAGAAAAGAATGACAAACTGCGGCGATGGCATCCTGAAGAGTCGGCTTCGGTTTCTTGCTAGCTGAAGTTCCAAAGAAACGATTCATAGTGGAAAACAAGTTTTCTTGAGTGAAGCTTTACGCCTGGATGTGACTGGTTTCGTGTACTTTATGCTCTTGATCGTGATATGGTAGCAAGGAGAAGGAGGCTACCTGGTTGTTGCTGGCTATGGATTTGGACGATTACATCACTTCTTACTAAATTGATGTCATGCTACCATATCAATGTATTATTCTCGGAACGCTGTCTGATCTATTATGACAAGAACCCGCGAATCGCACCTCCAACGTTCAGAACATCAATCCTAGAAATGCACAGGTCGTATCGACTGATAACAATGACAGAGAAAAAACCACTCACAAGAAGGTATCATGCCCCCAAACACCGCCCAGCTCATAATAACTCACATTTCCGTTACCCGCCATCCTCAGAGCATCAGCAACCTCCCTCTGTTGCTCAACAGTAAACAAGATATCACTCTGCACACCCAGCACCAACGTAGGTATGTCAGCAAGAGGAGCCATACCTGCCGCGAGATCAGATAAATGTGGTGCGGGGTTTACGGGTGGAGGGTGAGATTTTGAATGAGATGATTTATGCTGTTCTTGTGATTGCAATCGAGAAAGGGTGGAAGGAGGAGGGAGAGATTTGATGTTAAGGGCGTTGAGTGTGGTGTATGTCATGTCAAAGAGATCCATAGCTTTGGAAATGTAGATGAGAGAGTTGGCGTCATATTTCAGACAAAACTGTTCGCCTTGGTGGTCGAGGTAGGTTTCAATCAAAAAATCTGGGCATAGTGCCGGTGTGCGATTGGGTCCTAGTTCTTGGGTGACAGTCCCGGGGGCTTGACGGACTTGACGACCGAATCGTTGATCCCATTCCGGCCCAGAACGATAGGTGATGGTAGCAATCTCTGGAAGGTAGTTAGAACATGTAAAGAGGCAAAAGGAGGACTACGCGGCCTACGTCGTGCTAACTTCATACCAGTATGAGGGGGTAATCCATCATAGTAGAAACCGTTATTCCAGTTTGGATCAGCCATAAGCACTAAGCGTTGTTTGATTGACACTAAACGGATAGAAGGCGAAGGAAGGCTCACCACTTCGTTGTGCAAACCGCATTGCAATACTGGAAGGCGTGCTCCGTGCAGTTCCACTGATGCTGACGATATTGCCTACTCGCTCAGGGAATAGCCAGCCAGCAGCCAAGCTCTGCATGGCACCCATAGAGCAACCTACGCTTGCATACAATTTCTTGACACCCAAATGATCTAAAAGCAAGAATTGTCCGCGGACCATGTCGAATATCGAAAGAACAGGGAATCTCGTCGCCCAAGGTTTGTCAGTGTCAGTTTCGATGGAGGATGGCCCTGTGGAGCCATAGCATCCTCCAAGGACATTTGTGCAAATGATGAAGAATTGATTCGTATCCAGGGCCTTTCCGGGACCAATAAACTTCTCCCACCATCCAGGAGCAGGATTGAGGCTGGTCGAAGCCGCATGCGATGAGGCCGAGAGACCGGTATGTAGCAGAATTACATTGTCCTTGGTAGATGAAAGTGTTCCCCAAGTTTCATAGGCTATATCGAATGGCGGTAAGGGTGTGGATGAGTATGTCAGGGGAAGAGGGTGAGGGTGATGATATTTGTAGTATGTCGTTGGATTTGGTCTGGCGTAAGGTGGTTCAGGACCGGTGTCTGTTTGTTGGTCATCTAGGATAGGTTTTCGCTGGGAAAAGGACTCCAGGATGCGCGATGCACGGACTGCATGAGCATCCACGCAGGGGAAGTGTGGCTGGCCCTCGCGAGCGCTGTTCTGTGGTGATGTCGGCGCCGCAGATGACGATGAAAATCGACTGAAACCCTGGCGCAACCCTGGCCATAGCCTCCTTGGAAGAATTCTGGAAAATGTATGGAGGGACATGGATGACGAGCTCAACGGCCATGTCAGTTTCCGAGTGAGAATGAGAGCAAAATGACGTGTTGGAACACCTAACCCTATGGCGGTTGATTCACAAGGAAAAGACACAAGATTGATTCACCCAGGTGGATTGAGTCCTGGTGTCAGAAATGGCGTTGGACAGTGGAGGTGGATAGATATCACATTGGTCCTGACCCCAAGCAAGGTCGAGGGAAGACCGTTGACCTCGATCGAAATCCCAACCACAACCACAACGTCCTTAATGCCCTGCAGATCACTTTTCTCCTCGCCTGCAGACATCGTGCAGCTGCACATACTCCGTTTCGCAGACTCGGTGTTCTGGGAAAGTTGACAAAAGATGTGCGTAGATACACGAGTTGTTCGTGCCTAACACGTGTTGTCCTCCTCCTCTAGCTTTTCCTCTCTCCGCACCGCCAGCTACAACGAAATCCAGGTACATCCTCTTTCTCCCGACGTATCCTAGTCCTCATGCTCATACTCGGTGTCGTTTCGAAGGATCAATCCGGCCGTTCGGGCTACCCTGATGCTCCGGAGTCATATTCAAACAACAAAGTACTGACTTGCGTGATATGTTTTCCCCCACATTGGGCGCTACAAGCGAGAGGTCTGCACGGCAGTTGAAGAAAGAGAACAGAGTGCGCTCAGCTTTCACGCAAATGACGCATGCCTGATATACCACTGCCAGTTCTACCATTTCCTCAGATCTCGTTCCCGGTCTCAAACTGACATATCAGCTCCTGGCCCGACACCGCAAAATACTCATGCGAAGCGGGGTTCTGGTTCAAAACCACCGTCTAGGATACCTTCCCGCCCCATAAATTCGACAACGACTACAGACACTACAGCTGCGTTAAAAGTCAAAAGACAACCACCATCTACTATCCCGGTGCCTTCTTCCACCAGGCGACCAGAAACCTATGAGCCAACTAATCTCTGCCGTAAAATCAACATTTTTGGTATCTCGATCTCCAAGCCGAGATCACGATCGAGGTCACGGCCGAGGTCACCCCGCCTGTCGATAGATATTCCTCCACCACCCGGATTTGACGAGGATTCTCAGCCCCAGCCACCGTATAAACCATCCTCTCGACCTACTAGTCCTGCGCCAGCGCCAGCGACTGCTCGGGGTGTCCTTGCTACTACACCCTCCCTTAGCTCCCTCACTCTTCATGATTTACACAGTCGGGCGAAAGAGTTCAATGGCGACACTCATCCAGGCTCGGCGAAGCTCCGAGGCTTCTTTTCATGCAAGTCCATCCTTCTTCACGCAACCCTTGGGATAATCATTTTTTTGATTCAGGCAAGGATTCTACTCAGTCACAAGACCATAGTTCTCCGACCGTACTCGTTTCAGCTCCAGTAAAGCGCGTACCTTCGTTGCAGCGACGCAGCCCCAACAAGGCGCCTCCTGAATGTCCCAACGCTCCTCTCGCAGATTCCTGCCCTTTTTCACCTTCTGTCCGCTCACGCCTCGGCTCTGACACTCCTCGGATTGTCAATGCGCCAGTTTCAACAACCCGTTCAGCGACGGTCTCAGGAGGAACAATCAAGTCCACTGGTGCCTCGGCAAACAGGTCTCGTTTTGGATTTAGGAATAGGTCACTTGATACTGGACTTCGGTATCGTGGTACGATGGATGTCGTTGATGAAGAAGGAAGGCTATCAGGGGAATCGAAAGATCTCCAGATTACTGCGATGTCGCAGCATCAAAGTTTAAAGGGAAAGGAAAAGGATTTCCTTAATAATCCTGTATCGAGAACAACTTTGTCGAGGACGAGCACGAGTGTATGGAAGAGAAAACATGGTAGTTTCGACTTTGAGCGTCCTGGCTTGGGTGCCGTTACACTACAGAGATTACCTAGTAATGGGACATCGACGACTGTAACAAGTGGTTGGAGTCGAAAGACTTCAATGGTGAGAGAAAGTGCTTTAGGTCCTGGATTGGCAGGTGTAGGGACGATGCAGAAAGACACGTCGGTGAAGAGAGGGAAAGAGAGAGAAGAGATGGCAAAAAAGCAGGCTAGAGTGACTGCAGTGAAGAAAGCTATGGTCGTGGAAGAACCTGAACTGGAACTCTCTCAGATGAATCCCCCTGCTCACCCGAGTAACGGACAACAGACACCCTTCTGTACTATGACATCAGGCAAATCGTCGAGTCTTAGCAGAGCCTCCGCGAGACAATTCCTCCTGTCTGGGAACCGGAATGTAACACAGCATGGGTTGCTCCCATTCGAATCACCTATTTCCCCACTAACCCGGAGTACAGCGAGTGATGATACGGCTAAAGAAGTTCGTAGATCCTGGGATAAACGGACCGAACAGGGAAAAGAGCGGCCCGCCCTCAAAGAACAAATTAAAGACCGACCAATCGAAAGAAAGAGCAATCAGAATCATCGATCGCCTGCATCTGTGTCTAAATACCCTACCTTCACTACCAAAATTGGATCTGGAGTTAAAAGTCGGTCGTTGGATCTCAATCTTGGTCTTTCTTGGGCTCCTTCGAGAGTCCGAGAAGATGTTTTATTGAAATCATCGTCCCTTTTCAATCGGTCAATGAATACTTCGTTAAACTCAAGACCAGTGGATTCATCTGCTCATGGGCATAATGCGACGGGTTTGAAGTCAGACAACATTGCTTCTGAGAAGTTGAAAATTGGGAGAGAGGTTGAAGAGTTATTTAGGGAAGCACTTGGGGAGGCTAGGTATATACGGTTCAAGATGTGTAAGTTGGACTTTTCACATGGGCTTCTTGGAGAGTTGGACTCACTCTGCGATGATGGTTCTGTCTAGATATATATCAGTTTGATGCTCGCGAAATTTCCTTTGATGGTCCAACTGGTATCATCTCCAAAGTGGATGCATTACTGGCGACTGTACCTACTTTACAACTGGATGAGAAATGCCGACTTATGGATAATCTCGTGCGGATTATTTTGCAGAATGCGTGACGGTCTCCACTTCGGCTTCTTTTTCTGGTGATATTTACTATCTCTCTCTCTCTTCTCCTTTCAGTTCTTGGTTAGCTTGGATGATATCTTCTCAAAAAACCTAGCGTCAATATATTTTCAAGTCCCAGTTCACATGTGCGTTGTCAACGTTTATTTCTTGCAGAACCCTTTACCTCATTTCTTCTTGTGTGACCCGGTATTCGTACTTTATTTTACTTTATTTTGCTTGTTTATCGAGTTGGCCTGTGCGCATGTGAGTACCCCTTATGTTGCCATTATATGTTCAAGTTATTAGTGCTGAATATCTGTACGCCCGCCTGATGTGTTGTACGATCTTTGTTGCTTCTTACTGTTTGTGCGAGTGTCACGAAAGCATCTGCTCACTATGATGAGATTACAAGACAACCTATCCCAAGACCGAAACGATGATTCAGAGAGAAGAAACGGAAAGAGATGACTATGTGGCTGGCCGTAAAGCGCGTAGGCGTTGTGCTAGTTGGTCATCCTCCTCGAACACCCGTTCTCTCGGATTGGGCTCAGCGAGAGTGTCAACGTTCTTTGCTGCTAGATCGTGTTTTAACTCGATGTCAGCCTCTTCAGCTGTTTGGCGGAGAAGAAGATCGATCTGGTCTTGTGGTGTTGAGATGGCTGTGGTTGTCCCTATAGCGTCTTCCAAATATCCGGTTTGAACGTCGAGATCGGAGAATTGGGTTTCAAATTTATCCATAACCATGGATATCTGCGAAGATGACTTATCAGAAACTGTGATGAAAGAGGAATGCCAACGGGCTGCGCACCCTTTCGAGGTTCATGCTCTCCATAGCCTTGTCCATCCCTTTCACGACCGATGACATGTTTCCAGTAACTTGGCGCATGGTAACAGCGGTCTCTACACGACTCGCAACAGCATCGATGCGACTTGATAGCCTGAGTAAATTGAGTGATTCACTTTTCTTGCGGATGGAATTAGAGGCGTATATCCGAGCTCCTTCGTTGTTGCCTTGCTGCAACGCCTGTAAGTTTCGTTCATCCCTAGGACATGAGTATTAATCCTGGCGAGTCACTGAGATGTACCTTTTTGACTTTGGATTTCTCTGCGTTTTCATCTTTCTGCGCTTTCTTCGCCTGACGATTTAGAGTCTTTGCAGTGAACTGTGTACAAGGATTGAGTTAGGATGACGACATGGTTATTTGAACCGGCGCTTGCTTTGAGTTGGAAGAGGGTTTCTACGTCAAGATAAACAAAGTACACGAAGAAATGCAGCAATTCACTTACTCTCGAGATTGCTCATGGGTTCAGATGCCAACGCGCAGCCACTGATAGGACCGCATCATGCATATGCACGTGAGAAGATCCCACGTGTCGAATGTGTTTTGAATATGTCTTGATTTATATATTTCCTTACGGTCGCCGGTATCTCTCCTGCTTTTCTGCCGCGACTCATCGTGTGCTAAGCGAAGAGTACTTTTATGGGGTTGCTTTATTATGTGAGGTAAACGCCGGATCATTTTATTGGTGGAAATTGGGATCTGATGCCGTGGCAAAGCTACCTTGCCGTCTTAGTAGCGTTTGCCTTCGTTACCCTTTCGCTGGGTGTGTACCGCACTCTCTGCTTTATCTGATAAGTTTGACAACATAATATTGGTCCTTCCAGCGAGTGGACTACTGTATGTATCGGAGTTGATTGAAGAACACAGCAGACCTGCTAAGCAAATTGGTCAGAGAGGGATCTATGTATGTCATATTCATACACCTTTTGACAATCCATCTTTTAACAATGATGCAACTAGACTGTGATACTCCTCCACGTTATCTTATACTTCACGGACTCGCTCCCATTTCTCCAGACTATCTTCTCCATCATCTGCCACATTGTCTACCTCCAGAATTTCTCACACACTTGGCCACTTATATCACTCTCTTCGCCAGCCTTTCTTGCTTCCTGTGTATTGGTTATTGCAGATCACTTCACATGGTTTTTCCATTTCTCGCATTCCACACATCAAGCAAGATATTCTAGAGGTCATCTTGGGGATGGGTCCACGGCACCAGGATTCATTGAAATTGCTTCATTCTTCGGCATTTGTGTTTGGCTGGCACCCTTGTTTCTTTTCCTCAGCCTGAGTGCAAATGACAACGCACTACCAGTGTCGTCAGGTGCGTATTTTTTTTTCGTACAGTCAGTCATTAAACTCTTCTGAATCACACCCTTGTTTCATGCAGGATCATCTGCTACGTCTTTGCTCTCTTCTCCCTCGCCATCTACTCGCATCTCCCTATTCCGTTCTATTTTTTCCTCTCTCCTGTCCTCTAAAAGCAAATCTCACCAAGATGGCAATGGAATAATTGCATCTCTCTCGCAACCGCTATCGACTCAGTTCTCCCCTCCGATTTCTCCACGCATGCCCCTTGCACCTCCACGCACACCTAATCTCCCTCACTCACCAGGACTCTTACGTTCAACCATTACAGATATCCAAGAGCTTCAAATTCCAGCCCATGCATCTAACACAAATTTCAGATTACATTCGCCTCCCATAGCACGACGCCCTGTGCATTCGGATGGCAGGTTGGGTATGCATCGATCAGCGCAACCGGGTCAGGATGATGAGGTCTTCCATTAAATTATTTGGGTTGCTATGAGTGTGTTATAGTTGTATGTGTTCACTTCTGGGAGGAATTCTCTCAAAAAAGTTGTCCGCGTCCGGCATCAAGCACAAACAAACTTGACAAGATTAGATAGCAAGAATTCCTCGATTTCTCATTTCTCCAATTCCTTGAGACGTATGACACCTCAGACTGCAAGTAGACTGCAAGTATGGCGATCTTAGAGGTTGAGTCACACAAAGGCTTAGAGGAGGAGACATTCTTCCAGATGGCCCAATGACTAGAAGTTTTGTGCCAGACTCCATGCCAGGGTCTGGTGGCTCCTACTCTCCATTCTAGCCAACTTGGAGCTAGTGTTGCTGCAACTTGAGTTAGCACATTGCAGAGGAAGAGCATACCAACTCCAAAACATGTGAGAAATAGCACAATCGTTTTGTTCTAATTTTGATGCGCGCTGCAGGCGATAATGAATGAAACTCGCAAGAAGTTATTATTATCACGTTTGGTCACAAAGAAAACATCTTTCAATGCAGAAAAATTGCCGAGTTTCAGGACATGTAGGGTAAGTTAAAAGGGTAAGTTAAAAGGCTCATGATCCTTCTCGATCAGCAGGCGGGATGAACAGAGGCGGGAAAAGAAAAAAATCGGTAAAAGAGACTAAGATTGTTCGCCAGCTTCCCATTCGTGAAGGAAAGACGAAAATAATGGCCAATCTGTGCTTTGCTGGCAAAGCTGCCTAAATTTACCTTGTTTGTCTTGTAAGAGACGCTTAGGTGAGTCAAGCTCAGCAATCTTCCCGTTGTCTAGGACCAGAATACGATCGTAATCAATAATAGTCTTCAAGCGATGAGCAATGGTTATGACTATTGCGCAGACGAGCTCATCGCGCATAGTATGTTGGATCTACACACGATAAAAAATTGAGGCAGTGGGCGGATGAAATTTACGCACTTGATCATCCAAACGTGTATCAATCTGGGAAGTCGCTTCGTCCATGATGACGATGTTTGTTCTGCGCATTACGGCCCTCGCGAGTGCGACGAGTTGCTTCTCACCTGCACTCAACGACCCAGGGCTGATATACATATCAAGAATCGTTGGCTCTTCAGCACTCGGGGTGAAATGAAAGGCAGAAGGCAAATGACAACGCTCCAGGACTTTGAAGCATTCCTCTGGCGTATTTTGGTCCAAGGGATCGAGGTTGCTCTTGAGGGTCCCGGAAAAGATTGAAACATCCTGGCTGATGATGGTCTAGAAATCACCAAGCTTAGGTGTCACAGTACGCCAGTTTTGGTTGCACTTACCACTCTGGTTCTGAGATCCTCCAAACCAATTTTTGAGATGTCGATTCCATCAATTCTGTTGGGAAGTTAGTACAAATGTCTCGTCATGCTTTACATAACCATACATAATTCTACCCCCACTCGCTTCAACCATTCTTAGGAAGGATAGAGCTAATGTTGATTTCCCTGAGAGAAACCAATGAAGAGGCCGATGGTCATCTCCTTTTAGAAACTCACCCGATCCGGTCCTTCCAATCTAGAATGTGGCAATCAACCTCCGATTATGACAGCAGTACATGGGACGAGATCACTCACTACTCCGATTTTCTCAGATGGTCTGACAGTGAAGCTCACATTCTTGAGAGCAGGTGGCAGGTGAGGTGCATATTGGACCGATAAATCATCAACAACGAGCTCTCCAGATGAGGAAGGCCAATATGCAGGGGGGCGAAATTCCTTGATGATCGGCGGGGCTTCCTGAGGAATGTCAAGATATTCCATCACTCGCTCCACGCTGTTGAAGTCCAACTCCAGTTGTGCAGCGACCCTAAATTGACGGCTCAGAAGACATAGAGCCTATAAAGGACCAACCTACCTGACTAATTGGCGATTAGCTTCAGCAAATGCACCAGCTTGGCTAATGACGACGGCAGTAAAACCATCTGTAATCCCTGAATGCAGTGCAAAAAGTGTGGCTATGAATACAACCATAGAGCCCAAGCCTATAAAATGTTAAAATCGGTGAAAACAAGGCGTACAAGCACTCACAATCATAGCGCCAGCGCAGCCAGCCATTGACAAGCCACTACAGTTGCCTAGGTGTGAGAATGGCTTTCGCATTTTGGATGCTACGTACATAAACATGATCAAAAGTCTGAAAATGATCAACCTGAATGATCACGCCAAGTTAACGAATCTCGTTTAACTTCAGGACGGAATACCTTTTGATAGAAACGATCTTGGTATCTCTGCTCCATACCGAAAGCTCGAACATGCGTAATTCCTTGCAAAAGCTCGTCAAAACCTGAGAACGCGGGAGATAATGCAATTGACTCGAGCCTTCTCAGGTCCCGCGAAGTCTTGATATAAGGAGGCGCAAGTCGTATGTAAAGCAAGGCGATAAAGAGAGCAAATGGTGCGAAGTCAGGCACGACCAAAAGAATGGTGATGAATGAAGATGTGAAATCCATGATACCCGAAATACAAGCTTTTGCCGAATTCTGTAAAGCACTGTCTATCGTGCCAACATCGGAAGTGAAGCGATTGAGAATGCGACCTATGGGAGTGGTGTCGAAGAAACGGGATGGGGCACAGGTGATCCTAAAAAGTAGTGATGAAAATAATGACCGCGCAGCTTTGAGGCTAGCGTAGTATCCCAGAGTTATGTTCAATAATATCGAAATGGCGCCGGCGGTTGAGATCCAGAGATATGTCATCAACCACGGCACTACATCAACGTCCGGAGAGGGTAAAATTTCCCAAGGACGTGAAGGCAATCGAAGAATCATGGCAGGGTAGACGGAAACGTGCAACAATAAGGGGTTTTCCTCATATGCCTCACCCCATTTGGCGAGGAATATCTATTAGCTCAAGGACATTTGTTAGCGAATGCAGGAATTTGCTGGGGTTTCACACTAACCTGGTTACCAATACCAATGAGCCTTATCAGTAGCATAATAATGAACGTCGAAATCCAGCACCAGACACCCGCAGCATAAATATAGGTTAAGTAGGTCCGCACAGAGACACGACCTTCGGCGCGAGCCTCCGCCTCGATCAGTTTACCATCAGCCAAGTCCGAATCCGGGCCAGGAGAGTAAGTTCGAGTAGCCGTTTCACTGTCGTTGAAATCGGTGCTTAGCTCGGGCTCACGAATAGTAGGACTATCTTCAGCTTCGACGCCTGGTTGGTCCTCGGATTCGATAACCTCATCAAGAATACCCTCCCGGATAAGCTCTGATTTGGCACCATGGTACAACACCCGACCTGCATCAAGTTCTACCACGTAGGATGCAATATCCAGGCAAAGGGAAATGTGATGGGTGACTAGTATGATTGTCCGGTTCTCAGCAAGGCTTCCAGTGAAGCAAGACCTCACAATGTGCTGGGCAGTGTGCATGTCGATGGCTGCCAAGCTTCCTCTCGCAGTGAGGCAGTATCCGAATGGAATGCCATGGGCCACTCACGGATCATCGAGGAGTATACACTTGAAAATCATCGATTTCGTGGTTAGATAGGGTAAGAAAAGAGTAGAAATGTACCTGTGCTTGGGAGTACATTGCACGGGCCAAGGCGATCCGCGCACGTTGCCCACCAGATAGGGTGATACCTTTCTCACCGATTTCTATCAATTGGTCTGAGACAACGGTTGGATGTAATCAAGTTGTCTTCACACACCAGTGAGATCGCCTGCAGGAAGAACTTTCAGATCCGGGATAAGAGCACAAGCCTCAACAACCTCATCGTATCTGGATTTATTGTAGCCACAAGCAGAGCCAAAGACAATATTATCCCGAACGGTCGCGTGCTCTAGCCCTACTTAGCCGTTGAATTAGTTAGTTCTAGACGACCACCGAACAAGCTCACATGAGTTTTGACCACAGTAAGCAAGTCTGTGCTGTGTTTTATTGACGTGAACGGACCCAGACAAGCAGTGCATCTCTGCTCGGGCTCAATGATGTATTGAACTTGGGGAAAATGACATTATTACCTCCGAGTAGAGCCGAGAGTAGAGCGGTCTTCCCGGACCCTGTCGAACCCCTGATCAACGTTAGCTGCCCGGATGGAAAGATGAAATTAAGGGGACCAAGGCGAAAGCGCGAAGGTACAGGATCCCCTGAGCAGTCATCCCACTCGAAGGTAGCGTTGACGAATCCGATATCCTTCCTCTGTTGACAACTATTGCTACAAGTGAGAGTAGAGGCCCAGTCTGGAACTTCTCCTTCTGAGAGGAAGGCCTCAATTCGCTTTATAGATACGTGGGCTGTAAAATTGCATGAACAGAATTTCAGGTAGTACCACCGGCTCTATACCTGTCAAGAGGGCCTGAATTTGGCCTGGCAGAGTAGCCATTGGTCCCTGCAGATAGGAGAAAAGTGCAAGGGCAGTGAAAGCCTTGGACACTGTCAGTTTCTGCCCTTCAATAAGCGTATAGCATAGGAAAGCAACGATTGCGGTGGCAGAAGGAATCCAAATCCTATGGGGCGCTGCTCTAGCTGGTTTCTGTGTGTGGGGAAGATATCTTACCAAATGAACCCCATAATCGCTTCTATAACGTAGGCGCGAATCCTCCAGCGCAATTCATCACTTCGAGCACCTTGCGCTCGGGAAGACCAATAGTTTTCTAGTATAGGGGGCAGATCAACAGTAGAACCAAGCAATATACAAGGTCAGGCGCCTACCCCACCCATAAAATTTGAGGAAACGTATATTTTGCAGGAGCTCGTTGACAGTATTGAGACGTTGATCCATAGCCTTGAGCATTGACCTTGCGATCTTGCGCCATCATGAGTAAATTAAACTTGCTTCAGGATTATATGCTTACCGAAATGTTCACCTGTATCAGTGGATAGTTGAGCAACCATGCGATCAACACGATCACTACACTAGCTAGAGAACTCCAGCCCAGAACTCTAATTGATTGGGGTATAATTGATACAGCCCGAGCTAACAGGAGAAAGAGCAACGAACTTGTAAAGGAATATTAACGCAATCACAAGGCGAACCGGAGCCGTGCAAACCCCAGAAAACTCCCAGAACCGTTGGGAAACAGCATATGAATCACCACTGATGATCGCTAAATTTGAAGTTCAGCTCTCTTTGAAGTGCGACATACCGTATGATATTGACAACTCTTCCAAGTTTGGAGTTCGCTTCATTGCTGCTAGGGTTTCCGCTTACTTCCCGTCTCCTGAGGGCCTTGTAATGAATGGCACAGAAAAGTTGTCCCCGAGTGCGTTCGTAACACCGCCTTGTGTGCCATGCTTGGAAAAGGTCAACCTGCGCGAAGGATAGATTGGCAAGAAAGGCAGTGACTGCCCATATATAGGCCTTCTGTCGCATTGCGGGGGTATCGTGCGCCAGTGCAGCCAGTATCTCCTTCAATGCATAAGGTGGGACAAAACCTATCGATAGTGAGTAGATGAAAACTGGAATTATGACCGAGACCTACCGACGACGGCACTCCAAAACTCCAAAACCAAATCTAAAAACAGATCGAGGGCATTAGATACGATTAGGAAACGCAGAAGCGAGTGAGTAGGATATCTGTCTGTCGTGTGAGAAACGCGAAATCATCAATCTGGACTTTTACACACTGAGACTGGTATTCCAAACGCTTATTGAATAAATTACGATGGCGGAAGTACGGAGACAAACTCCAAACATCTGTCTCCCCGAGTGTCCTCCTCGTGGCCAGTATCATGAGGGGTTCAACGAACTTGAAGGTGCCCCAAGACCACAACGTAACATTATCCTCAGGATTGGAAAGCAAGTGTGACGGGACCTAAGAAGCAGATACAAGAACCGCAGTAATCAATTTTGAAGAGGACGTACGTCGTGAGGTCCTGCCACATTTTGACATGGAAGTGAAGTCGTGAGTGGAAGTGTCCCGGCAATATAGATAAAAGCTCCGACAAAGAGGAGATTTAAGATTGACCACTCGAGGTCAGACCACTTAACTTTACCGGAAAGCACAGTGAAACCGATACCAATGCTCAATTGAAGCGCATATACAGATGCAAAGATGACGAAGCAATATGGCGGCGTTTTGCAGGTTTTAAGGCAGACCCTGAAAGAAATGTAACACTTCATGCATGATCAGCTTACACCAAATTTTGAAATGATGCGTTATTCGTTATTCAGCACTGACCCAAGTAAAACAAAGAAAACTAGCTCTGAGCGCCGAACTCCAGTCGCCCAGAAGAAGCCGCAAAATTAGAGAGACGAAGCTAGACAACGAGAGGAGGCATGAGAACGCCATCAGGACCAGCATTTTCGAGGATGATACGTCGAGTGTAGGTCCAGGAGTTTCACCCAAGTCCTGGAGGGCGAGAAAGCTTCGAAATGGCGACATCAACCACTCATAGAAATTCCGTAGTATCTTGGGAATGGGTAGAACAACAAATAGATCACCAAGAATTGAAACGGCAATGACACAGCATAGGACAGCGATACTGAGAAAATCCAGAAACTCCGCGTTCCAATCTGCCTGTGGATGATATGTGAGAGGAAGCGTCATAAGAAAAGGAGAATTGTTAGCTCACCGTCCTGTCCCACAGAATCGTGGGTAACGACTGTAACATTCTGAGCGAGATCGAGGCTGAGAGAGAAGAGTGCTGTTCTCACGAGCAATGAATATGTACTTGAGGGCCAACTGGAATCAATGAACAGTCTGGTACCACACTGCCTCTTCCCCAAGCACAGCTCTGTTTCACGACGGAACGTACCGACGGCAACTCCGTTTAATCAATGGTACTTGCCTAGCAGCTCCAACAGCTCGTTTGTATTAAGAAGGCCGGAGCAAACCAATTTCTTGATTCGTCGAGCATGTACGTGGCGGTTACTAATAACCTTTTCAATCCAATTGCCCACGCAGCTCCTGTTCCAACCTAAGTTAGTCCTGTTTAGATCACAATCAGTATGCTGCGGTTCAATCTCATTCGCCCATACCAAACCTCAGCCCATCTGGTCAGAGTCTCTTGTAGGTTGTTCTCTACGGCGTCACAAGACGCCTTTCTTGAGCCAGTCCCAGAGCACCCTGGGATCGTTTCGCTCGCCCTCAACAGACCACAGGCCAAAAATGCAATCTCCATCAATCTCCTCAAGGTGCTTACTTGCCTTAGAACCAGCATATACATATAGAGAGTATTTATCTCCTTCACAGCAACTCACAGAGTGTCTGGAAGAAGCCCATTTTGACAAGAGGTTCATTCTTGCTGCGCTGTACTTCCGATTGTCTGAGTTGCATATTTAGTATACGCGCCCTCATCCTCAAGTCTACGACAGTCGGATCCTTTTGTGCAGGTGCAGATCTTGCAGAGAGACGAAATATGGACCAGCTCGAAGTAAATAAGTTCTTAACGGGACTCCGAAGCGCACTCGGCAAACTCGAGGCACTCCCAATGCCAACAATAGCGGCAATCGATGGCCCAGCGTTAGGCGGTGGTTTAGAGTTGAGCCTCGCTTGTGATCTTCGCGTTGCCGGTAGGTTGTCTCGGTTGATGGTGTACAACTTCTATTGCGCTCAACGATCGCTTATTGTTAATCAGGATGTGAAGTTACCAGGATTGGTCTCCCGGAAACAGCCCTCGGCATCATTCCTGGTGCCGGTGGCACACAGCGGGCAACACGGGTGCTTGGTCTGGCTCGAGCTAAAGACCTAATCTTCACTGCACGCTCCCTCAATGCGCAAGAAGCATTCGACTGGGGTAATGGTCTTTCCAGTGCCAAGATAATGAGCTGAGCCATGCCTCCGTACTTGTTCTTCAGGTCTCGTTAACTATTTATCCGATCCCAGTACAACTGCCTTCGACAGAGCACTTACTCTAGCAGATTCTATCGCCAGGAATGGTGTGCTATCTACTGGCTTATAGCTTACGACCAGAGACTAACAATGATTCTCAGCACCCTTAGCATTGAGAGCAGCAAAATCCGCGGTCAATCGTTCCAAAGATCTCGCACTTGAGACCGGCTTGGACTTCGAACGGGCGTCATATGAAACTTTATTGCCAACAAAGGATCGCCAAGAAGCCTTAACCGCATTCAAAGAAAAACGCAGACCGGTTTTCCGAGGCGAGTGAGACTGGCAAGGATCAATAATTACAAGAAAATAGTAGTGTACACTCGAGCATCTTGGACCACATTAAACACCACCACTAGATGACCGTGCGGGTATTGAAAAGGCGCCAGCAAAGCTCGTGGGTATCGTTGGCATGGTAGGCATAGTAAAGGAACTCAGGCCATCCACGACTTTTGATCCTTCCAGATCCCTCATCATCACACTCAGTCTACCAAACCGATCTTTAATGCCACTAGTACCAAAACTGTCTGATACTTCATCACCAGCATCATTAAATCCTTTCTCGAACTGCCCCCAATCGCTGCGCAATGTGAGGTAGGGTTTCAAGAGTGATACATCGATGCGCCCAAGAGAGTTCTCTGTAATATATGACTTGAGTATTTCTGGTCGCACAAGGAACACATTTCCAAGCTGTTTAATAAACTCGAAACGATCATCTAAAGCAAGTATCCCGAGAGTGCTTATTGTGTCTTGATACGATTTGATGTCTCTATTTAAAAAATATGGGAACGCTGCTCATTGGGTCAACGAGCGCGATTTTCATGGACTTACTTTGCAAGCATGAGACCACCTGTTGCACTGACAGGGAACTTCCGCAGGTGTTCGAGCAGAAGGCTGTGGAATGCTACACCAATCTCGGTTAGGAACACTTCAAGATTTTTTCCACTCAGATTTTGTCGAGCAGCATCTCGAACTTTTTCGAGCATGTCACAACAAGTAACACAGGGTTCAGTGTTGACACGAGCAAACGAGATATCATCATTCCGAGGTTTGAAGTCATTCTTCTTCTGTTTCCCAAGTTGTAGCGACAGCCAAGAAATAACAGCTACGATCCGGTTGAGATAATAGTCGAAACTCAGAGGGAGAGACATACAATCAGCAACACGTTGAAGTAGACTGTTGGCACCACTTTCTATCCTGCCGATAGTCTGGTTATTGAATACCACCATCTCTCTCCGTAATGTCACCGAGGAGCTGGCTAGAGGCAATACGACGGTATTGATGTACTGCTGCCAGAGGTGACATATGAGATCAATTAATCGAACAACTGTTAGTGCTTGAAAGGAGGGTTCAGCTTTAGTATCTGCGGCATCTAATCGGGCTTGAGCTCTGCATAAAATGAGAAATAGGATACCTTAGCTGATGGCAAAGCTTACGTTTCAATGGCTTCATCTATGTAAGATGCCGCAATTGCGTCAGCCAGCACACGCAACAAGGAGAATATATGTTTAGGGCTAGATCCGGTCAAGTATTGCAAACAAATATAATTTCAGATATACTTACACGTCACCAGATGGACTGAGCTCCACACATCGTCCTGTAGCCTCGGCATGCCATTTCAGAATCTTTTCTGCTGTCTCTACTGACAAAAAACCATCCTCTTCCCTCACAGAATCTTCTGTGAAGTGATCTGGTTTACGTTCTGCTGTCATGCCACCAAACCTCATAAGGGCTGCGGCAGCCTGGGCTGATGTCGTTGTGCCTACGCTTGAGGCATTGATCTGATTGACAACACGATCGAACACTGATGATTTCGCTTTTGAGGTTTTCTACCAAGGAGTAAGATGGTATATTGAAGGTGAAATATTGAAACATACATGATACCGTGAAAATGAAGCTAGTAGATTGGCGCATAGTGCTCCTAAGCTTTTGATTTCACGTTCCATATAGCGTTGACCCTCCGTGTACGGGACAAAAAGTTCCTCCATCGCAGTCTCCAGCATTGCGCTTATACTCATGGTAGTGGCATGCCCAGCAATAGGAGCTGCGGCCATCAATGATCGTCGAAATTCAGTGGCTTCATAAGGTGTGCGAGGTGATACATGTGGAAGTTCATGGCTCTTTAAATCATCCACCAGAGATGATGTCTGGATGTGCACCATCTGGAGCACACGGAGATAGGCTAATTCAGATATCTCAGATCCTCGGTGCAAGAGTTGTTCCATGTATTGTTGTATCTGGTGGGACAAATAATAAGAACTAATTCCAGAGTTATGAGGAATATCTTTTACTGATTGAGCGAACACACGCTGAAGAAAAACTTGCATGACCATCGGAGGGTTGGGGAAAACAGCCTTCACAATCTGCGCCTCCTGGTCCACAGTCATTCTAATTTCCTCAAACAGTTCAGCCAGCCCAAGTTCACTCTTGGGAGGACCGACATCAGGATCAGCTATTGATCTCCACCTATGAACTGCTCGGTAATTGTCCAAGGGATTGTAAGAAAGAGTAACTCACAGCCCAACATCTTCGGAAGGTTTAGCTTTCTGATCTGAGTTGATGAAAAAGTCATGTTGGTTCACGTAGACCTGGACGCATGAAGTTCCCCCATTGAACTCAAGCAGCGTTTGAGCACAGTGCTGAGAGGTCACACAAATGTGAGATGGTGACTGTATTCTCAAATATAAGTGACATACATGCATCATTTTTGGATCGCCTTTACGATAGCAACGATCGAAGAGATTTAACATTTCCTTCTCAAACTTCTCGCAATATTTATCGATGTTTTCCCTAGTCTGAGAGAACACTTCATTTCAGCAGCAAGATGAGTCAAATACACTCTTCGCACCTTTTCGGCGGATGGTAGATCAACCTCCTTTGCCACTATATTCAATCGACGAAGAATAATAGCCACTTGTCGACGTCCCGCACGACCTTCTTTTCGCAGAGCATCTAAGCGGTTTGTTTCTCCTTTGCTGAACTGATTATAGTAGTCTATCAAGTCGTACGCCGCTTGTGCTCTCTGTCGTTCAACGTGAACGGTCTCAAGCTGATCACCTGTAATCAAACTCGTTCAATTGATAGCTAATCCAGCAAATGCACTAACCTATCCGAACAGCAGTACTGACGACATCATTCATTCGGCCTTCCATCCCAGAGAAAGTGTTCCCCACAGCCTAAGCATGACACTACATAAGCGGAGTATAGTTAGTCTAGCGAGTGATCAACGCACGTCGAAATTCCGATTCAGGTCTGTCATCTTTTTGGAGTATTCTCTCTCTCCCACCCTCACACTTTTTTCCATCTGTTCCGTCTTTTCCTGGATCTCCTTCCGCAACGCAATTAACTTGTCAACAGCGACTTCAAATGTCTGGAGGAATGGCTTGGGATCAAATGCTGACGACACGACCAACAGTCAGGATCAGCTCAGAACCTCAAATCGCTTGGCACGCACGCCCATTGTCCGCCTTGGATTGAGTAATAAGCTTTTCTGATATTGAGGAAATGAACTTTGTGCTGTCAAATTTGCCCTAGTGAACGTGCTGGGTCGGTCTCAAGGACATGAGGTCTGCTAATGTACCTTGAATGCTGACAACTGCAGGTGTTCTCCAATGTCATGAGCGGAAAACGAGGGTGATGCCATATCCTAGTGAGTATCTGTAGGTCCTGTGGATGAGCTGGCTGAGATACAGTAGGTCACTGGGGTACACCTTGATGAGCCGATCTCTATTTGTAGATATTATCATCAAGTGTCAATAACCCTGTTCTCTAGAAAAATGTCGATGAATTTCTACGAACTGCCAATGAGTGATCACCATCCTCTCAAGACTTTCCTGAATATACATCTTGCGTCGGATGTCTCTGCGCTTCTTCACCTCCCATTTGTCTTGAACTCGCTGACATCTGAAAATCTCGCATCTTCATCCCATTTACCGAAATGGATCGCTCGAGTTCAATCTTTGCTACATTCAAAAGATACAGGTGGACGCTGGGTTGGACTGGTTCTTGCACAGAAGACTGTACTATTGTCTCAAGGACTGCTCCTAGAATACGGACAATCCTGGGCTGGAATAGCTCTTCTCTTAATATCAGTCCGTCTGTTCGATTAGGATTAATACTCAGTCTCCCTCATTGCTCTATACAAGAAAAAAGATTCTCCTGCTGTGTTAAAAGCTGCGATCCGCCTACTAAAAACAATATTTACACATACCCATGAATTCTCAGAATTTCGGCGCCAAGTTGCTACTTTAGCCATTCCTAAACTCCTCGCCTCATTGGTGTCCCTGGTTGAACAGACCGGAGACACAGAGCTTAAGGTGTGCAATATTTCTTTCTTTCTCAAATTATGCTACACCAATAATTTGTAGGTCGTAGCATTGACGACCCTAGTCAACCTCGTCACCATCTATCCAACACTACATAAGCCATCTTACCCTGCACTTTCCAGCTTGGCTTTACGTTTTCTCGATGGAAATCCTTACGCTCCAGTGTCGCGCGACCTATTAGATGCAGCATCACGTTTATATTCCGTGATACATGTCACAGGAGGCAAAGTAGGAGCTTCCAGTTTATGGCGGAAGACTCTCGATGAAACTCTGGCTTTTGGTATGAATGCATTCTGGTCACTCAGAACAACCTTTGCTACGCAAGGCATGTTGAAATCCTTCGCAAAATCATATAATGCTTCTGACAATGTATCGACAGCACTTGTCAATGTATCTGTCCCACCTAATGAAGATCCAGTCACATTCATCCCACTCCAGCTCGACAGGCTTAACTGTGCTATCACCATATTTGATGATTTAATGGGGTAGAGTCGGCCTAATTACGCATACCTTGCAATCTCACATTCAATACAGTGCCACCGTATATCGACCGGTTCAACTACCTCTCGGAACCATTGTACGATTCGCACTGCAACTTCTCAGGATCACAGACAATCCCAAGGTCAGCGTCTTTGCCATCCACCGATTTTGATACCGACCACTCATATTTATGGTCAGAAGGATGGTTTCCTCGACCCAACTATTCATACACTCGAACTCTCTGTCATCCCAAGGATTCAGATTCTTGGTTGTTCTCTGATGATCTCTCTTGCAGAAAGGTTTGTCCTGTTCTCTTCCAAACCTCAATAGCCGCTGAACCTTTTCAAGAGTCGACTGTCATCTTGGTCCACACATTACGCAAGTTTTGATAGCTCTTGCCGATATCCTTGAGCAGCAGAGTTTAACGTAAGTCATGGTACGTTGGGTATTAATCTGCTCGTTGATAAGGTTGATACAGTAGTGAACACCGTCGTGTCCTACTCTATACGCTTGAGGCACTTCTCAAATGCCGGATCTCGTCCCACTCGCCCCTGATCTCCACACGTCTAATGAAGGCCACCATCCCTTCCATCTCAAGAGTACTATCTGGTTCTGTGAACAACTCAGACACTGGATCCAATAGCTCGGCACCTGTTAAGGGGAGGAAAGGTAAAAAGAAAACGCAGAATTTCGAAGGAGACGAAATTTTCTCTTCGGCAAGAGTTGTAATATGCCCGACAGGTATGGATGGGAAGATAGTTCTGACCGCATTGGAAGGCAATCGATTTATCCCCTTAATTATCCTAATCTGACGAAATGCTCTAGTGGTCAGATTCCTGTTGCGAGATCCCAATCTCTCGGCTGCAATCCAATCTATATCAGTTCGAGTAGTGCTTGCGGTGCTGTTTGAAATTACCCGCATGCCTCCAGCAAGTTTGTCACCCGACCCTTGTCTCTATCTGCAGGTGATCAACAAGCTACACAAGATCATTGCTGAGGTTGCATCCGGCACATCAAGTACATTATCAAAGAGCCTTCCCTTAATTGTTATGACAATCTGTCGTGGCTGTAACGTCGTAAGTTTTATAGTTGATTCGTCTGAGCAATTAAGGATTGAGATTCTATGTAGGAACCCCAACGACAGCTCGATTTGCTCCTTCATCCTCGTTTGCCGCCCCTTATAAGGCCGACGCCTCTTGCTGAGAATCTCGCCCTTATATTCAGTGAAGAGTCAGACCAAGAAGCAGAGCTGCGTAAATCTCTTGGATTGTATACAAACCAAATCGAGATACAGCACTTGGATATCGAGATGAATAATTCTACACCCCAACCATTGGGGGAATCCGTGACTCATACATCTTCCCATGCCTCGAGTTCCCTGGAAATTACCTCACCTGTGACACGACAAGAATTGGTATCGGCATTACAACCACAGCCCAAAGAGAAAGAAAAGGCTATATCATCTCCCGAACCCACTTCCGTAGAAGCACAGGCGGACAAAGAGCAACTAATACTATATCAACTATCTGTTGTGGAAGCTCCTAAATTACCAATTTCGCAGTCGTCACCGAAAGCTCACCAACCAGGACCCTCAAACTCAGTTCCAACAATACCTAGACGCGGTGTACCTTTTGTCGAAGATGAAGACGAGGAAATGCCAGCTATAAACTTGGATTCGGATTCAGATCCAGAATAACAGCATTTCATGTTGGTGAAATGTATGTTCTCAAGCGTTTTTGTCGGGGGGTAAGATTGTCAACTCGCCTGCCTTCGTCTTCGGAATCGACTATTTCATTCTCGCTGGTCCGTTTCTGTAGCCCGTTTATCTGAAGAAGGATTGTTAGAATTTCACTGTTGAATTAAATAAGCAGGAGATGTATCCACTTTCTTCAGGAAAGCTTCCGCTACTACATTAGCCGGATCGATAGACTTTGCTCGATTGAGGTGTGATTGTGCATCTCGTAGATAGGAGTTGTCTAATGCCTGAGAGTCTGAGAGATGTAAATGGTACAAACATGGGACTAATCTCAGTGAATTCACCGTCCGGTTTCTGTGCAAGGTGTAGACACAAAAGTCCAGCATATATATGAAGGACAGGATTATCTTGGTAAGGGAATGAAGGAAGATATCTATAGGAACATCAGAGGATACTTATAGCCGCCTTCGGAGAGGACTTACAATTCAAGTTCATCCAATGCTTGTGAATATTGACCAGATAGTATGAAAAGAAGAACGAGTTCCTTGAGTATCGTTTCCTGGACATCCATTTGGCCTTTGATGACAAAAAAAGCAAAATAATGATACTTTATCTACGCCTCGTGATATCATAGCACGGAGGTATTCTGTCCGCTGGAGTATGTTTTCTGTCATTGTCTTTCCTTCATTGAGGATGTACAAGCCTATCGTCCAGTGCTCAACCCACCGGAATTCCTTGCAGCGGATTAATATGGCCCAGGCTCGCTTCGCTCTCGCGAAATCATTTCGCTGAATGGAAAGTTGCAGGATATCATACAATCTCCTGATATGAACTTTCCTGGCGGTAGAAGGTGGTTTTGAGTCCAGCGATGCAAAGAAGAAGTGATGGTCTGACGACATGATGCAACTGTATGAATGTCGCAAACAATGCCAAAGGTATTCATCGGCAGTCTCTTCAACAATCTCTATGGATGACGATCTAACTTTCGGCGTGTCAGTATGGGATACCATTGCCTCACCAGAGGGCGTCTCTCCAATAAAAACCCCCACATCTATACCACACTTAATACAGCCCCCTGAATCCGATGGTCCAGGATTTGACGATTTTGAGGACTTCAATACGGCACCCACCTCTGCAGTTGAAGCTCAAGACGACTTTGGAGACTTTGAGGAGTTTGGAGAGAACACGACTGTGACACCAAATTTCGACAATCAGACTTTTCTGAGAACCCCACCTGAACGAGACTGGCAATCTCTCAGATTAGATCCACTACCAGGAAGATCGGAATTGGAGGCAGAGATACATAGAATTCTGGAACCTCTTTGGGCAGATGAGGATATCTCAGAGGTAACAACAGACGATCCCATACGAGAGATAGAGGGAGTTGCGCAGATACTAGTGACACCGGAAAGGTAAGTATTTTATCTTGCCCAATCGAGCTAAGTATGCTTCATAACGACAGTCGGGAAATGTACAAAGTATTGCTACAGACACCTCCACCTATCAAGCCGCCAAATTGGACACAGTCACGCATACGTCGACAACATCTGATTGCTCTTGGTATACCCGTTAATTTGGATGAAATTCTACCTCGAGCAAATAGCAAACATCTGCCACCACTGGAGATCAATACACGTTCCAGTTCTGCACCACTCCCTGCCAGTGGGCGAAACTCACTCTCAGTGTCCGTTCAGCCATCGCGGTCGGGAACGCCTCCCTTCCGACAGAGCTCTGCAGTGTCGCAATTTGGCCCCAAACCCAACCTTGACATGGATAAAGTTGGTTCTCTCCTTCATTTAGATACGAGTGCGTAGGTCCATGTTGTCAGTCGAATGATTTTGACTTAAGCCCTCTAGAAAATCTCAATATCCAGCCACTTGGCGTCCTGGAACGGCATCTTGCTGATATCAAAGCTCAGACAGAAAACACTTCTCGCCTATTAACACATCTTCTACAAACAAAAGACGCCCTCCAGCAGGACTCGGAGACGTATAATGGGCTGATTGCAGAACTAGTGGGCGAAGCGCAGAAGATGAAGTCAGGAAAACAGCGGACAGTAGGGAATAGACGTAGTGGAGTGGTTTGAGAGCAGTTTACTTTCCGTAGTGACACCATGTCGATACCCTTACATATGAAACTACTATGACACCACACTAACCACATACATCTACGTCTCCCTTAGTACCTATTACCGCAGATGAATTATGCTAACTGGGAGTATTCAGTAGTACTCCGGTATATAGAATATTATAAGATCGATTCGTCTCACGTGACCATGCAAAAAGATGTGCCAATACAAATCTCAATGCCTGTTTTTGTGTCTTCACAAAATTGAACCCTCTCAATCAGTTGCTTGACAATTGACCAGAATGAACATTGCCAACTCGCTACCCTCAACTGTCACTAGCATCGGTTTCTCCTTTTTAACTTCGCAAGATATCCGTCGCATTTCCGTCAAACAAATTGTTAATCCCGTACTTCTTGATGATTTGAATCGACCTAGTATTGGCGGTCTCTATGATCCTGCTCTTGGACCGAGTGATCGTTCGGATATGTGGGTCCGTGAATTTCTTTTCTCGAGCATTGGCTCAGCCAGTTCATTAGTTGCACAACTTGCCATCTCACATATTATACCTGTCCTGGACACTATGGTCATATTGAGCTTCCTGCGCCAGTATTCCATCCATTATTCATGGGAAACATGTATCATCTTTTGCGAGGATGTTGTATGTTCTGCCATCGTTTTAAGATGAGTCGGACAACGGCAAGTGGTTACTGCCTGAATTCTAGGTTTGTCTCTGACATTCACTAGTTATGCAAATATATGGCAAAACTTCGGCTATTGGAGCGAGGGTTGTTGGAAGCAGCGCAGGGTGTAGAAGATATTCAACTACGGGTGCGGAGACGGAAGACAAAAGCTAAGGTTGAAGAGGACGAAGGAGACGAGGAAGAAGGCGTGGGACTTCCCGACGAAACTCCCCAGGAATTCATGACACGAATTAGCCTCTACGTCGCTATTCACTTGTCCCGAGCAAGAAATAGTACGCGTAGTGATTACAAGGATGGTCTTGTGTATCAAGCCCGCAAAGAAATGATCAATGAATTTCTCAAGAATACGATTCTCAAGAAGTGCCAGAATGAAGACTGCAATTCGTGCGTTGTACTCTTCTTCTTCTTATTGCTTTTGACATGGCTGTTTACTTAGAGTCGGTTATACGTACCGCAAAGAGGGTCACACTAAGATCATTGAATACGACCTCTCTCTGAAACAAAAGGCCACGCTCACGAGAAAGCGCCCTGATGTTCTGTTGGCGGAGAAGACTGGAAGTTTTACCCTCCTCCAGCAGTCAAGACCAACGGCTGATACCGATGTTGACATGGGTGGTTTCCAGGCAGAGGAAAGCGAAGAGGAGGAAGAGGAGGAAGGTGATGATGTTGAGACCATTCACCTGGAGAAGAGCATTGTTGACACGGATGCCAAGGATGGACAACTGCCCAGGGCGGCCAATGGCAGGATGAAGACTGCCAGAGGTCGTAACGAACGGGTCGTAGCGCCAGAGGAATGTCGCGCACACTTGCGTCGCCTGTTCCACAATGAAGCTGTCACTTGTTCCCTTATATTTGGACGTCATGGCCCCCTTTCTCGCGAAGCACTAAGCTATGCTTCTGCTGACATGTTTTTCATGGAGGTTATTGCAGTTTCTCCGACGCGTTTCCGGCCACCAGTAAAAATGGGTGAAACTCTATTTGAACATCCTCAAAACGAGCTGTTATCCCGGATTCTGGGTACCTCATACCGTATGAGAGACATTCATGTCGAATTTCGAACTCTACAGCAGAAGAAGGATGAACCTAGCGATGAGGGTGCACATCGGAAAGTCCTAGCCTCGCTTCTCGAGCTTCTTGTTCAGCTGCAGGTGGATGTCAATAGCTTCATTGACAGCAGCCAGAATCCTCAGCCCGTGAGACAAGGCAAACTTCCTCCACCTGGAGTGAAGCAGGGCCTCGAGAAGAAGGAGGGTCTTTTCCGTAAACACATGATGGTGAGTTTGATTTCACTTTTCAGTTGAATAATCCGACAACAACATAATAGGGCAAGCGTGTCAACTATGCTGCACGCTCTGTCATTTCGCCGGACGTCAACATTGAACCCAACGAGATTGGTATCCCCCCTGTCTTCGCGAGGAAACTCACCTTCCCTGAGCCTGTCACTCCTGCCAATTTCCACGAAATGCGCCAACGAGTGATCACCGGTTCACACGGTTACCCGGGAGCAAGCATGGTTGAGTATGAAGATGGCCATCAACAATTTCTGGTATCTATTTTTCTCGACTGGAATTTCAAATGTTAATATTCGTCTCAGGATAAACTTACTGTCGAACAGCGAACCGCCATCGCGAACCAGCTGCTCACACCTCAAGAAGGAGAACGTGCAGGTTTGGGGCCCAAGGGTCTTCACACACGTACACCTGCGATTAACAAGAAAGTATATCGACACTTGAAGGACGGAGACATCCTCATCCTCAACCGCCAACCGACATTACACAAGCCAAGCATGATGTGCCACAAGGCGAAGGTCTTGAAAGGAGAGAAGACGATCCGCATGCACTATGCCAACTGGTATGTTGCAATGAATATCGACCGAGCTCGAGGAGTGACCAACTAACATTATCCAGTAACTCTTATAACGGTAAGCTGCTCCCTAATGTTCACTGACTTACTTGATGCATCTCTTAATTGACTATAAGCTGATTTTGATGGTGACGGTAGGCTTGTCCGCTGAGATGATCTGAACTCGTGCTAATCTATCTTTAGAGATGAACATCCACTTCCCTCGTATGTGTTCCTATCCTGGAGCAAGAATTAGCCTAACCATGTTGTGCTGTGCTCTATAGAAAACCATGTGGCCCGAGCCGAAGCCATGATGATCGCTAACACAGATAATCAATATCTTGTTCCAACATCTGGTAACCCTCTGCGTGGTTTGATCCAGGACCATGTCGTTGCTGGTGTTTGGATGACAAGTCAAGATACCTTCTTATCTCGAGAGGAGTACTTCCAATTACTTTATGGAGCTCTCCGGCCTGAAGATGAAGACTACTGTCACACTGGACGTCTGGAGACACTACCTCCAACAATCTGGAAGCCCAAACCATTGTGGACGGGAAAGCAAATTGTGAGTCAGTCCTGGTTTCATCCCCAACAACCAGTTGAAGGTATCTAGATTTCGACCATTCTCAAGAACATTACCCCACCTCAATTCAAAGGCCTCAACCTAGACGCAAAGACCAAGGTGCCGGGCCTTCTCTGGGGAAAGGATTCCAAAGAAGACAAGGTCATCTTCATGGATGGGGAGCTCCTCTGCGGTGTCCTCGACAAAGCAGCATTTGGTGCTAGCGATTATGGTCTTGTACACTCGGTCTACGAACTTTATGGTGCAGAAATTGCTGGGAAACTTCTCGGTATTCTCAGTCGTTTGTTCACTAAGTTCCTGCAACATCGTGCCTTCACGTGTCGAATGGACGATCTAGTTCTAACCCCAGAAGGAGATCAGAAACGCGACGAACTGCTGGAGAAGGCCAAGAATTGGGGCACAGAGGCTGCGATCGATAATTTCCCATCCCTTAGGAACATGCCTGCAAACGAAATTCCTTCCTATTTGGAGGTGCTCCTTCAAGATGTATTACACGACGACAATAAGATGGCTGGCCTTGATATGACTGTCAAAACCAAGCTCTCCAAACTCACCACCTCCATTTCCGATGCTTGTCTACCGATGGGTCTTTTGCGCAAATTTCCCCACAATCACATGCAAACCATGACCCAGTCCGGCGCAAAGGGCTCTGCAGTTAATGTACGTCAGATTTCTTGTGGTTTGGGTCAACAGGAATTGGAAGGTCGTCGCGTGCCTGTAATGGTTAGCGGAAAGACATTACCGTCGTTTCGACCATTTGAGACCAAAGCAATTGCGGGTGGCTACGTCGCGAGTCGCTTCTTGACTGGTATCAAGCCACAAGAATTTTACTTCCACTGCATGGCTGGACGCGAAGGTCTTATTGACACTGCCGTCAAGACGTCTCGATCGGGTTATCTCCAGCGCTGTCTTATCAAACATTTGGAGGGAATTCGTGTACATTACGACCATACGGTTCGAGGGAGCGATAATTCTGTGTATCAATTTGCTTATGGAGGAGACGCACTTGACGTGACAAAGCAGAAGCATTTGTACCAGTTTGACTTTATTGCCCAGAACGAAGAGTCATCGATTATGCGTTTGCAACCGGGTCGTGTGGCTGACGCTGTTGATAACTCTACGGCGCTTTCATACATGAAAAGAGTTCTTAAGAGATCAGCAGAACGTTCCAAGAAAGGACTGCCGTCAAAGAGAGATAAATATGATCCAGCACTGACCAAGTATAACCCTAGTAGGTTCTTGGGTGCAACGTCTGAGCAATTTGCACTGGCTGTAGACAATTATTTGAAGACGAACCCAAGCAAGTTATTGGAGAAGAAAGGGGAAGAAGAGATGCTGAAAAGGAGACAGGAGAAAATGTCTGCACATAATTTCAAGATGGTGATGAATGTGAAGTATATGCGCAGTCTGGTGGAACCTGGCGAAGCGGTGGGACTACTAGCATCACAAGGGTACGTTGTCATTCAGTTCTTTCCTTGTATTTGCTTACTTCTGCTCACAGTGTTGGTGAACCATCGACTCAGATGACTCTTAATACGTTTCACTTCGCTGGTATGTTTGTAAGAGACATCAATGTACTCAATCTCTGACTGCCCGTAGGACACGGTGCCGCCAATGTTACTCTTGGTATTCCACGTCTTCGAGAAATTGTCATGACAGCATCGGAGAAGCCCAAGACACCTTCCATGACCATGAGAATACGTCAAGGCACCCCACAAGAGGATATTGATATTTTCTGCAAACACGCAAGTCGTGTCACCCTCTCTCAAGTCGTTGAGAACGTGATTGTACGAGAAATTTCCAAGGTTGAGGGCGAAGCCCGTCGTACGGTCTTTAACATTGACATTAATTTCTTCCCTCCAGAGGAATACACGATGGAATACGACATTGAGCCAATGGAGATTCTGAACGCGTTTTCCGTTCGCTTCCCTCTTACGCTCAAGAAGGAAATCGCGAACGAGATGAAGCGATTAGATGCTGATCTAAGAAGTCAAATTGCAGAGCTTGGAAAGGGAAAGAAGACTAGCGAGAAGGAAAGTGTTAGCGACAATGTAGATGACGATGGAGAGGCTCCTAGAAGGAAGAGAGATGACGATGAGGAGAGTGAAGTCGGTGATGGTGATGCGGATGACGACAAGAGAGCAAGACAGAAAAAACAAAATGCATCGTATGAGAGTGACGAAGATGAAGGTGAAAGTGAAGGCGAACTCGGTGATGCAGAGATCGAAGCTGTCTACACCGAGGACGAGGACGATATGGATGGAGGTGAGAAGAAAAAGAAAAAGAGAAAATCCACGCTGGAGGAGGAAGCCGATCGTGTGGCCGGCCTATTCATTCAACACCTGCTCCACGCATCATCATTTTCGTTCACGCCATCTCAGTGCAACTTTGAGTTAGAAGTAGGCTTCAAACCGTTGATGTGTTACAGCATGCTGACGAAGATTTGATAGTTCACTACCGACATGCCGAAACTTTTATTCGTTGGTATCGTGGAGAGAACTTGCCGTGCCACTGTCATCCGTGAAATTCCAGGGATAACAGAGTGTTTCCAGGTCAAGGATGACAGCAAAAAAGGGTCTGAGATCAAGGCCAGTCATACACTTCAATATCACGTCCCTTTCCTGATAACCTTCCGTTCGTTCATGTGGTTAGCTCACGACTAATGGATCAAATTTACGTGGCATCTGGAAGTTCGCAACAAGCTCAGGGGAGAGTATCCTTGAGGATGAAGAGATCTATTCGAACGATATTTATGCCATCCTCAAGACATATGGTGTTGAGATGGCTCGTGCAGCGATCTTGCGAGAGATGGGCGGTGTGTTCGGAGCTTATAATATTCAAGTAGACAGGAGGCATTTAGAGCTGATTGCAGACTATATGGTACGTCATCACATAGGGAACTTCTTTCGACTGGGACCGACTAGGGACAGACATTTGAAGGGGGGTATAAACCATTCAATCGGAAGGGTATCTCAAATAACCCATCCCCACTGCTCAAGGCTTCTTATGAGACGACGGCAGCATTTCTCTCGGACGCGACGCTTTATGGTGACTTTGACGACCTCACAACGCCCTCAGGAAATATCGTGCTCGGACGGCCGAATGCTACTGGCACAGGCGTGTTTGATGTCATCATGCCAGTGTGAGGTTTGGACCACTGACTCGAAAAGTAGAGTAATACGAATGGATAGAGCATGGATCAGACACACGTAGATTGTGACATATTTTAATGCATCAAACGCGTTATGTCACGATATCACGATATCGTGAGAAAAGCTGGGGCAGGGAACGGGTCCATTGTTCAACTTATCAAGTTGGTCTTTCCCCTTTCCCCTTTCTGTTCCTCGCAATTATGTCTCCGATCCCTTCCTCTTCGTCCTCGAAGTCTTTACGAAACTCGTCTTGTTGCTCTCGGGCTCCGCTCCAGGAAATGCCCTTGGAGCAGTTTCTCCTTCCACCCAACTCGTCCAAACTTGGAATAAGCACAAAGCGCCCAGTTTCTCCGGGCACTCCAGTCCTTTACAGCCCTGCAAAACGCAGAATACTCAGCCAAGAAGGTTTTTATTTGTTAACTACGAAAGCTCCAGCTTCAGCCACTCCCACCGCATCGTCTCAGAACAGACAGCCCACGAAAGCTTTACAGCATCAGCGATTTACGGACGCTTTGATGGGTCCGGATAGTCCTGTACGAAAGTTGGACTTTGGCACACCAAAGAATGCTGTTGGTAGCAAGACACCTCTGCGGGTTGTTGCCGAGGAGAGGTTGGGAACCTTACCTGAAGTCAAAGTTGGGACGCGGCCGTGTCCGAGAAATCATGAAATGGACGAGGACTGTTTCTCAATATCTCGAAACACGTCTCAGTCTCAAATGCAACCACAAAGCTCGGTCAATCATTCCTCGTTGGTGGGCTCATGGTCACAACCTCGTCGAATTCTCGACTTCGTATCAGCTCCACGCGATGTGCCTCCTCCTGTCGATCCTCAATCAGAACACTATCCTGGTTTCGTAGTGTATCAAGACCCTCATATTCTTGTCCCGACTGCACGTCTCACGTCTCCTGCTTTATCGTCCGTGTGGAGTGCCACCCTTGCGCCGATTGATGAAGAGCTCGATGATATTTCTGACACGGAATCAATTGGGGAATTTGTGAAGGAGAATCTTCCACCGCGAAGGAAGGCTCACAAATTCCCCATGCCAGAGAAGCCGGAATCGTTATCATCCTCAAGTACCAAGTCGTCCTCAGTACCTACAACACCACTGAAAGAACATTTGCTGAGGAGGGAGATCTTGACACCTCGGCAACTCACAATATTCAGCCTTGGTGCTGGCTCTGGTCTCGAGAAGGCACAACATTCGCCTTCCAAAGGGGACCAGTATTCCATGAGAAGGATCCTCGAGGAGGAGGTGGACGGCGAGCAGGATGATGATTAAGAGTATTTTCCCGTCATACTCAAATTTGCTGCATCCCACTCTTCTGGCCTTTGTCACACCACTCAGCATTATTCAGCGCCATTGCCATCTAAATCAATCAATTTGACTCATGCCACGCTTTGCACTTTGCGATTTCCTTTGTTCTGAAGAGATCTTATTTTTTTAAATTTTCTTCATTATTTCCTCGTGTCTATCGTTATCTGGGTATATCTCTCCTTTATTCTCCCCCAATTGTATTCTATTAGATTTTTACATGACACGATATCGTTCCTTTTGTTTCAATTTAACCAATTTCCTGTCCTACCCTCCTTTTGTTTGACGAAACTTATGAAATTCGACATCGTTTCCTTCTGATAATTGGGTGTATATCGAAATACGGGTTACTTATGACGTCATGGTCCCTGCGTGTGAAGATATGCCTCGAAGGCGCAATAGCTCCCGTACGCAGTTCTGAGAGGAATCGTATCCATTGGCTTGTTAACTGCACTGTGAGTATGCAAGGGACTCCGCTTGTTGGACTATTTGACAAGTCTCAGAAGACCAGATGTCACTAATCAACTTATTAAGAACTGGCGCAATTACCCGTCGCTCTCTCTTCACTGCGGCACCCCTACGAGCCACTGCTTCCCAGGCGCCTAACCGAGGTGGGAGTGCTGGTAGTGTCCAGCATAATAGCGACACCTATGCAAAAGAGGTAGACACCTCGCCGGCTGCAGACCAGCAAGTCCACAGGATTGACGAACTCAACGACAACGTACAAAAACCGTATGAAGCTCCATCTGGGGAATTTAGTAGGACAGGTGCAATGTCTGCAGAATACGCAACCATGAGTAAGAGTGATCAGCCATATGCACCAAAGGATGAAGGAGAGAAACTGAGATATGGAGGGAAAAAGAACTGGGTAGATGATAAGGGCCCCCAGACTAGTAAACCTGGAGAGGGACCGGCAGGGAGTGATGCTGGAGGCAGAAAAGGAGAAGCTTAAGGACTCAGATTTAGCCAGATGGCCTTTGGACTAGAATGTTTCTTTGCGTGGATAAAAAGCAAGCCACTTTTGCGTTAGTGATTACGATTGCGCCCTGTGATACAACGTCAGGCAGTGGTTAGTACCACTGACAATATCTCCCTTGTGGCCGGCTGGAGAGACAATTAATCCCGCCACCAAACTGGCCATGTGCATGACAACAGTAATGCGGTTTGGAGAAGGACGACCCTATAGACCATGCGCCTGCTAGAAGATACCATACATTAAACCGAAGGCCAGGCCCATAGCGGCATAGCCTGATGTTCTAACCCCAAATTTTGACGCTCATAATCATCTCGTTGCAGAACCCCGCTATTCCCGTAGCGGTCGAATGTACCTATGACATGATCCAAGGTTATACCCGAAGAGCTGGAGTAGGAAGATGCCAAGGTTTGTGAAAGATAAGATGATGATAATGATAAACACCCGACAACTCGGAAATCCGCAAATGCTACAATTACGATTACTTTCTTGTTGAAATCCACTTATAATCAGAATGGGCCGTAAACAAAACCGTGCTAGATCCCCTTCTCCTGCCCCTGGACCAGAAGCAACTGTCGCAACAAACGAACCTGCTCCTCAGGCACCCGTCGAAGTTCTCTATTGTGCTGGTACGTTGTTGTCCGGTACCCAGGATCACCAAGACTTATCAGTGACTATCAGTGTGTACATTTCCTATCGAATATTGCGAGTTTGGAAGTAGCATAACTCGATGCAAAGAGTGGTTGAAGGAAGTCAATCCAGAGCTCTTTGATAAGCTCTACTCTGACGGTGAGTACAAGTTAGCCCACCTCCGCTACCAGACACTAGCATAACCTATTTATACATTAACAGAGGCGTTACAAGCTAAAATTGGGACACTAAGTCTCGAGGCACAGGCAAAACTTGAACAGGATACAGCCAAGAAGGAAGCCAAGGCAGAAGCCAAAGCAGACGCAGCACTCAAGAAAAAACTTGCATCTCAAGTCACGATCAAGCGTATTGAACGTACGAAACGGAAACATGTCACCTCAATTCAGGGCCTAGAAGCCTTTGACATAGATCTCAAAAAGGCTGCGAAGCAACTTGCGTCGAAATTTGCTACAGGGACTTCGGTGACCAAAACACTGGCAGGTACAGAGGAAATCGTTGTGCAGGGTGATGTTGCCGAAGAAGTCAGGGAATTGCTTGAAGAGGGTGTTGGGGTGCTCAAGGGCGTCCCACTGGACAATATTGAGATCACGGAGGAGAAGAAGAAAAAGGGCAACGAATAAACGTCTCTCGCTCTTTCGATTGGTAATACAAACTTTGATGTATCTGTATATTAGCCTGACACAAGAGGAATACATTTATTTCACAGAGTCCCAGTCTAGTTTCAAAGGCCACAGATAAACTACTATCTCCTTCTGGCGCCGTCACTGGCTGTTCCGGAAGATCAGTCATTGACTCCTCAGCGGTTCCGGTAGGTATGGCCTGCTCACAAAAAGAAATAGCGACACAATCAGATATCGGAAGTGTCCATATCCGGTCCAACGAGGAAGAAATTTCCTGCAACAGGATTGCCCAACGCCGTTTCAGCAGCGAAATCGGTAATATTGAAGTGTTCTCTGAAAGCGGTATTCGGCGGAATTGTACCGTTGAAATAGGCCAATCCTGCCTCTTCAAAGTTATCCGGCTGAACGTATGCAAGAATAACATATCTAATCGCCCCAAAATCCCGTGAGTCCTGGTTCCCTTCAGGTACTTAGCTACTACGACCGCTTACCGATGAGGATCGGATCCAGCTGGTGGGGAAGGGTGAAAGAACTCGACCAAGGCAGAGCTCACATTTGTCAGCTGGACACTATCTTCGAGTCCCTTTAGGACCTTTGAATGGTCAACGACAAAGCCCTGGCCAATGAAATGCAAAAACTGGGCAACGCTTGGATTTTGCGGGGTGAGGGCATCTGGGTCAACGATGGTAATTACCCAGGTAGACGTTGAAGATGTCAAATTCCTGTTGTCAGAGGAAAGGAACCATTGTGGTGGTTGGTCAGTCTCTAAATGTGCAGGCTTATTTTCTTCAACTTTGCAAGTATGGCAGGCAGAAGGACTCACGTTCCGTTGTAAGCAGTATACCTGGCACAACACTGACGTCTTTTCCCGTCACAGGATCCGTGAATAGGGTATCGATGCCAAGGCTGGGGTTGAAACTGGGAAGTACATCGGGTACAATATGGGCTTTCTCAAAGGCAGCGGTAACGTTATCCAAGCAGGCTGGAGAATGAGGACGGGCCAGTACATGTGCCTCACCCAGAGCCCCCAAAACCAGTATTGCAGATGTTAAAAGAAACATAACTGAGGTGATGTCTCCACAATGTACAGTCTTATATCCCTGATACTTGAGAAGATGAGAAAATTGTTCACAGTGACGATGGCTGGGAATGGTTTTCGCCTGGGATTTCTAGTCTACACAAAAGATGTTACGTGTGAAGAAACAGGGAAGCCAATCACCTTTGCTGTATCTCCTTCCTTCGGAGAATGGGTTTTCAGAAACGGTGAAGAAGTGGGCAGATTTTCCTGTTGTTGACTAGTCTATGAACATGACATTGCCTAAGTTTCGAACTTTGGTCAGACTCTGAGAAAGAGCCGAGGGGATACAGGAGAGAAACGTAGGACTGAGTACCTTTCGGGAGCACAGTTTTGACGATAACGACATGTGATATCAACTCTGTGACTGAGAGCCTTAGTCTTTCCCCAAAAACTTTTCCCTGTCCTGATTAGGTTACCTCTCGAAACAGTTAACTTTAGCACAGTAGAGGTTCATTCATCATCTTATGTCAAAGTTAACGTTAACCTGACTTTCTCTCCGGAATACCTGGGCCCTCTTTTCTTCATATTGACATTTCATACCCATAATCCGATGAGAATCTACGCCTCTTCTCAACGGTTACAGATACGTCCACGTCCCCGCCTCGGCATGGTTTGTCGTAGTTTGATAGCAAAGTTCTTAAGTAGAGGTGGGGTTCAGAGTCAAGGAACATTGACGTATTACCAAGGGGGAGAACCGGCCATTCCAGAACAGGACAATTCCATAGACTCTCGATAGCAATTTGAGAGGCGACGAAACAAATGAATAAAATAAATTTTCTCAGTCTTCATTTAAAACTGATCATCATCCCCAACGAATGTATCCACGACCAGTCCAGTCACTTTCGTTTCCCGTCCGAAAATTTCTTCATGAGCACTTCCACTTCCTGGCACTCTTGCTTTCCTCTGACGCACACTACAGTTGCATCATCCACATCACCATCCATATCCGGGACAAGACATTTTACATCTTCTGCGTTGGGACACGGGCATTCTGCTGGATGCCCTACACAATCCAGTGTTAGGGGACAGAGGTAGTGCGTACATGAGACTAACCAAAATGAAAGTCAATGGAGATGAGGTCAAAAGAAGGCAAGCTGGATTGCGTACCACTATCAGCATAAGCAGAGAACTGAGAGCTGCTGGATCTGTGCTGCTGTTGATGTTGCTGATGTTGCTGATGCTGTTGATGCTGCTGCTGCTGGCCACCATTGAACATATTGAAAAAGCCCTCAAATTGGGCCAAAACGGTATGTATTTGGAGGAAGCAGATGAACGCTAGCAGGAGGGTGTAGCATGAGAGCAACATGATCCAACTTGGAATACAGAAATTTCAGGCTACGTGGAAATCAAATCCATGTTCACATCTTGAATTCGTGTCACGTGCCGTCTACATAAATAAGCAGTTTGGGCCGCCAAACTCTACATAATGTCGATAATCCGACCAACTGTGTGTTTCCAGTTTTTCAATACGGATAAATGGCTTACTGACTTCATGTGGTATAGTCGAAATTACCTCCTGGGGCAAATCGTATATTGTTTGTCAAGAACTTAAGCTACAGTATCACTGGGGAGGACTTGTATGATTTATTCGGCCGTTACGGGAGTATTCGACAAATTCGTATCGGAAATGAACAAAAGACGAAGGGAACGGCGTTTGTTGTTTATGAAGATGTCATGGAAGTGAGTCAAGCGGATTCAGCACATTGGGTTTCATTATACCTATCCGCATCTCTCAGGCCAAAAATGCTCTTGACCACTTGAACGGCTTCCATTTGCAAGAGCGATACATTGTAGTATTGTACCATATGCCCGCTAAACAAGATGCAGCTGCAGCGAAGGCAGATCTGGCCAGAAGGGAGGAAGAACTTGTTCAACTCAAGAAGAAGCATAATATTGGAGATGAATGATTTCATGGAATGTTTCTCGTAATGATATTACTCTTCCCTATCTGATATGTTCTGTAGTTTCACTGCACTTTGTTGTTTACACGTGCCTTGAGCAGGCCCATCTTGTATCGGGTGATGGTTGTCACTGGTGCATCCCATCCATTCATGCCGAAGAACGGCGTGCTATCATGTATTCGCATTCAGGACAAAGTCTATCGATATGTGGCGAGTATTGTTGAGGGTATTGGTGGCTCACTTGTGAGTTAGTAATATGTATTGAATACACGATCATAATGGGCTCACTATTGCCAGCATGTCACCTTGCATTGCGGTGGTTGGCAGGTTGGTGGATGTGCCGGACTGAATTTGCAGTTTATCAGGTCGCACACAATCTTTACGAATGTCAGTGATACACTTCATGATGCAGGATGAAACTTACCTCTTCGTCTGGCTATTAAGGAATACAATCACGATCAGCCTATGCCTGCGATAATCCAGGGATCATCACAAACCAAATTCTGCGCGTGACCGCATCTTTGAAAGAATGCATTAGTATGGCTGGGCGGAAATGGTGGTCATGCATCATACCTTTTATAGACATTGCGTACTCTGCCGCCTTCAGTTTCAAAGTTGAATGGCCCAGCAGGTAGGCTGGCTCACCTTCTCCAATGACACATCTTTTGAAGCTCCAATTGAAGGCGTCTTGATCATTCTCGATTGCCTTTTCCCCTTTTATAGATCTCCATTCTGAGCTTCTGGCCAATTCTTCGGCTCAAGACACTTTCCTGGCGAATTGTAACCGCCTGGTTGACAGCCTGACATCACTCTTACAGTTCCTAGTATATTTGATAAACTTCTACGAATTTCTATTTCGGATAAGTGAATCTTTCAATCGGTTCCAGCGGCCATATCTCCTAATATATCTGTATGTTCATGCAGGCAGCTAATCGGGAAACAGGATCGTTGGATCTTCTCCTAACATCCAGTAGGAAATCCATTGTTTGTCCGATGTGTGAGAATACCGAGCGCTAAATGCGGAGCTCTTCTCAACGTGAAATGGTATAGGATTGAGGGTGTAGAACCGCTTCTGGGAGGATATTAATGAGTATCACAAGGGCATGAGCATTCGAAAGAATTGACTTATTGGATCCTTCAAACAAACAGCTTGATGCGAACAGTATTTCGATGTACACAAGCTGCTTTCGACTACTAGGCGACAGGTAGTGACATCTATGCTCTCCTCTTCGACAGGATGACAGCAACAAATATTATAACCTTGTGAATGGCCGATGTTGGTATTTCCCTTCACCCTTGTAGGCGCCCATTACTACCATCAACCCTACGTTATTTCATTCCAACATCGCGTTAGACCCATTTGCCAAGATGACCTAGGTCCTTGCAGATACAGAACAGCTAAAGAGTTGGAAGCGACCGCCATGTGATACATTCTTCTCTGTTAAAGGGTGTATTCTCATGAGAAAATACTCGCTTGTGGTACAGCAAGCCACCATTTGCACCTCGCCTATGGGTACCCTCGAAAGTGCCTTTTAGAAGTTGAACCAAGTCCATCTGGGCTCATGGATCAAATCGTCTGGTCTCGAATATCTCTCGATTGAGAAACAACAGAACAAACCCCTGTACCCGGTTTTTGTCGCCATCTCGGGCTAACGCAGATCATGTAACGACAACAATTAATGATCAAGTCACGTTGCACATTGAGCCGTATGAGGCTAGGCTCGAGGGAAGGCCTAGATAACGTCTACTTTCTAGAAATTCAATATCACATGGCTGGATACAACCTGTCCCCACAATTGTTGATTTCCCTAACAAGGTCAACATACTCGTATCCTATTGTCCCGAACTCAATTCACATACCACATTGAATGCAGGTCATTAGTACGTCATAGCACTGGGCTTGCTGGTCAGTCGCGCTTCTATAGGAATTTTCTCCTCGGATTAGATTATAACAGATTTGGTGCTACCTTGCGGTGTTTCTGATGTATACCCACCCACCCAAGGATTTGTAATCGTTATTGTCACAAACGCTGAAGAAAGGACACCGGCGATTATTACTCTGGCGACTTGATACAATACCATCCGAACGGAAAGCAATACATTGAACAACTCAACTTTGGCTCACATTACTCCATTTACTTTAAAATGGAGACGAGTAATTCTTCCAGAACATAACCTTTTGATCCCACATTGATAGTCAAGCTTTGATAGGTGACGAGACCGCTGAAGATCCGACCAAAGGGAAGCCCCATGAAGGAGTCGGGATAGAAAACCATGCATCCGGTTTCTCGCAGGGATTATCATCTCAAGGATCTTGCAATAAGAAGGATGTATTGTAAATCTTGAAAGAATATGGGTAGCCAGAGAAACTCGTCGCTGAAATTGAGTGATTCCCGCCCCAAACACCGATCGGGCGCCAGCAAGGGAGACTCGTTTACACGAGATATCAATAGGCTATACATTATAAACAACACAGCAAATACGAACGCATTAGCGACCGACGCATGATGAGGTATCCGTCGTCGAAAGTGCACAGACGGAATATCTAAATCAACTCCGCAGCATTAACGGGCATCTCGTCCTATTGAAGATTAATACAAAAATTTAACACCGTAAAACGAAGGAGTGACTCACGATCTGTGTACTATAGAATTGTTCTATGGACATTGTGTGGTATGATATTTTAGAATGATTGTAAGCGGAAGTGTTTAAGTCTACGCACCGATATCACGAAGGATACGAACGTCATCAACTGTCACAAACTGGAGAAGAGCTCAGTCAGAGATCAACAGCATTAGATGAGTCCAGATGACTGACGTTGATTGCCACGCCCTTGCGGCCAAAACGACCTGATCGACCGATTCTGTGGATATAGTTCTCACGGTTTCTGGAAAAGCAATCTCAGTAAGTCGGAATGTCATTCCGACCAGCAGAAGATATAACGCACGCAGGTAGATCATAATTAATGACTAGGGAGACCTGTTGAACATCAATACCTCGTGCCCAAACGTCCGTAGTGATCAAGACTCGTCTGATTATATTGTTAGCCGATGGCATGAACTTAAGGACTTAATCTCCACGTACGATGTGCCGTTGCGGAATTCGGCCATGATAGCATCACGTTCCTTTTGAACCATGTCTCCGTGCATTGAGGAAACAGTGAAGTTCGAGGCACGCATTTTCTCTGTTAGCCAATCCACCTTGTGGATCGTTTTAGGAGAGATAGAATAAGGATTAGGGATCAACACACCTTACGGCGAGTATTGCAAAAGATAACAGCTTGAGTGATGGTTAGGGTATCGTACAGATCACAAAGGGTATCAAATTTCCAATCTTCTTTTTCCACCGCAACGAAAAACTGTTTAATCCCTTCGAGTGTTAACTCGTCACGCTTGACAAGGATCCGGATGGGGTCCGTCATAAACTTCGTTGTCATTTCTAGCACGTCGTACGGTAGCGTTGCACTGAGGAGGACAACTTGTGTTGCAGGGGGAAGGTATCGATATACATCGTATATCTGATCCTTGAAACCTTTGTTGAGCAGTTCGTCGGCCTCATCGAGCACGAGCATTTTTATGTTTCGTGTTCGCAGACTTCGTCGTCTGATCATGTCGAATACGCGCCCAGGTGTCCCAGAAACGACATGCTGACCGTATTCGAGCTTTCTGATGTCTTCACCGATCGAAGTTCCACCAATACATGCATGGCATTGCACGTTCATATAGTCACCCAATGCCAGCACTACAGACTGAATTTGCGTGGCGAGCTCGCGGGTCGGTGAAAGAACAAGGGCTTGAGTTTCGCGCACGGTAACATCGATAGATTGGAGGATGGAGATGGAGAAGGTCGCAGTTTTACCGGTACCAGATTGGGCTTGAGCAATAACATCACGACCTTGAGTAATGGGAAGAATAGCTCGCTGTTGAATAGCAGAGGGCTTTTCAAAATCTAATATGGGATTCTATGAAAAATTGTGCTCTTGAAACTTGGTCTCCAATGACTCACTGTACGCGTATATGCCACGCAGAAGGTCCTCCCTCAGGCCTAGGTCATCGAAAGTAGAGATAACAGAGACGGCCTCAGAGGATTCAAATACAAGTTTCTAATTTATTGACCTTAGAAAGACAGTCTTTGAGGAGCACACAGGACATACATCGTCGCCAGGGTTGATTCCGGACATTTTTTAGTGGTGGTTGGAGAAGAGTCGGAGTTCGAAATAAGTGCGGTAGTGAGATCGTAGTCACACACTTAGAATACTTTGACCATGGATTCTATCATCGAACTCCAGCGCCAAACTCACGAAGAAATAGAACGTTTCGAGAGTGCTCTTTATGATCTCCTTTCAAGACCGACAACGATGCACGAGCGCAAGCTCCAGAACGAGCACAAGGCTTCCCAAGTCTTGGACCGAATCACAACCCGAACAACTGCTCTCAATAACCTCTATATTGATGAGGACTCGAGAAAGGCAGAAATAAACAGACTGATTGCATCTTCAAAAGCCGACGATCTCTCAGAATTTTATTCGCGGTTGGTGAAAATCCAGGAGCACCACAACAAGTATCCTGATTCTGCTCCAGGAATTGACCTGGAGCTCGCGTCATTTCTGGAGGAACCTGGCCAGGAAGAAGAAGATTTTGATGCTGAGGAAGATCGTACGTTTTGCTTGTCCCCTTCATGATCATTTTCTGAGAAGAAGCCCAGCAATTTCCCTCATGTTCTCGGGAGAGGAAGCGTATGGCAAATATTGTGATTTGTATGCTAATCACGTTGCATATACCAACCTAAAAGGCATCGGCAAGCGGCCAGGTTATCTCCAATATCTGGATCTCCTCTTAGAGTCACCGCTCAACGGGGGACTGTCTAAGGAGACGCGGTTTTCTAAGGAATATGAATCGTGAGTCTCCGTTCATCTAATCATAATTCTGACCAGTTCTGACACGAGCTTGTACCCCTCCCAAGGTACATCAGGGATCTTTATAACTACCTCCTCTCATTTCTGAAGCGGACACAGCCCTTGATCGATGTCGAATCTCAACAAGACGACGCTACTTCGTTGTTCGACAAGAAGTGGCAGACAAAAGAGCTCCCGGAATGGGATACCGGAGATCGTCCCGAAATCACGTCCAATGGGGAGGCGATGGGTATATGGTGTGCGGCATGTAAGAATACAATATCTGAATTACTTTCGTGGAGTTAACTTGGTGCTAGGCCAGAAACATTATGCCAAGCAGACTGTCTATGATGCACACCTTTCCTCCAAAAAACACACCAAAGCTATGAATAAACTGGTTACATCGGGAGAACCATCTAAAAATCCCAACGGCTCTTTTGTTCCTCCAACTTCTGGTGCACAATCCAATCATCAATCAGCTACTAAATTACGGATAAGAAATGCTGCATACTATACGTATATGGCCATGACTTTATTGGTAATATTGGCACCTGTTATTAATGAAACTAAGTCCAATGTCGAACGAAGATTCTCCCTCACTGCTCGGGAGCGTGAACAGGAGCTTCTCGAACAATCAACGTCTGCTCCACCAGCGGCAGCAACAAAAGATGGCGCCGCGGATGATGATGAAGAAGACGAAGAAGAAGAAGAGAGGATTTACAATCCCTTGAAGCTTCCATTAGGTTGGGACGGAAAACCCATCCCTTATTGGCTGTATAAGCTTCATGGTCTTGGAGTGGAGTACAAATGCGAGATTTGTTCAGACTATTTGTATATGGGCAGGTAAGTTCTCTTCGTTTATGTCTCATCTATTTTCTAATAAATTGTGTACAGGAAAAATTTTGACCGTCACTTTCAGGTCTGCCCTAGCTATGGAAGCTAACATCACCGACTGACCTAAGTCACAGGAGTCCCGACATGCGTTCGGGATGCGAGCCCTTGGATTACCGAACACAAAGCACTTCCACGAAATTACCCGCATTGAGGATGCCCTCGCCCGTAAGCTCTCATGTCTTTGGCAGGGGCAAGTCTTCGTCTAATTGAGAAATCAGTTGCCGAAAAGCTCAAACAAGAAGGTCGACATGAAATTTTTGAGCAAGAGACGATGGAGGAGCTCGAAGATGACGAGGGTAACGTGTATAACCGCAAGACTTATGAGGACCTGAAAAAACAAGGTCTGATCTAACACTGTATTAACATACCAATGTTTCTACTTGCTGTGGCAATGCTACTGATTATTTTTCTTTTATGGTATTGAATCCTTCCCTGAACGTGGCAGTGGCGGGGGAAGACGTCGTGTGCCAATCTGGACCGGTGTTAAGGGCGTCTGCAACGCTAGCGCGGAGGTGAACAATTCTTCATCAGAGGTAGTGGGCGATGCTGCTAGTGGGGAACTAGGTAGTGACTCAAAAGGATTTCCCTTGCAGTACAGATCAATCTGCTGAATTTCCTCTATGGAGACCAAGCCACTAGGGCCATCTATACATGGCTTCGGTATGAGACGTTTAGGAGGAGTTACGGAACGGAATGAGGCCTTACCCGGTGTATCCCACCATGCTTTCTCATCTGTGCTCGGAGCTGGCACTAACAGTAGACCTAAACAGATGCACTCAAGAAAGCCTACCAAGGGACCTACATTCACCAACAGTATCGGGTAAAGTGACACTAGCAAGTTTCTCATCCAGATTGTCGTGGGGCTGCGTACCAGCAATGTTTTCAAGTAAAAGCTGGGATAGCGCAGCCTTTTTCACGGTATCAACAACGCGAATGTCCGCACTGAAGATGGCAAAGACTGCATAAACAGGAGCAATCTAAGAACTGGGTAGACTTGGGAAGAGGTTGGGCTGACCTGGTTTATGATCGGATCCTCTTAACTCTGCCCTAGAGTACACAGCGAGTTCAAGGGCTGGACCACGGTATAAAATCCGGTCTTATCCATGGAAGTGAGTAAGCCATTGTATTGTCTCCTGAAATAAAGGCATAAGTATTTACCTGTCCACGCAGGAATCCGCATTTTTTCGCTCGTATCATAATTATCTGTTCCCACATCGTAACGGTAAGTCGGTCGGAACAAAAGAGGCCCTTCCTTGTAGCCCATAAATGCCAGGTCAGCATCCATGACATATCGAAGCTATCCGATAGGGAGAGCTTGAGTAGCCGTTATGTCTGATGGGCGAATCATACCTGATCTGCCGCAACTAAAGGGTCGAAATCGTTGGCTTCTGCGTACGTTCGCACGGCAGCATTATCCAGATCAATACGGTAGTTGGTATCAGCGAGCCATATGACGTTTCTACGATAAATAGTGGAGCAATTTAAACAAGTTTTAAAGAAAAGAGGCATACTCGTGGCTTTCTATTGTCTTCCCCTTCTGGAATTGAAGACCACTTACAATGGTTCGATAATCGGCGTTCCGCTCCTCAATGTTTGCGTGTCCAGCCGCGAGATGTGCTGTAAGGAAACAGAAGTTGGTGTCATGATAATCTAACCGAATTCCAACAGCGCCCTTGTTTCCAGACATTCCTCGGAGACCAGTCTGGTCAACAAATAACTTAAGAGTGTTCGGTATGAGTAAATGCCCGCACCTTGCGAGAAGTGCCTTCTACATTCCGGATGGCCGAAGTCAACTCTTCTTTTACGATGACGAACAATGCAGTGCCGACCAACTACGGGCATTTAGTTCAATTACTGCAATAAGATCACCAGGAGACACACTTGCCTGTTCGCTTCGCAGCATAATGTAACGTGATTTTCTGGAGGATTTTCGTTCGATATTGTCCATGACTTTCTTCTCCCATAGTCGCCTGAAACAAAGCCCACATTGTGAAATGTAGCAGAAAATCAGAAAATCAGAGCCAACCGTTTCTCTGGGTCAGTCTGGACAATTTGTTGAGCAGTCAAGGGCACGATCTCTTGGAACCCAAGAACGATTATGTCCGGCCTAGAACACATGAACGATGGCACTAGAAACCCCAAAACTTACACACCCCTGCGTCCCTTCTCCAGGGAACAGCCAAGGAATCAAGGACTCTGCAGTCATCTATCAGAAGGTGAGATGAAACAACATGGCATTGCCTGCCGGACTTACCCGTCCATTAAGGTTCCAAGTGCCCACCATTATGTTAGCTTTCTTCACAGTGGAGTATTCAGGCCACCTGCGAGTAGATATCGAACAAATTTTTTGAGACTTCGGAATATGCATACATACCGTCGATCAAGTGCCTTGCGGACAGTATCGTGTATGGGATCGAAAATAGTGACTTGTTTCTGGTCACTAAGATTACCCTTGAACCATTACACCCGTCAGCTGCATAATGCACTCAGTTTTACTGATCTCACCAGAAACATGTCGATAGCGATTTGTTTTCCCCTATCCTGGAAATTATTGATGTATGCACGAGACACACTCTTGGTCGCGTCAGATAGTAAACCTGATTATACGATTGATGCAGATTTGAGGTGAGTGAGATAATGCTCACCAGCTAGTGTTTGTTTTCCAGTTCGAGTAAAACTGGTGTTCAGGGCACCAGTGCCCGCATATATTCTGGACAAGGCGTCTCCGTTTTCAGCCCACAACTCGCGGTGGTTTGTCCATAACTGCATCGAGGCCAGCCATTCCTGGCGAATTAACCCCAAATATTGTTCAAGTGTAGTTTTCGACAAAACATCTTCAACAAAATTAGTCCTATCCAGACTAGTCATAGCATCAGAAAACTTTGTCCATGTACAAGGACCACTCTGCCTACCAATCTAGACAGTTTGTCCGGAAGACGCCCTTCTGCTCCCTGACGATCTCGTCTGTCGAAGCATCACACATAGTGAAACCGAATTTATCAAGGCTATCACCGATGCTTTCCATTCTCCTATGGAAGGCTAGTGAACATAGGCTTTCCCAAGATCTACCTCGACCCTTGTACTTACGACAGATTCCGTGCTACACTTTCATGCCCACCGATGCGAACAGCATGGTGGAAGTCGAAATTTGTGAGACTGAGATTGTCTCCCAAGGCACTTCTAGCCATTGATAAATGCCTCATGTAAGAGTTCGCCAGGAGAGCTTCGTTCTCCTTTGTCCCAAGAAGGTTTATTGCGTGTACGGATCCATAATCCTCCATCATTTGGGCGAAATGTCGTTCGAAAGCAGGTTGAGATGCATGGGGCCTGGTCATTTGAATGCGCTGTCCGAATGTCTGTATTCCTTGCTGTTCCCAGAATACTGAAGCGAGTTCCCCTTTTCAAGATGGAAAGAATATATTTGATGACTGAAATACATACACGGAACGCTGCCCCTGACCTGAACGTAGCTCATGCAGTGTTGGTCAGTGCTAAACACTGTCTCTGTCTGCCAATGTCTCAGGTATCTGCTTGAGGGGCCGGGAGACATGCCTACCTCGACAAAATTCGCACAATTACCGTCGTCGTCAACGCCACGAGTATTGAATCGTGTCCCAGCACGCTTCCAGCTAAGTCGAGAAATAAGTGCAAGTGTTGCTATTGTGGGGGTGCCATCTGTCGGCGAAGAACGAAGTGGCATCTGGAACACGCCGATATAACCTTGAATTGCAAGAATCTAGGTAGGATGTTGGGTTTCCGCAATTACAAAATGTATAGCCGATTTCAACGCACCAGAAACCTACATCGATCCATTTCTTCACGTTCATGAAAATTGAGCCTCTCCCGAAAATCCAATAGACTGCGAAGGATATACTCGTTCCAAACAAAACGCTCATCAAAAGTATCAATGTCTCTTGATGAAGCGGCGTTCCGCGCCAATCGCACAGAAAGTCTGGAAGACAGATCCCATACTGAGCTTGTTGCATAATAGAAAGTTCCAGACGACAGAATCTTGGTGAGCGGTAAACAAGGGTGCTCAAATACAGGAATATTGCTTGCGTAAGTTTCCCTGAACGCCGAGTCGACGGCTTCCGGTCCAAATTGAGGCTCGCTAAGCAGAGGGTCGTCCCATACTGAAGAAGTCAAGCTATAAAAGCAGACTTCGTGTATTCTTGCTACCGATTCAGGTTCGGGTGCGGAAGACCTTGTATTCCCGATATCTGTGGCGCTGGTCACAACAGCAAGAAAGATGTCTATAGACAAATTTGTAGCAATCAAAGTTCGTGATTCTGCCAGTACACACCATTTTCAACATTGATCAGACCAAGGCATCCTTTAATAGTCCTATTTGTAAGCTTCACAAGGCTACTCTGGTCAATTTTCCTTGTCGGAAGAAAGGCAACAATAGCTTGGGATCTATCTTGTCCAACACGAAATCGAAGTGCTCGGTGAGGACGGCCTAGCAGATCATCTTTTTCATCAGTTATGAGATATAGAGTTCGAGGACTGGTGCTAAGGTATAGGTGCATTACTCGCACCACAGGAGAAGGTAGTGGTTTCGGGAAGATGCCTCAAGCGCTGATCTCTGAGTTTGTTTGTTCCTGACAACTATCTAACTCAAAGAATAGTCAACTCAGATCGAAAAAGGTCAGGCCAGTAACAATTATCGAGCTGAACGAGTGTCTTCTCCTGAATCCAACTCAAATGCGATATCGCATCCGGTTTTCGGGGAACTCTATTCTGCTCCTTTTCGAACCCATACAGTGATCTGCAGAACAGAACGTAGTATTACGGTTCGGTTTAATAAAGCCAAATAGTTTTCTTGGGTGCGTGGTCATTGTGAGAGGTATTGAGAATACAAATCGTTTCATTTCTGCCATCGGCATGCATGCTGCGAGAGATAGTCGATAGGAAGAGCGACAGAGGCGTCTTTGCAGAGGTAGTGTAATCGATCACACGGATACACTGAGACGAGGACATCCAGTATTACGACTTGTCGGGCTGGAATCTAACTGGGAGACAACCTAAGCTTTGACCTCCGAGCCAGCTCGTAGAACTAATCCGAACACGCAACTCCAGTGTTGGTGTCACCGTAATATTTGAGCAATCCTTTCACCTTTCAAAGCTTTACATTAGGGAGCTTGTGTTCATTCCTCAAGAAGCATTCAAATTCTTGCAAGACCTGAAGTACATTCTATTAACAGGTACGACCAATATAGCTGTTCACGCAACTTTGTGTGAGGTAGATTTCCATACTAAAACTATAAATACATTCTGAAGTCATTTGGCTTTTTATCTGTAACTGGCATGCTTTTTCAGGCCTGAGAGTCGTCCAAATGAATAGACAACCTATTTTTCTAAGCCAAAACTTGTAATCCGGGGTTCCAGGCCCATCTGGTTAGTGGCAAACAAGATCACGTATTAGTGAACGCAACCTCGACGTTTTCTGGACACTTTCGACTAGTTGTAGAAAAGTCACGTGAAATAATAATATCGTTCCAAATGTAAACTCTTGATCAGTACCATGGCAGCATTAACCGCTTTTGCGGGATCTTGGGCATCTCTTCCAACCTCATTGACATCTTGGGTGTGAGACACTGATAGTATAATATCGTATTATTATTCATACATTTCTCAGCCTAGATGTTATCCAATCAATGGGTTATGAGAAGATGACGCCTGTACAAGCGTCTACAATACCTCTATTTATGAAAAACAAAGATGTCGTCGTAGAAGCTGTTACGGGATCCGGAAAAACCCTGGCATTTGTTATCCCAATACTAGAGCGCATCATACGCAGGGAAACCCGTCTACGGAAGAACGAGGTGGGAGCTCTCATCGTCAGCCCGACAAGGTAAGCTTGATTCTCTTCAGCCTGTCTGATGGATCCTCATCGACAGCTAGGGAGTTAGCATCCCAGATTCATGCTGTGTTTTCGCTATTCCTGAAGTCACAGCCGTGCGAGAAGGATTCTGAGGACGAATCATTGCAGAAAGAATCTCAAGGACAACCAGGATTTCCCCTACCTCTACTTCTTGTTTCCTCGAACCAGTCTTCTCCCGCTCAGGACCTTGAACGATTTCTGTCGTCTGGAGCCGATATTGTCATTGGTACACCGGGTCGCATAGAGGAGTTTCTGCTCAGGAAAGGCAGAAACTCTGTCAGCGTAAAAGAACTTGAAGTTCTAGTTTTAGATGAGGCGGACCGGTACGTCTTTTCAAATTTTCATTTTAGAGGTTGGGTATTGAACCCTCTCTAGCCTTCTTGATCTGGGCTTTCAAGAGTCGTTAACGCGCATCGTTACCTATCTACCCAAGCAACGAAGAACAGGTCTATTCAGCGCTACGATGACAGATGCGGATGCTATGACAGAACTAGTGCGAGTTGGTCTGCGTAATCCGGCACGAGTGGTAGTCAAGGTACAAGCAAAGAAAGCCCAGGGGAAGGTTATTGTTGAAGAGAGGCGAATACCAGCCAAGTATGCTCTCCAACATTTCTCCCCCCTTATCTTCTTAGCTCATTTCAGCTGAGTTTACAGAACTATTATATTTCCTGCTATGCTTCAGAAAAACTTCTTCAATTAACCAGGATAATAGCCTTTGAAACCTCACAAAGACAATCCTCAAACTTGATAATCTATTTTTCCACTTGTGCATGTGTTAACTATTTCTACAAGGTTGGTGTCCATCATGCGTTATTGCAGCCTCATTCTTAGCAGGGGAGGGGGATTAGATTCTACCCAGTGTCTCACCACCATCAATCACATTTTATTCACTCCATGGCCACCTACCACCCTCCGCACGAACCCGTACCCTCAATAATTTTGCTTCTGCAAGTTCTGTACCGTCACATCCCTCTGTCCTCCTCGCTACTGATGTCGCCGCCCGTGGGCTCGATATTCCAAACGTGGATGTCGTTATTCAATTCGACCCCCCATCTGACCCCAAGGCTTTCTCACATCGCTGTGGTAGAACAGCTCGAGCTGGACGGAGTGGTCGTGCCTATGTCCTCCTTGTTGGACGTGAGATCGAGTTTGTAGGTTCGTTCGATACATTGGTTATTCTGACCACGGAGCTCATTCAATGTCGTGCGCGTGCGTGCGTAGACTTCATGAGTATACGAAAGATTCCATTGAAGCCTCATGCGTACATTTTAAAAGACCTGACCCTGGCGAGCAAAGATGATACGGAACGGATACCCGACCATGAAATCAATGATTATCTTTCTAGAATGCGAACCAAGGTTTTGAAAGACCGTGCACTCAATGATCAGGTGAACTTTATTTTGAGTGCCATGGATTTTTCTATATAACTAAAAAAAAAGGGGTTGTTGTTGTTGTTATAGGCAGCAAAAGCTTTCGTCTCTTTTGTTCGTGCGTATTCAAAGCATGAAGCATCTTACATCTTCCGCATAAAAGATCTCGACCTCGTTGGTGTTGCCAAAGGCTTCGGCCTACTTCGATTACCCAAGATGCCAGAACTCCAGAATATAAATAAGGATGAGTGGACAGACGCCACTGTAGATGTGAGTCACTACTCCAGAGAGAGACTCACTCCCATCACTAAAGCTTAACCTTGTTTATAAGTGGGATAACTATGCATATGTTGATAAAGCCCAGGAAACTAAACGTCTAGCCACAAAAAGTGTTAATCAGGAAGCGTTCGGAAAGGAACGCGAGAAAACCAGACAGGAAAGGGTGGATAAGAAAAAGGCCAACACCTCGTGGAGCCAACAGACGAATAGGAAGGAAGAACGAGACAAACGTCGTGAAAAAAAGGAAAAGAAGAAGAACTGGCTTAAGGAGCAGCGGCCAATGAGTGCTGCTGCGTCAGATAATATGTCTAACAAGCGGCCATATTCAGAACTCATCAATGGAAAGAATGACGAGGACGACTGGGATGAGCTCGCCAAGGAAGAAAGGATGGCAAAAAAACTGCGAAAAGGAGAAATATCACAGCAGGATTTCGATGCTGCCTTTGCAGAGCTGTAACAATATTTTCTTATGCCCAACTAAATACACACACTATCAAGAAAAGGCTACAACCAGGTAACAACAATCAGAGCGAGTGAAAAATGATAAGTGTCAGAATGTGTAAACCCTAAATTTCGAATTACTGAAGGGCTAATTTACGTTGATGGCTGGTTAATTCGTCTAACTTGTAAAGCAGGTCGCATCTAAAAGCAGGTCAGATCATGTATATATTTAGACCGATCAAGATAAAGCAACCTACCAATTCAACAAATACAGGTAGTAGTTGTGGGATCCGAACTAATTCAGGAGGTTTTATTATCAGATTCGCCTTCTTTTTCTTTTGATCAATCGCTTTGTTGACTCGCAATGGTGAATGGCGCTGCAATCGACTTTGATTATTCGTTCCGTTCGGTGGACTCGTAGGAG
>Ga0157366_1000093_pt1 | contig 50308 bp, 69 predicted proteins | sample AttbisABBM1_FD_113149 | JGI IMG/M metagenome (GOLD analysis project Ga0157366, IMG submission 113149) | Fungus gardens microbial communities from leaf cutter ant in Botucatu, State of São Paulo, Brazil - Atta bisphaerica ABBM1 | ecosystem: Host-associated > Fungi > Mycelium > Unclassified ...
CAGGAGGAATTTGGTTCACTGCATAAGGGGAGGTGGTGGTACAGAGGCAAAAGAGTATTCCTCCGTTGCATGTACAGGGAGTGGAGGAGGCGGAGGAGGCGGAGGAGGCTGATAAGGTAGCTGTTGGTGGGGAAACGGTCTAGGTGGAACTGGAAGACTTGCCCGTCGAAATGGGGGATTTTGAGCCGACGTTACTGCTGGCGGCAACGGTGGAGGCGGTGCCGGAGACCCGCGGTCAACGGGATATATTGGAACGACAGGGATTTGTGAAGGAGGCACCGGGGGATATTGCACAGGAGGCGGGGGAGGCGGGGGAGGCGGGGGAAGCGGCAATGGGGGCGGTGGAGGTGGAATGCCTTCTTGAACAACACCAGAAAGCGGAGGAGTGTAAATAACATGTGGCTCAGGCGGCAGCGGTCTTGAAGTACCGTTAACGCTAGAAGTTGAGTTGCCCGTAGGTATCGGCTCATGAGACGGAGTAACTGATTGATAGGCAGGATATGGAGCTGGGGAATGACCTCGAGGGGGTATTACTGGTAGCCCGTATTGCTGAGGTGGCGCTGGAGTTTGCGTGGATGGGTAAGAAGGATAATGTTGAAGCTGTGGCTGGAACACTTGAGGAGTATAAGGTGCAGCCGTTGTTGATGGAATATACGAAGGAGGTAGCGGGACCTGAACTGGTAAATAATTATTTGTTGGGTGATACATAACAGGATTTGAGGGTGCCGGTGTATGGCTAAGAGGCAGAGGATATGGAAATGTATCAGAAATATGTGCTGACGCCGAAAAAGCAGAGGCGCTGTTTATTGGCATAAATCCAGAAGAAGAAACGGGTATGTTTGGAAGGCGTGAACTCCGGACTGGAGCAGGAGGGTGACTTGGGTCATAATGATATGGCATTAATGTGCTGTGGGGATTGGAAGGTCGGTTATGGGAGTGCATATCTCCTAGGTATAGATTGGAGGCTACTACTGGGGCATATTCATATTGAGCAGACTACACCAGATCAGGTCATGGAGAAGAGTAAATGAGGGGACCGGGCTCACGGAGAGACTTTCTCTATGTTGTGATATTCCCATGTCATTGAACTCACTGGCGATTGAATCTGACACAGTCGTGACTGGCTTCTCGTAGGGTGGAACATATAGGTCAAGTTTGGCCAGAGAGTTTGATGACCTTAAAGAGGATGGTACTGCCACTGAATTTGTGTCAGAGGGTCGGGGATTGGCATATACGCTTGATGGTCCAATACGGGACGGCGACTCATTCGAGGGTACGAAAGATCCTGGACCTGCATATTGTTTGTTGGATTTTGGAGGTCTTGGGGTAACCTTCTTTTCCGGAGGAGGGGCCTGCAGAGAATGAGATCCTCCTAAAACAAATTTGAATGTACTCACATTGGACCAAAAAGTGAGCTCAAGGTAGACTTTCCCAGCGAATTTATCTTTGTTGGACAGAGTGAACCACTCTGAAAAAAGATGTTGGAACTGAAATCGAAGAAATTTAGATATAAACCAACCATCCGTCTCTCCCTTGGTTAAGACCTCAGTGAGATCAACCTCAGTCTCTCCAATAAGGTCAGGTTCGCGAGGATCATCTGCATAACATGCAATTTTCATCGCATTGCCACCTTGTATCTTCTTCGGACTCCTAGCATCTTTAGGTGGCAATGGCGGAGGAGTTCCGGATGCACTCTTCACCGACAAATCATCATCGTCCTCGAACAAGGTAAATCGCAACTCTTCGTCCCATTCCGGATGTTGTCCACCCCTCTTAATGGCCTTGGTACGCTTTTTCTCACCATTGACGATTGCAAGACAGTACGGATCCTGTTTCCCTATATGACGTTTGTTTGGAAGATGGTTCTGGGGCAGGGGTTAGACTACGGCAATATCATAGAGAGAAACGCACAGCTTTCAGAACAACGACAATGAGGGTCCCAATTTCACGAGGAGGAGGCGTGGACATTTGCCTGCACAACAGCGGAACATCAAACCGGGGACGAAAATGCTGTATAGCGCATCCTGTGGGCACAGGGTCCCGTGACCTCTCCACGACGGGATGAGCATCTTTTTATTGTGCAGGGGGAGAAACTCAAGCGATGGTAACAAGGGAACGCTGAGAAATACCTACTTCAGTCCTCTTTCTTTCAATACAATTTTCAGAATGGCTCATGGCTAGCATCAGTCCTTGATTGGAGACGACTGTTGCGGTACGGTACTATTGTGACTACATATTTTGTCAATTCATGAGGATCGAGCGTGATGTCATTGCCAGAATGAAAGAAATATGAAAGCATTGTGCGGGGACCAGCAAGATGGTCAAATCGAAATCACTGAGGGTAGCTCATAAATTTCGTGAAGTAGATGTTCAAACTGAATCGTGCATGGGAATCAATATTCAAAGTACAGTTACTACTTACACAACCTTCAGAATTGTTTAGTGAGTTCAAGGCCGGGCTTATAGCTCTTGTTCTCTTTCAAAATCAAACTGGGTTTACGACTAGCCAGGTCCAAAATCATCTCTGCGAAAAAACTATTCGCCCACGCAAACCAACTTCGGGTATAATCCGACTCATCATAGATGGACTGAGACTCGTGTATTAACCCGAGACCCGAAGTGTTCTGAACATGTTAGTAGGTGACCGTTGCCACGAGATTTTTCACTGACATTTGCAATCAAGTACAAGGACGTGAGTATCTCCTGATCATCGTCAGTGCCGAATATAGCTGAAATTTGGGACATGGGCCTATGAAGTAGGAATTTAGCACTCTGGAGTATCTCGAGAGCGGACAAGATACCAAGGGTGCCATGCATTTACGTGAGGTCCTCTGTCCAATAAGTGGATTCTACCATCGAAAGAAGCTCAGCTTGACGGATGACATACCCTATACCACGGAACTTTTCCCCTTCGGCATAGTAGGGATTCTTGGCAGAAAGCAATAACTTGCGCGTGGCCAAATAAGTCGGATGATGTCTGTCGAGGAATCCTAAATACGGCAAGGATAGCAAGGACTGAGGATATGGATATGTTAGGATACCAGCCACTGCCAGAGGAAAACCTTGCCTTACCGGAACATTCGCATCGTCCATGACATATCTGCCGCCGAACCCTGAAGACCCGCCATTAGATCATGGTTATGTTACTTTGAATTGTCCCAGAGTACCGTTTGTTTCGTACGCAAATATATTGTCAACTACCTGCAACGTGGTTTGTTCAAGATGCATTGAAGCAGAAGCTAGATAGTAAATCCAACCGCAGTATTCCATATGGCATCATGAATTCTCGAACTCCATTCCCTTGCTTGTTGGCTGACGTTTGAGAGCTGACGTGTTTGTTCTAGCATGTCCGCTAGGTGGGTTAACTCAACACTAAGCATTGCGTTCGCTGGTGTCAGAAAGGCTGCGGCAAATGCATCTGTTCCAATTTTCCCGCAGCCCAGAGTCCAAAATACACACCGAAAACGCTTAAGTCATCTGAGGGCCGGTGATGAGTACCCACCATACCCGTAAAGGCCTTGGGCTCGCCATTTCCGCCATTATCAACCATGGGAGATAATGCACCGCTTTGCCCAGTCCAGTTGTAGAAGGATATGAAATCGAAGTCCTCATCGAAGGTAGGTTGAGATTGTTCGTTGATAACTCGGAAAACCTGATCAACTGCTGTCCGCCCTGCAGATTCGTTTAAACCGGACAATTGCCTCAAGAGGCGCAGAAGCGCTCGTACAATTTTGATTCATGAAACTGGTATCTTTTGTGTTCTGATAGTAGATGCGCGAGAGCTTGAGGAAACCGCAAAGCGAGTCAAGTTCATACTATGGTGCCATGGTCAGCCAACGCCCAAAATAATTAAGATTATAAAGTTACCTTGCATTCAAAGACAGTTTGGTTGTCAACAGGGCTACCCAACAAGGGATGTATATTTCCTCAAAGCTCGATAAAAGTACTCACGGATTGACTGTTACACCGTCTGCCCAATCATTGTGTGAGGGAGCAAGGCCACTTTCTGGAGGAGGCTGGAAAGAGCCACCTTTAAAAGAGTCTGTGAGTACGGTCGTCTCCGATCTCATATGTGTGGCTCACAATATGGGTATCTCGAAACATAGCGGGCCTCGTTATTGATGACAGCTTTGACGAGCTGTGCTAACTCGGGGTCACTTCCGAGAAGGACACCATAATGCGCAAACTACAAAACAGACCAGCGTCGGGGGAAACTGCGACATGCGACATGTAGTGCCTACCTGGTTCGCAGTATCACGCAACCACTGGGCACTACCGATTTCAGACGGGTATAAATGATTTCATGGAGATTTGGCATACGTGATGTCCTGGAAGAAGGGCCATTTTCAGCTACTACGCACCATCTTAGAAACACAGCGTACCCCAGTAATGATGAATGCCAGGTTTTGCTCCTAATGAAAGAATGAGTTGAATGTACTTTGTTCTTCAGAAACTCTTACCTTGCTGTAATATCTGACCGTTGTATCTAAAGGCTTTTGTTATTGTAAATACGACAGCCCACACCGCAGACAAAGACCTAAAGTGCTCGGGAAGGTGTTCTCAAACAAGCGAATAATATCCGGATCTTTAAGCAGCAATTTCATATCGGCAATAACTTTCTGTTAAACAAACACATTAGTCGAGAAGACATCTGAAGCTACTTGACCAGAGGGCTCGCCTCGACTGCCGTACTGTTAAAGGTCCGACAAGCTGGATCCGGGCGCATGAAGGGCAATCTCACTGGGCCACTCGAAGGTTCTCCATGAGGTTGCTAGTAGTCGGCCAGCCGTTAGTCCGCAAACAAGTTCAAGGTTACGCAAACTCGCCTGCGAATATCCCGTATAATCTGGGCACTGGGCGACGGACTGTATAACTAAACTGGGCAAGGCAAGTGCCAATATACTCCTGATCGTCTTCATCATGGGTTTCAGGACTGTACTGAGAAACTTATGAGTCGCAGGATGACCTGTCCTTGTGTACTCGTACAAGGATATTCAAGAAAATGATGGATAATTAAGCTCAAATCGAAAGAGAGTGGACCCGAGAAAGAGGCATCTGTCTATGAGTGTGTCAGTCCGACTTGAACCAATCCAAGTATTCCAAGTATCTGATGACGTGCCTTATGATCAGAAGATTCGCCCCATTCTCGAGCTATTGCTGGTGGGACCGCATCACTTGACAGTCTGTCCACGAATCCGTCCAGAAGAACGGAAGCACACATGGTGAACCACACGCACACTTGATGAGAAAATAACGCATGGACATGGACATACGGAGATAAAAAAAATACATATATGATCCAAAACATTAAACAGAGGAGTAAAAGCCACAAGAATGGAAAGCGTACACAAGGAAATGATCTATCCATCCATCCTAGACATAGATGTGGACAGAACGAAAGAATGATCAGGCTGAGGTAGATTTACTGAACACTGGATACAGTAATCGATAGACCTTTGTCAGTGGTACTCTGACCAACAGTGTCCAGAGATGTCGATCGGTAGCAGCCGCGTACCGATAAATCCGGATTGACCAGATCAAATTGTGCTCCTGTGAGGTCAGAAGAGGTATCTGTGGAGGCATCGTGTTGACTATCGTCGGGGTTCTGATATGTGGGAGCAGTATCTGCAAAAACACCTTCGTCCGTTGGGGTATTCGTCTCTTGCCCCGTCCTCCCATTTTCTGCGGTGGCGTCATTTGACCTGCCACTATTTGACGCAGATAAACCCCTCTCCTGGGAGGGAGCCCTTGATGTTTGAAGGATCTGTGCACTCCAACCACTGACTTCGCTTCCCCAGCTTCCTCTACGCGAGCTGCGAGGACGCAAAGCTCGGACACTGGCATCGCGCTCGTCGTTTCCGTCTTCGCCAGGAACAAACAAACTAGAATTCTCTGCATCTAGGAACATACTCCCGCCGAAGTGTGACATCGAATCCCTTCCACTAAATGCAGAAGAGGAGGTGGAACCATAACCCTGTGGCCCCAGACGCATTGGTATTGCATATGCAGAGGAAGCTAAGGTTAAAACCGATGCATTGTCAAGAGGAGGTGATGATGGCCGAGGATTATTTCTGGGATGATGGGAAGTATGAAGGGGTGCTTGAACAGGCAGCATGGGGCTCGGACCATGGGTCTGATTATTGCTACTCTGCGGTGATGGACGCGAAGATTGGGGCAGTAAAACAGAGAAACTGGCAGTTGGGTTACCCAATGAAGTTTGGCGCATATGTTGTACACGATGAGGCATTTGTGAGCTTGGGGTGATAGGAACTTGGGCGATGTGCGCCATGCCATTTCCAGGGAAATCTACACTCAAGACTGTTGTTGGTTTTGTACTCGCTGCAATACTTCTAAATGTTCTGGGATCCGATAGATACGAGGAAGAAGAACGGGATGGGGCCGGTGAGGGAGGGGCACTCGGGGGAAGCGGTCGCACAGAAGCATCATCATCAGCTTCCAGCATACTCGCAGGAGACAAAAGCGAGTCTTGTCCCATGGAAAGACCATCTAAGGCGTTAACAGAATCACTTTCATAGGATTGGAGGTCATCACCATTGAGCGAAATGGTCTTGGGCCTAGCAGTTGATGAAACTTCCAATCTATCACGATGTCTTGAATACTGAGCAGAACTACTTGGAACAGGCGACGACACCACTCGTCTCGACGAATTGGCCCTACTTGCTGACCGTCCCATGTGGGCAGCAGCAGCAAGTGGGATAGTGTCGGACCTCTTGGCCCTCACAGTACCAGCGAGCTTCCGCTGAAACCAATTGATGATTGGTTGGCTCGAGCGACGGGGCATCTTCTTCTGTTGCAGGGTGTGACTGACGAAAGTGAAATAGGGTTGGATCGGTGCATTACTTGGACCTGCCTTCTTCACCTCAGTGGTTGGTGCTGTGGAAATCGGATTCAGTCGTTGAGAGCTCGATTTAAGCCCACCATGGGTTTCCAAACTCATGTAGAATGTGCAATAAGGTAACGAGGATGCTCAAAGGGATAGGGATGAGGGTTTCCTATGGTAGCTGAGCAAAGATGATGGCATCACTGCAAATGTCATACTAGGTCACTCAGAGTGACTTTCTCAAGAACCAAGAACCATTTATGAATACAGTCAGATTGCACACAAAATCATCGAACCTCTACTGTCATTACAGTATTTCACCAATCTGTCTTCTTCGTCGTCCGGACTGGCTTGACTAGGATCTTACCATTGTACCCAAACCCGTCCAACCATGACCAAGTTTGCGATCTGCGGGTCTCAAAACTTTGAATGGCATCTTCACGTTGCATAGTCAATCCAATATCGTCCAACCCGTTCAACAGACAATGCCTGCGGAACGGTTCAGTGGTGAATGAGATGATAGGGTTGCCATTAAGTCGACGAATCTCCTCTTTTTCCAGGTCAACCTCGAGCTCGAAACCAGCCTCCGCATCTTGAGCAAGTTCACGGCACTGTTCTTGAGGGATAGCAATGGGCAGCATGCCGTTCTGCATCGCGTTATTCCGGAAAATGTCTGCGAAGCTCGGTGCAATGATGCAGCGAATACCGAAGTCTTTCCTTTATAGACGAAACGGCATCACAATTATGAGACGACTGAGATAACCGACACTTACAGGCTCCAAGCGGCGTGTTCACGAGAGCTGCCGCAGCCAAAGTTCGATCCAGTGCAGACGAGAATCTTTGCCTGGTTATAATGCGAGCGATTGAGGACAAAGTCCGTGTCTTCTCCCGTATGCGGGTTCTTTCGAAGAGTATAGAATAAGGCATTTGCAAGGCCAGAACGCTTCAATGTTTTCAAGAATTGTTTTGGAATGATCTTGTCGGTATCGACATTCTCCATGTCTAGGGGGGCGACGGTGCCTCTGAGGACAGTGAACTTTTGTGCGCTAGAAGGGGTATCCTTGGATGGTAGAGATTTCGTTGATTCAGATGCCTGAGATGACGGTAGCTCTGGGGCAGGAGGAGGGAGGACAGGATCATTAAGAAAGTTGTGTTCGTTTGCAGTCTTCAACTCGTAACCCGCCCCCTTGCCCAAGAACTTGCGTGCATCCGTCAATCTCCCAGTCAGAGCAGTGGCAGTAGCTGTAGCGGGGCTGACGAGATGAGTTCGACCCCCAGCACCTTGGCGACCCTCGAAGTTACGATTACTCGTACTTGCACATCGCTCACCGGGCGAAAGCTGATCAGGGTTCATGCCGAGGCACATAGAACACCCTGCCTCACGCCAGTCGAAGCCAGCACGCTTGAAGATGACATCCAAACCCTCTGCCTCTGCGTGTTGTTTGATAATACCCGATCCGGGGACAATCATAGCTGCAACATTAGGTGCAACCTTAGCATCAGGGCCAGCAGCAAGGATAACTTTCGCGGCAGACCGGAGATCCTCAATTCGGCTGTTAGTGCAGGATCCAATGAAAACTTTGTCAACGGTGATATCCTCCATTGGAGTGTTGGGAGCCAATCCCATATAAGACAGTGAACGTTCAGCGGAAGCTCTCTTGACAGGATCCATGATGGCAGCAGGGTCTGGCACTTTGCCAGTAATGGGAACGACATCTTGGGGAGATGTTCCCCAAGTGACAGTGGGAATAATATCTGTAGCGTGAATCTTGACCTCGAAGTCAAATTTGGCATCTTCGTCTGATTTCAAAGTCTTCCAATACGCGACGGCCCGTTCCCACTCGTCCCCTTTGGGTGACAAGGGTCGACCGCGGAGATATGCAAACGTAATCTCATCCGGAGCAATCATGCCAGCACGAGCACCAGCCTCAATGCTCATATTACAGACACTCATGCGTGCCTCCATACTGAACCCGCGGAAGACTGAGCCTGCATATTCAATCACGCAACCGGTACCACCAGCTGTGCCAATCAAACCAATGATGTAGAGGATGACATCTTTCGATGTCACACCTTCATGAAGCTGGCCATCGACGGTGATTCGCATGTTCTTACTCTTCCTCTGCAAGAGAGTTTGCGTTGCCAGGACATGCTCGACCTCTGATGTGCCGATACCGAAAGCCAAAGAACCAAATGCTCCGTGGGCTGAGGAAATATCATTAACCTGAAAATAAGATAGTAGGGATGTCATTCACGCACTCGAAGTGTGGGAATCACCACAGACACAAGTGATTCCAGGGAGCTAATCGTTAAAGTTTAGGCATTGAACACCGAATAAGGAACTTACTGTGAATCCTTGCTCAGGACCGATTACGTGTACAATGCCTAAACGATTGCAAGATTAGCTGTAGTGCTCGTGCGTTTCGCCATTGATCGAGGTCAGTTACCTTGGCGTCTGTCTCTCATTCCAAAATAGGTGAGGCCAAACTCTTTTACATTATCCTCCAGAGCGGCGCATTGTGCACGAGAATCAGGCTCGACAATGAATGATTCTACGGATTGAAAGTTTTTACGGGAAGCTGTTCTAAAAGCAATGAGGTTTGAGGGATTTGGTTGGTTGATCAAGATATGCCATACGGGATATTGTGATCAACTGTCGCGAGAGTACAGTCAGGGCGGCGAACACCACGGCCAGCATTGCGCCTGCAAGTGATAAGCTCATCAACACAAAAACAGAAGATGATCTCATCGTAAGATACGTACAAGCCTTCGAATGCCTGAGGGCTGGTTACTTCATGCACCAGATGTCTGCAATGGCTGGGTAAGAGAGGACATCACCGCGCGTGCAAGAACCCAGCACACCTATCGATGTAGATTAAAGCCAATCCATCCTCATTCACATCCCTTTGTCGCATAGAATTAGACCTCCGCTAGATTGCTTTAACAATCGAAGAAGAGGCTACTCACACGACATGATCATCCCAAATCTTGTCGTAAAGAGTTCGGGGTTTCGGAATGGCAGACAGCATGATAATGGTGTTAGGGGAGGACAGACGATACGAAAACCTTGATCTTTTTCAATGAAGCCCATTGGATGGAGTCGGCCGATCGTTTTCGGACGTCTATCATTTTCGGACGAGTGTCCCGCTCTCGGATTTCCCCATATGGGGTACAAACTTAAACAAGGCTGTTGCAAACCTGGGCAAAGTTGTGCCTCATCGCACCAAATGCATCACGAGCCATGCCTTCGGCACCAACTCTCTACACTGGACCATGTGTGGTAGGCCTTAGCATATCATATGACAGGAATTAAACATCTCAGGCTTGTAATAGACTGTCATTTGAACCGTGCCAGAGGCACAAGCTGTAAACAAGCTGTAAACACTGATCTTGGGAAGCAAATCGCAAAAGAAATTCACATCTGCTTCAGTTGTGGAGAATCAGGCCACTATGTCCCTTCTGATAATATAAGTGCTAGTCTGGGTATTACAAGTACAAAGAATTCTCTAGTCCGCTGTGTTCGTATTTCATAACATAGAAGAAAGTCCAGGTGGATTGGGCTGGGCTGAGCTGAGGTTATTGTTATTTTTCGGCTTACTCTCCTTTGAGACTGTTCCACTCTTCAATAACCTGCTCGAGCTCAATGAGGAGATCTAGAATAATTTTAGGATGTTGAAGGGGTTGCCCATGGACAACATTCAGAGTCGATTTGATTATCGTTCGAAACGCTAAGGAACCTCGGATATTCCGTGAAAGTTGAAGGTGAGAGACGGAAGGATACAAAGAGGGCTGGATTGACGATCTATTCTGAACGGAAAACTTCCGTGGAGCAAAGCTTTGTTCCGATTGTGACCTGGTTAAAATCCTCGAGGTCATGTTTCCTTGAGAACCAAAGACATCTTCTAGATAGCGTGGCTTAGTACAGCGACGACAGGAATAAGACTGAGGGTTTCGAAGGGCTGGCGCCACAGAAATTTTCTCAAGTCCAACAGAGTCCAACTTCGGAGAGAGGAGAGGTAGAACAAGGGTATCAGAATAAATGGCATGCCGCTTTGTTGCGCACCACGGTGTGTCGTCACGAGGACATGAGTGGAGCAGGCGCTCACATACACGGTTACGAGCGGATTTGTTTCGGTGACGTGTCAGATCTTCAGAGCAGGCTCGGACTTTCTGCTTGTTTAATGAAATATGACAGTTACAGCGATCAGTAACTTTCAAAGTGGCCTCCGGGGCGAGTTGTTTGCCAAGTGCCTTCGTCATATCTGAAAGCTGATGAGAACGAGAGGAGATTTGGACGAGGGGAGTTCCCACTAATCGAATCCATATTCTGTGTGTGTGGTGGTTTCCATAACCTGAACGGTTTCAATCTGTGCTGATTATCATTGCCACCGGTGATTTCCTCGCTTTGAGCTTCCGCCTTTTCTGCAGCAGGGAGCATACATGATTTATTCAGACCATGGTCGGCTCCAGTGTAAGGAAGTGGAGAGAGCTTGGATGTGGATATTGGCTTCAAGAGATCGGCGAAGGACAACAGTACTCACATTTGAGCGAGAGCGAGAAGCAAAGGAGGATGGTATGGGCGAAGGCTGCCAATTTATAGATTGAAAACCCTGATTTCTATATTTCAGGCCTTTTGTCCCAACTACATGCAACTCAGGAATGTTGTTACTGCCCTTGACTTCCCTCAGAGGGACAGTCTGAAAACGGTGGGGCGTGGTATCCCGTATTGCGACACGCGTTTGCATAGTGACTGGACATTGACTACCACCATGTTCTGCAGGTACTTGCAAAGATGCATTTATATTGACACCTCGAGATATCGCGTTCCGGGAAAGTGAAGATGTTGCATGAGAGACTATATGGTTTTTTCCCGGAGGGGTGGTTGGAAGCCGTACAAGAGGTTTTGGAACTTGAACAGAATTCCTTGTGGAAGTTAAGCCAGGAGTAGTCATGTTTGAATAGGCGGGAAGACTACAGTGCTATGTTCAGATTAGTTTGGACTGGCTGAATTCTGAGAGCGAGGTCATTGAATATAACTCAGGGACTTGTGACGCGTGACATTCCAGCACCGCGTGACGCAAGATATCACATAGCTGAGACTAATCATACCATACCAGCTGAGACTACGGGACCGGTTCAAACATGGTGCCTCACTCCTCCGTAGCCATACCAGATTCGCCACGTTCTTCGCAGTCTCCACCACCTTCAGGCATACAAGGAGACTTGGAGCTGGAGCTGCTGGGCTTAGCGAATGCTTTGTACAATCTGGGGACAACAGTCATCAATGACTCAACAAAAGAGCGCGACAAGCCAGGCGGAGGAAAGCAGGTTGGTCTCAGAGTGTAAGCTGACACGCCCATTTCAGTATTACCAAGACCAACCTGCTTCAGGAACAATGTCGTCCAGCATCTCGAAACGATTGACAGCATGGTACAGTCCCTGGAGATCATGATACCGATGCAGGTATTGGCCGACATTGACGATGCACGGAACCCAGTGCAACTAACGCGAGAAAGACTGGAACGTGCAGCTACAGAGAACCAATTCATGAATGGGAAAATAGCAGCAATTGATGTGAGTATTCGGCAGAAAACGATGACCTAGACTGAGAAGAGATAGTCATATCGTAAAATCTTTGACGAAGCACTGTGTCAAAATTTTCCAGAGCTAGAACGGCATTTCCGAGAGCAGGAGGAGGAGAGTAAGTAGAGTAGAATAATTGGATTGCTGGGTCGGAGGTAGCCGAGAGCCGGTTTTGATGCCGAGGGATTGCCAATCCAGATCAGCTATAGCAATCACTCTTTATCTGCTTCTTCCACTATGCCTTCTGTCGACAACTATCTTTCCCTGTCTAATTCCTCTCCACGATCTTCAATCATAGACTCTCTTGAAGCCATCAGAAATTGTCTGCCCTCTCCTTTCGCCTCTTGCCCATTCCTCACACTACCACTGCAGCATCGCGTTCTGACATCACTCCCGCCACACGCACGAAGTTGATCCGAGCTCTTCTTGATGATTTACACATCCTAGGAAAGGGAAGATTGAATTCCAAAGGTTTCCTAATCCCAATGCATCCATCAAGGCTTTTACACTCATCTCTGGTTTTCAGATGCTGCTAAGGCTTTGCTTGCCGTGAAATCTCTCGGCCGCGATCCCTCCGGTTCCGAGTTTCTTGCGCTGCCTGAAAATCTTTTGTCTCTTCTGTCGCTTTCAGTGTCATTTGAAGACGATCCTGATGCTTCCTTGGAGGCCTTGCGGTGTATCGCCAATGCACTTTTACTCATTGAGAGCGCCAGGGAGACTTTTTTGAGGCCGCCTGTCAACGGTGGTGACTTCTGTCTGAGTGCTTTGGAGGTGCAACATTTAAACATTCCTTCCCTTCTGGCTTTTTAATAACCATTTACCGTCCAGAAAGCAACTGATCCTAATCAAATCTTTGTGTTTGCCCGTATTCTCTTTCTCTCCACTGCTTTCTCTGCATCCTATATCGTGACATTTGTTGATAACAAGTACAGTGGACGCACGCTCGTGGAGATGATTAGTGCCAAGCTCGACTTGCTGCTATTCATCAGTCTTCAGACTGGTACAGGTGTAGTCAAAGAGGCCATGACTGATGTACTCAAATTCATCTACAACATTATCTATCACTACCCTAAGGTTTACTGCACTTGTTATTGTGTAGCTGTAAAGCGCTTACATGCTACTCAGGTTGCTCAGCAAAATCCACAAAGCCAAGCTGCTGTTGAAGACAAAAATAAAGTGCTTGGGGACTTCTGGAGCCCTAAGCTTGACGGGTGAGGCATTGGATTCTTTCTGCCTTATCCTTGTCAATATTGATTCTTTCCGTAACTGCCACCTCTTTTTAGTCTTCTGCCAGTTCTACTCCAGCTATTTATGACCCTCCCATCTACCTCACCAAACCCTGTCACGGCTCCGTTGACTCACGTTTTACATGTTCTAATCGGGATACCCGTTTCTCCTGCTCTTAAAATCTTTTGGTTCCCTCCAGCGCCGACAAATTGCAGCGCGACGAACAGCCCCAAGAGCCCGATTTCTCAGACCACACACGGTGATAACCATCCGGATAGTTGCAGAGAATCTTCTATGCTTCAGACATCTTCAAGTAGATCAAACGACGGCGCACTACTTCACATAGACATTCTTGCGCGCTCCTGGGGTTTCTTGGAAGAATCATTTAATTATTTCTTTGCCAATACCACTGAACCAGATGACCCGAAAGTCCGTGAATTGGTCAAGAAAGAGATTTTCAACAACAATTTGGATGACACTCTTAGTCCTCTGGTTATCCTGATTACCAAACTTTGCGAAGCAGATGAGACGTCAAGATCGCGAGTGAGACATTGGCTTGTTCCTGACGACCTCGATCGCACGTCTCCTCTGGAACAACGATCAGATTTGCTCGGAAAATGTTTGAGATTATTGTCAAGTGTCTATCACCCGAGGCTTAAAGACTCTATTGGGGAATTGTTATATGCAATGGCTGGTTCCGACGGTATGTCTTGGTTAGTGAGATTACCTCATTGACTTGCTAACGGTTACCTATGTTTCAGCCTCAAATCTTACTGGACTTGTGGGCTATGGGAATGTTGCGGGGTTCCTTTTCAATAAAGGGATTTTCAACACACCCCCGTCCTCTGGTTCTAGCAGACCAGATCTCACCGATTCGCTTGGGGATGACATTAACCCCATCACTGGAACTAAATTCAAACCAAAGCCGGATCTCCCTGAGATGACGGAAGAGGAAAAGGAGCAAGAAGTCGATAAGCTACTGTGGTTGTTCGACCGCCTCGAGAAAACCGGTGCGATTCCTGCAGATCAGAATCCAATTCGTAAAGCCATTCAGGAAGGCAAGGCCTCTTTAGGTCCTTGAGTTACTCTTACCTACCTACTGTTGTGCTTTGAGTTCTTGTGCTTACCCAACAATCAATACTGTGGCTTCATTGCTTAATACCACTATATACGTCAGGCGAGTAGTCGATAAGAGAATATATAAAGCAATTATATCATGAGATAATGAGGGCTTCAAGCAGGAATTAAGTAGCGAAAAGCCTCAGAATGTGGTTCGTTTACCCTCAAAATCAGCAATACCTCCAGACCTCGCACCACCCCTGGGCGCACCACGACCACGACCTCTGCCTCGATCTCCTCCCCAACCTCGATCTCCTCCTCGCCCTCGACCTCCTCCTCGACCTCCTCCCCAACCCCTATCTCCTCCTCGCCCTCGCCCTCCTCGTCCGCCACGCCCGCCTGCACCGGAACTGTCCCGTGGCTGAGAGTAATCCAACCTGATACGACGACCTTCAATTTCGATACCACTCAAAGCCTCAAACGCCTTCTTCGCATTCTCGACGTCTTCTAGTTCAACATAACCAAAGCCTTTTGGTGCACCGCTTTCCCTGTCAGTTGGTAAACGAATTGTTTTGACATTAAACCCATCAAAGTAGGACCAAAGTGTATCTTCATTGATGGTGAATGGCAAATTAGCGACAAAAAGTGTGCTGCTCAATGGGCTGACTTGATCACCAAAAGACTTGGTGCGCTTCTCGCGAGTTTGACTAGGATCAGGAGGATTAGAGCGATCTACGTTGATTGCGCGTCCGTCGATCTCCTGACCATTCATCTTCAGAGCCTTCTCAACAGCTTCCGAATCCTTGAAATGCACATAACCGAAACCGCGTGACTTGCCCGTGTTGCGATCCGTCTGAACAGTGGCAGAGACAACCTCACCGCAACACGCGAATTCCTGAGCAAGGCGATCGTTATCCACTGACCAAGACAGATGACCAACAAAGATGGACTTGGTTTCCTGTGAACTGGTGTCTAGTTTGGCCTTCTTCCCTTCAGATTTTCCCTCGTCCTCGGCCTTGCGTTTACCTGGTCAAAAATCAGCCACGAAACACGTACACAGAAAGGCAGGTGAACATACCATTAGTAGTAGATCTAGTAGAAGGGGCATCTACCATTTCAACATCTTCATCAGCGTCCTCAGACGAAGAATCAGAATCAACTGTTTCAGTAGCCTTGGGCGCTGCTGACTTATTGACTGTCTCTTCTGACTCTGACTCAGAACTGCTATCACTAGAGTCCGATGACTCAGAAGTTTTGGCAGTCTTGGCGACACCGTTTGCGGCGTCTGCAGAGGGCGCAGCCTCCTCTGAGTCAGAATTTGACCCAGAATCGGAATCATCGTCATCACTATCATCTTCGCTCTGAGGAGATGATTTGGAGGCCTTCGCTTTAGTTTGGTTGGTTGCTTTACTGGCTTTAGGCTTGGACTTGGACTTGGACTTGGACTTGGGCTCGGGCTCGGGATCAGTGTCCGAGTCAGACTCAGACTCAGACTCAGAAGAGGATGACGAGGATGACGAGGATGACACTGCCTTCGGTTTTGATTTCGATTTAGCTGCGGCAGACTGAGATTCTTTGGTGAGCGCCGCGTTTTTGCTCACAGACTTCTGAGTCGGCTTGACAGCAGCAGGCTGAGACTTTTTAGTAGGCTTTTCATCTTCACTTTCGCTTTCTGAAGATGACGAATCTGAAGGTGATGCAGCCTTTTTGGGAGTTGCCTTCACTTGAGAGGCTTTTGGTTTCTCATCTTCAGAAGACGAGTTCTCGCTACTCTCATCAGAAGAATCTCCCTTTCCCTGTGAATGCATCAGTAATCAAGAACAAACGCAAAACGGGCGGCATATACCTTGCTACTCGAAGCATTCTGCACGGTAGCTTTTTCTTCACTCTCTGAATCAGAGCTGGATGAGTCGCTGGGCTCCTTGGGAGTAGGCTTTTTGGTTGGTTTTTCTGATTTCTTTACCTTTCCGTTCTGCGGAGAAGGATTAATGAAAAGATATGATTGAGTTTTGAACATGTACTGACAGGAGCCTGGACCTGAGCCTTAGCGAGTATTTCTTTCGACGTCACAGGTATGGAACGAGGCACAGTTTCGGTTGAAGCGGCCTTGGCCATCTTTTTTTTCTCGGTTTTGGCCATTGGGTTTGTGAGGAAATCGAAAGGAAATTTTTGCAAACATAGGGTGTGGGAAGATTGGTCACGTGTGAAAGCTTGGCTAGAATCATTCCGCAACGCAGAGGAATGTATAAATACATACAGTAGCGAGGGTGAATGGAAAGGAGGTAGTGATCTAGTAAATAGGTGAGTACTGTAGATGATATTATAGCGGTAGAATAGAGAGCACGTGTGCAAACTAATCCGGAATCCAGATAGTTTGATTGCGGTACATGCTCCCTATGGAGGACTCCAAGTTTGATGTCATCATCCTGCGCACTGGACTTACTGAGTCTATCGTTGCTGCGTGTGTTTTTGTTTCGATTTATATCAAACTCTTGCTGATTTGATCTAGTGCACTTTCCAAGTGGGGTTTCAAAGTAGCTCATATTGATCAGAATCCCTACTATGGCGGTGAGGAAGCCAGTCTCACGCTGGAAGAGTTCGCAAAATGGGTCGATGAAATTTCTCCTACCTCTGAAAGATTCTCTCGAGGAAGTCACTCCGGCATTATACCACCCTATGCTCGTCAATACTCCGTCTGTCTTTGCCCAGCTATCAATCCATCTTTTGGACCTTTCATTGATGCTCTCATTCATTCCGGCGTTTCTAAATACAACGGATTTCGTCTCCTGGAGTGCGTCGCCGTATATGACGGTGCAGGTACATTTAGGAGTGTACCAAGAAACAAGGAGGACGTCTTCAGAAGCAAAGACATCTCTCTATTACAGAAACGTCGACTCATGCGCTTCTTGACCTTTGCTGTTGGTGATTGGGAGCAATCGAGTGAATTACAAGGCAAATATGACCTTCCTTTCATTGATTTTTTGGAGTCTGTCTTCTCTCTCAGCCCTGAGCTCGTCACCGTCATCACCTACGCTTTGGCCTATTCAAGCCAACCCACAGGTAAGAACCGACCTACCACTCTACTCCACAGCACATGATTGAAATAGATTAGATTCCACGATATCAGTTCTTCCCCGAATACAGCGCTATCTGCGGTCAGTTGGCCGTTATGGGACATCACCATTCCTTGTTGGTCACTATGGAGGAGTGGGTGAATTAACCCAGGGATTTTGTCGCACTGCCGCAGTCAACGGTGCCGTCTATATTCTCGGGAGGCGCATTACTTCAATATCTGTTGACTCGCCATCGGCACAGTTTAGTGAAACGTCGATCGATCCTGCATCCAGACCATACCATTATTCCTTAAACCTTGAAGACATACCTGAATCCTTGTATGCACGTGTCATTCTTGGCCCTGCCTCCTACACTCAACATCAAGTTAACGGTCCTAGCTCTTTCATATCTCCTTCCTTCCAACCATCGTACACACTGACTTCTGTAGTTCGATGTGTTGCTATAATCGAGCACGCCATCACCCTGCATCTTCCTTCTCTCGGTGTTGACGATACAGACGATGACAATGATGATGATGAGAATATGGAGGGAGAGGATAAAGCGCTTGACACTGCGATTCTTGTATTTCCGCCAAATTCACTGGACGGTGGTTCGTCTCAATATTCTGCTGTTGTGTTGATTACTGGAGAGGGCACGCTCTCAGCTCCCAAGGGAAAATGTGAGCTTTTCTTTTTCTCAGTTGATTCAAACACTGACTTGTTGTTTCAGACATCTTATACATCAGTCTCCCTGTCCCTGATAATAACCAATGCGACCCTTCGCAAGTACTTCAGCCTTATCTGAATACTATTCTGCAACTTGGGAGGGAAGTACCTCAGGTACCCTTATTTACCGCCTTCTATGTCGAGAATCTAGATGAGGTTTCTTCACCTGGAACGGATGCCTCACAAGAAGCGTCTTGGATCATTCCTCCCCCTGTCCCTCTTTTTCCTCTCGGTGACATTGCTGATGCAGCTGCACAGAATGCTGATATTCTTTTTCATGCTGTGCTTCAGGCTCTAGGCGATAGCAATCGGAGGTATCAGAAGGACGACTCCCACAATGGTGGCATCTGGCCTAAAGCCCCTGCCGCTGAGGGCGAGGACGAAGCATAATTCAACATAAACTAATCTCAAAGGATGAGAGATATTTGTGTTACATTATTTCTCGCCGATTTTTACAATCCATTTCTGGATCAATTCCGCTATCTCGATGTTGTTGTTCTCCATGAACATCATATGTCCATTTCCGTGTATCCCAACCTCCCCCAACTTGACATGTTCCACACTAACACCAGCCTGTCTCAGGTAGTCTACTGTGCAATCGTCAAATACTGCGTGATAGCTGGATTCCGAGGTCACAACGAGGATCGGTATCTTCATCAGATTCACGAGTTTGCGCGCCGGTGATGCCTGTAAGAAACAAGTAAAAAGGGAAGAGTTACCTGCAACTATGGCCTTCAGATCGTCTGCAGATGAAAGTGGCGGATCATACACAACGGGAGTTTCTGTAATGCCGAACGGGCGTGCAGGCCCAATAGGAGGGAAAATCACGTTCATGAATGGCGGACCGCCCGGCTCCAGGGCAGCAATGAACCTAACAAGGTTCGGTCTAGAGTCTCCCAGAACCCAGCCGAGAGGTCCTGATTGTGAGTGAGTCAGCAAAATAACAGGCTTCATATTCTATCAGTAATAACTCATGTCGTGTTTACACCACAACTTACGCCGATTTTGTCTAATAGAGCTGGTCCAGCGGCCCGGATCCTCTCTGAAGTTTCCTCGTCGGAAACTAGACTAGGCACCGTTGATGCATAGAAACTGTCAAAGATAGCGTCACCCATACTCCCATTTCCAGGCCACTGAGTGTGTAGTGTTGCCTGAGGCCAGAGTTTGAACCTTTGCGTTGCCGTGAAATACGATTCGATTGTTAAAGTGTCGGATGTGCTTTGGGGACCATCTACTCCGGCCTGGAAGGCTGACCTCCCCCGAGCAGGTTGATCCACAATGTAAACCTTAACGGGATGCTCAGAGTGGCGACAGGGTGAATTGACGGATTGCCTCGCTGCTCACCTCGTATCCTTGGCTGAGGAAGAAATCTCCCCAGCCTGGGCGTCCGTCAGGAGTACTGAGAAAATTAGTACCAGTCATAGCTGGTATCATTAGCAAAAGCCATGTATAGAGTCAGTCACGGACTGACAGAGTCCATGTATGATAAGCAATGGCAAGGGCTGGGTAACATGCTGCGGAGTCAGCCGCTCGACATATATGCTACCCTGCATAATACTTGAGTTTCCTTGTGGAACGTAATTTCCTCCGACATAAAAGTAGGTTCTCTGATGAAATGTCGTCGAGGTCGTCTGGTTGAATGCGTACACCGCACCCAACACGACAGAGATGGTTAAGGTTAAGAGAGTTCTCATCATCTTAGTATGTAGACTCAGGGCATATGTGAACGAGAAGCTTGCTGTTCTTATACGTAATGCTCTCAAGACGGCTCACATGGTTATATATATATATCCTAACTTTTCGGATTTGTGTCGAATGGGAATCAAATTCAAAGACATGAACCGGAAAACGTTCGCACCCAGGAAAGCACGAGATCGAGGTGGTGAGATTTCCTTTCGAGCTGCGCGAAAAAAAGGTATTTTTAGAACTAGAAGTATGTACGAGGTGCCACGAACCCCGAAAAAGCGCGCCCAAAATGAAGCGTGAGTGATAGCGAGGCTAACATGGTCTAGCATGGATCAAGCGGTTGGGCCCGAAAGGAAAAAGCATGGGAGCGGGGTTACAAGTGCGAAAAACATGACACATGACACAAGGCGACACAAGGCATGGAGGGCTCTTTCAAGGGCTTGTATCCCGATCAGTGTCACTTTGACTGCCAATGTGTTGCGACTGCTGCACGATTGCTGATATGGATCATACCTCAGAAAGATCTACTATTTCCACGATACTAGGGGTTGATCTCCCATTAGACTTTGAGATAAGATTCATTATCCTCTTCACACTTTTCATGCTGGCGTGAGGGACCCACACTAAAAGCACTAAAAGCAGGCTGCCCTTCAGAAAAAGTTGATCTATAATTACATACTCGATTGAATGTATGTAAAGAGTCTATAAAGACGGATCCTGCGGCCATTGTAAAATACGCGCAGAATTCCCGGTAAGGACGAAGTCGTGTGTCAAGACACCCTCCTCGACATCCAGAACAATTCGATAGGAGCCACTAAATAACCAGAGGTCACCTCGCTCGTCCGCACGTGCAACAGAGCCGAGAGTCACCTTCAATTCGACCGTGGACGAGGATTTCGGTTCAATCCCGTGTGCTCGAGCGAAAGAAATGAGTGATTTAATCGGCCGAGGGATCGGGCCACCATCACCACTGAGGAATAAGAGAGCAACATAGTCAGAGGCAACTTTGCCCGTGTTTTTTATGCTGACGTGGAATGTATCGAAGGTAGCAACATCTAGCGGATGTTCACGACTGGCGGTATGAACGAGCTGTTGTATGTTGTAATGTACAGGAGGTTGCTTTCCCCAGGAGAATTGGAATGTGGTGAAGTGCAACCCGTATCCAAATTCTACGACGGGCTTCCCGGTATACCACTTGTATGTACGCCCAGGACTGACAGCACTCGGCCGAAGGGACATATTCGTCATATTAACCTGATCTACATATCCCGCAGGATATTGGGTTGTCGTGAGACGCCCAGCTGGTGCGACTTTTCCAGTAACAACGTCAAAAACGGCTGTTCCCCCGCTTTGTCCAGGGTAACCAGCCCAAATAATAGCTTGGACCTGGTACATCTTGTAAGCTACTTCCTAACTGTGAATCATGATGAGATTACACTCACTGCATCATTTGCAAGCAAGTCCGAGTCATCCACTTGGCCTCCCCCGAATTGTACAATGATCATAGGTTTCCCAAGAGCTGCGAGTTGTCTAATTAACTCCAGTTGGTTTCCGGTCCATGTAATAACAAGCCGATCTTTCGCTTCATCTTCGATAGTGTGGTCGATACCTCCAGCAAAGAGTATGACGTCGGCAGACTTGCCAATGTCGATGGCTTCTTTGAATCCTGCATCGGAAGTACCGTCGATATCGGTTCCATGCGCAGATTGAACTTCGAAGCCAGCAGCAATAGCGCCTTGCAGTGGGGTGACGATAAAAGGCGCGGCGCCAAAGTAGTTGCCTTGCATGGCACTTGTTGCGTTGGTGTATGGACCAATTAGAGCGAGACGTTTGGTTCCGGGGGAAAGGGGAAGTAAGCCTGTGTTCTTGACGAGGACGAGGCCCTCTACAGCGGCACGATATGCTAAGGCCTTAGCATCGGGCTTATTGACATCTGACCAGTCAAGTTGTCGGTACGGTTGTAGTTCTGGAGGATCGAAATAACCAGCTCTGTCACAGGAACACATATTTGTATAGTATGGCAAATTCTAGGTTCAAATCTCACCTCACAAGTGATGCATACTGTCGTGTCAATGCTTTCTCTAGATCTGCCCTGGTAATCAAGGATTTTTTCAAGGCCTCAGGCAGGTGCATAGAGTAGGTTGTTCCGCAGTCTATGTCCGTTCCTGCCTTGAGAGCATCGGCGGCGGCTTCAGCGGGTGACTTTGTGAAGTTGTGAGTATTGAAGATGTTTTCAACAGCATCACAATCTGCCGTCACCCAACGATCGTCGTTAAAACTCTAGAAATCGCGGAGAACGTCTTGGAGTAGATAGGAGCTGGCACAAGAGGGAACGCCGTTGACAGAATTGAAGCTGCACATGACGGACGCGACCTTGGCATCACGCACACAGCTCTGGAAGGAAGGGAGATAATATTCACTTAAATCTTGGAGGGAGACTTTCGCATCGAAATCGCTCCTGTTTATGCCTTCCCAATTCTCGAGGTCATAGGCGGCGAAATGCTTGCAGTCGGCGGCAATCTTGTAATAGGGGCGAGGGTCTATACCGCCTTGGAGTCCAACGATTAAATTGACAACATACTGAGAGGCTAGGAAAGGGTCTTCTCCGGGAGTTTCCTGTCCACGACCCCAACGTGGGTCTTTGAAAGGGTTGATATTTGGAGTGAAAAAATCAAGTCCGGCCCGTCCAGCGTTGCTGAATGCTCGGGCCTCAGTGCTTATGACCGCAGCAGCAGCTTTGATAAGTTCCATATCAAAGGTTGCGCCAAGGACGATGGGCTGTGGGAAGGATGTAGCTGAACTGAAGTTGCCTGAAGAAGCAAACGTTACACCCGGACTACCAGCCACACCATGCTTGAAATACGTCAGAGTCGGGAATAACCTGAAGTGATAGACGGAGATACCAAAGCTTCCGACCACCATTGATATGGAGGAATTCCCAGCCGCGGGAGGCCAGGAGAGACATTGTCAGTATTCTGGATAAGCTCTTCATCGGTGAACATCTGTACCAGTGCTCGGGCTCGGATGAGAGCATCCCTGGAGACGTCGCACACAGTGGTAGCTTTGAGAGGTCCACCCACGCAATCGGGGAAAGAATAGTTGAATTGTGCAAGCGATACGCTTGCCAATGCGACAAGAACCAAGGAATTGAGACGATTCATCAGGCCTCAGTCAATACGATGCCATCGTAGGAGCTTAAATGGCAGAAGGCACGTCATCACCATGTACATAACAAATCATCATTGTAAGTCGAAGACTGATTATCCTGGGATCACGAGCAGGCCGGACCGCGACGGTAGATAGTCGGTATCTCAGTTTCAATCACACTTCATACCAAATTCAGAAAATTATCCATGTAAGGAGATGCTTTATACTCGTGGAACGGGAGAGATTTAACTTCACCGGAAGTAGCGAGGAAGAGGTTGGTAGTCACTGGCAGCGTGATATAGAATTCCTCTCGATTCACAAATGAATCAGCCCTTGTGACCTCAAGATCCTTCTGGACCGTATGTCATGGAAGATCAGAACCAGGGGGCCACGAGTTTCAGTCGCGACACTTGTTATGTACAAGGTATCAATTCCGATTTACACAGCAGAAGCGATATGAAAGGCATGGTAGTAACATCCAAAGCCTATACAGAAGAGTTCTGTGGCCACTGTAGGATACGTGCATCTTGGCCTTCTAGGACAAACTCGTGGGTCAAAACACCATCACCGACATCCAGAACGAGGCGATAGGAGCCACTGAACAGCCAAAAATCACCTCGCTCGTCGGCACGAGCTACCGAACCAAGTGTCACTTTCAAATCAAGGGTTGAAGCAGAATTGGCTCTGATATCGGAGATTCGTCCGAAGGAGATCAACGATTTAATCGGGCGAGGAATAGGACCACCATTCCCACTGAGGAACAAGAGGGCGACATAATCACTGGTGCGATTGCCGGTATTCTGAACGAGGACTCTGAAGGTATCAAAAGCAGCGCGATCGAGAGGACCACTATCACCAGCAGCGCTAATAAGTTGCTGGATATTATAACGCATGATTGGCTGCGTCTGCCACGAGAAATTAAAAGTCGTAAAGTGTAGACCATGGCCAAACTCAAGGACAGGTGTACCGCTATACCATTTGTAGGTGCGTCCCGGATTCACCGAACTTGGGCGGAGTGACATGTCCGTCATCCCAACCTGGTCGACAAAGTTTGCAGGATATTGTGTGATGGGAAGACGACCTGCAGGCGAAGCAGCTCCAGTGATAACATCAAAAATGGCTGTGCCCCCGCTTTGTCCTGGATACCCAGCCCAAATGATCGCCCGAACCTACTGAGTTGTCAGCCAATGCAGGTCCTTTGAAACATAGCCAACGTACAGCTTCGTTAGAAAGAAGTTCTGTATCGTCGAGTTGTCCTCCTCCGAACTGCACAACAATCAAAGCTTTTCCCACGGAAGAAAGTTGCTTGATCAGTTCAAGCTGGTTTCCGGTCCATGTAACCGTAAGGCGATCCTTGGACTCTCTTTCGATCGTATTATCAATTCCTCCAACAAAAATTACGACATCAGCTGCTTGTGCAATTCCAATAGCTTCATCAAAACCTGCCGAGGACGAACCATCCACAGTAGTCCCTGTAGCAGATTGGACAGAAAAACCAGCATTAACGGCACCCTGGAATGGGGTCACAATGAATGGAGGAGTGCCAAAGTAGTTGCCTTGCATGTCCGTGGTAGCATTGACATATGGTCCTATCAATGCCACTTTCTTTCCGCTCGATTGGACCGGAAGAAAGCCATCATTCTTAAGAAGCACTAGACTTTCGACCACTGCGCGATGGGCAAGTGCCTGAGCATCAGGCGTGTTAACATCAGTCCAGGATAATTGCCTGAACGGCTGGGAGGTGGGAGGGTCAAAGTAGCCGAGTCTAAAGGTCAAAGGATGAATAAAAGCCCTGTGGATGGCTCAAACAAGAACACTCGCCTCATGAGTGATGTATATTGGCGTGTTAATGCTTTTTCTAAGTCGTTTCTAGTAACCAACGACTGATTGAGAGCGGTGGGCAGGTTTGTCGAATAGGTGCTTCCACAATCGACGTCAGTCCCAGCTTTGAGTGCGACTGCGGCTGCCTCCGCCAACGAGCTGGTGAAGTTGTGTGTAGTGAATATGTTGTCGATCGCGCCACAATCGGATGTCACCCAGCGGTCATCGTTGAAGCCCCAAAACTCACGAAGAATATCCTGGAGGAGGTATGAATTGCCACAAGCAGGAACGCCGTTGACAGAGTTGTAGCTGCACATCACGGAAGCCACCTTTGCATCGCGAACACAACTCTGGAATGAAGGGAGATAATATTCACTGAGATCTTGGATGGTGACCTCGGCATCGAAATGGAATCGGTCCGTTCCTTGCCAGGATTCCAAGTCATAAGCAGCAAAGTGCTTGCAGTCCGCAGCGATCTTGAAGTAAGGACGAGGATCAATTCCACCTTGAAGGCCATCAATCAAGTTAAATACATATTGCGAAACATGGAATGGATCCTCTCCTGGGGTTTCTTGACCACGCCCCCAGCGAGGATCCTTAAATGGATTGATGTTAGGCGTGAAGAAGTCGAGCCCAGCACGTCCGGCATTATTGAAAGCACGCGCTTCAGTGCTAATCACGGTAGCAACGGCCTTGATAAGATCCATGTCAAAGGTTGCTCCGAGCCCAATTGGCTGAGGAAAAGATGTAGCTGAGCTAAATTGACCAGATGGGGCAAACGAAACCCCGGGACTTCCTGCTACCCCATGCTGTATGGCATTGATTTTTGAAAAACACCAATATCTTTGCCTAGAGACGTACCAATGCTTCTGACCACCACTGATAGGATGGTATACCCAATCGAGGAACGCCAGGCGAACTATTGTCGGTGTTCTGAGTGAGTTCTTCATCCGTGAACATTTGTATGAGGGCCTGAGCGCGGGTTGCTGGATCTTTTGAAGTATCACACACTATCGTGGATTTCAAAGGCCCATCTACACAGTCAGGAAACGAATAGCTGAAAACAACATTTGTCACGATTGCAAGAGTAGATGTGGCAAGCAGCTTCATGTCGGTACCAGTGAGTGGACTAAAATGTGATGTTTAACTCAGAGGCTTCCAGGATTGGGAAAATGAACTGAGGTAAATCAGTGTTAAACGAGTATTTGTAAACGTGATGGGTATGAATGAACCTACCTCAGTAATTTACGGGGTATGAAAACGGCTAAGGTGGCAGAAGAAGCTTTATACTAATGAACCGGTGTCCGAGCAAAAGTGTGCATATAAATGAGACGGTCTCATTTACCAGCATGCACCGAGTTGGTATTGCCAAGTGAATCACGAGAAGATGGCCGGGCCGTAGGTAGCATTAGCTGACTAGTTCACCAGGTCAAGTGTATTGTCACGAAGGCCTGAAACCTGCAGAATACACCTGTAGCACATGTATATGGTGGCACTGTGAGAGATTTGGTAAGGATAAGAAGATGGGAAAGCCAAATTGCCACAACATCACCAGCTGGTAGAATTCTGAAAGGTAAAATCATCTCACCTGACCGACCACGTCAATGCGATGCGACACGTGCATAGTCGGTCAGATATCAATAAATAGCAAATAGTGAGTAAGATTAACCAGCCGTTTGACCCTCCTCTGCGCCTCGTGTTGAACATGTGATCGGGAATGAAAGTTACACTTACCTAGTTTAAGATGATACTTCCCGGTGACCCCTTTTCCAGAAATGGAGCACCAGAGGTTTGGTCCACTCTTTGGATTGTGATATAAATAGAACACTGAGATTTCGAGAAGACAAGAGACTGGATCTCTATCGGTCTTACTTTTAAATGGACCTGGAAACAACAACACAAGTGGATACTGCGGCACCCTGATATTCTGACACTAAAGATATACGTTCTGTCAGATCTTGTGTTAATACATGCGGCTATAGAAGTTTCTCACTATTTTATTCAGGAGGAACAGTTGCTTCGCCTCACCTCGCCTGTAGAGTATCAACCATCGACTGCCCTAGTTCAGGTCAAGTCACTAGAAATGTGTCAGAAGCTCAAGCTCGGCTTCAGCTTCAGCCTGTGACACATAATGTTTAACCTGTCCACCGGGTTCTAATTTCCAGAATCAACAGTACCCCCTCTCTATAAGCGTGGAAAAGGACGTGGTCAAGTCCTTGCGAACAGAAGTCACCCTGGCCAACCAGGAATAACTGCACACACCGAGCGTTTCTAGCTGACAGGTCTCCAGATTGACTACGGTGACAATTGTCGACCACTATACCTGGCACCCTCCAAGCTTCAAACTTGGACTTCAAGAGCTTGTTATCGCCACCTTAAGGAACAGATTGTCGTGGCCCACTTATGCTATCACCGTAAACCCAGACCTAGCACCGCTTGAATGGTCGTCATTTTCCAAGGGCACACAAGGTAAAGAGAGATACTGAAGTGCTTGGTCAAACACCAACGTCATGATCAAGGACATTGTTGATCTCAACAGCATGGTTATCGAAGCTAACGACGTCATGATCAGCGAGCGTCGCAACCACAACGTTGTGATCATCATCATTTCGGGAAAATCATTGCATTAGGATTTTTTGAAGTGGTTTGCTTTCACTGGATTTCCACTTGAAGAGGAAAGAGAAAACAGAATCACTACATACATACAAGAGCCAAACTCCGTTACACTTAAACGTCCTCCACCCACCAGTCCCGCGGATCCGAAGAACCGATGTCCACTGCCCGAGGAGAAACGACATGAGAAGGGATAGAAGGAAATCATACAGGTGTCAGCTTGGTAAGCACAAGCGTCAAAAGTGCGCTAATGCGATTTGGAGTTTATGTTGTCGTGCAAAAGCAATGTACGGTGATTCGGTTCAAGAGACGCTCCATCGTGCTTCCCGCGCGGCAGGTTTCTGAGGGAGCAAGTGAGAGTTTTTGTGTGATGTACATAGGGAAAGGTCTAGTGACGTGCGAGAAGACATCAAAAGGGAGCAAAGAGCGGCGTTGGTGTTCAGTGACAAGGGTGTCATGTGTCGATGGTGTTATATGTCAATGGTGTACAACTTTGGGTGTGTCGCAAATTTAATACCCATATCCGCTACCGGAACGACCGCCAGCGGTAGGGGCTACGCTGGCTACAGGTAGGCTACCCGATTTGTTGGAAAGACTGACATTCATACTCACAGGCTGAGCACCAGGACCGGAGACACCGACACCATTCACGCCATTGACAGTGACACCCATTGGGATGGACCCGACCACGTTGGCGCCACCACCGACGGCAGCCGATAGACGAGAAATCTCTTCTCGCGCAGAAATGAGGGCAGACGAAAGGCGTTCGTTCTCATCAGTCAGATATTCGACCTTGGCTTGTAACTGTGCTAGCCATGCTTTCTTTCGTTGTCGACATTTCAGAGCAGCTGTTTGGGCATTAATACTAATAGATACAACACTTGGCAGGAGACTAATCACCTTGTCGATTGCGCTCAAGGAAGTTACGTCGTTTCTCTTCCTCCGTCTCGAGCTTCTTGGGACCCTTACGGACAGCTGGGGGAGGATTTTGATCCATGTCCTCGATGTCTTCCATGTCCTCATTATCCTCGTCGTCGTCCATCCCTTCTGAACCTCCACGTTCACTGCCTTTACGGCGAACAATGCTACGAGTACGCTTACCAGCCTTGACTAGTCCAGACTCTGAGGCGGAGACAGAAGGTGGAGGGGAAATGTTGTCGTAAGATTTACGTTTGAAACGCTTGCCATTGTGCTGAGCAAGAACACCATTGACGCCGTTAAGAGCAGCATTGCCGGCCCTTGCTTGGGCCTCCTCTCGCTTTGTGAGTTCCTGATGAGCCTGGGATAGGAGAAAGAGGCCGTTGGCAGGATTGTTTGCGGAAGTTGACGCGGAGACAGGATAGGCGGGATTGTTCGGGTTCTGCTGAGGCTGATATGGATTAGGCGCCCCATGCTGCACCGAATTTAAGACGCCGGTGATGGCACTAAGTGTGTTGGGTGTTATGGTCGGGCCGGGATTAGCGGCACCGGACGAATTACCCATAAGAGCCATGAATGCAGCGGTATTGGGAGAAGTGGGAAAGGTGGCTGAGCTTCCGACGAGAGGGGTCAAACCCGTGCCTGGGGTGAGGCCTGTGCGTGGGGTCAGACCTGTACGAGGGGTAAGGCCTGTGCGGAAGTTGGTAGAGTCGAATGGGAGATGCTGGGGCTGATCACTCTGCTGTTGGGGGGCAGTAAGCATGGCAGGAGATAAAGGCCCAGAACGAAGGGAGTTGACCGAATGGGGATTACAGCTCCACGGATACGAGTGGTCTGCGGGCGAAGAGATGGATGCAAGAGGGGGCAGGACAGGGCGTGAGGGCGACTGGCTGCGGGGATGAAGTTCATCCGAAGAGCGGGAGTGACGCGAGTTAGGTCTATCCTGCTGAGAAATGGTCGAGTCGTTGCCAGAAGACGGAGCGGGGGCAGCCGGCTCGCGGACGGGCGATGAGGTGCGGACATGGGACGAGGAGCGGAATGAAAGCTCGAAGGGATTGGGCTCAGCGTCGAGGTCCGTGCGAGAAGGGCGGGTGGCGGGGCGAGGGCAGTGAGACTGAGAGCAGTGGTCTGGGGGAGGAGACAATGAGGGAGACATTGATGACGACGAGGAGGCGCGTGACCAGTGTGACGATGGTGACGACTTGGGGGTCTGAGCAGAAAAATGACGACCGCTGACGTAGCCGGGTTATATCGCTCCGTCAGCTGTTTGTCACTATTTAATGCCATCGAGACTGTGCCTATCAAACAACCCTTTATTTGGTCTTGTACATAATTGCCGCTCCACTAATACAGCACCCAATCAGAACGGATATCTGCCCCCTCCTGCTCCCTCCTCAACTTCACCCCGATTCACCTGTTGCTGGTGGCACTGGTCGAGGTAGTCCAGCGCAGTCTCGTACCATGTGCCCCGGTCTTTGCCTTTATAGTCACTCACTTCCCTCGACCACGCTCGCATGGAACTCCCTAGTCGTCCTGGCACGCCCCATTCTTGGCCCAGCACTTCTAAAGGCGTCAAATACGTCCGGATCGTAAAAACAATCGCACCGCTGCGCGGTAGCCTTCGCAGCGTCTGCCGTTCCGAGCGCAGGCGCAATGACTCTGGTGTAGATGCCACGCGATGCTTAGGAAGTGCAAATCGGTCCCCCAGCATAAATTCATCTTCCGGTCCATTCGTGCTCTCTGACCATGCCAACTCTTCAGGATCAGCCCCTTCGTTCTTTCTTTCCAGTGCCGGCCGTATCGCCTGGAAGGCGTAATTGTTCCGTATGACCGGTTTTTCCACCGGCAATCGTCGAAAGAACCGCTCCAAACTGACATGCAATTTTTCGCGATCTGGGTTGTATGTTAGTAGATCCCAATGATATGATATATTTGTCCCATCCGCCACAATTAAGAGAAGCCCTGATCTATCGATTCCAACAAATCATCAGACCAGTGCCAGATTTGAATCACTGACACTGTCTGTCATAGCCTCCATGTGTCATCATCAGTCTATGTCACTTTACCCGATGGTGTCTTGGTTCAGAGAAAATAGACACACACAATTGAAGCAATCAAATCATGGCTCAACGTGTCCGTTGAAAGGAGTGACGAGACGAAGATCGAAGAATGCCTGCACACTGAGAAAATACCTGCAAACAGCCCGATGTGCGTCGCAGGTAATGACCAGTAGGTGCTCCAACCCAATCCAACCATATTGGGAGGGCTGATTCCCAAACAAAAACTGTCCACATAACCAAAAATTTCACGTACAATGTGGTACACCACCTGAGATGTGAATTTCGTCCAGAGGCATGCCAATCTTATCCCTTAGTCTCCAAGAACCTGTTTCAGGGAGCCAGGTTAGGCTAGGCAATAGATTATGAATGTACCGTCTCACCGGCCACACAGATGGCTCCTGCTTGGAAGTAATATCTCCCGTCATTTCCTGTACAGCAAGTTAATAAATCATCCATCCATCAGAGAACATAGGGGAATCTACTCACCTTCAATCATGATAGCCAAATCATCCTGTACTCTGGCATCAGCAGGATGCTATCAGCGTGCCGTCTTCTCATGCTGAGGCAATTAAACTGACAAAAGTGCAGAAATAATCATGGCGCGTTTGCCCGCGTGTTCTCCATCAGTAGTAGACACTGGCAAGTCGTGTGTCTCTCGCAGAGGAACAACCGTAATTGATTTAATCGGAGGTAAACCATCCCAGCCCCATTGGTAGTCACCTGAACTCAGCTCAACATGCCGCGATACATGGAAAGTTGTCGGATATCGGCGACTTAGATATTCAGCCAGTTCGTGGACGAGCTCGATTGCTGGATGGAATGAAGAATTCGTGTCTTCCAAAATGTATATTGACTTACCGGCCAAATTACCACCTTTCACGTTGGGATTGACATTGTCATCAAGTACTCGGATGACTCCTTCATCTTGGGTCTTCACCCTGTGTGCCCGTATTATTTGATATTGCTGATACTGATCATCAAGCTATATTCAACCTCATTAGCCACAGACCTAAAGAGTCACTTTAAAGCCACGTACTTCTATCCAATCAGCCCAAGGCATATTCCGAGTTCCCATAGTCACACTACATGTCCCAGATTTGAGATCTCAAAAATATCATGACAGCTATTATTACTCTTTTGCTACTCACTGATAGATTCCCCAACGAAATGGTCTGTACGGAATAGGTTTCGTCTCGGATAATTCGTGGGGCCAGGGATCGAACTTTGGATAACAAAATGACACGGGTGCCCATTCTGTTCTCGTGAATAGCATCACCGTCAGTGTTGATCGCATGATAACCTAAGGAAACAAAACAACCTTCATACGATTGTTGTTCTTGAAATTTGGCTGTATATGTTTTTCCCTTTCCTTCCTCCTTAATGTTGCGCACAAAGATGAGATGTTTCCAGAGAGCCACAAGGAACCAAGTTGCAAAAGCACAGGCTATTATTGTAAGAGTATTGCGTGCGCCGCTGGGTCCTTGTAAGATACGGGTCAGGGTCGCCGATAAAGTTGGGGTTATGGACATGGTGGTATGAGGATATTGCTTCAGTATCTTTTGATCCCTCTTAAAATCAACCCAGAGAGGTGATTAAATACCTATCCAAGGGAAGGGATATTAGTAAAACTAGGAGTGAGACGATCGAGCAGGAATCAGTCTTGCGGGGACGGTGAGGGTGAGATATAGAACTTGGGCACTGGACCACGTGAAGGTCATAAGGCTTGCAGAACTTCTCTCTCTGAGAAATTGATTTGGAAGGAATGTTAGCAAAATCGTTGCAAGTTGACAACTTCTTAGCAGAATTACCTAATTTGGTAGTACTCGGCATTCGGCGTACACAGGAAATGTAGTCGGGAATGACCGCCATCTTTCTACCTCGTTCACTCATTTAGAGTATGCCGTCTGCTCAACTTTTCGTCAAATCTACTAAATAACTCCTATTATTAATAGCAAATGGCAACACAAAAGGCTGCTGCCGCTGCGGTTGTAAGTATTACTTCAGTTCTTGGATGCATCCAAAAGAGATTTAGCGGTTTCCTCTGTCGCAGGATTTCGCTCGTATCTATTCCTCCCTTGGCCTCGGAAAAGGTGGGCAGAGATATAAGGAATCGTGGCCATCCAAAAAAATTGACATATTTATCAGAAACTATTGCGTCGTTACAAGCCTTCAGGAAGCGCCATGGCGATGCCCAACGCCTCCATAACCAATACGCCTCTCAACCTACCACTGTCGATTTCGCTCAGTACCGCTCTATCCTCAAGAACAAGGCTATTGTTGATGAAGCTGAGAAGCTTCTCGAGAGCTTCAAACCCGCCGAGTACGACACGGAAGCTCAAATCAAGGCTATTGAGGCATTTGAAGTCAAAGCTGTATGTATCGGGTGTCGAGACTCTTCATTTTGGCCTGGGGTTGACTTTTCTTGGTTTATAGGTCTCCAAGGCCCAGGAAACAGAAGCCAGGCTTGATGTCGAGCTCGAAGAACTCCAGGCTACCCTCGCCAACATTGAGGATGCTCGCCCCTTCGATGAACTAACTGTGCGTTTTTTTTTATCTTTGTTATTTTGATGCTCTAATCCACTTCCTAGACTGAGGATGTCGGCTGCGCACACCCTCGTATCGTTAAGACTGTTGAGACCATGCTCAAGAAGGGTAAATGGACAGTACCTGGTCAGTTCCGATTCCTTTTCTTAGTCCAGCCAGTCCTAAATGCAACATATTTTACGTATACAGGATACAAGGAGAAGTTTGGTGACCTGAACCTCATGTAATCAAATTTTATCGTATAGAATTATTTGCGCTGCACTGGACCTCGCATATTTAAGCGATGATCCCTGAGCTAATATGCATTAGGCCGTATCGTCCAGTCTGGGGCAAGGGCGCTGATGACTGGACTAAAATTCGTTTCTGCTTTGTGAAAGAGCACTAAACTCAAGTTGTCTACCCTGCCCCCCTCCGCATCGGTGGCCCACAGTGACACCGCCAGAGTGTTTTTTCCCGTTATAATTCAGGATCCCTTGAGCTGCCATGCGTGTTTGCTATCCATTAGCACATATCGACCAGAGTACTCATGGACTGGAAACTCATTCTGAGGTCCAATATGGTTGACTGATAAAAATTGGTGATTAGCCTTACTACAGGTGAAAATACTCACTATATCGTCCAAATTGATATCCATTGACATAAAGCTGAAGTAACGATCAGGATATGACCTTCCGATCAGTTGCGCCGAACGCATACTTTGACTCTGTAGTGGGGGTTTATGGTTGAGTTGGTGAAAGTAAATGCAACTGGGTAGTCCACTCGGTGGGGTATATTGAGGCTAAAGGTTTCCTAGTCCTAGGTAAGAAGACTGTCGGTGACGGAGGGTCATTGAAGATAGTCATACCTGTAAAAGGCAACGCCAGGCTCAGAGATACCTTCAGTAGGCTTTCCATGCGCCCAGTTTGAATCATCAAATCCCGGCAAATGCCAGCCTACGAGATACTCAACAAAATAAGTACGGGAAAAGGATGTCGGCATACCTTGACGTTCTGCATACAATCCATCCTCATTTAGGGGTCCGCGAGTGCGGTCCGCATACTATCAAGATAGTGAGTCACCAGCTTCCAAGTATCAAGCTGGTTTGTTCACCGATTCGCCGCCTATATTACCTGTAAGCTTTCAAGTGAAGACATTCGTGTCTGGGCTTCCCTCAAAGGAATAGTTCAATACGCCACGGGGAATTCTGAACCAATCACTTGCACCTGCCCAGTTCTGCTCAATTCCCATGTGGTCTAGTAATATGGTGAGGACATGGTGCGAACCAGCTGTGAGGATTGAAGGGAAATTGAGCATCTGGCTATACATTTCATGCAAAGCATCGCCCGTCCAAGATCCAATGAAACTGTCATCAAGCCACATTGAGTATGCAAATGCAAGACCACCACTCATATTCGCGTAAAATCCCGTCTCTTGCCCTGTGGCAATGAAGTGGGCGCGCCAGAGCATATTTCCGGTGTGATAACCGTACGGACTCGAGAAAAGGATCTGAGAGGTACTCCAGGTCCATTCATTGAAAGTTTCCTCTAAATCTGGACCGTCCACTTCTCGTCGGAATAACCGGGGATGATTTCAGGAAGACTATCTGAAACTTTCTGTGAACAAAGTTCAGCCTGGTTGACTAGAGCTATAAGAGGTAGGACGAACCCATATCAATGAATCGAGATCGGGCAAGTTCACGTCAGGAAGATGGGGCGTGCGAGAAGCCACGAGGGTGCCGTATGTTGTCCTCTTTGTCCTGAGTTCTTCTCCATTAAAGGGCACGGTACGAGATGAAACAACGGGAGCAATTATCTCGAAGGTTGTCGTACTGTTGAGGTCACCGCTCAAGGCCAGCCTATCACCCGAAATAGAAGCAGTGCGCAGTAGATAACCTCCTTTCACAATGATCGGATCCTTGGTGCTGTAGGAAGCAAAATGTCCCTGTGTTGGGGGGATGAAGGACCCAGAACTGATATGCGGTAGAACGATCTGTGGATGTCAAAATCTAAGTGAAGGATATTTTAGGATTGGCTCACCAAGAATGAGCACTTTGAGTTTAGGACCGATCAAAGCCACAGTCAGGCCAGTGGTCGTATATTGCACAGCAAGCGCGCCACTAGTCAACACCCGTTGCCTGATGTCCCCAGAACCTGAAACCACTTGAGCGATAGGTTTGGCTTCCGGGGTGCCTTTGGGGAGGATGAATGCAGTTTCATGTAACTCTCCCTCGTCTCCGTAGAGCAAAACGTTATCCTGTCCGTCAATGGTTGCCCTGCAAAAAGAACATTAATTTTACTATAAGGACCTGCCCCTTCACTTACCATGTAAATATCTCTCCAGTTGAGTACAATAACGTCGTTGAACCTGCAACATAATCGACGACGTGGATCTTGGAGTCCCTGCCATTAAGAGTTAAGGAACCACCCAAAGTTGGAACCTCAATTGTCCCAGCACTCGTTGGAACAGTCAGCTTATATCTCTGTACGCCAGTCGAGGATACGTCTGCTTGTCTGTCTTAGAGAATCAGTCTCGAGCCTGGGGTCTCATGGAAGTATGCACCTGACAATGTAAAACCCAGTCTTTCCACCAACAACGTCAAGCGTTTGTGTTGTCTTTAATGCGGGGTTTCCGGAGAAGGAACCAGACGTGTTATAGATATTCTGAGGTCGACTGGTCAAGTATGCCGGTGAAACTGCTAAGAAACTAGCTTGTAGTTTAATTTCGTGGTATTTCTCCCGCAAGATACGAGATTCAGAAATAGCGGCGCATTGAAAATGCAAATTTTCACTTCGCCATTCACTAGAGAACATTGGGAGAAACTCACGTAATCATACGAGGTATAAGCACCAGGATGAGCGATACCACCTGGAGGATAAATGGGTACAATCTTCGCGCTAGTCAAATCACGCACCCCAGTTCGTACCACCAAACATCATATACAAATTCAATTCTTTCCCATAACATGAACTTACCCCTCTCGAATTCAGGGCCGGTGAGGACTGAACAGAGATCATACCCAGCGCCACCCCTCAAGTCCCTTGAATTTGAAAAACCACGGAACAAGAGTATCTGTGACCTACCAGCCGTCAAAAGCACCTACCTGAAACTCGTAAACAGCATTAGGATTCTCAGGATTAAATTCCAGATGCGCATCCCAGAAGTATCTAAAGCGGAGTATAGTCAACTTGACATAAGAAAGAATATAGCATACTCCGGAACGGCGTCAGGCAACTATACATAGGGATTCGCGCAGTCAAACCCATTCGGATATGAGTCGTAACCTAGAGAGCATAAGTCTACTAATTTACGGGAAAAGTTTGATGCAAACCATAGATATCGACACTTGTGAAATGACCTCCCGGCCAAGCATCATTGGTTGTCAGCGTTACGCTGATCAAACGGACTCAACCAGATCTACTCACACTGCTGAGCAAGAATACTTACGAAATCCTTTAGCAGCTGAGCCTCGTATGCAAAGTCCTCGGTATACGGAGGCCAGAATCCGCTGTATTCGTTTTCAATCTATCCCAAGTGTTAGTCCATCAGAACGTATTCCACAAATTATGGGTGAATACTTGGACAAGTATCACTGGGCCGCCGTTTGTAATCTGGTTTTTGGCAATGATTTCGCCAACTGCCTTGATATAAGGTTGGTAAGCCTTGATGTAGGAGTCGTTATCGGTCCGCCAGAGCCCCGGGGTGTAGGTTCCCCAGCTGGGTAGTCCACCACCTGCAGTCTCCCCGTTGATGTAGGGACTGGATCTGAGGCTTAACAAAAATAGCTCCTGAGTAAGCAATCACCCACCCTGGGCGAGCGATTAGATAGAGGCCAGCCTGCTGAGCAGCGTCGAAGAATGGTTGTAGGTCACGGAAGCCTTCAAACGAAATTTCTCCCCGCTTCGGCTCAATGAGTCCCCAATGAACATAAAACGAAACTGTATTGAAGTCCATTGACCTTGGCGAGGTGAGATACGGGAGTAAACCTTCTAATAAAGAACGTACTTGATTTTCTGGAGAACGTCGAGATGAAGGCTTGGAACAGGGTTTCTGAAATTTGGTCAATTAATACCGCCACTGCCCTCATATCAGGACAGACCGGAAAGGGTGGACCTCTCCACTGAGTATCATCAATCTCTCTCCATTTATCTTGAGCGAATATTCATCCCAGGTAACCTAAGAAATCTTAGAAATAGACCACACTCAGAACATAAGGTAATCATTCACAATATCCTGCAAATTAGATGATTGACGGGGAAGTTTGATACCAGATCGAGGGACAGCGGCTGCTGCTGCGGCGCATAAAATGGACAGGTGTTCGGACACCTGAAGTCTCATAGTATCGGTTCTTCAGAGAGCATAGAAGTCCTCTTCGAGTTTTAACTACGGCCTGACGAGGAACTGATCCCCGAGGACGATGTACAACAGCACAATATCATGTCTTTCACAGTCCACGGGACAGAGAGCATGAGATGATTTTGACCAGCTGATTCCGATAAAGGACGTTAGTCGGGACAAGAATAATGATTAGCGAGGTCGTAGAAGAAGCGATTGAAAATAGCTAATGGTCGTGACGCAAAACATGAAAGTTATTCCAGATGCGTCTGGACTAGAATGTTTCCTTGCATACTATTGAAATGGAATCTGACACTTGTTGCGAATTCGAGTCCCTTTGCATGTATTGGTACGAAAGATGGAGATAAAGGACACTGATTCAGGTGCCTTTGAGCATATGATCTGTCCTGACTTGGTTGAAGGGTTTCCACCCCGAATTTGACTTACGATTACCGGAAGCGGCTGAGGGACGTAGATTCCCGGTAATCGGTTCGCAAAAAGCAATCTCATAAGTTCCCCATCACACTGTAATTATATGAGGAAATTGTACTATCGCATCGACACGACCACGTAATAAATGCCCAGTGAAGGTACAGGGACTCGACATGATGTCAAGACATAAGATCTATATCAGGCATAGGATAGGATAGGATGAACCCCGGTAAAGGATTGATATAATTATTATATTGATATTATGATCCAAGCCGGAGTACGGACACCAGGTTATCGGGGCTGGATTTATTACCCCGTCCTAAGATTTCTCGTTGATCTTATCCATGGCTTCCACTTCAGCATTCACATATCGTTCAGCGAAGAACCTTTACGACCACATCGATGCTCAATTTCAGCTTAGCGGCGACCAGCTTATCGACCTCACCAAGAACTTTCTGCATGAATTCAAACTCGGTCTTGAAAACTATGGACACGCTATGGCGATGATGTATGTGCCCACTTATCTGTCGTGGACCATCCTCACACAAGTACAGACCCACCTTCGTGACTGGTGTACCTGATGGCACAGAGAAAGGGTATGATTTTATCATACGCAATAAATACTTCGCTGGGATCACAACTTCATGTTAGCACGTTCTTTGCCCTCGATCTTGGTGGAACCAATCTGTGAGCAGCTGTCTTGAGAGATGCTGATATCAAATCTGATATCAACGCAAAAGTCGCGTTTGCGAGGTAGTTCTAAACGGCGACAAAACGTTCTCTCTTCGCCAGCAGAAGTACCGAGTAACAGAGTCGCTGAAGACCGGAGAAGCAACGGCCTTGTTTGGTATGGAAAGCTATCCTCTCTCGCATTGTCTCGCTGCTTATCATCTCCTATTTCTCGGCTTCGGTGTTAGATTACTTGGCTTCCTCTGTTGATGCATTCCTTTCCACCGAATCCTCTGTCGACTATTCCGCCCAAACCAGCACAGCAGCAGGCGAAATTCATCTCGGACTTACGTTCTCCTTTCCAGTCGAGCAGACGGCATTGGATTCTGGAAAAATTCTCACGTGGACGAAGGGTTTTTCGGCACGAAACGCAATAGGAAATGACGTGGTCAAATTACTTCAAGATGCTTTTGATAGGAAACACATGCGCGTCAAATGTGTCGCTCTTGTTAATGATGTGCGTTCCCGTGTTCATATACTATTATTTCGTAGTTAATGTTAATTTGGTGGTCAACCTGAGTAGACTGTCGGCGCCTTACTCTCCCGCGCATATCAATCAGGAGGATGCATCCTTGGTGCTATCTTTGGCACGGGTACCAATGGTGCCTACGTCGAGGACATTTGTGAGTTCGGTGTTTGACTTAGGCTCAGCTAGTCTGACAATGGAATCAAGCAAAGATCAAGAAGCTGGAAGACACGCCAGCAGCCTCCAAGGGCGGGTATATGATTGTCAATACTGAGTGGGGAGCTTTCAATAATTCAGTGGGTCCTCAGTACATCTCCTTGACGCAGGCGACCCAAGCCATTCCCTAGCGTTCACATCTACCGTCTACACCTCCCGACAATGCTCTTGATCGTCTGAGTATTAATCCCACTTTCCAAGCCTTCGAGAAGTTCATTTCTGGAATGTACCTCGGCGAGATCACTCGTGGCATCATTACCTCTCTCATTGATGCTTCCCCAAAGCCTCTCCTTTTTAATGGCAAATCTACCTCTGATATTAATAAACATTACGGCATCGACACAAGTTTCATGAGCAGCGTAGAAGAAGCATGGCTCGGGAAGGATGCTTGTCCTGGATGCATCGATCCTCCGTTTGATGAGCTTGAGGGTGCTTCACTCAGTCCAAACGTTGAGTCGAGACTGGAGGCCATCAAGAAGACCATTGTCAAGGATCTTGGATTCACGCCAGAACAAGTAACTTTAAAGGATGCTGCGGTAGGTTTGCATTCAGTTCTATTTGGGAATACGTTGACTGGCCAATAGATTATTCGTTGGATTTGCGGTTTAGTTGGTCGCCGTGCGGCTCAACTGAGCAGTGTTGCAGTTGCAACCGTCCTGATTCAAACGGGTCGCGCTGTCCTGCCAGGCGAAGCAAATGGAGGAATAAAGGATCCCAGCAGTAAGATTCCTGTTGGTGTAGATGGAAGGTCAGTATAGAGCAAGGTAGGTAGGTTAGACGTTAAACTGATATCTTGTCCTCAGTCTCATTGAGCACTATCCTGGATTTGAGACGAGCTTGAGGGAATCCTTGCGTTACTTGGTTGGAAAAAACGTTGAAAGTCGTGTAGATATTGGTTTGGCCAAGGATGGAAGTGGGGTAGGGGCTGCACTATGTGCGTTACAAGCGCTCAAACAAAAGTCATAGCGGTGAAAATTATGTAACTATAATAGAGTTGCACAATAGCCAAGGAGAATGTGACAGTTTAAACCGAATTTTGGTTTGCTCCTTCGAAAAGAGCAAGAACTACTTATTTTCCTTTTTCTGGATGGCTTTCCAGACGGCTTGATAAGCTGCATCTACCCTCCCCCAGTTCAGGACAGACCAAAACTCTTTTAACCATTGTTCTTTCCCCCAAACACCATATCCCGCACTCATCCAAGCGTGTTCATACACAGGGACACAGAACAGGGGATACAAGATCTCGCCAGCTGTGAGCATACCTCCCATAGTGGGGCTCCTTGGACCAGTAGGTTGATCTAGACCTGAATGAAGGCCAGTGGCGGTTCGACGGATTGAGGCATGATCAGACATGTGTTGGGCCTGCGTGCCATTCGGTGCCATTGGTGAGTTGTCACCTGAGACACCAGAAAGCGGTGACGAAGGGGAAGTTCCAGGAAGTGAGGTTTTAGCAAGATGTGAGCGTGTAGGTGTGTCGTAAGAGGGAGACCCCGGATAAAATGAAGGGGAGATGTCGAATAGTTTGGATGATGGAATGTCAGGGTGTTTCTGCATGTTCATTCGGGAACGAACAAGGAGGGTGCCAGCGCCATACGTCGTAATGATACCAGTGTTACAAGCTTGATCTGTTACGAACCAAACCCAACCATTGATGAATGTTCCGAGGGCTGCAGCGGAGAATGCAGAACGAAGTTGTTGGACACTTCCGTGTGCATTACGGATGACCATGTGAAGTTCATCTTGAATTTCATATTCGTAGTTTAGATGTTTTCCATCCGAGGGAGGTTTCTGCCAAGATGAGGAGATTTACAGGAGATGAGGAGACTAACATACAAGGTTGCTGAGAAAAAAACTATTATTGAGAGCAAGACTGGCATAATTGAAAGCAAGAACTTGTTCACGCGTTTTGGAGAGATTGATCACTGTCTGAGCAATCGAGTTTCCGACTTCCATGGTATCTTTCGTCGGGTGAGCTCACAAGGAAGTAAAGTGGGAGTGTACACACACCACCTAATTGTTCGTTCAGCCTCTCAAGGAGACCATCCTGGTACTCAAGCTGAACTTTGAGCGCCTCCGGCGGCAGGAACTTTCCAAGTCCATGCTCTGCAGGATAGGGTAGTGCCTGTCGTTGGTGCAATGCTCGTGTACCCCGTCGCGATATGAAGCGGTTTGGCGAGGAGGCAACAGAAACCCTAGTTGGGATTGTGAACCGCAGACCGAGTTGGTTCATACCGAAAATTCCAAAGTTTTTCTAACGCGATGTGTGGCTGTATTTGGAGTGCTGGCATTCTCATACTTGCTCTCATGGCATCGAAAACTACTGCACAAAAAGCTCAATTGCCTATCCAGGCACTGTGGAAGGCGTACAATGCAGAAACTTCGGATCGCCTCAAATTTATAGACTCGTTTTTGGTGTTCCTGATGCTTTCGGGCATTGTGCAATTCGTGTACTGCATTCTAGTCACTAACTACCCCTTCAACGCTTTCTTGGCCGGGTGCGTATCATGTCTATCGGATGCAGCAGAGTGTTCACGTATGGATTGAACCAGCTTTGCAAGCACTGTTGGCCAATTTGTCTTGACTGCTTCATTACGTTCTCAAGTCAACCCCGACAACCAGAACGAATTCCAGCAGGTATCACCGGAACGGTAGGTATCCATTGCGTACGCATCTGTTCAGTCCTGACTATTTTTGCAGAGCATTTGCAGATTTTGCGCTAGGATCAATTGTCCTGCATTTCTTTGTATTTAACTTTTTAGGATGATAGATATGTAAAACTAGGTTATCTTTTTCTCTCAAAGGACGAGGAGTGCTAGCGGGGATTGAGCGAATATATGGATGTGTAGAAGAGAAGCATACACCAAAGACGACGACGGCCAAGTCAAAAACGTATTCGCCTGGAAGAGAAATGAGCTTGACAGCGGGATTGAGAGGTGGAACTGACCAAGTTCGAGGTAACTGCGGAGAAGCTCTAGGAGAACATCAGCCTAGAAGAAAGGCGGTGAGAGGAAAACTCACGGCGTATATCCTTGCTGGGGATTTGAGAGAGAGCTGGCCTGGAGACAGAATAAGCACACGAGCACAGATGGAGGAATGTGCATACGAGAGACCTGTCGTGCGCCTAACACCCGACAGAAATGCGCTGAGGAGCGCAGCGTCGAAAGCAAGGTGGACTAGAGAGGATCTTGTGAGCAGAAAGCTGCCTACGACGAGGAGAGAGGTCGAACTTAGTCTTCCAAGCATCGACTCAAAACAAGATGGAATGTGACGTAAGCCGCAGCCCCTCTGCTCGTCCTAGCCATGCTGTCAAGGCCGCCCTCTCCCTCCAAGGCTCTTTTTTCCGCCCCATTCGAACGCTTCGCCCGCGACGAGTCCTCGGACGGGCCCAGTGCCTTCACCCTCCTTGGTCTGTGCACCTCCGTCCACCAAAATCCTGCTGATTTGCGTCCCAGACACTATCGAGACTTACTTTGATTCCCATGTCGACCTTCTCCAGCGCAAACTGCAGCACCAGCTGCAGAAACACGGAGACAGACTAAAGCTCAAGGCTGAAGAGACCTTCAAAATAAAGGACCTGTCAGGAGATTTACTCGCCGAGAATTTCGAGCGTGAAATCAAGAACTTCAAGCTCAAGGTATGCCCTCAGCCGTCCCTAGCTACGCTCAGGGCTCAATATCTCAGATATCGACGCGCATGGCCAAGCTTGCTGTCTCGTGGCAATCTGCCAAGGTCGTCCGTACCCGCGAGAAGGTCTCCTTCTTCTTTGGCGTTATGACCCTCCTTTTCTCTGCCCTCATGTTTGGAATGCACCCCGAGTGCGTGTCGTTCTTCACCCCAGCTGTCTCCGCCGTTTATCCTATCCTCCAGATGGGTGCACATTTCATACACGGTTATGGGCCTGTATCTCATCCCCCTTCGCTACATCCAATACAAGCGGCGAGCGTGGCACTATTTCCTGTTTGATCTATGTTACTATGTCACCATCCTCAACTTCATCTATATCTGGTTCTTCCCTTCCAATGCTGCTCTATTCGTCGCATGTTACTGCCTCTCGCACGGTTCACTTGCCAGTGCTGTTATTACTTGGCGAAACAGTCTCGTCTTTCACGACCAGGACAAAGTTACCTCTTTGTTCATACATATATATGCACCCTTCACCTTTACCGTCATCAGGCAAGTTCACTTCAGCCCTATATTCGTGTCACTGGGCCACTAACCTGTTCATGGGTCTCTAGGCACTTCTATCCCGGTGCAAGTCAGCGCTTCCCAGCCCTTATGCAAATACCTTATCTCGACCCTCTTCGTGCTCTGGTGCTAAGTGGAGGAATCTGTTCGTCGCCCTTTACTGCACCTTGATGCCGAGTTGACACGTCCCCAGATTGCAGCTGGCAATTGCTGTATTGGAAATTAGTCCTCGTTGACCGCCGAGCCAAGATCGATTCTGGACAACGGACGACATCATTCTCCTATCTTCTCAATGATACACGTGGTTTCATCGGCAAGAATTTATCATCCATCCCGGCCAAGTATCGTGAAGCTTTCTTCATAGGCGGTCAGCTCTGTGAGTCAACTGCCCATTGCTAGTGGGTGACTGATATTAACTTCTTTTCAGTGTATGCTATCTTGACAGAAATTCCTGCTATTTTCTTACTATACCGGAGCCCGGTTTGGAGTGGCTCATTCCTTCTTCTGATATTTGCAGTCAGTGTCTGGAATGGTGGTGGGTATTACATCGAAGTTTTCGGTCGCAAGTTCGTTCCCTCACTATGACTAATCTGAAATGTTCATTGATTTACTCTCGTAGATTCGAACGTGAACTCGAAGCTTTGCGCAAGGAGTTGGCTGAGACTTCTGCGCGGTTAATTCCCTCCACACCTATTAATCACGCTTCAACGTTTTTTGAAACAGACAATTCTTCCGCGGGCTCCGTGTCGCCTGATTATCTTGCCATTTCACTTCCTGGGACCGAGTTAGATTCTAGCTCCTTCAGCTCTTCTTCCGTGCCAAATCCGAAATCTGATTCTGACCCAGCAAAGAAGAAGAATTCGTGATTTCGATGTTGTGGGGTGGATCTCACCTTGCCTTCTTGATGTCGTGGTTTCTGTCTAATTTATGATCCACTATGTAGACGTAGAGAATTATTGTTGTCCTTCTAAGCTAATGCTCCACTTCCACTGCTATCCCCATCTTGGGTTTTCTGATGTTTCCTTGCACAAGAGGATAAAATTTCTCTCGCTGTATAGCTGGGCATTACCTGTGATAATAACGACCCTTCAGGTAAGATCCTGTTGCATCTCCTTTTTCCTATCGCCACAATTGGGTAACGTCGCCTTTCTCGCTTTCGTCGTATAGCACATTCCTCCGTAGGTAGAAGTTATTTAGGTAGCTTTCTGGTATATAATGATAATTCATGGAAAATCTACATATTTCCTATCGAGTGTGAACTGTTGGTAATGCGGTTTAATTTGTATCCAGCCTGCAAATGCTCCGTTCAGCCCAATAAGAGCAGCTTTTGCGCGTTGGTATCGTGTCGATGAAGCTTTTGCCGTGGCATAGGGCACCCCGTCCCTTGAAAGAATCGATGGAAGGGTATTATGTGGAAACATCAGGAGGCAGACGCACGATTGCATGACAAGGTTTTCTGGTTTCAGTACTTGCAAAGTTTGATAACACAAGTCGAACATCGCTATTCTCGAAAGTAGTGGCCTGACAGAACTAAAAATGAGATCTTTGAGAACATAAATGGAATACAAGTCCATTCCTGTATTTCTCAACGTATCTGTTCTTGGGTGCAGTGCTTCGCTTTAGGCCATTGATCAAGATCTCAGCAGGGCGCGAATCGGCCACCCAACAGAGGCCTGTTTCATCAAGTCAGCTTTGTAGTCTTGACCGAAAATGGATCTTACATTCATTGCAGGATCCTGTAGTTGATTCAATTTTATCACGCTCACGTTTGGAGTGAATGAAAGGGATATTCGTGTAGTATATATTGGGAGGACGAGTATCATATCCCTCCGGCAAATCTGATTATTAGCATTAGCAATCGAATATCGCATTCCCAAGCAGGCGTCACCTTCAACCTTTCCGATTCTGGCTTGCAATGCCCTCTCACAATCCCTTTTTATAATCTCCCTCAGTCGGAAATTTTCTTCCTTTTCATGCGGAAATTCGCCGATGACAACATTCTCAATATACACAGGCTCCAAAAACCTTGAAGCAAATCCGCCTAAAATCCCCAACACGCTCCATTTAGCGATTTTGTCGCTGCATGACATCGACAATGCAGGTTGGGAATCGGCACGACCCGGTTTTGTTCGAAGGACACCAAGACGGTTATAGTCGTCCCTTCCACGCGATGCTTCCTGTGATCCAAGTTTCGGGAAAAGGTGTGCAGATTGAGATTTCAGTGAAGCCATCCGAGCATCTTGTGTATAAGCCAGATAACCCATCGATGCATCGCCGCCTAGTTCAAAGTCGTTCATATGAATTGAGTAAGTCCAGTGAAATAGGAAACAGACCTACATGGGAGGGTAGAGACGTACATGTGAAGAGAGACCCCAGGCCGTAGACAATACGGTGGATTGTCGTCGGAATCACTCAAGATACCCGATTCTGTTACAGTGAGCCAGTCAGATATGTGTGCAAGATCCGCTGTGTTCATCCTTTTGATTTCTTCCATCAACCAGCGAACAGCACCCCGTCTGGCGAGCACTTCGGCGTGGGTATCATGCAACAATTCACCGCGGGGAGAATATTTGGCAGCAGGGGTACATTTCGTCCCCGTGGTCAAACTTATCGGCTTGAAATTCGTCTTGGAACAGTTGATCTGTCTGGTCAAATAGAAGGAAGCTAATATAGTAAATTGCTTTGAAGGCGGCTTGAAACCAATGCTCGAATATATGTCATGAATGACTTTCACGGCATCATCCTGGACATTTTCTGAGATGCTCATGATAGGTGCGATAGCTACATAAATCATTTTCGCTCTCGATACCATCACCAATAAATAAATCCTCGGCTCCCGTTCTACCAAATAGTACCAACAAAAAGGCAATTTATGTATGCAGACGTAAATTTTGGGCAGACATTTATCCAGACCCGTGCGCAAGGCCCGACGGTGAAATTCATTAATCTCCTCTGAAAGCAGTTTTCCGACTCTTAGTACTTTTCCTTGCTCTCATCAACGTAAACTCTCGGTTTGCGAGCGGAGGCAAGAACCGGAGAGAAGGCTTCATGTTGTGTGCACTCCGTTCGACCTCTGTTCTCGCCCGTTCTTGAGGCGCCTGACCACTGGCAATGGAGTCGAAAGGACTGTTCCCTGTTTGTGGATTAACATATACTATGGGAATTGGTGCTTCATAACCAGTGATGCCGAGTTGATTGCTGTAGTACTGTACTGCAGCAGCAAATGCGGTTTTCCGTGCTTTCCGAAGGCCCCAGTCCTGCCAATTGCTGGTCCAATTTTACAAAAGTCGGATATACATGATCTTGACTCCACTTACCCGTTATGCGAAATGCCAACTGTCAGCTCCAAATACCTTTGATACACAATGTGCTGGAAAGTTATACTGGTCACTGGTTCATACCATCGATTTTCTTCGGTAGCCAACCACTCGTTGAGGCATTTCTCAAGAGCGTCTAGTTTCTCCAGAGGCGTGCGCCAAGCGACTTGCATGGGTAAGGTCTCAGATGTTTTCTACGAATGAATAACTCAGTGAATTTTACCTGGGATACATTAAGGATATTTACCCCGCTGCGACGAACATTCGTACTGCCGTAAGGGAACATGAGTTGATTTAACAATAATACTCATGAGATCCACGTACATGAATTTGAGAAATAGCTGGCTGTTAAAATAGTAGGTTTCTGTTCCATCTACACGGACAAAAACAGTCTGAAGGACGAAAATCAATATGGCGCCAGATAGCCAAAAAGATACTACTTACAGCGAATAACCCAACCTTTTTGACCACCAGATTTTCTTCGTCAATAAAACATCGATCTCCGGTATCGAAAGGACTGGGCATTCAAATGTGAGTGTTTGAGATTGTGACACTTGAAAGAGAAACATACTGAGTAACGAACAAAAACATGATCGCATCAAAGGCAGAGCTTGCGGAGCTCTTGAAGATAAAACTAGCCGCAATCCCAATCGAGTATACGCTCGTCAGGGAGTTACCAATCTCAACGCCGAATATACTCAAGCTGATGAAGAATAGTATAACACCAGCGAAAAACAAAATGATTCGGTGTAGGGTCCTGAGGGCCTCGCCAACATCCCGCATAGAGCGGGACAAAAACCGACGTTCTTTATACACACGTAAGAGGGTTGTTTTAATCTCGGCCCGTGAGATGTCGCCATTATCATCCCTGTCGAAAATGGAGAAGGCAGTCTTCGCTGCCTCTTCGGTGGGGAACGCGGGGTAAAAGTCGGATAGGATGAGATACTTCCGCCGGCGGTCCTTGAGGCGCGCATATATGGAGCGGGCTAGGCGCTTTCCTATGCTGTTAGAACAGATCGGGCCAGGAATTCAAGGGAAATACCTTGGCTTCATGAGACGAACTCACGTTCCAACTCATTTGTGCTAGGTCGTCGTCCGCCGTCCCCCTGATATTACGAGCATCGTGTAGAATTGCATTTTTGAGAACCTTTACCGCTTGTCTGACGTTTCTGTCGGGAACTCCCTCACAGTTTGATTTAAAAGTCGCACCTCCATATTGTCCCGGAGGTGGATAACGATGAGGGTTCAAATTAGACGGAGTCATAGGATGGGAGGGCGTCAGGTGAGAAGTTGTTTGCTGCCGAAATTCGATTTCTTCCATTGTATCACCACAATGCTTTGGGCTCCCAACTAGCGAAGTCGAGTACTCATCCCGAAGATCATCCGTTTTGCTGAACCCAAGCCATGACTTCTTACTCTTGCTATACTTTCCATTCTTGTGCTCCAAAGTCGCATCATAATCTATTTCAGACGTGTCCCCATCGTTGCCATCACCGCCGTGCCCGTGGCTAGACTGAGGCGGGCTGACATCGCTCAGTGCTTGACCAAGCCGCTTTGCGTGCTCTTTATCAGGGGATGCCGAGGTCTTGGAAATGGGTGTGCGTGTACCACTCCTAAAGTACCCGCTGTGTGGCCGAACTGGTCGGTAGTCTCGTAGCTTCTCGATGGCGGCAAGCGCTTCTTCTAAGGAATTGACACGTTCTCTGTAGGCAGTTCGATGAAAATTGAACGCAACCGCATGCGAGAGTATTCGTCCGATACAAAACATCAGGACAAAGAAGAACAAGAATTCGGCAACTTGGGACAATCGGTAAGTGTACCCTGCCCGACTCTTCGTTGGATGGTCGGCGTTGAATAGTTGAAAAATGCTCCCGAAAATAATGGCCCAACTGAGCCAACCACTTGCAGCATAGAATATGGGTTTAACATTGTCTTTGATGGAGTTGTACATTTCTATCCGGTTCTTCACGAATTCAGATACATGGCCCCAAGCTCCTGCAATAATGAAGCGCGCGACAATAGGCACCAAATCGATGATAAGTGCCAACCACCAGGATATGACCAGGTTAGAAGCAGCCCAGATAAACCAGGCTTGAACATTATCCTTGACGTAGCGCCGATGATCTGTTGGGTGAGGTTGATACCAATAGAAATCAACAAGGAGGGGAGGAATAAGGAGGACACCGGCCATAAAAGTTGATCCAAGTAGGGACGAGAACAGAAGAGCGATGATCCTGGCAAACTAGGAGTTAATTCGTAGCATGACCTCGCTCTCGTTCACAGCTCACCTCCTTAGGCCCCAGCCTTGAGGCTTGGCCTTGACACCCATTTGTTTCTCGAATTTTACCTCTTCGTCTACCAAGTCCTCTTCACCAGACCAGTCGTAGTCCTCCGAATCTCCATCCTCAGGTTCAGCGAGAGATGAGTTCGTGAAATCTGAGTCCTGCCTCATTCCTGGGTGTAGAGATGGTCTGAAATTCTCCGGATAATGGACAAAAGAGTTTTGTTTTTCATACTCCGGAAGCATTCCCTCCTTCCTGGTCCTTTGTTGGTTTCCATCTTTCTCCCTCATGAATTTTGTTTCTGATAGGTTTCTATGTGAGTTGGATCGGTAGACTGGGGCCGGGGGATATTCCGTGTAATTATTTTTTCCGTCAGGAAGGAGAAATCGAAGATTGGACGAACTGGCTGTAGACTTGTAGGGCGGAGAGGGAATATCGGATATAGACAGTTCTTCCTGGAAAGTGACAAATGGATTTTCGCCGCAAGTTCCGTGCATGGGCTGTTCTATTAGTGTTGCAGGTGAATTGCCAGTACTTTCCTCTGAGTTTGTACCCATCCTGATATATGAGTTAACTGCAGTCACCGCTGTAGCCTACACTCGGGAATCTCCTTAGAGTCTATTGCTGATACTGGTCACGGTATTCGATGAACTAGAACACAGGTGACAGTTATGGGAAGAAATTCGATACGTCAATTGCTTGGTTGGTTTGGTGAGTGGAGAGAAACTGACAACAGACTTGATTTTCCTGGGACAAACTGAGCTGGCCTTGAAAGTGGTACCGAAGGCAGTCAAATTTGTTCATTCGTTGGGAGAGCGTTCTGCCGTTCGACTGCCTGGTAACCCCAGTAAATCAACTGTTCGATCCCCACTACATACCGTCACGCGGTTTCCATTTTATTTCCGGCGCAGATTACAAAGCATCTTAACTATCTCTTTCTGCTGTATATGTATATGCAAGAAGTGTATCCCCTAGGCTCCCTGGTCCTATGTCCCAAACACAAATGCTGTGTGTTCGCTTTGGCAGAATCTGATGAAGCTATCAAGGTATCTGTGTTACAGCTTTTTGCATTTGGTTTGGTAGTCATCAATA